>Ga0315279_10006834_pt1 | contig 14292 bp, 14 predicted proteins | sample YL17G06_20_MG_FD_203694 | JGI IMG/M metagenome (GOLD analysis project Ga0315279, IMG submission 203694) | Sediment microbial communities from Yellowstone Lake, YNP, Wyoming, USA - YL17G06_20 | ecosystem: Environmental > Aquatic > Freshwater > Lake > Sediment | place: USA: Wyoming | collected... | reverse complement strand
ATCCCGCGTTGTGGACGAGTCTGTGGCGCCAATATCTGCGGCTTCATCGCAGCTTGCATCTCACCTCCCTAATCTCCGAATACCGGTGGATCTATGTCATCACGTAACTTTGGGACAAGCTCTAATATTTAAATTTCCACTGCACTCTGGGCAGCACATTAAAATTATATCTTCACTTAGATTTAGCATTTTTTTCTATAAAAGCGATGCGAATCTAACTTGAATTTATTTTTTGGCTAAGATATATATAATGCCATTTTATATAATGCCATTTATGGGATAAAATGTTTTTCATCCAAAGACAGGAATATCCTTTTTGTGTTCTTAGCATATCCATCACAATTTTCCTCAACTTCCACCCGATAACATCCTAGGACAATAAAATATTCTTGACACTCCCTTATTATTGGGGACGATTCATCTCTCTTAATTTTTCCGTGTTTTCCAATGCAATATTGTTAGATTCTGAAGGATCTTTTTTTAAGTTAAACAATTCTTGAAAATCACCATCGTGATCAATAAGCTCCCATTCATTTTTTATTAAGGAGAGCAATTTGGCCCCTCTTTTTGTTTGACTGATTATTGTTTATTCACCTTGAATCCAAATCTGTTTATTTGGTCCAGATATTCGCGAAATTCTAACTTATTTTATATCAATAAGTTATTGGCGGCTAAAACGCTCATTTCTAAGATCACATTAATTTGACACCAAATTTCTCCTGTGCTATAAGCTGTTGGGCATATGACCGGAAAAAAGGAGCACCAATTATATAAAGGAACGTTTAAAATAATTGGATTTTTATTTTTCTTTATCATGTTTTTCTTGGCTCTTTATATTATCTTTTTTCACCGGATTACATCACCAAACCTTAATGTCATTTTAATAACGATTGATGCCCTAAAAGCCTCACATTTATCAATTTATGGCTACGACAAAAAGACCAGCCCAACGATAGACAGATTAGCCCAGGAAGGCATTCTTTTCCTTAATGCCGCTGCTCCTGCTCCTGCTACCATCCCTTCAATTGCTTCAATTATGACCTCAAACTATCCTTCTTTTCATGGAGCGCTATCCCATGGATTCTATTTTCCCCAAGAGAATGTGACTTTAGCAGAGAAGTTGAAAGAAAATAAATATTTAACTGCTGCTTTTGTGGGAAATTTTTTATTAAGAAAAAACTCGGGTCTCAACAAAGGGTTCCAAATATATGATGATACGTTTCCTCAGGAAGAAAAGGTACGTCGTAATCCGGAAAGGATTGCCTCATCCCTGACAGAAGCAGCCATAGAATGGATAAACAAACATCACAAGAAAAAATTTTTTTTGTGGCTTCACTATCAGGATCCTCATGGGCCTTACACGCCACTGTATCCCTACAATGAAAGGTTTGATAAAGAGTTATATAAAGCAAACAGACAGGTTAAATTATTAAAAGTAGGTGATAATAGTGGTCGAGGAGGAATCCCTTGGTATCAAAGTCTCAACGGAGAACAAGATGCCCGATTTTATATATCCCAGTATGATGGGGAGATCGCGTTTGTGGATTATTATGTTGGAAAATTGCTCGATCAAATAAAAACATTGAATCTAGAGAAAAAGACATTAATAATTCTCACATCTGATCATGGAGAGGCAATGGATAATGATCATGGGTTCTATTTCAGCCATGGAAATGGACTAACGGAAGATCAGATCTGGATTCCTCTTATTCTACGATATCCTGGATGCCCCAAGAAGGAAATTGTAGATGACGTAGTCTCAACAATAGATATAATGCCTACGATCCTGGATTTGCTTGGAATTTCTGCTCCCCCAGAAATTCAGGGAGATAATTTACTTCACAAAAAAAGACAATTAATTTTTGGAGAATTCCATCCTCCCTCAGAAGCACAAGAATTCTTAATCCGACTGGATCGATATAAACTGATTGACAAAGAAGGTATAAAGCTCTTTTACAACCTCCAAACGGATTCAAATGAATCTATGAATTCATATGATCAAAAATCAGTGGTTTGTCTTGAGATGGATAAGTTATTATTTAATTACATAAAAGCAGCTAAACAAGCTGAAAGAAAAAAAATTCCCTATAAGCCAACAAAGGAAGAAGAAAAGAAATTAAGATCATTAGGATATATTTTTTAATATAAAATACTTACCATTACATTAGGAAGTGGCGCAGCCAATACGATTGTGTCAGGTGTTATTTAAAGTTGAAAAGTGGAAAAAAATATCGAGGAACCAAGCAAAGAGAACATTCTGCCCAGGGTATTTTTCACTTTCCAATAGATGTCTGTTTTTCCAATTAATCGATATAGCCTAGCGATTTCAGTTTCTTTTTGATTTTATCATCGATAGTTTGTCTCTCACGCTGATACCCAGTTTCCTGTTCCTGTCTCCAGACTTGAATTGCATGATTCAGTTTTTTCGTAAGTTCGGGTTCCCACTGAGCCTTGTTGAGCAATTCTCTTGAGTCCTTGGTGAGATCGTAAAGCTCTTCGGTCCCTTCCTCCGGCGCCCATATATATTTCAGGCCACCTTTTCGAATCCCGAATTTTTGTCCCACTAAGTCTTCATAAAGCCTTCTTTCAAGAAAGGCAATCTGATTCGATGCTTTCTTTGGATCGAAAACTATGGGAAGAAGGCTTTGTCCTTGGAAGCTCTTTTCCTTTTTTATCTTTAAAAGATCGAGAATGGTTGGAGCAATATCGATTCCCTGGACAATATGATTTAACCGAAGGTTTACTGGAATTACATCGGGGAATCTCATGAGCAAAAGAATTCGGGTTAATTCATCGTATACATTCCTCCCATGTCTCATCCAGTTGTGCTGGCCAAGGCCCTCGCCGTGATCAGAAGTAATGATGATGAGTGTCTTGGAGTCAAGACTTTCATCCTTGAAGTAATTAAGCAGTTTTCCAACTTGCACATCAACAAAGAGAATTTCACCGTCGTAGTTGGCAATTTCTTGATCCAAGGGGGTCCTGGTCTCTTTGAGAAAATCATCAGCATAGGGCTTCGGAGGGGTGTAAGGAGAGTGCGGATCGAAATAGTGCACCCAGAGAAAAAACTTCTCCTTTCTATGTTTTTGAATCCAGTTTATGGCTTTCAGGGTGGTCACATCTCCTCTCTGATCAAATCCTCCTTCTACATGCTGCCCTTCCCAGTCAAAATCACTCCCTCCACTGGAACCTTGGCTGGAAAATTTGGCATCATATTCATCAAAGCCTCGGGCAAGACCAAATTGAGGGTCCAAGGTAAAGGAGCTAACAAACGCACTCGTCACGTAACCGTTCTTTTTTAGATTTTCAGCGAGAGTAGGATACTGGGAGGAAAGAACCCAACCGTTTTTTAGTAAGCCGAGTCTTCGTGGGTAGTTCGAACTAAAGATCGATGCGTGAGAAGGTCCTGTTGTGGGCATTTGGCAGTAGGCATGCTCAAATAACACACCTGTGCTTGCGAAATGGTCGATATTGGGAGAGGTCTTCCGAAAATAGTCGTAACATCCGAGATGGTCTGCCCTTAATGTATCTATCGTTATCAGGAGTACATTGGCGCTGGCTTCCGAAGCTTTTTTACTGCATCCTATTATGAATAGCAATGGACAGCATAGGAAAAGAGTGATGGAAAAAAGAGAAAAGCAGGAATTCTTTCTTACCTTACTTTCCTTATTGCAATTACTCATGGTCGTTTTTACTTCTCTTAAAAAGATGATGTTGGAATATCCCCCGCACATCCCATTTGGATTGTTTAATGGAGCCTTCAGAGATGCGTTGCAATTTTCCCCTTTTCTGGAAAACCTCATCAGTATCTCCCAGCTTATTATATGCTTCCATTAAAGGAAGACCTGCTTCAAAATTAGTCTCCTTATCAAGAGGATTTTTTTCAAAAAATCAACTGCTAATTGGTACTTTTTTTCTGAATAATACATTTTACCCAAATAAAATAACGCTTCGCTGTGATTTGCTTCTTCTGCAATTACGGTTCGCAGCATTTCCTCAGCATCCTTTAAATTCCTAATTTCTCATATCCTATTCCTATATTATTTATATCAAATTTTTGAGTATCTTTTATTCTTTAAGTTTCCAGTTCTTTTAAAGCCTGTAGGAAAATATGCTTATTCTTAGGGATTGATATGTTGTCTATATACTTTATGATTTCTTGATATTCATTCAGCGCTTTCATTCGGTTTCCCAATTTAATGTATTCGCGAGCTCTTCTGATTGCTGCTTCCAACAATTAAAATATTTATATTTGCAATGTCCATAAAAGGAGTTATTTGCTTTCTCTCATCAAAATCATAAAGAGCTATTTTTAACGCATATTCTCCCGTATCTACATAATCTGGCACCCTAAATCTACAAATATCCTTTATCACTTCCCCAGGCTTCAATGAAGTCGGGGGATACTCCTTTCCATAAATAAGAATATGTCCTAGTTCATTGGAATCATATCCTTTATCAAGTGCCGCCCAGATTGCATATCTATGTTCCATGCTTTGAAGGCATTTCCAATAGAAAATAAATTCGAATTCTTCACCTAATTTCAGAATGGAGTAGTCCTTAGCCAATCTATTTTTCATGTTGTTGTCAAATTTTGATTCAGTTTGATTACTATTTTTTTTATTTTTAGGAAGTTCAAGATTAAATTTGGTTATTGGGGCTAAATCATATCCTAAAAATTCCACTTCATTATTTAGTCTTAAATTTATTAAATTTGATGGAATCTCGCGAATTATTCTTCTTTCGACATCTTCATCAGACCAACCTAATCCTTTTTTTAAAATTTCTTCTTTAATTCCATAAAATTTCTCCTTATCAGATTGATAAATATTTTTTAATGAGGTTAACATTGCTCTATTAATTATATCCTCATATTTTACTTCATATTTTGTTCGATATTTTAAATCTGGCTTGTCATAAAGGGCTAGCCATCCGTATATGTTGTAATTAATTTTTTTAGCTAGATCTATTCCGTTTTTACTCCCATTCAGATACGGATCACTGTAAACCCTATCAATAAGATACATTTCGTTTTTGTATCTATTTTTCATCAGGTTAGAGTAATCTTCATTTCCCGGCCAGGGGCTGCAATAAGGGATTAAATCAGCACGATTTCTCATGTCTTGATTAAATTTTGGGTATTCTCTCTTTACATAAATTAATTGAGATTGTCCCATAAAAAACATCATAAATATAATTAAAGAATACTTCGCTGTGGGTAACGTTATTAAATGCTTTTTGAACTTATTATTTTTCGATTCTGTTGATAAAAATTGAACTAATATCAACATTAAGGTTGTAAAGAGAAAAATGTCAGAGTAGATCAAGTAATGGGGGCCAAAATGTCTTAAGGAACTGAAAAACCAGTATCCCACTCCAAAAGCAACTGTGACAATTGCTTTGTAGTCAATCCTTTTTATTGTTAATATAAGAAATAAAAACAGGAAGATAAGAAGGTGTGATTTTAAAGAATAATATGTTAAGAAGTTTATGAATCCAGCAAAGACACCTAAAATACCTTCATGCATTGAGTGAAGATAAACTTTGATTTCACTTCCTTGAGAACCTGATTGAAAAACCAAATTAAATATAGATCGCATACCACTATCTGTTGAAATATTCGTAAGGTAAAATGCTACCATGAAAGAAACAAGAAATCCGATAAGAAACAGATTTATATGATTTAATAATAAAGAAATTTTTCGTTCTTTTTGCCAAAGCAATAAAGAGAGCATAGATGATAAAAGAATAACGAGTATGTATATAATTAATAATAAAGGGATAGGAGCTGAGTTACTACTACCTAGATAAATATAATAAATGGAATTTAAAAAATATATGAATATGGATAAAATTATAATCACAAATAAGAACTGGTTGATTCCATGCTTCAAAAGTCCCTCTGGATATTTCTTCAATTTTTTAACAACGATATAAATCAACAGGATAATCATAAACATGATCATTGGCAGAACTTGAATCTTTGTTAACACACCAAATCCAAATAGAACCCCGGCAAGAATTATTGTCAAAAAGGAGGGGTTGCGAGCCTTTGAATACATGATTAAAAGGAGCCAAGAAAGCAAAACAAAAAAAACGGATGTTAGCTCGGTTCTAATAATAAGTGAATGCAGAAATAATCCTCCCGAAAATAAAAACAGAACGGTACTGATTAAAAAGAATAATAATTTTTCTGTTATTAGGTAAAAAATAGATCCAAAGATAAGAGCACAAAGAATTGCAATAACTATGCTTATCGTCCTTCCTTTATAGAATATCTCTGGCAACAGCATTAAGGGATCCTCTGAAGCCGCAAGCTGGTTAAACTCTGAAATAGGAATAATATTCATAACTTCATAAAATTTTAAAAATTTACTATATAGGTAATATGTGCCTAATGCTGGAAGGAGTTTGAATTGAGGTTCTTTCCCAGAGTTTATCCTCATGGATTCGACTAACATAGTAGAATCCGCATCCATATTTGAAAACCAGATTTCATGTTTGTTTAATTGAACACTTTGATGAACAAATACATAAATTGAAACAAGCACGAGGAATAACGAAATGAGAATATGGGTAGGTGATTTATGCTTTTTGTAGAATAAACTTAAGTCCTTAAAAAAGATATATGGATTTTTCATGTTTTGACAAATAGATTATAAAAAAATGCAAAGAGCCACCCCATGAGGAAACCAGTAACAATTCCCCAGATCAAGCCAATTATGCTCCCAAAGAAGCTGAAACTATAACCAGCATAGAGATATCCTAAAACCCTGAGATGCTGACCAGCCCCCCCTCTTAGAATCATTATGTTTGTTAATAAGAAAATTGCCAATCCCCAGGAATAACCAACAGCCAAGCCGAAAGCTTTTCTACTGAGTTTCATTTGTATTCTCCTCTAATGAGATTTTATGCAGTCAAATCTACAGATGCTCATTGGTCTGGTTTATCTCATTGATCTTGTTGATTCAATCATAATTGACCTTGTTTTATATATTCTTGTAAGGGTGTTTGCATTCGAAGATCTGGCTGGCTTTAATCAACTCATATATTCCTTTTAAGTTAGATGGCTACTTTAAATTCTGTTGTGTTATTTCCTCTTCTGCGGCCAGCCCCTTGGCAGAATCCTGCGCCTACAGACTTTGCTGAGAAGCAGCCGAAAAACTTTTTTTGATAGGCTACCGCCGTTATGGTTGGAAAATCTTTTCTTCTTTGTTCATCGACCCTGCGTTAACTTTTCCTTTTAATCAGGAATAACAGGGGAAGAGCAATTTAATACGAGCTTGTGATTTCTGACAGAATATGTGCCGGGAGGCAGAACATTTGAATTAAATCTTAATAGCACGACACCATCTTCTGTTCTTTTTTCACTCATCTTGCTGCGCTTGCTAAGGATTAATATTTTAGGCGGAACAGGGATTTCTGTCAAGAAACTGAACTCCTCCCAAATTTGCCGATAGAATAATGCCATCGCGAGCGAAGCGTAGCGATCTCAACAACTTAGGACGAGAGATTGCCACACACCATTCGGGTGTTCGCATGACAGCTAGGTCAATGATTTGCGTTTTCTATTGGCAATTCAGGGACTCGTTCTGTTAGCTAAAAAATAAAAGCGCACTTCGTGGGAACTCTTCCAGAAGGTTTTTTATAGGCTGTTGAGGCGGTGCCAAGGGGCGGTGAAAATTCATTTGCTTCTGGATTATGAGGATTATCTTCTTCAGTATGTGCATATCACGGAGGGGAAGGTTCATGAGGTGACGATCCTCAAAAAGCTTCGCTTTTCCCCTGGGGCCATCGTGGTCGCGGCGAATGCGCTCAAGATTCAGATTTGGACAGCAGTAATTTGCGATAATATATCAATGATTCTAACCGCTGATTTACCATCTCCTTCGAAAACATTAGGATTAAAATGTACTGGATAGACAAAAACTATATCAGAGAATATGTCCGCTACTTCACGAATTACTAGGCAAATGTTTTCAAATCCATTTCCAATATTTTCCCGGCGGTGACCAGTAACAAGAATTAATCGCTTATCATCAAGAAATTCTATTAGTCCAGGAGGCAATTCCGGTCGTTTTTTTGCAATCTGCTTTTGCACATGGACCAGGGCATCTATTACTGTGTTTCCGGTCACATATATTTTATCAGCATTAATTCCTTCTTTTAAAAGAGCTTCTTTCGCGCGTTCGGTTGGTGCAAAATGATAATCTGCCAAGTGAGAGATGATGCGTCGATTGATCTCTTCTGGAAAGGGTGAATATTTATTTTCTGTGCGTAAACCAGTAATATTTTTATTTTATCCAACGCTTCTCTTTACACCGCGTTAAAGGATAAGAAATTCTTTTTCGCCCGCGATAGCCGAGCATGCGTTATAGCCATGATTTTTCCGTGCATCCGACACGAGAGATAATTAATCTTGACAGGGGAAGAGTCAAAAAACGGCCGATTTTTTTCGACGTTCTTGCCAAATAACCCTTTTTTGCATAAAAATAGGAGCAAATGGCTTTATATTTAGTTACCGGAGGAGCCGGCTTTATTGGCTCGAACATCGTTGTAGAGTTATTGAAACGCAAAGATCAAGTTCGGGTCCTGGATAATTTTTCCACAGGACGGAGAGAAAACCTGACCGACTTTATGGGCCGGATCGAACTCGTCGAAGGAGACCTTAGAGATTTTAAGATGGTAAAAAGAGCTGTCGAGGGCGTCGATTATGTTTTACACCTGGGAGCCTTGGCCTCAGTCCCCCGCTCTATCCGTGACCCCATGACGTCCAACGAAGTTAATGTCAACGGGACAATCAATATTTTGTTGGCGGCCATAGGCACCTCTATCAAAAGGATCGTCTATGCCTCCTCGTCCTCGATATATGGGGATACACCGGCCTTGCCGAAGGTTGAAACGATGCCGCCCAATCCCCGGTCTCCTTACGCGGTTTCAAAATTAGCCGGGGAATATTATTGTCGGCTTTTCCATGCAATGTATGGTCTTGAAACAGTCGCTTTGCGCTATTTCAATATTTTCGGTCCACGGCAGGATCCTTCTTCCCAGTATGCGGCGGTTATTCCGCTCTTTATTAAGGCCATGCTAAAGGGCGAAAAACCAACGATTTTTGGGGATGGATTGCAATCGCGCGATTTTACTTTTGTGGCTAACGCTGTCCAGGCTAATCTGCTGGCGGCAAATGCACCTGAAGCACCAGGCCGGGTAGTCAATATTGCCTGCAGTGAAAGATATTCTCTGAATGAATTGATCGAAAAGCTGAATTCAATTTTAGGGACAAAAATTGAGCCTCTCCATACCGAAGCACGGATCGGCGATGTTAAACATTCGCTGGCCGACATTTCTCAAGCCAGACGAATTTTAGGTTATGAACCTCTGGTCGACTTCGAGGAAGGCCTGTCCAAAACTGTGGACTGGTACAGGGGATCAGGAATTAGCCAATAGGACGTCAACAGGAAATATCCTCATTGCTTTATTACAATTCCTCGATGGTTTGACCTCTCCATATTTCTTTATATAGAATTTACTCCGATGTCAGGCCAAATCCAATCTATAAAGGGATGGCAAACAAAATGAAAAAAGTATTAATTTGTGGGGCGGGTGGCTTTATCGGAAGCCATTTGGCAAAAAGATTGAAAAAAGACGGATATTGGGTCCGCGGAGTCGACCTGAAATATCCGGAATTTTCAAAAACGGCGGCGGATGATTTTCTCCTTATTGATTTAAGGGACGAGCAGAATTGTCAGGCCGCTGTCGATCTTCCCCAAAACGGGATTTTTGATGAGGTTTACCAATTAGCGGCTGATATGGGCGGTATGGGATTCATCCACGCCGCCGAGTGCGAGATCATGAGGAACAGCGCCTTGATTAATATTCACATGATTCATTCCGCGGCGAATGGAGGCGTCAAGCGGTATTTTTTCTCGTCGTCCGCATGTGTTTACAGAGATATGGAATTTCACGAACCTGAATTGTCGGAGGAAGAGGCCTATCCCGCCCTGCCCGACAACGAATACGGCTGGGAGAAGCTCTATGCCGAACGCATGGCCATGGCCTATGGCCGCCGATACGGTATGGCCGTAAGGATTGCCCGGTTTCAGAACTGTTATGGCCCGGAAGGAACCTGGAAAGGAGGTCGAGAAAAGGCGCCGGCGGCGTTATGCAGAAAAACTGCCGAGGCGGAAGATGGAAGAACGGTCGAAGTCTGGGGCGACGGGACGGCGAGGAGGGCTTATACCTATATAGACGACCTAATTGAAGGTATTGTCATGCTGATGCATTCGGGGCTTGAAAACGGCGTTAATATCGGCCGGCAAGAATATGTCTCCGTCGACGAGCTTGCCTATACGATCGCCGCTGTGGCGGGCATAAAAATTCACATAAAACATATTGATGGACCTGTCGGGGTGAAAGCTAGAAATTTCCGGATCGACCGCATCAGCTCCATCGGATGGAAATCCAAATTTTCCTTGAGGGATGGCATTGCCCGGACATATCCATGGATTAAAGCGCAAGTCGAAGCCAGTCGATAAATGAATAGCCAGCCGTAAGACTATTTAATCATGATGGCTTCCAATAAAGAGGAGCCTGTTATTCGCGTGATGAGCGCTTTTTTCATTGAATCCCGAGCGCTTTTGTAGGATCAGATGAAGTCCACGAAAAGATAAGCTACCGCCGTTAGGTTGTTGAAGCCAATATACATCCTCATATCAAGGATATTCATAAGCCTCATATCAAGGATATTCATAAACCTATTCACATAGGCTATAAATACGATTCTTAATACCCCAATAGATTGGGGCAAAACCATCCATCAACGTAGACAAATAAAAAATTCTATATTTAACAGTGAATTTTGTCAATATAATCCCCAAAAACCATGCCGGACTGCTTTAGCTTTGGCTAGATCGGTTTTGTTTTAAATAGTTTAAGAATAGAGCTAGAAAACAAAAAACAACAAGGCTAAGGAAGCCCGCAATCAAAACTGTTTGCATCTTTTTGGGCGCCACGGGATAATGCGAAGGCGTTGGTTCTTTTATGAGCCAGGCGTAATCGATCCGCGATTTTTTTTGGCCCAATAATTGGATATCTGTTTTCAAGATGGCCGTCTCGTTTCGAATGGACTCCTGTTGGTTTTGGACCTGGCCGATTTGATTGTCCAACTGGCGAAGTTGTTCTTCTTTGTTACGAACGTCCATGTGCAGGGTTTCCTGGGTGACTTTTTCAGCGCTTACTTTCTCGCCGAGGGTGTTGTAATATTGTAAATTTCGCTGGACTTCGTTCGCGTAAAGAAGAAGACCTACGGCATCCCCCCCCTGTTGTTTTTCGGAGAGAGCTTTTTGAAGCTGTTTGTCGATCTCCTCGATTCTAGATTTAACCGATTTCATTTCTATCAAAATATTGTCTTGGCGTTCTTCCGATATTTCGAGCTTTTTCTTGTCGGAATCAATTTCCTTCCGGATTCGATCTTTTTCGATTTTCTTGGCTTGAATTTCCAGATCCCGACCTTTAATATCGAGGCTTTTTTGCTGGATTCCGGTTTCCTTGTTTGCGATTTGCGTGTCGACGCTTTTGATTTCGACGTCGGTTCTTCGGTCAAAATTGCTTTTAAGGAGATGGAAGAGAGAATTCAAAATCTTAGAGGCTCTATTTACATCGGCGTCCCTGATGGCGACGCGGACGAGCTTCGTGTCCCGTAAATTTTCGGCTTTCAAGGCTGGAAACGCCCTTAAATCGATGTTCAGCTCGGCCGCTATGATCGCGTTGTAGGATGCTTGATTAATTAGTGCAGCGACCTGCTTGGGGTCGGCGCCGAAGACTTCGACGAATTCGCCTTGCGCATTTTGCGAGAGAAATTTGCTGGGCTGAATGATGGCGTCAACCTCCCAGATGGGGGTTTTCATGAAGCTCCAAATCCCGATTGCGACCGTGATAAGGAAGGTCGGAATAATGATCAGCCATTTTCTCTTCCAAAGTATTTCGACGTAATCCATCAAGTTGATCTCTTCATAATGTTCCATCTCGTTCATGGGGTCCTCGCCATATTAAAATTAAGAAGCTATGATACGTGATTGGGAATAAATTTCAAGAGAAAATATTCTCACTTCTCTTTTGCCGTAAATTCTAGGGCTAATTGATAATTTTTATAGTCATCGATCGGCGCTCTGCCCACTTTTAACCAATCTCCCTCGGGGAGAAAAGTGGCTCTGGCAAAAGGCGGGCAATCTTCGGGCTTCCCGGTTAATTCGTTTTCATAAAAAAGGTGGGCGGTAAAACTGTGGTAGGTGTTCGGATATTTCTCTATGGTGGCCTTGATAATTTCCCGGGCCAGCCCTTCGACTTTTTCTCTAGGTGTTTGATCGGGAACGCAGACCCAGAGGAATTTGTGAATAGGCGCGGAACCTAGGACGTCGGTCTTGATGATCCTGAAGCGGACGCCGGTCCGGGCCGTGATGTCCTGCGTGTCGATTTCGGAAGCTACCACTTGGGCTTGAGTGTCTGCCGGTTTGGGCGGAACCGCTCTTTTACAGCCGGCAAGAACGCAAAGAGAAACAAACCCTATGGCCAGTCCGATTCTCAGGGAAAGAGAAACCCCCGATTTTTTCATTTCCGCCTCCACATAACGAGGTTCCCCAAAACTCAAAATTGCGAACTATTCTTTATCACAATCGGCCTACGCCTGTCAAATTTTTGAGGACGTCTAGAAATAAAAGGGAGCAGCTTAACGGGCCGACTAATCTGTCGATCAAAAAAACGAATAGCTGATCAGAAACAATGCAATACAATTGTCAAGCCTTCTTTAAGGAAGCCAAAACCAAATTGACTATTTTTTTCCAATTTTCCTTGACACGAAATGCAAAATGGTCTAAATTGTATGCTTGGAAAAGGGACGGTGGAGTCGTTTTCGGATGGCTAAATAGATACATTTATAAGAAATAGCTACATTTAGAGAAAGGAGGTTTCGCCATGTCGGACCAAAATGTCAAGGGAAAATCAAAGTACGAATCGCCGATCCTTGTCCCCTTAGGGGGGATGGCCAAAGGGGCCGGAGTAGATTGTGTTCCGGGAGGTACTGCCCTCGGTTATTGCACGCCCGGGACAAGCGCACAGGGCATAGGCGCTTATTGTAAGCCCGGGTCATCAGCACAAGATTATTGCGAAGCCGGGGTTACAGCAACAGATAGTTTTTGCTCGAAAGGGACATTAGCAGGAGGTGCTTGCACGGACGGGGTGGGAAAAGTCTAAAATAACGTGCTCCTCGGGAAATTAGGGGTGACGCAACCTGTCCGGGAATGGGATCCTCGGTAGGATATTGAGGGTTTTGAACGGTTCGCCACCATACTACCGACAGCACATCCTTGTTGATGTTTGACCATTACCGGCAGTAGTCCCGTGGCGTTTCTCAACACCCTCAACGTGTGTGGTCGAAAAATGGAGGTACTAACTATGAATCAAATGGATAAACCGATTGCCAATCCCATCGTTGTGCTCCGGGAGGAGTTCGACGACTGGGCTGTACTCTTCAATCCCGATACGGCCTATGCCGCGGGTACCAATCCTATCGGTGTAGCCGTATGGAAACGGATGGACGGCAAGAGAAGCATCGAGGATATCGTGTCGGAGATCAAAAACAGCTTTGAAGACACTCCGGACGCCGCCTTCAAAGAGATCGCCGCCTTCGTTAACACGCTGGTTGAAAACGGTTTGGCGGGGCTGGAACTGGAGAGCAAATAACGGATGCCTGAGGAACTCAAGGACAAGATAGAACCAACGGTGTCAAGGGTCATGCGTACCCCGCGCAGCCTGGACATTGAAATCACCGCGCGCTGTAATCTGCGTTGCCGCTACTGCTACTTCTTTAACAACCTGGCGGTAGAGTACCGGGATCTTCCTACGGACGAGTGGCTTAAATTCTTCGACGAAATGGGGTCGCTCGGCGTGATGGACGTCACCCTGGCGGGCGGTGAACCGTTCATTCGCGAGGATCTGACCACCTTGCTCGAAGGTCTCGTCCGCAATCGGATGCGTTTCACCCTGCTCTCGAACGGGGCGCTCATCGACGACGAGATGGCGGCTTTTATCGCCCGCACCGGCCGCTGCAAGTACGTCCAGATCTCGGTGGACGGCTCCTGTGCGGCGGTACACGATACCTGTCGCGGGCACGGCGCCTTCAATGGGGCGGTGCGTGGCATCCGCACCCTGCAGCGCCATCGGGTGAATGTGGCGGTGCGTGTCACCATTCATCGTCATAATATTGACGATCTGGAAAATATCGCTCACTTCCTTCTG
>Ga0315279_10006833_pt1 | contig 14293 bp, 15 predicted proteins | sample YL17G06_20_MG_FD_203694 | JGI IMG/M metagenome (GOLD analysis project Ga0315279, IMG submission 203694) | Sediment microbial communities from Yellowstone Lake, YNP, Wyoming, USA - YL17G06_20 | ecosystem: Environmental > Aquatic > Freshwater > Lake > Sediment | place: USA: Wyoming | collected... | reverse complement strand
CTTCTGGATTGACCTTGCCAGCTGTCCGCCGATTGATCCAGAGATGCTTGATGCTGTACAGAGGTATATGCCCGACCTGTAACACGCTCATTTTCGATGACTCTTAACTTAACGTAGTAGTATTAGTAACGTCAATCTACCTAATAATGTATAATCATTAAAATGAACATCGATCAAATTGACAATAGAAGAGTTTCCTTGTTCGTTACCACATTGGGAGCCTTCCTGATCCCCTTTATGGGCTCTTCTATCAATATCGCACTTCCTTCCATTGGGAAAGAATTTGCCATGGACGCTGTCCTGTTAGGCTGGGTGACGGCCTCTTATCTTTTGGCCGCAGCTATATTTCTCGCCCCATTTGGAAGGATGGCGGATATCTATGGCAGAAAGAAAGTTTTCTCATATGGGTTCGTGATTTATACCCTCTCGTCTTTCCTCTCTGTCATTTCGACGTCGCCCTTTCTCCTGATTTCTTCTCGGGCTTTACAGGGAATCGGAGGTTCCATGACCTATAGCACAGGGGTGGCTATCCTAATGTCTGTGTTTCCCCCTGGAGAGAGGGGGAAGGTTCTTGGGATAAACGTTGCTGCGGTTTATTCTGGGCTTTCGTGCGGTCCAGTTTTAGGGGGACTTTTAACGCATCATTTTGGCTGGAGAAGCATATTCCTCGCCAATATCCCCCTTGGGTTGCTCATCGTCATCCTTAGCTTTTCAAAGTTGAGAGGAGAATGGATCGAAGCAAAGGGGGAGAAATTCGACTTTGGTGGCACCCTTCTTTACAGCTTCGCGCTTTTAACGATTATGTACGGGTTTTCCAGGCTTTCGGGAATAGAGGGGACTTTTTTAATTCTCCTGGGTGCTATGGGGATCTGGGCATTCGTGAAATGGGAAATTAAATCGAAAAGTCCTATTTTCAATACGGAGCTATTCAGAAATAACAATGTCTTCGTCTTCTCAAACCTGGCCGCACTGATCAATTATAGTGCCACCTACGCTGTCAGTTTTCTTTTAAGCCTTTACCTGCAGTTTATTAAAGGGCTTAGTCCTCAAGATGCGGGCATGATCCTTGTCTCCCAACCAATTATGCAGGCGCTTTTTTCGCCTTTTACAGGTAGGCTCTCGGACCGAATTGAACCCAGAATCGTAGCCTCAACCGGGATGGCCCTAACAGCAGTGGGGCTTTTTCTCTTAATCTTCCTCGATGAGAAAACAACAACCCCTTTTATTATCGCCAGTTTAATTCTCCTTGGCCTTGGTTTTGCCCTCTTCTCCTCTCCCAACACCAATGCCGTGATGAGTTCAATTGAAAAGAGGTTTTATGGAGTCGCTTCTGGGACGCTGGGAACGATGCGAACAACCGGAATGATGTTCAGCATGGGGATGGCAATGTTGTTCTTTACCCTGTATATAGGCCGGACTCAAATTACACCTCCCTACTACCCCCTCTTTATAAAAAGCGTGAAGACAGCATTCTTCTTCTTTGCCATCTTCTGCTTGGCTGGCATATTTGCGTCCCTTTCAAGAGGCCGAGTGCGAAGAGGGATTAGGTATTGATTATCATGAACGATCGTCCAAAGGAACTCGTCGAGAAATAGCAGGAAAATTTGGCTTTAAAAGGAGGTCTTTTGATGAAAATTGGTCATCTCGCTCTATTCTCACTGCTTTGCTCAATCGCCTTTGTCACGGCCTGTTCTCTAAACCAAAAGGTGCCCCAGTGGAGTGGAAGTGGTTTTCTCAGAAAGGAATTCTTGGAATATAGAAGGGTTGCGATCTTGCCGTTTAATGGGGATCCTACGGGTGAAGTGTCGAATACTTTCGCCCTTCGCTTTCAAGATAAATTCCCAAAAATTGCAACGGTGGATCGGAAACAGCTGATGGAGGCTTTCAAGAATCAGGAGTTATCCACGGATCGACTTGATGAGGCAGCGAGAGCCAAGTTGAGACAAGTCTTCGGCGTTGACTCGGTTATTATGGGGGATGTCTATTACGCGAGCATTGTTCGCTGGTTATTGCAGGTGAAAATTATCGATATTGAAACAGAGGTTGTCATGGGGCGTTCATTGATCGAAATAGATTTCATGGGTGCGGAGGGAATGAAAGAGGCCTGCAACTTGGCTGTTCAGATGCTTACCCTGAAGTAAACCCCGTTAGAAGGTCCTCGACCTTCCAACGGGAGGGCTCACACGGGGCTTTCTAACGGGGTAGATTATCCTATCAGGTTGAGGATGGAGGGAGTGCACGTGGGCGGTAAGAAGGAAGAGGGCAGGCTTTTTGATGGATGGCCCGATCAGTATGACCGATGGTTTACGACACCTATGGGTGTCCTTGTAAAAAAGTTTGAGGGAGAGCTCCTTTTGGATCTATTGAGGCCAGGCCATGGAGAGATCATACTGGATGCTGGCTGTGGCACCGGGGTGTTTACCCTCGATATTCTCTCCTTTGGGCCACATTTGATTGGACTCGATATATCTCTACCCATGCTCAGGCGGGCAGGAGACAAGGCTAAGGGATACCCCTTCGAAATGGTTTTAGGAGATATTTCAAACCTGCCCTTCCGAGAAAATTTCTTCGACAAAGTGGTTTCGGTTACCACCTTTGAGTTCATTGAAGATGCAAAAGGTGCCCTCAGAGAGTTATTCCGTGTAACCAAAAAGCAGGGGTGCATTGTAGTCGCTACCCTGAACAGCCTGAGCCCTTGGGCTTCGCGTAGAAGGGCCGAGGCAAAAAAGGGGCACACCCTTTTCGACAAAGCGGTTTTTAGGTCTCCTGATGAATTGCGCTCCATTGCACCTGTGGATGGAGTGATCAGAACGGCCATCCACTTTCAGAAAGAAGATGACCCTCGTGTTGCCGTAAAGATAGAGCGGGAAGGACGTGAGAAGAATTTGAATACAGGAGCATTCCTTGCAGCGTGCTGGGAAAAGCCCTGAGGATAACGTTCAGTTTCAAAGGGGCTGAACATACACAAGGCAAGGATCTGCCCGTCGCGGGCATAATGCTTTCACATGAAAAATAGAAGCGGTAGCTCTGTCAGCGACGATATTCCCAATAGCCCCGAACCCAAGACCTTCGCCACCCATAGGGGGTCCATCGTTGTTCCCAGTGGCCCGGCACCCAAACCCGATAATCGTAATCGTAATAATCGGGGGGGTAATATCCATAAGGCGGATAATAGGAACGAAAGTACACAGGAGGGGGCGGCAAAACAACTGGTGGTGCAAAAAATAACCCTAAACCGAAGTGGGAATGTCTATGCCATGCTGAAGCGACTCCGGTGGTCAAGACCAAGGTCAGCAGGATCATGGTTATGATTAAGGTTTTTTTCATTCCTTCTCACCTCCTAAAACTTTTTCTTAAAACCTTATTTCTTACTTCCGATATAATGATCGTTCAATAGGATAGCACCTATCTACGCCCCTCAAAACATTTTATCTTCACCTAATTTGTCATAAACCGATTATGCCCTCCTATTTGTATTTTGACTATTTTGACGCATTTTTTAAGATTTTATTCGATCCTGTTAAGATCATCTTTTTAAGAAGAGGACTCCCCTCCATTAGGGAGTATCGCCGTAATGCCTCAGAAGGTGTGAAAAAATCGAGCAGATGGCTCAAACGGAAAGGACGGGTGGATTGGAGAAGCTTTGGACCTGCCTGCGCGTAGCCGCTTCGGCGGAGGCAGGGCCCAACCTTTGGAAATTCAACCACTGTGCCGTAAGGTCGCTTAACCACATATCTCTATTGCCGTGGTGGGTGACCCTTAACCTCAACGAGCGCATTCTAAAGCTTTGGAAATCCACTCGTCCTTTCAGGATAAAGGTTGACAAAAGCATTTTTTTCACAGCTTCTCAGTTACGGTCGGACATCCTATGTTAGGATCGAGGTGGTCTCTCCAGAGAAAACTTGAAGCGGCACATTTGAGCGGTGAGTCAAGGGGCAGATACCCTTAAAATGGTCCCTTTAGCACTACCCGCCGGTTGCCCTCCCTCTAAAGATCCGCCTTTCAAGGTTTCGGAGGGGAGACCACCCCGATCCAATCCCACCCAAGACGGAGAAGCTGTGAAAAAATGCAAAGATTCACAGAGCGGACAGGGGGATGTCGGAAAAACTGTAGAGCGGCTACCTTTTTCGGGCTTAATCATAAGGATCGAAAACCATGTAAGATTGATAGCTTAAACTGACTCATGACCCATACATTTCAAAGTCCGCATTCTACAGTTTTAGAGATATCCCCCTGTCCGGTCCACTCCCCCTAATTTTTTCACACCTTCGGAGGGGTTACGTATCGTCTTACATTCGATGTCATTTTGTCAGACTATCAACTTTTTCTGCATCAAGCTTTTTGATCACAGCGGTGACAAGCTGCACTGTCTGATCGTAGTCGTCTCGGTGAATGATACCTGCGTGGCTGTGGATGTGCCGGGTTGGTACAGCGATCACAAGGTTTGGCACCCCGCGACGGTGGAGGTGAATAGCCCCTGAGTCGGTTCCTCCCCGGTCAAGGAGATCAAACTGGTATGGGATCTGGAGCTCCTCTGCGGTTTCGACAAAAAAATCTCGGAGTCGAAGGTTCGGAATCATGCTGCCATCCCGGATCACGATAACCGGACCTTTACCGAGCTTTGCTTGCGCATCCTCTTTCTTAACATCCGGCACGTCCCCTGCGACCCCTGTCTCCATCGTGAGTCCAACATCTGGCTCGACCACCCACGAGCTTGTACGTGCCCCCCGAAGGCCCACCTCCTCCTGGACAGTCCCAACGCCGTACACGGTATTCGGGTGTCTTTCCTGAGTGAGTTTTTTGATCACATCGATAAGAAGTGCACACCCAACCCGATCATCAAAAGCCTTGGCCATGTAGGTCTTGCCCGTCCCTGAGATCATGAAGGGGAAGACAGGTATGATGGGATCACCCGGACGGATGCCGAGCCCTTTAACCTCATCCTTAGAGGTTGCCCCTATATCGATGTACATATCCTTTGGCTCCAGGAGTTTCTTCCGCTCTTCTTCGGAGAGAATATGAGGGGGTTTCGAACCAATGAGACCGGGCACGTCGCCTTGTCGGGTCTTAATCACAACACGCTGGGCCAACATCACATGGCCCCACCATCCTCCCAGGGGGCTGAATCTGATAAATCCTTCGTCTGTGATGAGCTTAACGATGAAGCCGATTTCGTCCATGTGCCCGGCAATCATGATCCGGGGCGTTTCAGCCTCACCGTTTTTCCGGCAAACGATGCTGCCGAGGTGATCCTGTTCAATGACAGTAATATTTTGAAGATGTTTCCGAATAATTTCACGGACCTCCTGCTCATAGCCGGAAACGCCGGGGGCTTCTGTAAGCTCACGAAGAAGTTTCACCGTATCATCTGACATAAAAAGGTCTCCTTTCTCAGAGTTAGAGCTTTAAATCTTTCAGCCCTGTTTTTTCGGTCATGAACAGGTCAAAAGCATCATCATCCATTTGGGTTCGTTTTCCAAGGATCTCCTCTACGAACGGCCCCGCCGAATAGACGGCTTTTGGAGCATCGGAAAGAACGACTTCTAAAATGATGTTGGCAATTATCTCTGGCCCTGGGATGGAAATCGTAGAAAATAACTTGGCCATACCAGCCCCAAACGCCTGATAGACAGGCTTATAATCAGGATCGGTCCGGGAGAGGAGATCACCGGTCAATTGATTGGCGGTATCATTAAATTCCGTGGCAATCACCCCGGGGCGTATCGTCACCACCCGGATACCGAAGGGACGTACCTCCATGCGTAACGCATCGCTGATGGCCTCCACGGCATGCTTACTGGCTGAATAGACTCCACTTAGGGGAAAGGGGAACTTCCCTACCATCGAACTGAGATTGACGATCGTTCCCCTCCTGAGCCGACGCATACCAGGTAAACAGGCCTGGGTCACCCTGATCAGAGCGAAAAAATTGACTTCAAAGATACGCCGTATAGAAGAGAGTGGGACATCTTCAAGACCCCCCCTTAAGCTGATTCCAGCATTGTTGATCAGAACTGAAACGGGTTCGGAAAGGCCCGAGAGTTCAGAACAGAAACTTTCTAAAACTGGGCCATCGGAGAGGTCGATCCGCCTGGGGATAATGTTCTGAGTCTGGGATGCAAGTTCAGATAAACGTTCACCTCTCCTGGCCAAGGCAATCACCTGAAACCCCTCTTCGGCTAGTTTTTTGGCTGTTTCCCGTCCAATCCCGCTGCTTGCCCCTGTCACCAGGGCCGTTCCTTTTGTTGCTCCCATCTTAACTCCTCCCTCCATTTGGCTAAGCTTTCATCTTGTAAAACGTTTAAATTGTCTCCGTACCTTATCTATCATGGTGCCAATAGAATACCATATAAATCCCTCTCTGGGTATTTTATCTAATGAGAACCCAAAAAAACAATACAATCTTGATCCTCTGCTCCCGCATATCTCCTTCAAAAGACCGAGCCGTTGGGGTATGATTTTGTTATTGGAGATCCAGTTGGAGATGCTGACGATCTTGCGGTGCCGGTCGAGTTGTTATATAAACCGATAAAATAATCGAGGAGCGTATAAGAAGAAGATGCAAGAAGGGGGTCACCGAATCGGTTACTTTCTCCTCGGGGTCGTGGTACTGGCCTGGGGAGCAAATTTTGGAATCGTAAAATCGGCCTATCGAGATCTGCCTCCGATTCATTTCGCAGCCCTAAGATTCACCGTTTCTGGGATCCTGTTGCTGATCGTCACTTATTGGAAGGAAAAAGGGGTTCGGATACGAAAGGAAGATTTGGGAAAGGTTGTGATCGTGGGAACATTGGGCTTGGGGTTTTACCAGATTCTATGGTCCCTTGGGCTTGACTTGACCTCCGCCAGCAACTCCGCCCTGATCTACTCAACCCAGCCGCTTTTGGGAGCTCTTTATGTAGATATGACAAAAAAGGAGTCTGTAGGAAAACGCCAATATTGGAACATGCTGCTAGCCCTGGCAGGAGTGGTTCTGATCATTCTGAAACCCACTGCGAAGCTTTATTTTTCTTTGAACACGCTCTTCGGCGATCTATTGACATTAATGGCAGGCATTTGTTCTGTAATCTTCTTTTCTGCATGGTCCAAGCCTCTTTTAAAGATTTATTCTCCGTTGCGACTGATGAGCAATTGCATGATCATCGGTTCGTTCATCCTCTGGGTTACGGCTCTCTTTTCAGCCCACCACGTAGCCTGGGACCAGATAGGGGAGAAAGCCTGGTGGTCCATGGGGTATGCCGTGGTGTGTTCGGGAATGATGGGACATGTCCTTTGGTATGAGGGGATCGAACGGATCGGAGTCACAAAGGCACTGGTTTACACCTATTTCATACCATTGTACGCTATCCTGTTCAACTATTTCTGCATGGGGGAGAAGATCTATTCTCAGCAAGTCTTGGGTGGAGTTCTGATCTTGTTGGGTGTCCACCGTGTCCTCCGGAGCTGACATCAACAGCCCATTTTTCCCCATTCATCGGATAGAATAGTTGTTCTCAGGGTGAAGGCAGCCTCTTCCATCACATCTGATGTGGATCGGAAGGCCTCCTATCACCCCTTCTTTAATATCTCCACAACACGGTCTCGATCAACCTGGCTCTTCTCATCGGCAGGGATCACCTCGATCTCAGAAGGGGATGACGCCCCCAGACCAAGATTGACAGCCCTTGAAATCTGCTCCTGCTCGAATATCTTTGGCGTCATAATACTTGCATTGCTCCCGAGGAGCTTTAAAACCGCTACCCCGGTAGCGTCGACGGCCACCCGATCGGTAGAGGCGAGGAAGATTTCTCCCTTGGCGCGCTTTCCCGTCGTCGGACCACCATCCACAAAAGCGTCGATTCCGTCAAGGATGACGAGAACGGGTTTGAAGGGTTCGTTGATTTCTGCAATCATCTTCCGTTGATGGGGGGAGCTGTGAAGCTCCCGCATGTACTCATATCCATGCCGAGATGTTGGAACAACGCCAACATGTAGCTTTAGCGACAGGGTGAAGATCCCTCCAAACTGATGGGTTTTCAGGCAGCAGGTTGAGATGAGGCATTCTGCATCGAGGATAGGCCTTGCAATCCGAAATCCATTCACCCAGTGACTCTCCCTGGGTTTGAACAACACCCAATCCTTGTCTTGCAGATCATCGAAGTCGATAACCTTGACATTGAATTTATTCATGATGGGCAAAATGCCCTTCTTCTCCATGACCTCACGAGTCGGCGGATAGCTTCTCTCTCCAAGGCTGATCGATTTTGCCCCTCTTTCCCAAATCTCTTCCACCAGGGCTACCAATGTGTCGTTGTGGGTGGAGCCTGGAAAAGGATCAGCGGTGTTAAAATTTGGTTTGATAAGAACCTTTTTGCCTTTTACAGGATTGATCCCGAGAGCCTTCAAGGATGCCTTCACCCCGTTTTGACGATCATCTGTCCTTACCAATGCAACACGGCTTTTTTTGCTCGACATACCCAAACCTCCGTCCGTTTCAAGAAATAGTAAACCTCCAGCCATCCCAGAGTATTTCAAAAAATCCCTTCGGCTAAAGCCCTCCATCGATTTCTATCCCATTTAAATTGCCGGTGAAGAAATTGCTATCCCGAGTTACTTTTCCATCTTTCATTATCATGGACTCATTGTATCTGCCTGTCAAGACTTCTCATCAAGAGCTCTGAAAGAACTACTACACGCTCTCTTGATTACATAGATTTTAAAAAATGATTAAATAGATTTAGATCGGGAAGGGATCAAGGGGCCGAGGGGCATCATAAAGGATTGGGAAGAAAGTAGTTGATGTCCGAAGGGCTATAAAGGTAAAATCAAAATGAAATAAGATTGGGATCTGCTAAGGAGAGGAAACTACTTCGGAGGAAGAAACGAATGGACGAGATGCAAAAATTATCGATCGTCATTGAGCACTGGATAGAACACAATCAGAGTCACATGGGGGAATACCGGAGGTGGGCTGAAAGGGCTGGCGAGTTGGGATTAGAACAGGTAAAGGCTGAGATCGAAGAAGCGATCAGAATGCTCGCTCAATCAAATCGTCACCTTGAAAAAGCGAAGCAAGCCATCGGAATCCCATCATAGCGAGTCAAAAAGGGTTTCATCCATCCCCTATTTGAGAGCCCTGAAAGACTACTACACGTTCTCTTGATTACACAGCGCAGCGTAGCCGCAACCGAAAAGAACCAATGAAATCACCCCCTCACCCTCCCCTCTCCCCCGAAGACGGGGGAGAGGGGAGGGTGAGGGGGAAAATCCTGACAAAATTTGCTTAACAAAATTTCAAGAAATTCAAGGTTAGTAGTACAGATTTCAAAAAATGATTAATTAGATTTCAGGACTTTTTCAGAAATCTCCATTTCATTTCTTGACAATCCAGTCGTAATCGTATACTTTTCTTCCGTGCCATGGACGCTAATAGATGCCGTCAGCATCGGAGCATTGGCGAATCGACTTACGTCCTGAACGAGACATTACCTAAGAGGAGAGGAGTAAGAGAAAGATGACGAACTATCAGGGATTTTTGGACCAGCAGGTCATCTCGATGCGGAAATCGGTGGGCAGTGGCCTTGTGATTAATGCGCTCAGCGGGGGTGTTGACAGCTCTGTTGTTACAGTCCTCGGACACCGAGCTCTCGGCGACAGGCTCAAGACGGTCTTTATCGAGAACGGTCTCATACGCGAGGGCGAGCCTGAGCGAGTCGCCAGAATCTTTGCCGATATGGGAATTCCCGTAAAGCTGATCGACGCGCGTACTGAATTCTTGGTTGCACTTAAGGGGTTGACCGATCCCGAAGAGAAGCGCAACGCCATCACCACCACTTTCTATTCCACCGTTTTCGGAAAGCTTGTCCGTGAGACCGGTGCAACATACTTGCTCCACGGCACAATCCTCACAGATATCGAGGAGACCGTCGCCGGTATTAAACGTCAGCACAACATCCTCGCTCAGATCGGCATTGACCCGGAGAAAGAATACGGGTATCAGGTGTTGGAACCCCTTAAGACGCTGCGCAAAGACGGAGTCAGAGAGCTGGCGAAAGTGCTGGGGCTCCCGGCTGAAATCACCCAAAGGATTCCCTTTCCAGGCCCTGCCCTTGCCACACGGATCGTGGGAGAAGTGACAGAGGAGCGGCTTGCCACCGTCCGCGCCGCTACAGCCATCGTTGAGGAAGAACTTGGAGATACCGGGACATTTCAGTATATGGCGGTACTTCTTAACGACAGGGCTACCGGAATCCTCAAAGGCAAGAGGGAGTTTGGACAGATCATCGTGGTCCGTTGTGTCAACAGTGTTGATGCAAGAACTGCAACGGTTGTCGAGATCCCCTGGGAGAAACTTCATCGGCTAAGCGAGCGTATTACGAGCCTCAATGGTGTGAATCGGTGTCTATATGACCTTACGCCAAAGCCCCCTGCCACCATCGAGTACATCTGACCTATACGCTTTAGATCGATTCTTGGATAGGAGTTCTTAGAGGTCTCATCCTCAACCTTCAGGGGACGAGAATGGGTTTCCTGAGAAAAATGGATGATATAACCCTAATTGAGTCAAAAAAATAACCTCCTCCCCCCTCGGAGGAGGAGGATTAAGGTGGGGGGGAAAAGGTCCAAGACGTCCACCCCCATCCTAACCTTCCCCCATCGTAAGGGGGAAGGAGATGAAATAAGAAATCTTGTGTCTGAATAAATGATGAAACAAATCGGACAGCTTGGTTTTAAGACCGATTTATTTAACTCAAAAGAACAGGATATTTTTCGCTCAATTGGGGTATAAGTTTGTTTAAGCTGGTTTAGGATAAAGTGGACGGGGGCGAAAAACTCGGCTTAAAGATTGACTTAGAGGAAAAGAGTCATTTCATATCTATTTGTCGCTAGGCAGGGTATACCCCTCCCCCTTTAGGAAGTTCTTGAGGGTCTGGCGGTCACTCTGGCTCAGGGATTCCCAGTTGACTCCCACCTTGTAAATCGAACCTGTCTCATCCTCAACCCGCCTATACCATCTCACCTCACCTAAGGTTCTCAGGGGTGCCAGATCCGGATGGAGGGTTACCTCCATTTCGAGTTTGTTCTGATGCTGAGACGCTGGATGGAAGATATGCAGCCCATCGATTTGGACTGTGTTGGTCCCGATACAGAGCCCTTCCGCAGATATGTCGAGAACCTTTCCTTTAAGCATTCGTGAACAAATGGTGGGATCCTTCCCGTCCAAGATTCTGAAATTGACAGCAGCATTGACAGAAATCCGGCTCTCTTTTCGACGTTCCCTGGATCGCCAGAATTTTTTAAGAATCTTGAACATTGTCTACTCTTTATTAGGTGTGAACCAAATTGTCAAACCGGAAAAAATCATTGATGTCTCCGCGCATGTTTAAAAAACTATTTGCCTAATGAGAATCCCCTTTCGAACGACCACAGCACTAGTGTACTGTCTCAGAAAAGACTTTACACAGAACGTCATTCCGGACTTGATTAAGCCCGCCCCGTACCTGATACGGGGGAATCCAGTCTTTTCAGCTGGATTCCCGTTTTCACGGGAATGACAACCCTTATTATCATTGTAAAGAAGTTTTAGAGACACTACACTAGTATATGGGAGGGCAAGATCGATTTCAAGCCAAAAAAGGAGACAAGATCTGGTGGCCTGGTGGGTCCAGGTGAGACCACGCCTGCCTGCGCGAAGCCGCTCCGGCGAAGGCAGGCACTTCGGCGTGCAAGCACGGCCTTGGCCGTGGACGCCGTCGTCCATAGCCATGAACTATGGCGTCGGACGAGGAATGCGTAACTCCGGATAGGGACCTTATAGCTTTAGCCCTTCTCATCCTGCATCCTCAAGTGGCCTTGTATCTTGCTCGTAAGAAAACAGATCTAAGTGTTAATGAAATCGGGGTATTTTTTGCAGGGAGATATTATACCGCTGATCACCAATTAATCACTCTCTTTGAAGATTTGCCGCATTAACTGAATATGCCTATCTGACATCTTGATAAATCGGACGCCCATCCCCCGGTTTATAACCTTTTCATTCGGGACATTAACATTCGACCATACTACTTCCGCTGTAGCTGTCACAGGCTCGTTATCGGGACCAGTCATGGTCAGGTAAAAGACCTCCCCTAATGGTAACGGCTGCTCACAGCAGATAAACGCCCCGCCAAGACTGATATCCTTTACTTCTGCTACGATAGTTCCATTTGAGGTCTCCATCGAAACAGGCCAATTGATATTAGCTCTGGGGTGTTTCCGTCTTTGCTTCCCAACGTCCTGAGATAACTTCACGGATGGATGGTAATCAAGGTCTGAGGCCATATACACTTTCAAAATGTAGTAGACCACAAGGGCCAGTATAAATCCCAAAAAGAGTACAATGATGCTATACATTGCGATCACCCGTTGCGTTGTTGAATTTGATGGGAACTCTTTTTTGGTACTGTTAGTATATTAGAAAGGAGAATGTGCGTCAAGCCAATATTGCTACAAAATGTCCCTGTCGATTACCCTTAACCTAAACCTTAAACTTTGTGTTTTTCTATTCAAGACTCATCCGTATTTTAAGTCTTCTCACTGCTTTTGGTAGGACCTCCCCAATCTTTTCATGAAATCTCAGATGAGCATAAACGTCAAAAGGTGTTTTGCCCTTGTTGATAATCACAAGTGTTGAACCAGAACGAAGAGCCTCTTCTGGCATGTCAGCGGCGGGTGTTACGACGAGACTGGAACCGACCACCACGAAAAGATCGCTCTTCCGTGAATGTTCAAAAGACAACATGAGATCTCTCTCTGGAAGGGGCTGACCAAAATTAACAACGCTTGGGGCCAATGGCCCACCGCACTGACAGATTGTTTTCCCAGTTAAGCGGTCCACGGTTTTTCCACACCTTTTGCATCGAAGTTTTGTGATGTTCCCATGTAATTCTGCCATGAGATCAGGGGGGATCCCCGATTTCAAATGGAGATTATCCACGTTCTGGGAAATCAAGAATTTTAGCTTTCCAATCTTTTGGAGCTCAAAGATGGCGAGGTGGCCACTATTTGGTTCGAAGGAGTCCCATGGTTTGCTTACGGGTTTTGGTGTAAGGCCTCTCTCCTGACGGGTCCACATTCCGTCCGGTCCCCTAAAATCAGGAAGGCCCGATTCTGTGCTGATCCCGGCTCCTGTAAAGACAACCAGGTAGAGAGACTTATATAACAGGTTGGCAAAGATTTCTATTCTTTCATTCAGATCTTTGTTCATGGGTCAATATCCTTTTTGAAGATAAAGCTCCTCAAAAGCTGAGGCTCTCTTTCCTTACTCGCGAATTCTATATTCACCGTTTTTTCTACACGAGCATCCCCATCTACAATTCTTGAATCCGTCTCCCATTCACATTTCTTATTGAAACTTTATGGCTACGATCTCCGGGTGGGTGTCCACTCGCATCGGAGGACCCCAGGTGCCCGCCCCGCTGGAGGTATAGACTAATAAATCACCAAACCATTTTAATCCATAATCATATCCATGATAGACACGAGAGGTGATCCATCTAAAAAGAAAAAGCTGGCCCTGGTGAGTGTGTCCTGAAAGCTGTAATGAAATTCCCTGTTCCTTCGCTATTTCCAAATTTTGAGGGGAATGTTTCAACAAGATACTGGGTTTATTGCGGTCAATGCCGATTTGCTTCAAAATCATCCTAAACTGTTGCTCACTTCTCGAATCCCTGTAATCCACCCCTATGATCTGCAATCCATCCAGGTTGATCATTTCGTTATTTAATACCCGTATCCCTGCATGGCGGACTGCCTGGAGGTACCTATCATTCTCAGAAAATTCCTCATGGTTCCCAGTGATAAAATAAGTGCCGTGTGGGGTGGAGATCCGGGAAAAAGGTTCTATCATTTTATCCAAATCACCCGCCACACCGTCATATAAATCACCACCGATGAAAATAATATCAGGATGTAAATTCTGAACCATTGTGGCAATATGGTGGGCAAACTTGTAATTTCTCACCTGACCTAAATGAGTATCGCTCACCCAGACAGCAGTCTTTCCTCGCCACTGAGCGGGTAAATTAGGAAGTTCCAGGTTAATGCGAGTGACGCGGATCATCCCTGAATTGATAACTCCATAGAGGCTTGCCAGTAGGGCCACGCCGAACAATATTTCTGTCAATATTCTCTGATCCAAGGAAAAGTGAAAAAGTTTAGCGAAACCATATACGAGCCAGGAAAGGGAGGCCACTAAAAGGAGAAAGTATAAAATTCCCAACCAGGATGCAGCAACCGTGTAGAGGAATCGTACCAAAATGTTCGAATAACGGAA
>Ga0315279_10006832_pt1 | contig 14294 bp, 9 predicted proteins | sample YL17G06_20_MG_FD_203694 | JGI IMG/M metagenome (GOLD analysis project Ga0315279, IMG submission 203694) | Sediment microbial communities from Yellowstone Lake, YNP, Wyoming, USA - YL17G06_20 | ecosystem: Environmental > Aquatic > Freshwater > Lake > Sediment | place: USA: Wyoming | collected... | reverse complement strand
TGCGCGCCCGGCAGCGTCTTTTTGCCCTTGGGACTCAAGGTCGTGCTGTCGGTGATGTTGCCGATTCCAAGCGCGATATCCTGGGACTGGGACAGGTGCAGGCCGGGGGCCAGGGCGATGGTCCCGCTGAAGGACACCGAGTCCAACGCCGGTCTGGCGCTCTTGAAGATGAACTTGCCCCGCAAGCTCTTGGGTTTGATCTGCTGGCTCGGCGGATCGCCGGTCACAAATTGGTCCTGACCCGTCTCCTTGCGGTTGATCGCCAGCATCTTGCGGGCCTTGCCTTTGGACTGATTGCTCGCCGTTTCAATGGCGTTGCTTGTCGCGACGAAAACGCCGGCCTGCGTGAACTGGTGCACCGGATGCTGGCCGAGTACGGCAAAGGCCGCCTCCCCTGGCACGTCAGTGAAATCAGTGGACGCAAAGTAGGCATCACGGACCAGCGCGTCTATGTCCACCGCCAGTTCCACAATGCCGCCATTGCTGCTGGCCACCGAGATGCTGATGTTGTTGAGCGGGTTCACGACCGGCGGCTGTCCCTGGTCCACATTGGCGACTCCAGCGGAAGTGGAAGGCGGCGCAACGATGGTGATGCTTTGAGTCCCGGTGGCGGTCTCATACCCGTCGCTGACGCTCAGCGTGCCCGTGAAAGTGCCGGCCATGGGGATCTGGATGGTGAGCGGGTTGCCCGTGCCGCCCTGGCCATTGTTGAGGCTCCACGAATAGGCCAGTGGATCGCCGTCGGCGTCGCTGGCGTCCGCGGTGAAGGTAACGTCCGTATCCACCCGGGCCGGGTTCTGAGAAACCGCCACGTTGTTGATCACCGGCGGGTGGTTGGCGCGGATGCGCCGGATGCGGTTGTTGGCCGCGTCGCAGAAAAGCAGTCCGTTGGCGCTGACGACAAGGCCCGTGGGATAGAACAACTGTGCCTTCAGCGCGTCGCCGCCGTCACCCGCGAAGCCGGGGGCCCCGGTGCCCGCGATCGTGTTGATGACGCCGCTGGGATCAACCTTGCGGATGCGGTGGCTGGACTCGCCGATGTAGAGATTGCCCGAGGCATCCACAGCCACGCCATCGGGATCGTCCAGGGCCGCGGCGGTCGCCTGTCCCCCGTCCCCGGAGAAGCCGCGCGTGCCGTTCCCAGCCACGGTGGTTATTTTGCCATCAGTGCCCACGCGGCGGATGCGCTGGTTGTCCGAGTCGGCGATGAAGAGATTCCCGTTTGCATCCAGGGCCAAGCCGTCGCCCGGTCCTCCGTTGTGGCTACCCAGGTTGGCTTGTGTTGCCGGTCCGCCATCGCCCAACGGTCCCCCGTCCTGCCCGTTCCCGGCGTATGTCGTGATCGTCCCCGAAGTATTGACCTTGCGGACGAAACGGTCCTCGCGAATGAACAGGTTGCCGTTGCCATCCGCCGCCACCGCCCGCGGACTGTCGAGGTAGGCGCTGGCGGCCGGCCCGCCGTCGCCTGGCGCAGGCGTTCCCGCAGCCTGATTCGATCCGCCTCCTGCAATCGTGGTGATCGTACCGTTGGACGCCGCTATCTTGCGCACTACATCGTTGTCGTTGTCAACTATGTAAATGTTCCCGGACTGGTCCACGCAGACGGCCTCCGGCCACCCGATCGCGGCCGAGGCAGCCGGGCCGCCATCGCCTGTTGCGTCGTCAGTCCCGTCGCCGGCCACAGTCGAGATCGTGCCGTTGGGATCTATCTTTCGCAGCCGGTGGTTCCCCTGGTCCGCGACATAGAGGTTGCCCGCGCCATCCAGGGCCAGGCCGCTCGGGATTCTGAAGGACGCGGCCGTGGCCGCGCCTCCGTCGCCCGCGAAGGCGCCCGAGCCATTGCCTGCTTTCGTGTTGATGTTCCCCGTCGCCTTGTCTATGACCCGCACGCGCCAGTTGTCGCCGTCGGCAATGTACAGGTTGTCGTTGGCGTCTATGGCCAATCCGCAAGGCCGTTCGAGCGTTGCGGCGGTCGCGGGGCCGCCGTCGCCTGAGAAACCCGTGCTGCCCGTTCCGGCAACCGTGGAGATGTTGCCCGTGGCTTGCTGCACCATGCGGAGGCGATGATTTTCCGTGTCGGCAATGAATACATTGCCTGCTGAATCCACTACGACGCCCCCGGGACTGCTGAGCGTGGCATTGCCAGCCGGGCCGCCGTCGCCGCCGTAGCCATAGTTCCCAGTGCCCGCGACATTCGTGATGATTCCGCCCACGACCACGCGCACGCGGTTCTGGTCATCGTCGGCTATATAGAGATCGCCCGAGGCCGTCACGAAAAGACCCACGGGATCGTGTAACATCGCGGCAGTGGCCAGGCCGCCATCACCATAGTCCGGTCCCTGAGCGTTGCCCCCGCCCGCCACTGTGTTGATGATCCCCGTCGCCAGGTCCACGGTCCGAATGCGCTGGTTGTTCGTATCGGCAATGTAGAGCAGGCCGCTGCAAACGAACAGGCCGAGCGGCCGGTTGAGCGACGCGGCGTCAGCCTTTCCGCCGTCTCCGGAAAAACCTTGAGACCCGTTGCCTGCTATGGTGCTGATGATCCCATTCGTGTCCAGCTTGCGGATGCGACTGTTTTCTCTATCGGTGATATAGACATTGCCGGAGGCATCTATTGCCAACCCAGCCGGGTTGTCCAACAGCGCCGACGTGGCCGGTCCGCCGTCCCCGCCATACCCGTGGACACCGCTGCCTGCGACGGTCGTGATGGTCCCGTCCGTGCCAACTTTGCGGACCCGCGACAGTGCCTGATCAGCGATATAGAAGTTCCCGTTACTGTCCACCGCGACCTCATTGCCTGAGTCTGAGTCGGTGACTATTGATTTCTGCGTGGCCGGGCTGCCGTCCGCCCAATCGGTATTGGCCCCGTTTCCCGCAATGGTTGTGATTACGTCGAGGGCCGCAAGCGGGCCGGCGCACAGCCCCAGCACCAGGCCACCAACGACCGGCAGAAACGCCCCGCGGAAACTATTCATCGAGCCGCCCTCCTTTTCTTGTTGTGCAGGAAAACCCACGAACACCAAGTTACCGCCGGAATGGCCGCCACGCAAGCGTCGTCTGCGGGCATTGGGATTTGCCACCTCAGCGTGCACCCCCAAAGCCCAAGGCCAGAAGCCCAAAGCCTAAAGCCCGGAAGCGGAGGCGGAAAAAGCCGGGATTTCAAGCGCGCGCAGGGTAGTACCTTATTCGCCAATGATTTTCACCAGCACGCGCTTGGGCCTGCGGCCGTCAAACTCGCCGTAGAAGATCTGTTCCCAGGGGCCGAAGTCCAGCTTCCCCTTGGTGACAGCCACAACGACCTCGCGCCCCATGATCTGGCGTTTGAGGTGCGCGTCGCCGTTCTCTTCGCCCGTGCGGTTGTGGGCGTAACGTTGCGGAGAGGGGTCGAAGGGGGCGAGTTGTTCGAGCCATTTCTTGTAGTCGCCGTGCAGCCCCGGCTCATCATCATTGATGAAGACGCTGGCGGTGATGTGCATGGCGTTGACCAGACAGAGGCCTTCCTGGATGCCGCTCTGGCGCACGATCTCAGCCACGCGCGGCGTGATGTTCTCAAAGGCCATTCGTTCGGGAAGGTTGAAAGTCAGGCGCTCGGTGTGCGATTTCATCAGAAAGCTCCTTTATCGGTTCCTGCCGGCGCAGGCAGACGATAGCTTGGCGGAGCAAAGCATGCAACGGCGAGAGCGGGCAGAGTGAACATTTTCGATTTTCGATTTTCACTTCCAGCCAGATGCAATCGAAAATCGCAAATCGCAAATCTAAAATCCTTCATCCTTCATCCTTCATCCTTTGCTGTCCCGTGCGGTGTATCCAAGGCAGACAAGGAGAGCATGAGCATGAGAGCATCTGCGTCCGGCCACGGCGCCCTGGCCAATCGAAAATCGCAATTCGCAAATCGAAAATGCGTGCTGCTGCTGCTGGCCCTTGTTTGCGCCGGCTTGCCTGCCGGAGAGCTGCCGCCGGCGGTCACGACCAAGTCGCCCATTCGTTTGTGGGTGGACCAGATTGGTTACCGCACCTCAGGCCGAAAATTGGCAATCGTGGCCTCTGATCAAGCGCTCCCGCAGGTTCTGGCTATTGAGCTGCGCGACGCGAAGACGCAAGCGGCGGTCTGGAACCTGAAAAGCAAGCCGGAGGCGCTCAAACCGTTCAACAACGGCGCCAAGGACAACGACTCCAAAGACTTCGTCGCGCAGCTTGAGCTGAGCGATTTCAAGATGCCGGGGCGCTATTACCTGACGATAGACAACGGGGGCACGATCGAGCGTTCATACTTGTTCAACATCGCGGACAATGTCTACCGCGAGGCGGGCCTGGCGTCCTGGAAAGCGTTCTATTACCAGAGGGCCGATTGCGGGAAGCCCGAGAAGTACGCCGGCGTGTGGAACCATGCCGAGGACCACACCGGCCCCAATCAGGCCACGGAAGCCCGTATCTACAAGTGGGGCGGCAATGCGCACTGGGATCCCGTGGGCAAGGAGGTACTCGACCCGACGCCCTACGACGTGCGAGGCGGCTGGTGGGACGCCGGCGACTTCAATAAATACATGGGCAATACCGTTTGTTGCCACAATGAACTGCTCCTGGGCTGGCAGCTTATCGGCGACGCGGCGAAAGACGGCGAGTTGAACATCCCCGAGTCCGGCAACAAGGTCCCCGACATCCTCGACGAGATTCGCTACGGGACAGAGTTCCTCATCCGCATGGCCGACAAGGACGGCGCGGCGTTCGGGAAAGCGCACGAACTCGGCAGCAGTCCTCCGGAGGCCGACAAGACGCCGGTGCAGCTCACGCAAACCAGCAGCGACTCCACCATGGCCCGCTGCGCCGCACTGGCTTATGCGGCGCTGGTGTGGAAGCAGTCCAAGCTTGATGACGCGTTCGCTCAAAAATGCCAGGACGAGGCGCAGAAGGCCTGGAAGCTGCTTGAGAGCAAACCCCACCCGTGGCTGGGAGGAGGCGAAGAGCCAAAGATGAAAGGCAAGAACACCTTCCGCGACTGGTTCTGGCTCAACTACGCGCAGATGCGCGCGACGGCCGCGGCGTGTTTTTTCAGTCTGACCGGCGAGGCGAGCTACAACCAGATCGTCAAGGAAGCAGCGGCCAAGTGGAAGCAGTTCGCGCCCGGCGACGAAGGCGAGCTGTACCCGGTTTTCTGGATCTATCTGCACGCCAAGGGCGCCGACGCCGAGACGACTGAGAAGATCAAGAAGCTCATCACCAGCGCGGCGGACACCGGCCTCAACTGGAGCGGGGAGAAGCGCGGCTACGCGGCGGCGGTGAAAGGCTATTGGTGGGGCAGCAACCGAGCGGTGGGCCGCACGGCGGTCGTCAGCCTTATGGCGGCGGAACTGGCCGGCGATCCCGGAGCGAAGAAGAAATACCTCGACAGCGCCGAGGAGTATGTCCACTATCTCTATGGACGGAACCCCATTGGCTTGTGCTTCTTGTCAAACATGAAACAGTTCGGGGCGGAGCGTTCCGTGACGGTGATGTTCCACTCATGGGTCGGCAAGGACAACGACAAGTTCAGCGCCAAGTACATCGGGGAAGGCGAGGGCAAACTGGGGCCCTTCCCCGGCATGGTGGTAGGGGGCGTCAACGGCAGCATGAAACGTTACGAGTACGGCCTGAACTGGACCAAGAGTCCGTGGGAGTTCAGCGAGCCGGACATTACGTACCAGTCGCCCTGCGTGACGCTGCTGGGTTACTTCGCGTTGAAAGTGAAGTAGTGGTCATTGGTCATTAGTCATTTGTCATTGGTCAATCGTCAGTTGCCAATCGTCAACCAGCAGCAGCCAGTAGTTCGTCGCCAATCTGCCTCCTGGCACTGACTACTGGCACATGACAATGGACAAATGACTACTGACAAATGACCAATGACTAATGACCGGGTGCATGTCGCTGAGTGCGACTGCCGGGCCGCCGTAGCGCAGGTTTCCAACCTGCTGTATCGCCGACTTCCAGTCGGCAGGGCGTGGATAGCTCGGGGCGGCGCGAGAAGGAAAAGACGGTCTGCGGGCTGGAAGCCCGCGATACAGCAGACTGGAAGTCTGCGCTACATTCAGCGACATACACCCTCTGTTGAAGGAGATGGGTCATGGCAATGGAATTCACCTTCCCTCCGGATTTCCTCTGGGGAACCGCGACGGCCAGTTTCCAGGTTGAAGGCGCGGTCGCGGAAGGCGGGCGCGGGCCGTCCATTTGGGACACGTTCTGCCGGACGCCCGGCAAGGTCAAGAACGGCGACACCGGCGACGTGGCCTGTGACCACTACCACCGCTACCGCGATGACATCAAGCTGATGCAGGAACTGGGCGTCAAAGCCTACCGTTTCTCCATTGCCTGGCCGCGCGTCGTGCCCGATGGCGACGGCGCGATCAACCAGGCGGGCCTGGACTTCTACAGCCGCCTGGTTGACGCGCTGCTTGAAGCGGGCATTCAGCCGTGGGCCACGTGCTACCACTGGGACATGCCAGAGGCAACCTATCGGAAACACGGCGGCTGGCACGGCAGGCAATGCGCCCGCGATTTCGCCCGTTTCGCGGGCCTGGCCGCAAAGAAGCTGGGGGACCGCGTCAAGCATTGGTTCACCATCAATGAGTTTATCTGTTTCACGTACATTGGCCACGTCCTGGGCATGCACGCTCCCGGTGAACAGGTAGACCGCAAGCGCCTGAACCAGCTCAGCCACCACGCATTGCTTGGCCACGGTCTGGCTGCGGACGCCATCCGCGGCAACACTCCGGGGCCTGTGCAGGTCGGCCTGGCTGAGAACTACCACTGCTGTGTTCCGGTGATGGAAACCACGGAGCACATCGGGGCGGCGCGCAGGGCCTTCCGGACGGCAAACGGCGGCTTGCTGGTGCCGGTCATCACCGGCGCCTATGATCCGGCATGGCTTGAACGCCAGGGCGCGGACGCGCCGGCCGTGCAGGACGGCGACATGAAGCAGATAGCGCGTCCCCTCGACTTCGTGGCCTTGAATGTTTACACGGGAAGCTGGACGCGGTCCGACGGCGCCGGCGGATATGAGAACATTGGTTTCCCAAAAGAGTATCCGCTCTACAACATTTCCTGGCTGCGCCATTTGCCGGACGCCTTGTACTGGGGTTTGCGCTTTGCCAAGGAGGACCTGGGCATCAAGACGCTCTACATCAGCGAGAACGGCTGCTGCGGAGGCGACACGCTGAACGACAAGGGCGAAGTGCTGGACATTGACCGCATTCAGTACTTGCGCGATTACCTGCGCGCCGCCTCACGCGCCATCGCAGACGGCGTGAACCTGCGCGGCTACTTCCTCTGGTCGCTGCTGGACAACTTCGAGTGGGCTGAGGGCTACACCAAGCGTTTCGGCCTCTACTACACCGACTTCGCCACGCAGAAGCGCATCCCCAAACTTAGCGCAAAGTGGTATGCCCAGGTAACGCGGCAGAACAAAGTCTTATGAAAGACGAAGTCAGAGTACAGAAGTCAGAATACAGAAGTCAGAAGCTAGAATTCAGAAGCCGGGATTTGATGCGCGGTGCATATTCGGACTTCTGACTTCTGACTTCTGACTTCTTCGCTCCGCCTTCATCCTTCATCCTTCTTCCTTTTCTCGTTCGGCCATTTTGGCAACCTGTTCGCCAATGGCGAGTGGCCGGTGAAAAGGTCACCGATAGCCGTGTAGCCCGTCCGTCGGGTGCCACGGCACGCTAGTGCCGTGCCTTGTTCCGTACTCGCGCCGCGTCTGCCTCAGGAACGTATGGGACGAAGTGTTGGCCCAGCCGAAGGGGGAACTGCGCACGGCACTGGCGTGCCGTGGCACCCAACGAAGGGCCACACGGCATGGGAGCGTCTGCGGTTTAGCGCACCCTTGCCGGCCACCCGCCCGGTGAAAGGGTCACCGATAGCCGTGTAGCCCGTCCGTCGGGTGCCACGGCACGCTAGTGCCGTGCCTTGTTCCGTACTCGCGCCGCGTCTGCCTCAGGAACGTGTGGGACGAAGTGTTGGCCCAGCCGAAGGGGGAACTGCGCACGGCACTGGCGTGCCGTGGCACCCAACGAAGGGCCACACAGCATGGGAGCGTCTGCGGTTTAGCGCACCCTTGCCGGCCACTGGCCGAATGCGCCCCTCCCCTACACATGCAATGCCATCTCCGCAATCTGCTCGCCTATGCACAGCGACGCCGTGGCGGCCGGCGAAGGCGCATTCAAGACGTGGATTGCAGAGCCAGAGCGCACGATGCGGAAGTCGTCAACCAACGCGCCGTCGGCTGAGAGCGCCTGGGCGCGCACGCCCGCTCCGCCGGCCTCAAGATGCTCAGCACCTATCTCGGGCAGCAGCCGTTGCAGCGCGCGCACGAAAGCGGCCTTGCTGAAGGAACGGTACGTCTCGCCCAGGCCGGTGCGCCAGTACTTCAATCCCATGCGCCAGAAGCCGGGGTACGTGAATGTTTCAACACTATCGCGCAGGCTGAACGAGGTCTTCGTGTATCCTTCGCGCTTGAACGCCAGCACGGCATTGGGACCGCATTCCACGCCACCGTCAATCATCCGCGTGAAGTGTACGCCAAGGAAGGGGAAGCGCGGATCGGGGACGGGGTAAATCAGTCCCTTGACCAGATGCCTGTGGTCCGGCAGGAGCTTATAGTATTCGCCGCGGAAAGGAACGATCCGCACGTCTGGTCTTGCGCCTCCAAGGCGGGCGACGCGGTCGGAATGCAGTCCGGCGCAGTTGATGAGCAGCCTGGCGCGGATCTCGCCCGCGGTGGTGAGCAGAATCTGTTCTGCGGCAGCGTCCTGCCGGATGCCGGTCAGGCGTGTTCCCAGGCGCACTTCGCCTCCGGCCGCGGCAATCAGTTCGGCGTACTTGCGCGCGACGGCGGCGTAATCCACGATGCCAGTGCCCGGCACCCACAACCCTCTGATGCCGCTGGCATGGGGCTCGATTTCCTTCAGGCGTTCAGGTCCGGCCTCCACAACACCAGCCACACCGTTGGCCTGGCCACGGCGGAGCAGTTCAGCCAGAGCGGGCAACTCGGCTTCGCTGGTGGCGACGACAATCTTGCCGCAAATCTCGTGGGCGATGCGGTGCTGCTGGCAGAACTCAACCATCCGCCGCGCCCCTTCCACACAAGTCTTGGCCTTGGCGGAACCCGGCTTGTAGTAGAGGCCCGAGTGGATCACGCCGCTGTTGTTGCCGGTCTGGTGCGCGGCGACTGCGCGTTCCTTCTCGAGCACGCAGAGCTTCTTCCCGGGGCAACGCTCCAGAATCTTGAGGCCGGTGGCGAGGCCGACAATTCCACCGCCAACGATTGCAACATCGAAAACAGACACTTGGTGCCCTTTCCGCAACGGTTCAGTGTCCGAGGTGGCGTGCCGGCGCGCAGCAGCTACCGCTCCGTTAGTACAACCCCGCAGAAGTTCCTGATCCACTAACCCCCGGCTTCAGCCGGGGGTGGCAGGTCCGATGGACCACTTTAGTCCCGTTTACGGGGCTTGCCAGTGGGACTTGGGCTTAAGCCCTTGTCCTCTGCTGGTAACCGTCGTGAACGACGGTTTAGGCTCGTGTTACCGCCTTCTTCCCCCGGCTGAAGCCGGGGGTTAGTGGGACAGCGCGCGAAGGGTCACTTACTTCTGCGGCGCTGTACTTAGTCTCGACTGTTCACCACAGTCTGAACATCTTCGACTTGCGATCTGAACTTCCGGTCCTGTTCAATCGAAAATCGAAAATCTAGAATCTAAAATGTCCGTTTTTGCCTTTCGAGCCATGCGTGCAAGGCGGTCTTCAGCCTGGAGCGGCTCTTGTTGTTGTAAGGAACGGGCTGCTCACAGGGGATGTTCATCTCGCGCAAATGCTGCTGGATATTGCGTCTGGCCACCAGCTCGTGAATGACGTCGTCCGTCAGCGCCGCGCCCGAGAAGTTCATGGCGTCCACTTTCTGCCGCGCGGCTCGCTGGGCCAGCAGCAGGTCGGCGGTGAGCACCAAGTCGCCGGGCTGCGCCTGGGCGATAAGCCAATTGTCGGCGGCGTCAAAATCGCCGGCCACAACTTCCATGCGGGCGTCCGGGTTATGCGCAATCGCAGGGATGGCTTTGTTGGCTGCGAAGATGGGCACGACGCCATGCCTTTTGCAGACCATCACGATTTCATTCCTGGCCGGGCAGGCGTCGGCATCCACGAGGACTTTCATGGGTTTCAGGTTTCAGGTTTCTGGTTTCTGGTTTCCAGGCTGGGTGCGGCAAACGGACAACTTGAAACCGCAAACCTGAAACTAGAAACCATCAGTCTGGCCTTTCCTCTTTCTTCTCGACCCTGGGCATGGGGCGGCGCTGCCGTTCTTCATAGTCCGCGGGGATAACGAAGGGCAAACCAAGGTTCCCGCGGGCGCCCAGATCCAGCCCCTTCTCCTCAACCTTAGTAACGCTCAGCACTTTCGTATCGAGTTTCCCGCCGGCGGCCAGATCGAGGTGCAGTTCCATCGGGACGCGCTTGAAAATGTCCTTGTTCTTGTGCAGAAACGCGGCCATCTTCTCGCCGATGATCTGCAAGAGGAAGAGCACCTCGGCATTCTCGTGGGGCAGTTCCAAGTCGGGATGCAGCCAGGCCTGCAGCGGCACGTAGCCTTCTTCGCCCTCGGCTATCACTTTGGCGGGCTTGCACTCAAGCCCCAGGATCGTCTGGGGCTGCCCTGGATCGGGCGCGAGGGCGAAGCGGCGCTTCTCGTCCAGGAGCGCACGATTCAGCTTCACCAGCCGCTCGCGTATGGGGCCGGGCGGCTGCGCTGCCAGGTCTTCTTCAGCGTTCTTCCTGCGCCGCTCGATGCGCTTGCGCCGCGCCTCGAAATCCTCGGTGGTCTTGTTCTTGTCGGTGTGATTGAGGTTGATGATCTTCTTCTCTTTCATGTCGAGGATAAAGCTTTCGGAAAGCTTGCCATCCTTGCCGCCATATTCGTCAATGCAGATCATGTCCTTATGGAAGTAGAGCTTCTGGCGGACGTCCTTGGCCTGCACGCCCTCCTTGTCCTGCTCAAGGATGTTGTACTGCTGCTCGACGACCAGCACTTGGTCGGAAGCCCAGGCGCTGGAAGGGTACAGTCCCATTCCAGCCGCCAGCAACACCAAAAGCGCCGTCAACAGACCACACCGCGACATGTTCTCTCTCCGTTCAGCAGTACCGCCCCCAAAGGGCATCTATACCGTATCGGCACAGAACAAAAGCAGCGCCACGATATTCCGTCCGGCTTGTGAATCAAGCGCCAGCCCGCCAGCAGAATTCAAAATCCAGAATTCGCGTGGTGCATTAAGCTTTTCACTTTGCATTTTGAATTTTGCATTTTGAATTATTGCCAGTCGCTTTCCAGGCTGATCTCGCGGGCCGCGGCAGCCAGCCCGCGATAGAATATGGCGGTCTCCGTATCCAGCCCTGCCTCGCGCGCCAAGTCCGCGAACTTGCGGCTGTCGCTATCCGGAGAATCGAGTTTCAAAGCCGCGGCAATGTTCCGGCCCAGAGCGCAAAGCTCCGCTCGCGTGGTAACTCCCTCGCTAATCAACTTGCGATAGGCCTTGGCATCGAGCAATTCGTCATCGGGTGACTTGCCGCGGTCTTGAGCCGGCAGCGTGCGCAGCAGACTCAGCGCCTTCGCCAGCCGCCCCGCCAGCGGGCTGGGTATCACGTCCGCGCGCCTGAACGCCTGCAAGGCATCCACGCGCGCCTGATGCAGCCGCACGGCGGGAAGACCATAGCGCACGATGGCGTAGAGCAGGAACGCGCCGCCAAGCAGCAGGAGCGACACATCCAGTTCCTTCACCCATCCAGGAATGAACCTCAAGCCCACCAACGCCACGAGCGACCAGGCGCCGGCCAGCAGCGCCCGGCTGAGGAACGCGAAAACCGTTTCGTGGAGTCTGGAGTTGAAAGCTTGCAGCACGTACTCGCGTGCGCGCTGGTTGAATTCCTTCTCATCGGCAGTGCTTGCCTGAGGAACCAGAATGCGCGCCCGGCCCGCTGAGAGCGCTTCTGTCAAAGCCGCAGGATCGCTTTCCCCAACTGGCCACCAATCCCCTTCGCCTGTTGGCAGAAGCCACAGACAGGCGCCCTTTCCCGTAGCATGGGCATCTTGCCCATGCGGCACGGGCGAGGACGCCCGTGCTACGTCGTCCACGGGCGGGACGCCCGTGGTACGCCCACTCTCCCTGCCCTCTCCCGCCAGCGGAGAGGGTTCTGCTTCGCGCTTGCTGCGCCTTTGGCCGGCTTGCCGATCGCCTTGGCTCATGGTTTCGTCTTGGCCGGCGCCCCCTCGCCCTGCCCTCTCCCTCCAGGTGAGATGGGCGCGGCCTTCAGGTCCAAGCCCACGCCCACGACGTAAGCAATCGTGCGCGGGCCATACCTCATCCAGAATGAGTTGCTGCTTGAAATCCCGCCTCGCATTGCGGCCTCCTTTCAAGTCACAGCGCATCGTAACCGTTCAGTGTCCGAGCCGCGCGCGTCAGCAAGCGGCAGTCACCCGGCGCGGCTATCCGCCACGCCGATCCTTACGGTCGCGGCTCGGACTGAACCGTCACTGCGCATACACCCGGGGATCAATCTCCTGGAAGATGCTGTCCAAACCTTCCAGTTGGCTGATCCAAGGCTCTTCTAGACGGTCCTCGAGGAGCTGCAAGTACAGGCCGTTGAAGCGGTGCAGGTGGTCGCGCGTGCGCTTCTCGGCATAGGCCACCATCGTGCCGGTGGTCATGATGAAGGCCCAGTCGGACGATTGCGCCAGCAACAGCTCGCGCGCGGCCTGCTTGAGCGCCCGCTGCTGCAGCTCCCCCCTCACCCTCCCCTCTCCCCCCTGGGGAGAGGGTTGGGGTGAGGGGGCGAAGCGGCGCGCCAACTCCAACATGCGCAACTCGGCCGCGTGCAAGTGCCTGTAGACCCAATCATTCGAGCCATTCAGCCAGACCTCGTAGTAGCCCTTGTCGCCCCAGGAACTCGCGCTCGGTTCCAGCACCTGATGGCGGCGGAATTTTTCCAGGAAGCGCGACGGCGTGGTCAGCGCCACTTCGTTCTGGTCGCAGGCCGTCTTGCGCATCAGGAAATTGAGGAACTGCGGCCCTTCAAACCACCAGTGTCCGAAAAGCTCCGCGTCATAGGGCGCCACGATGCACGGCTCGGCATGCAGCACCGATTTCAACCACCGGGCCTGGTGCTGGCGGTTGAACATGAAATTGCCCGCGTGCGCGGCCGCCTTCTCGGTGCCGTTTTGCGGGACGTAGGGCTGCTTGTCGGCCAAGTCCACCCGGCCCGTGATGCGGAAGTACTTGATCCCGATGTTGCGCCGCACCCCGTCGCGGTGCAGGTACGGCCTGACGTAGGCGTACTCTCCGTCGTAGCCCAGGTCGCGATAGAACTCGCGGTAATCGTAGTCCCCCGGGTAGCCTTCTTCGCTGGACCACACTTGCTTGCTGCTCTCGCCGTCGCGCGCGAAGGCCGCCACACCGCTGGGACAATAAATCGGCCGGAAGGAGCCGTACCGCGGGCGGGGCGTTCCGAAGGCCAGTCCGTGGGTGTCTATGAAGAAGAACTCGATCCCGGCCTCGCGCAGATGGCGGTCCACGCTTGGCGCATAAGCGCACTCCGGGAGCCAGATGCCCCGCGGGGCGCGGCCAAAGTGCTTGCGGTAGTTGGCCACCGCCACTCTTATCTGCGCGCGCACGCAGGCGTCAGTCAGCATCAAGGGCAGGAAACCGTGAGTGGCGCCGCAGGTGATGACCTCGATGAAGCCTTTTTCCTGATAGTGCCGGAAGGCGTTGACCAGGTTCCGGCCCCACTTGGCCTCGAACATCTCGCGGCATTCCGCGAAGTGTTTCTTGTACATCTGCGCGCCGGCCTCGAAGGGCGTGCCGGCCGTGCGCCGCGCCTCCAGGTCCGCCAATTCCTGGAGCCGCATCAGCCTGTTCAGGTAGCGGCCCTGTAGCAGCGGGTCGGCCAGCATCTCGCAGAGCGGGGGCGTAAGGCTCATGGTGAAGCAGGCCTTGACGTTGTCCCGTTCAAAGCCCTCCAGCATCACCAGCAGGGGGATGTAGGTTTCGGATATCGCTTCGTAGAGCCAGTCTTCTTCGAGGAACTCAGGGTGCTCCGGGTGCCGCACATACGGCAAATGCGCGTGCAACACGAGGGCGAGGTAGCCGCAAGGTTCGGTCGCACTGGACGGCATGAACAAGTCCTCTGAAGCAGCTCTTAGCTCTTAGTACAGCTCCGCAGAAGTCCCTGACCCACTAACCCCCGGCTTCAGCCGGGGGTGGCTGGCCCGATGGACCACTGTAGCC
>Ga0315279_10006831_pt1 | contig 14294 bp, 13 predicted proteins | sample YL17G06_20_MG_FD_203694 | JGI IMG/M metagenome (GOLD analysis project Ga0315279, IMG submission 203694) | Sediment microbial communities from Yellowstone Lake, YNP, Wyoming, USA - YL17G06_20 | ecosystem: Environmental > Aquatic > Freshwater > Lake > Sediment | place: USA: Wyoming | collected... | reverse complement strand
GGGCAGCCAGCGCGTCAGCAGGTCACGGCAATTGATCACCTTTTCCACCAGGTCGAGCGGAATGAAGAAGTAATGATTCGCTGCCTCGAATCCGATGCGCGAGTCGCGCCGCTGGATTTCGTACATGCGCCGCGCCAGGTCGATCTCGGCGTTCAAGATTTCCTCAATCTTTGTGCAAGCCTTTTGGGCTTCATCCTTGCTCAAAGCTGCCGCAAGCTGGTTGCGGGCCTGAACAAACCGCCCCTGGTTGGCAACGCTGCGGAAATGGATCGCGCAGGTCTCGATCACATTCAGCTCGCCGTCCAGCGCGCGGGCCTGGTCCTTGTTTAGACCCGCATCCTGCCCGGCCTGCCGCAGACTGGTATTGGCGCTGGCAAAGCCGTCGGCCATTTTGTTGAACTGGCCAACAAAGACGTCCGCCGGGTAAATACTGCGCCAGCCATCGAGATCGTCATAGGGAAAGCCGGTCATAGTGGCCTTGAAGCCCGTCGGTTTTTCCCAGAGTGGGTTGGCCGGCCCCATCTGCTGCGGAGCCCGGTATAGCACGCCGATATTGAAGGGGAACTCCTGGAAAGTGGTGCTGCAGGTTTGCCAAGCCGCGACTATCTCGGGGGCCAGCGCTGCACCGTAGCGTCGCCGGGCCACCCGCGCCATCGCCTCCTCGGGCGAAAGCGCCTCCGGACGCCCCAGTTCAGCCGCCACTTCCAGGTTGGGTGAAGGATAGCCGCCCAGCGTCCAGCTGAGCATCAAGCCGTCGACCCCGACGGAACGCAGCCCGGCCACGTGCCGGGCGACATTTTCAACGGCTGGAATGTATGGCACTACCGAAAATTCCCATGTGTTATTGGCCTGGATCTTGGCAATCGTTCCCATCCCCCGCTCCCGCGCCAGCGCCCAGTGCCGCCCGGCGCGCGGCCCCGGTCCGATTGCCGAAATGGAGTACTCGCCCACCTTGCTTTTGATCCCGCCGCGCTCGATCGGCAGGCTCCACTCGCTGACACTCATCAACGATGCCTCGCGCGGTAATCGCTTGATTGCCGCAGGTGCCCATGAGTCGTCCCATCCCCAATCCCAGGCGATCAGCCGGGTGCGGACCATGCCGGCCTTCGCGATCCCCTCGGCGAGGATCGCGTTGACTTCAGCGATGACTTCCTCGGGTTTGCGCTGGGCGCAGCGCGGACAATTCTGCCCACGACCATGCGACCAGCAACTGGTGAAATTCTCCGAGGCCGTGATGGTGAAGATGCCAGCCAGGTCGGGCACTTTTATGCAAATCGCCGCCACCCCGTCGCGCAGGTAAGCCTGGACGGCGGGGACGCTGGTACACAGCGCGGCGTAATCACCCTCGACGCTCCCTTGCAACTCTGGGTGCTGTCTAAAAAAGGATATCGGCATCGCACGTGGCTCGTTGAAATACAGGTAAATCCCGATGCCGTGGCGCCGTGCCCGCGCCACCAGCTCACTCAGCCGCTTGAGCCGCTCCTGGTAATGCTCGCTTAGTGTTGCGTCCCACGGAAAAGGCGTCAGTTTGTAAAGTACAGCCTGCAGCCAGACACCATCGACGCCCGATTGGGCCAGGCGGGCCAGGTAGCCATCGGGAAAAGGATCCGCTTCCGTTTCCAGCAGTGGATCGCCGTAGAGGGCAAAATAGGAATAACAGAAACGCGGCGAATACTTGGATTTTTCGGCAACCTGCGCGGCATCCGCGGGCGGCGTGGAGAGCTGGCGGACAAAGCCGAACAGCGGATCGGCGGCAGGTTGGTCGAGGTCCGGAAAATTCTCATGAACGATCCGGGCGATCGCTTTCTCGCGAGCGGCGGCCTCCCTGCCGGACGCCGCGTAAGCTAGTGGTTCGCAACGCGGCTTCAGATTGCCCAGTTTGGTCCAGAGGAAATCATCCTCGCGCAGCGTGAACACCAGCTTTTCGGTTGTCCAGCCCAGCAGCCGGCCCAACTGCTCCATGGGCAGCAGGTGCCAGTTACGCCGGATGATCGTGATGTAGGAGCGGCGCCACTGATCGTCGCTGATCGCCGGCGGATCGGGCAGGCCCATGCGTTTGCCAAGCGTGACGATCTGCTTGGGCGTGGCGCCAATGGTCTCAGCCAGTCGCTGGGTAGGTACCAGCGCCCAGTTGCGCCAGATGTAGGCGTGCAAGCGATCCGGGAAATGGGGCGACGCCACCGGATCGGGCGTTGGCCCGGCCGGCAGCACTGTCGCCGTGGTCTGGGCTGTCAATAACCCCTCGTGAGCGCCGATCATAAGGCAGAACATGGGCATGAAGAGCACGATACGAAAAAGGCGCGAGTCCCAGATCCAGGTTACAAGGACTGACGTTTGATCCTTAGGCATAACGCCATCTCCGCGATATGAGTCATGCTGCCATGGTAATTCGTATTTTCAAAATCGGACAGAGTAAACTGGTTTCTGGAAGGTTTTAAAGTGAGCAAAACAGGTTTTTCCCCGCGGACGAAGGAATTGAGGCCAGCTTCATTCAGGCGAGGACCCTGGCCATGCGTCCGGCCATGATTTTGTATCCGGCAGAGTCGGGGTGGATTTGATCCGCGTGCAGGTTGGCATTTGTCAGGATCCCCTGCAGTCACGGGCGGGCTGAGCCGTCGTAGTTTTTTCGACTACAATTCCAAGGCTTTGCCGGCCCCGCTTTTCTCATAGGGTCCCTCATGCATCGATGCTGCGCCACTAATTATGAAATTGCGGGTTGCATATTGAAAAACGAAAATGTTGTCTTGACAATCCGCAATCCGCAATCGCCGATCCGCAATTTCAGGGGAGCCCCCAAGATCACCAAATTGAAGCGCCAATTTGAAATGCACCTTATTCCCAGTACTCCAATCGTAGGCCAACGACGCGCGAGAACTCTTTCGTGTTGTGGGTGAGCAACACAAGATCGTGGGCACGCGCCGTGGCTGCGATCAGGAGGTCGTTCGGTCCAATGAGCTGGCTCCGGATAACCAGTTCCGTTCGAATCGCTGCGTAGTGCTCGGCGCAGTGATCGTCGAAAGGCAAGGATACAAAAGGAGTGAAGAAGCGTTCCAGAAGCCTCAGGTTGGCAGCAATCCTCGAACTGTGCCGTGCGCCGTAGAGAAGCTCTGCCTTGGTCACCGAGCAGAGGCGAATCTCAGATGGGTCCTCGGCGCGAAGACGGGCAACCAGCGGGGCTGACGAGTTGTTGAGGATGCGAATGCACGCGTTCGTGTCGAGCAGGTACATTCAAAGCACCTCCCGCTCCTCAAGCGTGCCCTGCGGTGAGCGTCGGAGTGGCTTACCCTGCCAGCCTCCGACAACTTCGTTGAAGAAATCCTTGGGCCAACCTCCGCCCAGGTCGCGGCGGACGACCGTGGCCAGGTAGCGAGAGATGGAGAGGCCGACGGCCCGGGCACGCGCTCGGAGCAGCTTGGCCATCTCATCAGGAACGTAGAAGTGCAATTGTGGCATAAGGCATACCCTCCAAATGTAGCGATAGTATGTGCTATATGTGATGCTACGCTCGGAAGCATTAAGCTGTCAAGAATCAGGTGCAATTAGAAGTGAGAGCCAATCCTCAAAATGCAAACCGCAAAGGCCTCAAAGAAACTACCCCAGATTCTTTGCGGTCTTCGAGGTCTTCGTGGTTTGATTTTCGAGCCAGACCATTCGGAAGCAGATTCCTGACTGGGCTGAGTTGACTCCCACTTCTAATTGCACCCTTGCCTGCCGTTGATCATGTAGTCCGTCCGTGCAGCGGAAATTGCTTGCCACGGGGAGGAAATAACTCTCATTATGGGGCCCGCACTGAATGGGCACTTCTGACCCTTCTTGCCGGCACTGTTGGGGGATATGCGCCATGAAGAGAATAGCCTTAAATCGCAGACAGTTCCTAGGCACCACTCTGGCTGCTACGGCTGCGATAGCGCATTCGGACGCATCTGGATTTACAGGTTTTGAAGCTGAGAAAAAAGGTTCCTCGATAAAGATCGGCCTGTACAGTATCACCTTCCTGGGTGTTTGGTATCGGGGAGACGCGCTCAAGCTGGAGGATGTCGTCAGGCGAGCGAAAAAATACGGTTATGACGGAGTCGAGATCGATGGCAAAAGGCCTCATGCCAATCCCCTCGACATGCCCAGGAGCCGCTGCCGCGAGCTTCGTTTGCTCGCGGACGCTGAAGGAATCGAGATCTATGGCGTCGCAGCGAACAACGACTTCAGCAGCCCCATTACCGAACAGCGTGAATGCCAGATTCTCTATGTGCGTGAATTGATTCGCGTGGCTTCGGAGCTGGGGGCCAAAAGCGTGCGGGTTTTTCTGGGCTGGACGGGCGTAACGCAACATCCGCGAATAGCCCGATACGACATTTCCCGTGCTTTGTGGGAAACGACACACAAAGGATTCTCATCCGAGGAAATCTGGGGATGGTGTCGCGAAGGACTGGTTGAATGCGCTCGCTACGCGCGCGATGCCGGAGTGACGCTGGCACTACAAAACCATAAGCCTGTGATAGAAACCCATCACGACGTGTTGCGCATGGTCCGGGAGGTCTACTCGCCTAACCTCAAGGTTTCCCTTGATGCTCCGATCATGCCGGTCAAAACCCCCGAATACATCCGGCAGGCGGCGCATGACGTTGGTCCCCTGCAGGTGCTTTCCCATTTCGGAGGTGAATACGAGCGAGGCACTGATGGTGTAGTGAAGGGCGAAGACTTCTATCTCCCGTTCGTTCGTGCCATGCGAGAGATCGGCTATCAAGGATATCTAGGGTATGAGTTGTGCCACCCGCTACCGGTCGAAAACGGGCAGACAGTGGGAATCGAATTTGCTGAGAAAAACGCTCAGCTGGCCGCCGAATTCATGCGAGGCTTGATTGCCTCGAAGTGAGGCAGGGTCCTTTAGGCAGCTGTCAGCACAAATCCACCGCAGAGGCACAGGTCGTGAGAAAAAATCGGGGACAGTCCCGATTCTTTCTCACGACCACAGTGGGCGCGGAGCGAGTGAGGAGAATCGGCCATGATTTTTTGCGCGAAGAAATCATTTCTCTGGCTTTGGCTTGTTCCTTTGATGTGTTGTTCACTGATTGGTTTGCCTGGAGCAGCCGGGAAAAAGGACTTCATGGTCGGAGTGAAGATCTATGACTACAGGGGCGACTTTTCGGCGCTGGTCTCCGGCTGGAAGAAGCTTGGGATCAATACGGCCTTCGTCAGCGCCGATCTGGCAGCACAGCGCGAATTCATGACGCTGGCCAAAAAAAACGGCCTCGCCACCTTTATTATCCTGCCCGTCTTCCAAAACCCTGAGAAGTTGGCCGTGAGTCCCGAATACTATGCCGTCACAGGACAGGGGAAACGGGCCGAAGAGGATTGGGTCAAGTTCGTTTGCCCCAGCCGGCCCGACTACCGCACCGAAAGACTTCAATACATTAGACACCTGCTGCAGACGTGCCAGCCGGACGGATTGAGCATCGATTTCATTCGTTATTTTGTCTTTTGGGAAAAGGTCTATCCCGGCGCGCAGCCCAACCCGCTCGATTATGCCTGCTTCTGCCCCTATTGCTTGCAGAAGTTTCAGTCCGACGCCCGGCTGACAATTCCGCAGGACCTGGATACGGTCGGCCAAAAAGCCGAGTGGATTCTGAAAAATCAAAAGCAAGCCTGGAGTGCCTGGAAGTGCCAGACGATCACTTCTATGGTCCGCGACATTGCCGGGGAAGCTCGCAACATCAAGCCCGACGTCCTGCTCAATGTGCATCTGGTGCCCTGGAGGGAGAATGATTTCGATCAGGGTATCCGGTCCATTGCAGGTCAGGATGTCGCGGCGATTGCTCCGCTTGTCGACTATCTTTCTCCCATGTGTTACGCCCACATGGTCAAGCAGGATCCATCGTGGATTTCTTCAGTGGTCCGTGACATCGCGCGGCGAGGCGGGAAAAGGATTATACCCAGCATTCAGGTGAAAGAGGCCTATTTGAAGGAGAAGCTGTCCAGCGAAGAGTTCGCACGGTATTTAAAGGAAGTTCGAAAGCCTCCGTCGACAGGGGTGATTTTCTGGAACTGGCCAATGCTGGCCGAGGACATGGATAAGAGCAATCTTGTGGCTGCGCTGACGAATGACGAATGACGAATGACGAATGACGAATGACGAATGACGAATGACGAATGACGAATGACGAATGACGAATGACGAATGACGAATGACGAATGACGAATGACGAATGACGAATGACGAATTATGCAAAGGTGGGAATGTTGGCAAACACAAATAGTCAAGTGTCTCGCGACAGATTGGGCATGGGTCCGGCTCGGAAGATCCTTTTATTCGTCATTCGTCATTCGTCATTCCCATTGATGATTCGTCCATCTCGGATGTGGACGGCGCGGTCGGCCTCGCGTGCGAAGGCTTCGTCGTGCGTGACGATGAGAAAGGCTTTGTGGGTGAGCCGGTTCAATTCGCGCATCAGGTTAAAGACGGCCTTGCCGTTGACACTGTCCAGGTTTCCGGTCGGCTCGTCGGCAAGTATTATGACGGGATCGTTGGCGAGCGCGCGCACAATAGCCACCCTCTGCTGTTGGCCTCCGGACAGCTGACTGGGGCGGTAGGTCAGCCTCTCGCCCAGTCCCACTTGTCGCAGGAGCTCAGCCATGTCACCTTCCCTGCGATCACGATATATTTTTCCTCTCAGCCGGCAAGGCATCAGGGTATTCTCGAGGACGTTGAATTCGGGCAGAAGGTAGTGGAACTGAAAGATGAATCCCAGGTAATCGCGTCTGAGATTAGAGCGCTCGAGATCTGTCAGCTGCGCGACGTTTCGTCCGCCCAGCCACACCTCTCCTTCGGTGGGTGTGTCCAGCAAGCCGATGATGTTCAGGAGCGTCGTTTTTCCAGAGCCTGACGCGCCAACCACCGCAGCGAACTCCCCAGGCATCACCCGGAGATTGATGTCGAAGAGCACGGGAGTAGGAACTCCGTCGTGATAGGTCTTCGAGATGCTCCGCAATTCGATAGCGGGGGCCGGTGCGCTCATGTCGATCGAATCACCTCGATGGCATTAACCCGTGCAGCCCGCCAGGCTGGGTACAACGATGCAGCGAATCCGACCGCCAGGGCGATGAAGATGGCCTGTGCCACGATGCCCACGGTCAGGTTCATCGGAAACGTTTCAACGAGCCTGCCGGTGACGCTGGCCGCTGAGCGAAATCTGCTCAAGAAGAGGCAGAGGGCAACGCCGGCGGCAGAGCCGACGATTCCTCCAATGACGGCGAGCAGCGTCCCCTGAATGGCAAACACCGCGAGGATCTGACCTCGAGTGGCGCCCATGGCTTTTAGAATACCCAGCTCCCGCAGCTTGCTCACCACAACCATGACCAGGATTGCGGCGATTCCCAGGCCGGCCGCCACGGTGGTGAAGACTACGATGAGGTCTGAGGATTGCGATTGCGCTCGGAGACCGGAGAGCAGCGACTGGTTGTCCTGCATCCACGAGCGCGCTTCATAAGGCACCTGCATGGCCAAGCGGCCGGCGATGTTGTCCGCCTCAAAGATATGATCGAGCTTCAGGCCTATGCTGGTCACCGCAGTGCCCAGCCCGAACATTGATTGGGCGTCCCGCAATGGGAGAAAAACCGTGCTGCTGTCCACTGCGCCGAAGCCGGAGTCGAAGATGCCTGCGACCGTGTAGGAGGCGGCCATATCATCCGAGCTGACGAGGCGAACCTTGTCTCCCAATTGCAGGGCGAATTCCTCCGCCAGCTTCCAGCCCAGCGTGACCTCGCCGGCATTCAGGCCGAAGAAGCGCCCCCGAACCAGCTTGGATTGCAGGTCCACTACCAGGTTATGACGCTCGGGTATGACTCCCGTGACGAGCACGCCTTTGCGCTTCTCCCCGCGCGACAGAATTCCCTGGCCCTCGACCACGGGAGAGACCGCAAGAACTTCCGGGTCATAGTTCTCCAAACGGGAGAGCCAGGTGGGCCATTCTTCAATTTTCCGCTTGCGCTGTTCCAGCTTGATGGTCTCGCCGACGTACAATACATCCGCTTGTTTAATCGACGGCAACTTCCAAGCGGGGATGGGCAACCGCTCGGTCGGCCGGATGATGATGTGAGCGATGGCATCCGTGACGTTCGTCAGTAAGCGCCTTTCCAATCCGGAAATCAGGGCGGTTAGAAATATGATCAGAGTTACACTGGTGCTGACGATACCGACGGTCAGCAGGCTCTGGCGCGTGTTGTGTCGCAAATTGCGCACGGCAACAGACCAGGAGAAATAATCCCACACGGCTATCGAACCTCCCTGGGTCTCACGGACTGGCCGGGCTTGGCGTCAGCGGCCCGCGCCACAACGATGCTGTCGGTCTCCAGGCCTCCCACGGCCATTCGCTCTGCGCTCCGACCCAGGATAGAGACAAGCTTGCGGCGCACGCGCTCCTGGCGGACCTCGAGCACCCAGGCTTCTCCGTCCTGCTCCAGCACGCTGCTCACAGGGACGCTGAGCGCGTCGGGAAAGCGCGCAACCTCGATGTTCGCGTCCATGGTCATGTCCGGCCGTGCGTAATCGGGCAGGGTTTGCGGCCTCAGCCTCAAGCCCACAACTCCCCGCTTTTGGTCCACCTCGGGTCCGATCTGCACGAGGCGCGCGCTGAAAGGACAATCCTGATAGGCGGGAGCAACGACCGTGGCCTTCTGGCCGACTCTGAGCTTGCGGAGATTGTTCTCATCCGTTTCGACATAGATTTCAGTTTTATCCATTTGAGCCAGAGTCAACAGCACATTGCCGGGGACAACGCTCTGTCCCGGTTCAGCCTGCCGTTTCACGATCAATCCGCTGCCGGGTGCTTGGATCGTCTTTTTCCTCAATTGCTCCTCTGCCAGCCGAATGGCGGCTTCGGCCTCCCGTACGCGGGCTTCGGCCACATAGAGATCCTCGACGCGCGGCTGCCGGAGCAGAGTCTGAAGATTCTTTTCGGCGGATTGCTCGGCCGCCTTGGCCTGATCCAATGAGCTGCGAAACCTCTCCCAATCGGCACGCGCCAGTACGTTCTTTTCTTTGAGTTGAGATGCGCGCTCGAAATCCTTCTCCGCAAGTTCACGGGCGCTGCGCATTCGGTCGAGCTCGGCGCGCTCGCGCTCGATCTCTTCAGGCAGCGGCCCGCGCCGCTCACGGGTCAATTCGAGCCGGGCAGTTTCGAGCGCAAAGCGGGCCTGCTCGAGCTGCCGCTGAGTGTCGGTTTGGCGCAATGTGATCAATGTCTGGCCTGCGCTTACCCTGTCCCCCTCCTCGACGAAAACCCTGTCGATGGTCGCAGCCACTTCCGGACCAAGGTCGCTTTGTCGCACTGCCCGCAGCCTGCCGCTCGCAATGACCAGTTCGACAACCTCCTGTTTTTTCGGACGAACAACCTTGACTTCGCTTGGCGCACTGAGAAAACGCCACCCCGCGGCTATTCCCAGCAATACGGCCACTGCGAGAATTGCGGTGCGCTTCTTCATAGATACCTCTAATCGGGTTCCAGCACGGGACACTGCGGCGTCCTCTTCCGGGACTCGCGCAGCAGATGCTCGAGGGATCTGCGGATGCCTTTCAACGCCCGGATCTTCTCATCGATATCATGGATCTTGGTATAGGCGACAGCACGCACATGCTCGATGTGCAGACCGGGTTCCTCGAGTCGCATGAGCTCTTGAATTTCGGAAAGCGTGAATCCAAGCTTCTGCGCCCGCCTGATCCCGCGGACGCGCTGGGCTGCCTCGGCAGGGTAATCCCTATATCCAGAGGCCGTTCGACGCGGTTTGCTCAGGAGGCCACGTCGTTCATAAAACCGAACAGTCTGAGTGTTCACCCCTGCATTCCGCGCTACCTCCCCGATCCGCATGCCTTTCCTCCAGCTAACAGTAAACACCTTATACCTAGGTATAAGGTCAAGGGAAAAACGTCACCAGGGGTATCCCCTCAGTTACGTGCGGGTGATTGTGGCTGCGATTACCACACGGGGACTAGGCGGATTCCTTTCTCAACGGGAGGTATTAAGGCTCAGCTGGTATTCGGTTTCAGCCGTTCGACAACCTGATCACACGTCGGATTGGCAGCGATACGGTCGAGTGCCGTCTTGAAGCGGTTCTGCGGATCCGGGAAACGGAGTTTAAGGGTATGGACGAGGATGGTCAGGATCTCGCGTCATGGCCTTTGTCTTCGAGCATGTCTCCGCACTGCGGGCAAGCATCTTCACAAGAGAAATCCCCCGAACAGGCAGCGCAGCCTGCCGCTCAAAAGCCGGCAGCGTCACAGAACCCTCCGGCGCCTGCCGATATGAAAAACGCGCGGAAAAAGAAAGCCCGATGGGGAAAATCGGGGACGTCCGAACCGTTCTCCACATTTCATGATGAAACCTGGTTAACGGTGCGGACATGCCACGTTTTCCGCGGCCACTCTCCCATGACGGCCTCCTTTCTCGTGAACGCGCCTGCTCATGCGATGGAGACAGTCTCACATCGCACGCCCTTCGAGTCGCGCTGGCAGAGGCGGGGGCTTACCCAATGGAGTTATGGCGGATGCTAGGCGGATTTGAAAGGTCTGTCTTATGGTCGGGTGGTTCATCGTATAATGTACTTGTTCTGGCCATCCGTGGAGGCTTCATGCCATTTTCGACGCTTCAGCGCATCACTCTTAAGGGGTTCAGATCCATCCGTGAGATGGATCTGGATTTTCGCTCTCTGAATGTCCTGATAGGAGCGAACGGCGCAGGGAAGAGCAACCTTGTATCTTTTTTTAAGATGCTTAACGAAATGATCGGCGGCCGACTTCAGGAATACATCGGCGGTGTCGGCAGGGCCCATTCCGTGTTGCACTTTGGTCCGAAGGTTACTCCGCAGGTGGAAGCCCGATTGGAGTTCCAGGTTGACGATGGTTTGGATACTTACAACATGCGCTTGTTTCATGCGGCAGGTGATACGCTCGTATTTGCAGAAGAGAGTTTTACCTTTCATCGCACTGGCTACCAGAATCCGAGGGTGATCTCTCTCGGGGCCGGCCACGTGGAGAGTCACCTGAACGATGAGGCTTCTCGAAATGATCCCTCTGCCAAATTCGTTCGCCGTCTGTTGAGCGAGTGCCGCGTCTACCATTTTCACGACACGTCACTTTCGGCTGCCGTGCGGCACTACAGTTATGTGGGGGATAATCGTTGGCTGATGCCGGATGCCGCGAATCTCGCCGCTTTCCTGTTCGGTCTACGCAACGATGAGGGCACGGAGTGTTACCGGCAGATCATCAGTACAATGCAACTGATCGCTCCCTTTTTTGCCGATTTTGATCTCGAACCGGCGCTGCCAAATAAAAGAGACATTACCTTGAACTGGCGCCACAAGGACTCGGACCAGGTTTTTGGACCCCATCAGCTCTCAGATGGCACGCTACGTGCCATTTGTCTCGTCACGCTTCTTCTTCAACCCAATCTGCCGGATCTGATTATCGTCGATGAGCCAGAGCTTGGCCTACACCCGTCGGCGCTGGGCGTTGTCGCTTCGCTCTTCAAACGGGCTTCGCATCACGCGCAGGTCTTGATCAGCACCCAGTCGAGTTCCTTCCTGGACAATTTCGGACCGGAGGACGTGATCGTGGCGGACCTTCAGGGCAGAGAGTCCAAGTTCTCGCGGCCAGATCTAAAGGCCCTTCAAGCTTGGCTGGAAGATTACACTATAGGTCAGGTTTGGGAGAAGAATGTGATCGGCGGAGGCCCCTATTGATGGCCCGCCTCTACCTATTCGCAGAGGGTCAAACCGAACAGATTTTTGCCCGTCGGGTCCTGACCCCGCACTTGGCTGTATTCAAAGTCTATTTGCATCACCCAGTGCTGGTCGCGAACGCTCGCAAGAAGGGCGTGGTCCATCGAGGCGGCGGCCGCGGTTATCTGCCGATGAAAAACGACATCGTGCGTTTTCTACGACAGGACAGCAGTTCCGAGGCGTTCTTCACAACCATGATCGACTTGTACGCCATCCACCCGGATTTTCCCGGACTCAGTGATGCTGAGAGGCTTCGAAATTCGCCACCGAGCCGGGTCGAATATTTGGAGAAAGTGTTTGCACAAGATCTGTGCGACCGGAGGTTTATTCCATATATTCAATTGCACGAATTTGAGGCATACCTGTTTTCACAGCCAGAACAGTTTCGTCTCTACTATCCAACAGCTGATAGACCGATCGCAGCCCTTAAGGCCATTGCCGAGCAATACCCAACGCCTGAATTGATCGACGATGGCCGACAGACAGCACCGTCCAAGCGGATCGTCTCGGAACTTCCGGACTATGAGGATGCCAAGCCGGTTGTCGGAACTCAGGTAGCTGAAGCGATCGGCCTCGATGTAATCCGGCAAAAGTGCCCGCACTTCAACTCCTGGCTTTCCAAGCTGGAAACTCTCGCAGGTTCCATTGTCCATTTGAGCCAGCCGGTTTCTGATCGCTTACCGATTGAATGAGCGGCGATGATCTTCCCTCCGAAGGCTCAATCCCACCTCGAGTGTACGCAAGAGGTCGGACCATTTCAGGTCTTGGGGCCGAGAGGTCAGATGAAATAAGCGGAAAATGGGGACGGCCGCGCTTTTTTCCGGCGGTAGTTCAGACTCTACCGGCCTTTGAAGGCTTGCTCGGAGAGACCGCGACGTTGACGAATTCGTATGTTACTGAGCCGTGCAACTGAGGCGCCCTCTTCGGAAGCCAGTCCTCGGAGACGATCACCAAGAAACGCCGGGACGACAATTCGAATCCAGCGAGGATACTGCCGCCGTAACACCGAGCCTGGTCCAATGCTTCTTGGCACTTTTTATCAAGCTCGCCCTTGTTACGTACAACCTTCCATTCGGTTAGCGCCAAAGTGTCTGCGGCAGCTCGGATTTCCGAAGTGATTTGGAGCGGAGTACCCAACACGAGGTCAGTGCGCTCTCCCTCGGCATGCGCTTTGAAGGCCCACACCCCGTGAAGCAACAGGTGGCAGGCTCCCAATTTTTCGCATGCCAACTCACCTTCCTTGAAGGCATCCTGCCAAGATTCTCTGATTCGGCGGTCGGCAACAATGCTCCGCTGAAGGTGTTGAAAGGCTCGAGCAACAAGGCTTCTTCCGATAGCTTGGGAATCCGCGAGTAGGTAGTTGAACTCTGCACGGAAAGAGGCAAGTGCCGTGACGGCAAACTGAACCTGGCGGATCGAAGTCCCAGCCTTGTTCTTCGGATGCCATCTGTGATACGTGTCCACAAAATCCGCTAGGCATCTCAGAGCTGCCGTGGGGATTAGGCTGCCATGGCTATTCTGGAACTCATCAATGCGCCTGACGACCTCCTCCGTGTTGCTAGTCAGGTAGCATACCCCGTCGCCCTCGGCACCGGACAGCCAAAAGAAGGTTGCCGCCTCTCGCAATGCCTCGATCCGTGCCGACAAGGCCCGCCATTCGGTCTGCCACATCGAAATGCTCCTTCCTTTCATTGCTCTCACGCTTAGAGCAAGACTTTCCCATGGACCTTCAGGGAAAGGTAGAGTCGAACATGGGAAACCTTGGACGTTCGAACCGTTTTCCACATTTTATCTGGGAACCTGGTTAACTGTGCGGACGTCCCACGTTTTCGGGGAACCTGGTTAACTGTGCGGATGTCCCACGTTTTCGCTAACGCTGCACCCACGTCTTCAGGTTGAGGGTCGGCCGTGCTGATTCTTCAGCGCGCCCGAAACGCCGGCCGCGCCGGAATCAACGGTGACGCCGACATCAAAACATGCTGCGATGTAATCAAGTACGCTGACCCACATACTCTTCCGATGATAGGAAAAACAAGCCGCAATTTCGTTGCATGTCCCGGTACGGATTCTGCTTCCGACATGGGGTGATTATGTCAACTTCGCGCCGTCTGCCGCAACTGCCCGAAACTCAAGCCGATCACGAACGGGATTTTAGGCCAAATCGATGGCATTGGATGTGAAAATTTCCCACACTTCTGCCGGAAGCAACGGATTTGCTCTCTCCTGCTCAATAAAAGTCATGGTCGTCTACCTCGCGTTCCGGCATTGCGCGGGCAATCGGCGGGGGTCTTGAAGGGAGGCCGAGGCACTCGAGAATCTTTCTGATCGCCTCAGAAGAATGGATTGCGGCTAAAATCCTCATGCGGCCGCCGCAACGTCCGCATTCCAAAACGTCCAACTCAAAGGATCAGTTTTCATACTGCATCTCCCCCAGTGGATCTGACGACCTGGTTGGTCGATTCGTTTGGTGAAGTCGCAGGCAACGGGATCTGATCTGGCGGCCAGTATAGCCACTCTCCGTGGTCATT
>Ga0315279_10006830_pt1 | contig 14297 bp, 18 predicted proteins | sample YL17G06_20_MG_FD_203694 | JGI IMG/M metagenome (GOLD analysis project Ga0315279, IMG submission 203694) | Sediment microbial communities from Yellowstone Lake, YNP, Wyoming, USA - YL17G06_20 | ecosystem: Environmental > Aquatic > Freshwater > Lake > Sediment | place: USA: Wyoming | collected... | reverse complement strand
GCCCGCCCGCGTTCTCCGTTGTACTGTGGTGCGCGAGCCCACGGGAAGCTCAGAACGCTGTCAGCCTTTCTTACTTTTCCTTTCTTCTCTCTTGTGCCTTGCATCGTCGGGTTCACCGATCCCGTGGCTATTGCGAAGCCTAACTCAAGAAGAAACATATTAAACATCCCAGGCCGCTAACTGACCCGAAAGGTCGGAATCGATGGTGGACGAACTCACTATCATCACCATTCTGGTGGCCGTCGTCATCTTGGCGATCGTCACCTATTTGGAACTGAAGCTCATCCGCTCGAAGCGCCACGCCAAGGATGAGGCCATGGCCTCTCTCGATGACATCTACAACGGCCTCGTCACCACCAGGGCGGTCTCCAGCAGCCTCAAGGAGCGGGGATTCAACACCAAAGAGGCCGACCTGATGCTGGTCGAGGCGGAGGCGTCCTATTCCCGGGGAAATTACACCGTGGCCAAGGAGACGGTGGAGAAGGCCAAGAGGAAGCTCCAGGAATCCAAGGAGGACGAGAAGATCAAGCCCTTCCAGAAGATCATCGATTCCAAGAGCGAGGAAATGCCGCGGGCAGGGCAGTGCGAGGTGCCCTTCGCTGAGACGAAGAAGCTCCCCAAGAATTACATGGAATCGAAGTTCATGATCTGCGCCGTCCGGGATTCCATCGCCGAAGCTGAGAAGGCAGGAAAGGACACCTCGATAGCGAAGGACCACCTGAAGAGCGCGAGCGATTCCTTCGATAAGGAAGACTACACCGAGGCGCTCAAGATGTCCTTGAGGGCAAGAAAGGTCATGGAAGGGCAGCATCCAAGCGAAACCGCATCCCCCGCCAAGCAGGTGAACCGGGAATCCATAGGGCTGCAAAGGATCGAGACGAGCAAGCCTGCGCGCGCGAGCGAATATGACAATGCCAGCAAATGCCCCAATTGCGACTCCCGGGCAGACGAGGACGATACCTTCTGCCGCCAGTGCGGGACCAAGATCGTGCGCAAGCTCAAATGCCCCAGCTGCGGGACCGAGTCAAAGGAAGGGGATGTGTTCTGCCGCAAGTGCGGCGCGCAGCTGAAGGAGACCTTTCACTGCCCGAAATGCGGGACCGCGGTCGGCGAGAACGATAGCATCTGCCCCAGCTGCGGCACCAGACTGGAATAGGCCTAGGTTCCAGTCAGCGCCAGCCCGATAAAATCTTAATACACGCCAGCATATGCTCACGCGGTCATGATGATACTGGTGAAGCTGGGCGGGAGCGTCATCACCGACAAGGGATCCTACCGGACCTTCCGGGAGGAGGCCATGACGCGCCTGGCCGGTGAGATGGCAAGAGCTCATCAGGACATCGTCCTGGTGCATGGGGCGGGTTCTTTCGGGCACGTCCTGGCCAAGAAGCACCGGCTACAAGAGGGGTTTCGCAGTCCGGCGCAGATAAGCGGCATGGCCAAGGTCATGCTTGACGTCAGGGACCTGAACCTTCAGGTCATGAAAGCCTTGGACCGGGCGGACCTGCCTGCCGCTTCGATTCCGCCTTCCGCGTGCGTGACCCTGGAGAACGGGGAACTGGCACGCTTGGACCTAGAGACCTTCTCAAATTTCCTGGAGATCGGCATCATGCCCGTCACCTTCGGGGACGTGGCCCTCGACTCCGAGCGCCGCTTCGGCATCTGTTCCGGAGACCAGCTCATGCTGGCGCTGGCCAAGCACCTGCGGCCAGAGAGGATCATCTTCTGCGCCGATGTGGACGGGGTGTTCACCGCCGATCCCAACCAGGACCCCCAGGCCAGGCTGATCGAGAACGTCGAGCGCCAGACCTTGGGTTCATTGCCTCGCACTGCCCGGCACGACGATGTGACCGGGAGCATCTACGGCAAGATCGAGCGCATGCTGGCGATGGCCGCCTATTCCAGAACGACCATGGTCATCAATGGCACGGCGCCAGGAAGGTTGGAGAAGGTCCTGTCGGGCGAGAAGGTCATCGGGTCCTACGTCACCGGAGGGGGAGCATGAAGCAGATCGAGAAAAGGAAGGCGGACCACATCGAGGTCAGCTTGGAGAAGGACGTGAGCACAGGCCGCAACTACTGGGACGATGTCAGGTTGCTGCACGCTTCCCTACCCGAGGTGGACCTGGAAGCCCTCGATACCTCGGTCACGATTTTCGGAAGAAAGCTCTCGTTCCCTCTCATCGTCACGGCGATCACCGGCGGATACGCCAAGGCAGAGAGGATCAACGCCAATTTAGCTGGGGCGTGCGCGGAGCTGCAGATAGGAATGGGCATAGGCAGCCAGAGGGCAGCCATCGAGCACGGGGACGACGGAAGCTATGGCGTCATCAAGGACCACGACATCCCCTTGCGCATCGGCAACATCGGCGCGCCGCAGCTCATCAAGCAGAGGAACAAGAGGGCCCTGACGGTCGACGACCTCAGGCAGGCCATGGACATGGTGGACGCCCACCTGCTCGCCGTCCACCTCAACTTCCTGCAGGAGGTGGCACAGCCAGAGGGAGATACGATGGCCAAGGGGTGCTTCGATGCCATCCGGGAAGCATCCAGGAGCCTTCCGGTCATCGCCAAGGAGACCGGCGCCGGGATATCGAGGCAGACGGCCATGCGCCTGAAGGGCGTGGGCGTGCGCGGGCTGGATGTCTCCGGGACGGGAGGAACGAGCTTCTCGGCGGTGGAAGGTTATCGGGCCGAGAAGGACGGCGACCGCCGCTGCGCGGCCATCGGCGCGACCTTCCGGGATTGGGGCATCCCTGCCCCAGTGGCCACCTTGTCGGCGAACGTCGGCCTGCCCGTGATCGCCAGTGGCGGGGTGGACGACGGCCTGAAGGTGGCGAAGGGCATCGCCCTGGGAGCGGCGTGCGGAGGCACGGCCCGAAGCATCTTGAAGGAGGCCTTGGGCCCTAAGAAGGACTTGATCGATAGGCTAGAGGTCATCAGGGAAGAGTTCAAGGCGGCGATGTTCCTCACGGGCTCGAGGACCGTTGCCGAGCTCGGCAAGCGGAAATTCATTTTGATGGGTGAGGTCAGGGACTGGATGGCCCAATTGAAGAGCGAGGGAGGAACATGGACATCGTGAAGGAGATGGCGCGCACGGCCAAGGACATCGACAACGCGTTGCTTCCGTACCTGGACGTCGGCAAGCACGATAAGCTCAGGAAGGCCATGAAGCACTATCCAGAGGCCGGGGGCAAGCGCCTCCGCCCCCTGATGGCCATCACCGTGGCCGAGGCGGTGGGAGGGAGGGGCAGGGCCGCCATACCCTTCGGCTGCTGCTTGGAGATCATCCACAATTTCACTCTGGTCCATGACGATGTGATCGACCAGGACCCCGTGCGCAGGGGCCGACCGGCCGTGCACGTGCTGTACGACATCCCCACCGCCATCATCGCCGGGGACGCATTGTTCGCCATCGCCTACAGGGTGCTGGCGGAGACGGACGTCGACGGGGAGGGACTGCGCCGCCTGGTCAGAAGCGTCTCCGATACTGTGTACCTCATCGCCGAAGGGCAGCAGATGGACGTCGACAACGAGGATTCTCCGGATGTCACCATCGATGCCTACCTGGAGATGGTGGAGAAGAAGACGGCGGTGCTGTTCGCCTGCGCGGCGGAGGGGGGCGCCATCATCGGCAGGGGCTCCGAGAGGCAGATCAAGGACATGTTCGAGTACGCCCGCCTTCTGGGCATTGGGTTCCAGATCTGGGACGACGTGCTCGGCCTGGAAGGCGAGGAGAAGGTGCTTGGGAAGCCTGTGGGCAGCGACATCCGCAACGGCAAGCGCACGCTCATCCTCCTGCATGCCATGGAGCAGCTCGGGGATAAGGGCAGGAAGGAGAAGAAGGGCGTTCTGAGGGCGCTCGGCAACGACCAGGCCACGGAGGCCGAGGTGAAGAAGGTCATCGATCTCTTCCGCGAGCTGGGCAGCATCGAATACGCCAAGCAGAGAACTCTCCAGTACGCGGCGGAGGCCAAGGCCAAACTGGCCTGCATCGAGGATTCCAGGGAAAAGGACCTGCTGGAACAGTTGGTGGACTTTGCCGTGGGCAGGAAGCTCTAGCAGCCTATGCCCTTGTCCGTGAGGCGGAAGTCCGCGCTCCTGCCCTCGGGAATGTGGCGATGCTTCATCACCACCGCCTTCCTCTTGCCTGGACCGACCTTGTCCAGCCTGACGATGGTCTTGGCGTTATGGTGCAGGGAATGCCCGCCCAGCGCCTCATAGATCCCCGTGCTCACATCGGTGTAGACCTGCGAAGTGATCATCACCGGGATATTGCGCTTCCTCGCCACGATCAGGAGGCGGACGCTCTGCGAGGTCAGGGACTTGCGCTCGCTCCTCTCCTCCTCCCTGCTGGTCATGCGGTAGAACATGGTGATTGAGTCTACGATAATCAAATCGATGTCCAGGTTGCCTTCTGCCAGCTTCACTGCCTTCTCCACCATCTTCTCCTGTTCGTCGAAGGAGGTGACCTCGAAAAAAAGGATGCTCTTGACCACCTCGTCGAAATCGGAGCCGCTCATCTGCCTGAGCCGTTCCAGGGAGACGCTCTCGGTGTCGAGGTAGACCACCTTCTTGTGCTGCTTGGCGATGTTGCGCGCCAGGACCAGGCAGAGATTGGTCTTGCCCGTACCCGCCTCTCCGTAGACAAGGGTGACCACCCCGCGCTCGATCCCGCCTTCCAGCATCTGGTCTAGCGAGGGGCAGCCCAAGGGTTCCGGCTCCACGGACTAGACAACCGCGAGGGTGAAGATAATCATTGCCTCTGGGCCTATTTTTTCTCGTCCTCCTTGATCGGCCTCAGCTCCTCGATGTGGTAGCTCCTAGCTCTTGGCGCGGCCCCTGCTTGAGGAAGTAGAACGGTACGGAGACGATCAGCCCGGCCACGGCCAGCGCCACCACCAGTATCAGGATGATGAGCACCGCCGCGAACAGCAGCGCCAGGAACAGGCCGAGATTAAGGACGATGACCAGCAGCAGCATGATGCCGGCCGCCGCCACTCCGATCAGGATCAGGGCGTCCAGTGCCTTCGACATTTCCTCACCCGACTCGTATATTATGATCGTTCGAGTGCGGCAAGAACGGTATGAGCGCGTTGGCCAGCTTCGATAGGGTCATCGACTGCGTGACCACCTTTCCCGGGCCGCGGAGCGTGGTGACGAACAGCCCCTCCCCTCCGAAGAAGGCGGTCTTGATCCCGCCGATCGACTGTATGTCATACTGCACGCTCGCCTCCCATCCGACCACGTGCGCGGTGGCCACCTTCAACAGCTGCCCGGGGGCCAGGTTGTGCTCGACCAGGTCCCCGCAGACGCTCACGAATACCGTCCCCTCCCCCGTGACCTTCTGGATGATCAGACCTTGACCTCCGAACAGTGCCGCTCCCAGTTTCTGCTGGAATGCTATGTCGAGGTCCACCGCCCCCTCCGCCACCAGGAACGCGTCCTTCTGCAGCAACCAGGTCCTTCCACCTCTGAGGTCGACGGCCATGATCTTGCCCGGCACCCGCCTTCCGAAGCCTATGAGCCCCGGTCCACTGGCAGCGCCGAACTCGGTGACGAAGAACGACTACCCGCCCAGGGAGCGCTTGATGCCTTTCCAGATCCCGCCTCGGGCGCGCGCCTCCATGGTCACGTTGCCGCTCATGTAGGCCATGCTGCCCGCTTCGGCATAGACCATCTCGCTCGGGCCTATCTCGATGTTCGCGAACTGCAGGTTGTCCCCGGTGATCGTGTATTTCATGATCTCACCACCCCAGATTCTTGCCGGTCGGCTTATATTATTGTCGGCGCAGATGGCCTCAGCACGACCGACCCGTAACCTACGGTTAAGCAGAGGCTATTGCCCAGCGGCGCCGCCTCCTACGGGGCATGGAAGCCTATGTCGAGAGCGAGCATTCGCCCTTGCCCGAAGACCTCTTTCCCTTCCCCCAGGTCCGCAAGGGACAGGACCGATTCCTTCTCGATGCCAGGAATGCCTTCTCCAACGGCTCAGTGCTCTTGGCCCAGGCGCCGACCGGAATGGGCAAGACGGCCGTTTCCTTGGCTGCGGGGCTGGAGTCCAGCATGGAGGGGGGAGCGCTGTTCTATACCACCGCCCGCCAATCGCAGCATGTGGCCGTGATCGAGACCCTGCGCCGCATTTGGCGCAAGAGGAAGATGACCGTCGCGGACCTCATCGCCCGGGAGGACATGTGCTTGTGCCGCCGCAACGGCCGGCTGGCCTGCACCGGCCCTGAAGGGTGCTATTTCCAGAACGACCGAGCGGGCAAAGCGGCGGAGGAGCTGGCCCGATTCCCGCTCAACGTCCAAGAGGCCATGCGCCTGTGCCTTAGGCTAGGCACCTGTCCTTATCAGGCCATGATCGAATTGGCCAGGGAAGCGGATGTGGTGGTCTGCGACTACTCGCAGATATTCACCTTTGGTACGATCATGTCCGCCCGCCAAAAGCAGCCAAGATACCTGGTCGTGGATGAGGCCCACAACCTTCCGGCAAGGCTGATGGAGGCCAACAGCGGGTCCCTGAACCTGACGATGCTGGACCGGGCCAAGCACTCGCGATCGCTGAGCAAGTTCGTGGAGGAGATCGCCATCCTCGAAGCGCTCTTCCGCGACCTCACATGCGCCGGTCCGAAGGTCGGGCTGGATGCCTGGGAGCTGGACGATCCCTTGCGGGAGAGATGCGGTTTGGACGCGGGCGGACTGGCGGAGGAGATCTGTGAGAGGATCAGGGAGGGCGACCTATGGGCCCATCGGCCTTTGCTTGAATTCCTGAGGGCGTGGAGCGGCCTCGCTCCGCATTCTGTGCGGTTCATAGAGCAGAGGCCCGTCCGTCTAATCACCCGTCTGGTCGACCCAAGCATAGTGGCAAGGCCGGTGCTCTCGGACATGGACGCCGTCCTGCTGATGAGCGGCACACTCCATCCCCCGGAGATGTTCGCCGACCTGTTGGGCATCGCGGACCGATGCGCCTGCCGCTCCTACCCATCCCCCTTCCCTTCAGAGAACCGCAGGGTGCTGGCCATGCGCGGGGTCTCCTCCCGCTTCCAGCAGCGTTCGGAAAAGATGTACAAGGCCATCGCGCAGCGCATCAAGGAGGGTTGCGAGCTGGTGCCCGGAAACCTGGCCATCTTCTTCCCCTCCTACGATTTCATGAACAACGTGATGTTCCACCTGAGGGATACGGCGCTGCCCAAGAAGATCATCTCGGAAAGCCGAGCCCTCTCCAAGAACGAGAAGGATGCCATCGTCGCCGACCTCCACCGCCAGGACTCCGCGCTCTTCGCGGCCGTGTCCGGTTCGTTCGCCGAAGGGGTGGATTTCAAGGATAACCTGCTCTCGGCCGTGATCGTGGTCGGCCTCCCCTTGAGTCCGCCATCGGCCGAGCAGGAGGCGACCCTTGCCCGCATGGAGGCGAAGTTCGGCAGGACCAAGGCCATGCTGTACACCCAGATGTATCCTGCCTTGATCAAGGTGAGGCAGGCCATGGGCAGGGCGGTGCGGAGCGAGAGCGACCGCGCCGCCATCGTGCTCCTGGACGACCGGTACCTGCTGGCCTCGGTGAGCGCGGGATTCCCTGAAGGCGACCGGCCCCAGGCCTGCAACGACATGGCCAAGGAGCTGGTCGATTTCTTCGGCCCCGGCACCAGCCATAGGGCATCCTGAAAAGGTTATCTACCGGAAGTCGATTCGTCAGATCGTGCAGGTAATCAGGCGCGGGGCTGAGGCCGAGATCAGGCTGGGGGAATGGATGGGAAGGAAGGCGATCACCAAGAGCAGAGTGACCAAAGGCTACCGGCATCCGGACCTGGACGCTTCCTTGCGCAACTCCCGCACCAGGAACGAGGCGCGCCTGGTCCAAGAGGCTCGCAGGCATGGCGTGCCCACCCCGATCATCTACGACATAGACCTGGTCAACGCGGACATCGTCATGGAGCACATCGAGGGACCGAGGGTCAAGGATGCATTGAACTCGGTCGTCGAGGATGAGGCGATGGGCATCTGCACCGAGATGGGCAGGCTCATTGCGGCCATGCACAAGGGTGGCATGGTGCACGGTGACCTGACCACCAGCAACATGATCCTGCGCGACGGTTCGATCTACATCATCGATTTCTCCTTGGGAAATCGGAACGCGGAGGTGGAGGAGATGGGGGTGGACATGCACCTGCTCAAGGAAGCGTTCCAATCCGCCCACTCAGACCGCATGCCCCTGTTCGATGTGGTCATGCGTTCCTATTCCGAACATTTCCCCGACGCGAAGAAGGTGGCGCAGAAGATAAGGGAGATCGAGCTAAGGGGCCGGTACACATGAACCGGTTGAGCCTCATCACTTCCAATCCTGGCAAGCTCAGGGAGTTCAAGGCCGCCCTCCAGCCCCTGGGGTTCGAGGTGGTGCATCTGCCGGAGGAGGTCGACGAGATCCAGGCCGACACCCCGGAGGAAGTGGTGCTAGGCTGCTTGAAGGAGCTGAAGGACCGGAATCTGCACAACTTCGTGCTGGATGATTCTGGCCTGTTCATCGACGCGCTGCACGGATTCCCAGGCGTGTACTCCGCTTACGTCCTGAGAACCTTGGGCTGCGAGGGCATCCTGAAGATGATGGATGAGGTGGACGACCGTTCCGCGCGGTTCAAATGCACCATCGGGGCGGACATCGACGGGATCGGTGCTTTCACGGTGTCCGCGGAGACGGAGGGCCGCATCCTCCATGTCAAGAGAGGAAAGGACGGTTTCGGATACGACCCCATCTTCGTTCCGAACGGCTTCCAGCAGACATTCGCCGAGATGCCGCTCGAGGAAAAGAACGGTATATCGCACCGAGGCAAAGCGATAAAGCGCCTGACCTCCCATCTTATGGATGCGGAAGGCAAGAAAGGATGAAGCTGCGGAACAGGCGGATGGTGGTCACCGGCTGCGCTGGATTCATCGGCAGCCACATGGCGGAAGCGATGCTGCGCATGGACAACGAGGTCCTGGGCATCGACAACCTGAGCGCCGGGAGGGAATCGTTCCTCTCGGGGGCCAGGAGGTTCGGCAAGTTCCGCTTCCTCAAGGGCGACCTGCTGACCATGGACCTGGACCGCGCGCTCCAGGATAAGGAAGTGATCCTCCATTTCGCGGCCAACCCGGACGTGCGCCTGGGAGCCTCGAACACCCATCTCCACTTCGAGCAGAACATCGAGGTGACCTATCGGGTCCTGGAGGCCTGCGTGCAGAACGACATCAAGGTCATGATCTTCCCTTCCACCTCGACCGTCTATGGCGAACCTACCATCATTCCCACGCCCGAGGATTACGGCCCGCAGATACCGATCTCCATCTATGGCGCCTCGAAACTGGCCTGCGAGGCCTTGATCGCCTCCTATTGCCACACCTTCGACATGTGCTCGGTCCTTTACCGCTTCGCGAACGTGGTAGGTCCCCGCAGCACTCACAACGTCCTGCACGATTTCGTCCGCAAGCTGCGGGAAAACCCGCACTACCTCGAGATCCTGGGGGAGGAGCCAGGCACGCGCAAGTCCTATGTGCATGTCCAGGACTGCGTGGACGCCATGATCGTGGGGGCGGAGAAGGCCCGAGAACCGGTGGAGATATTCAACATCGGCTCGCGCGACCAGCTATCGGTGGAGAGGATCGCGGACATCGTGGTCGCGGAGATGGGGCTGGAGGAGGTCGACTACCAATGGACCGGCGGGGTCAAAGGCGGCCGCGGCTGGGTGGGCGATGTGAAGGAGATGCTGCTCTCCGTCGACAAGCTTGCCTCCGTCGGCTGGCGACCGAAGCTGAACAGCGAGCAGGCCATTCACAGGGCGGTGCGCGAGATACTGGGCAAAGAGGACCTGGACTAGAACCAAGGCAGCCAACTGCCGGTCGGATCCCCGGTGGCGTCCACCGTGATAAGCCAGGTGGACTCCGTGAAAGACCATTCGCCTCTCGCTTCCAATCCTTTGACCGGGGCCGCCAGCGAGGGCAGCCCTCCAGCGTACGGCGTGCCTGTAGGATCGACCACCAGCCAGTACCCTGAATCATCGTGGAGATAGGTGAGCCGGAGCGAATCGTTCAGCGTGCCGTAGAACGAATCGACCACCTCCTGGACCATGGGCAATTCCGAGGCCAAAGAAGTCGCGAAGACCGCGGCAAAGGCGTGTCCATCGATCAAGTTCAACCGGGCGCTTCCGCCCAGTTCGCCGATGAAGGATGCCATCAGGACCGCGAAGTCCTCACAATCTCCCGTCCTCCGGGCCATGGTCTCGTTCGCGCTCTGCCAGTAATCCTGTGGATCTTCCTGATACTGCACATTGGTATAGGTCCATTCGTACGCCTCGAGCACCTGAAGCAGGCTGTAATTGCCCTGGTACTTCTCCCTTACGGTGCTCACCACCCCTGCGGTCTGGTTGTAATCGACCAAGCGATTGAACCGATCGTAATAGTTCCTGGGGTTATGCTCGACAGTGTAATCGATGGCGTTCGTCCCGTTCTCGACGCTGGCGATCCTGGGGGCCATGGTGACCCTGCCGAAATCGTACCATGCCGAATGCGTCAGCGTGGAAGCGGCCACCTTCAGCTCGAGGCAGTAATGGTAATCCCCTGTGGCATTGGGACCTTTGAACGGCAGAACGCCGAGGGAGGCCTGTTGCCCGGATGGTATCAGCACCGCCGTGTTCTTGGCATAAGACCCGCCATAATCCAACCAACGGAATGCCAGGCGATACACATAGATGTCCGATGCACCGTTGTTATCCAGGGAGACCCGCATCATCCCTCCGTAGAAGACGTACACGGGCGCCATCTCCCAGTCCAGGATGTAGGAATAGGTCTGGGAGACGAGGGTGCTGGGCGTGGGGGGAATACCAGGAGGTTGGTCCGCGGTGGTCAGTTCCGGGGTCTTCAGCGTACCGCTCTTGAAGCCGTCGATGGTCCGTGGGTCGAAACAAAAGGCGAAGGCTGCCACGAGCAATATGGCCACCACGATCACCGTCCCCAGCACCATTGGGAGCTTTTTCATTCCATTTCACTGAGGAAGAGATGGATGAAAACCCTTTCGGTCGGAGCCTCGGGAACGATAATATATACGATGGCGCATTTGCGGAAGGCTGAGGGGTCTGTGGGGTAGCTTGGTCCATCCTTCGGGCTTTGGGAGCCTGAGACTCCGATTCAAATTCGGACAGACCCACCATGATCCATTTCAAGAGTGATCCTTAATTCTGGCCATCCCTTCAACGCTTCGATGGCCCCTGTGACAAGGGTGTGATCGAAGTCCTTTTGTCCCGGACCGATGCTAGAAGTTTGATTATGCCGCATTCGATGCATGAAAGGCATGGTGGCGGTCGAGCTCAAGGTCTGGGACCCGGCACCGGATTTCAACGCCCTGGACGAGGCTGGCCGACCTTTCTCGCTTCGCACCTCCACAAGGAAAGGACCGGCGGTGGTGCTGTTCTTCCCTTCCGTTTGGGGGATGATGTGCAATGTGGAGCTGGAAACCTTCCGCGATATGACCTCCGATTTCGAGAGGTCCGAGGGACAGCTAGAGGCCCTCTGCACCAATGGCGTCATGTCCATCTCCCATTACAAAAAGAATAGCTCAGGATACCTTTCCAGCTGATGAGCGATTTCAGCGGCGAGATGTCCAATGTGCATGGCATCCTCTTTGCGGACGAAGGGTATCTCAAAGGCCGATGCAACCGGGCCATTTTCATTGCGGACCGGGGCATGGCGGTGCGCTTCATCTGGATAGCTGAAGGCCCTTCCTATGAACCGGACTATGACAAGGTGCTGCGGACCGTAACTGATATCACGGGCCAAAAGCTAGACCCTTAGAGACGCCCCAATTCTATCTGGTAATACTCGTCGGTCTCCCACAGCCCCATCACTCCCAGGCTCTGGAAATGGGACGTCACTTCCTCGGGCGCCATGCGCTCCTCCAGCGGCGGACCGAAGCTGGTCATCCTCTTTGGAAAATCGACCAGGGTGAGCCGGCCTCCCGGCGCCAGACTGGTCTCGATCTCCAGGGCCAACCGGTCCTTGCCCTCCAGCTCATGGAAGACGTTCACCAATACGAAGCGATCGATGGTGGCCGGGGCGAAAGGCAAGGTGGGAAGCTCCGCCAGGACAGGATGGACCCTCGGGCGCAGCTCCGGCGCCAGGGATGCGACCAAGGTGTCCAGCATCTCCCTCTGCGAGTCCAAGGCCATCACGGTCCCGCAGCGCCAGGCCAGGGGCACGGTCATGAAGCCTGTGCCGCAGCCCAGGTCCGCGATCACCTCGTCCGGGGTCATGTTGGCACGCGCCAAGATCTCCCCCGGTGGCTGCAACCTCCTTCTCGTCTCATCGGTCAGAAGGGCCTTTGCGGAAGCGTCGAACCTATGTGGGCTCATTCCGTCCCCCCCTCAAGTTCGAGAACCAGTCTTCCGCCGTCCCTGGTCATCGTCCTTTCCCTCTCCACCACTCTCATCCTTCTCCGGTGCAAGGGGGAGTCCAAGACCAGGGTCTCGTATTCCCCTCCCTCGCCGGATGGGTTGATCCCTTTTTCCTGGCTGAGAGCGACCAGCTGTTCGGTCGCTCTCTCATCCAGCTCCCTGCCCAGCCAATCCGCCCCCAACCCCTCGGCGGAGACCTTGACCAGGACGGATCGGACCCCGGCCTGCACCATGTCGCGCATGAGGGTGGCCTGGTCCTTCCGCCAGAGCGGGGAGAATGAACGCAGCCCGATGGCCTCGCAGACCCCGTTGATGCGGTCCCATTGATAATCGGAGGCGATGGCCCCGGTCACCGCTCCATCAACATCCAGTCCCTCCAGCACCCTGCGCAGCGCTCCCAGATCGCCTTCCTCCGAGCCATCGCTTCTCACCTGGTGAAGCTGCTTTCCCATCAGCCGGGCCATCTCGGGGACCAGGTGCAAGTTGGGCGTATGGAAGACCCAGGAGTCAGGGTCCGAGGGCAGGACGGTGAGCAGGTGGTCCACCTCATGGCCTTGCTGCTCCATGAGGAAGGCTGCGTAGGTGGAATCCTTTCCGCCAGAGAACAGCGCGGCCAATCGCATAGCAGCAAGAACCGAGCTCGGAGTATTTGATTGCTATCGCGGAAAAGAACTATTTGTATCACGGAAGCGAATGCGGTGGCATGTACTGCCCCAAATGCGAGAAGACCATCAAGAAGGAGAGGCTGGCGGAAGTGAACCGCCAGCTCAAGGCCCGCTTCAAGAAGGACTCTCTGGAGCAAGGCCAGTGCCCTGTGTGCGGCACGCAGCTGTTGGATACTGAGAAGTTGAGGAAGGGTTGAGATGCGCATTGATGAGATGACCTCTAAGGAGTTCGCCAAGGCTTTGCAGAGCGATCCGATCGTGTTCCTGCCCTTTGGCGCCACGGAAGCTCATGGGGCCCATTTGCCCCTGGGGACGGATTCTTTCCAACCGGAAGCTCTCTGCGCGGAGCTGGCCGAGGAGGTGGGCGGACTGGTGGCTCCCTTGGTACCGTACGGCCAGCATTCATCCACGCGCAACATGCCAGGGACCATAGACATCCAGGCGGAAACGCTGAAGGCCTTGGTGAAGGACATCCTGGACTCGCTGCACCGCAATGGAGTGCGCAAGGTGGTGTTGATCAGTGGGCATGCCGGCAGCATCCATCTCGCCGCCATCAAGGGCGCCGCGGAGGAGACGGTGCGCAGCCATGACCTCCAACTGATGGTGCTCACCGACTACGACATAGCATACAGATTCCCTATGCCGGTGAACCCTGACTATCCTGATGGACATGGAGGCATGCTGGAGACCTCGCGCATCCTGGCGCTCAGACCAGAGCTGGTGAAGGCACGGCGGCCGAGGGGCAAGGGCCCTGAGCAGCGGTACATGACCACCCGGGACCCCGAGAGATGCTATCCACAGCAAATGGTAGGAGACGCCACCAAGGCCACCGCAGAGCTGGGGATGCAAGCCAACCAGTTCATCAAATCGAAACTGGTGACCCTGATCAAGAAGAACTTCGGGGAGTGAGGGCTTGAACAAGAAGATGGCGGCGGCGGAGGAGGCGGTCAAGCTGGTCAAGGATGGAATGATCGTCGGCCTCGGCACCGGCTCGACGGCGAACTACGCGATCCAGGCCTTGGGAAGGAGGATCGACGACGGGCTGGAGATGGCCGGCGTGCCCACGTCGAAGGGCACCGAGGCATTGGCAGAGAGGGCCGGCATCCCGCTGGTGGCCCTCGATGAGGTCGACTACATCGACCTGACCATTGATGGCGCGGACGAGGTCGACCCCCACCTCAATCTGATCAAGGGCATGGGCGGGGCCGTGCTCA
>Ga0315279_10006828_pt1 | contig 14300 bp, 5 predicted proteins | sample YL17G06_20_MG_FD_203694 | JGI IMG/M metagenome (GOLD analysis project Ga0315279, IMG submission 203694) | Sediment microbial communities from Yellowstone Lake, YNP, Wyoming, USA - YL17G06_20 | ecosystem: Environmental > Aquatic > Freshwater > Lake > Sediment | place: USA: Wyoming | collected... | reverse complement strand
CCGGCGGAATCAACGCCCTCGCCGCGATTCCCGATAGAACCGGCGACGGCGTGGATGAGATTGCCTTCGGCGGAGGCGACCAGCGGGTCTATCTACGCAATGGCGCCACCGGCGCGGAGCTTTGGACACGCGCACTCGGCGCAATATCCGGCGGCAGCGGTTATGTCCACGGAATCGTCAACGGCAATGATCTGAACGGCGATGGCGTTGCGGACGTCGTCGCCCGCACATGGGAGGATGCCAAAATCTGGGCGTTCGACGGCGCAAACGGCAACACCCTCTGGACCGCTGTTGTGGCCGGTTATTATACCGATCCCCTGGCAGCCGCAGGAGACCTGACCGGAGATGGACTATCCGAGTTTTTGACAGGCGGCAATGACAAATACATGAGGCTCTGTTCCGGGGCGAAAGGGGCGGTCCTTTGGGCCTATCTGTTTCAGCGTCCGCTCCGGGCCGTCCTGGTTCCCGGCGATGTCAATGGCGACGGCATATCGGATTGTATCGGCGCAACGGCGGGCGGCGAGATAGCCTGCATTTCAGGTGCGGCAACGGGAAGTCCTTCCCCTATCTGGACTGCCACAGTGGATGGTGTCTGCCGCACCCTCATTTCTCCGGGCGATCTGGATAACGACGGAAAACCCGACATCTCGGTTTCCACAGAAGAGGGACTTGTCGTAACATTATCGGGCGCGGACGGACTCGAACTCTGGCGTTGGCAGGGCGTTAATGTAGCCCGTCCGCTTGCGTCCCTCGGCGATGTCAATAATGATGGCAAGGGCGATCTGGCGGTCGGCTACCTTGACGGAACCGTATCGCTTCTTTCCGGCGACAAGGACGTTTATAAGACGAAAACCTCAACACAAAAAACACCAAAAATTCAATCCTCAAATCCCAAAATTCTCAAATCCTCAAATCGTATTTCCGGCGCTTCGGATGTCCCCATACTTTTATATCACGATGTCCAGCCGGAGATGTATTACACCTATGGCGTTTCTACCGACAACTTCCGCGCCCAGATGGACCTGCTGGTTTCAGGCGGCTACACATCCGTCTCGCTTGACCAGATCGCGGACTGGATCGAGGGGAAGGCGGAACTTCCCGACAGACCCGTCTGCATCACCTTCGACGGTCCTTACGCGGGGCAATACAAATACGTCTATCCGATACTGAAGAAGCGCGGCTTTTCAGCGACCGTTTTTTGCACAACGGACTGGATCGGCACAGCCAACCATACCGACTGGCACCAGATGCGCCGCATGGATTCCTCCGGCATCCAGAACATCCAGAATCACACAATCAACCATGTTAATCTGACTACATTAAGTAATAGTCAGGTTACTGAACAACTCAGCCTTTCCAACGAATCCATAAAGCGCCGGATGAACGGCAAGATAGCGCTTCACCATGCCTATCCCGGCGGCGCATATAATGACGCCGTCATGGAGGATCTCCGCAGCCTGGGATTCCGAACCGCTGTAACCGTCGTGCAGCGCCATGTTGTGCAAACGGATGACCTGCTTGAACTGCCGCGCTATTCTGTGGTCAAGACCACAACTCTCGCTCAGTTCCGCACAAAGATTCGCTACACAGAACCCACGCCAACGCCGCCCCCCACGCCAACGCCGGTCGAGTCTTTGCCTTATCAGTTTGTGGGAACAGTGGGCGCGGACTTGAATCAGCCGTCCTACGGCGACGTGGATACCCAGGGTCGCCTGTGGGTCTGCGATTCCATCGGCCGATGCATCCGTGTCTTTGAGAAAAATGGAACGGAGGCGGCATTCTCGCCGATTACTCAGGGGCTCGATCAAAATGGGCGGACGGTGGAAATTGAAGCGCCGTCGGGAATTACGATTACCCCTTCGGGCGAAGCCGTGGTCAGCATTGCCGACTACTTCGGCGCTGTTCAATATCTCGGCCTGCTCCGATATCGGGCATCAGATGGAACGCACCTGAATGGTTTGGACCTGACATACAAACCCGGCGATCTTGATTGCGATGCGCAGGGGCTTTTGTTCGTGACCGACCAGTTTTCGGATTACTGGCATGTCTATACCCCGGCGGGAGTCGAGATTTCCGGCAGTCCCGCCGGATCGGGCGCACAATGCCATTTCCTGCGGGGAATCGGTGTTCGCCCCGACTCCACCCGCATCTATGTCTTCAGCGAGACTGATGGGGCGGTGCATGTGTGGACGGGCTTTGCCGATGAGTCGGGCGCTCATTATTCCGAAGCGGACGACCTTGTTTCCGAGTTGAGCGGAGTCAGCGGGGCGGTGGAGGTTCTGGATGACGGAACGATCCTTATCAGCGATGAGGGAGGCGATCAAATACTGGCTTACGACGCTGAACACCGCTTGCTGGGAAATCTAACCGGCGGAACGCCAGAACTCGAGATGCCCGGCGGTGTGGCATTCACCCCTGACGCCTCAACCATCTGGATTATGAGCCAGTCGGGATACATTCAAAGGTGGGACCGCATCAATCATGCTCAGGGATGGATGACCTATTAAGAGTCCCTGACAAAGTGTAATATTCAGGATTCCTGAGTTCTTGGTGTCTTCATCGAATTTCTTTTATTCTGTAATTCCCGCAATATACTTCAGGAACTCTCAATTTTATTTCCTGCGTTCTCTGCATGAGATACTCTTATCTAAGGGTATCAGGGTTATTCAACTTATGCCCTGGAAAAGACGAGATGGTCGCCGTCAGCGTCGGCTTTGATGGTGTCGCCCTCCTTGAATCTGCCGCTGAGGATTTCAAGAGCGAGCGGGTCGAGAATCAGATGCTGTATGGCTCGTTTTAATGGGCGGGCGCCATAAGCGGGGTCATATCCCTCCTGCGCGAGCATCTCCCTCGCAGCGTCTGTCAGCTTCAGCGTCAAATTCCGCACCGCCAGCCGCTCCCGCACCTTTTCCAGCTGGATGTCAATTATCTTGCTTAAATCTTCCCGCGTCAGATTGTCAAAGATGACAATCTCATCAACGCGGTTCAGGAATTCAGGTTTGAACTGCGCTCGGAGCGCCTCGCGCACCTGCTCAGCCAGTTTGTTTTTCCGCTCGATATTCTTGGCAATGTCCATGCCGGATTCAGCGCGTGAAAACTGGTCAATCCATTCCGAGCCGACATTGGAGGTCATAATAACAACGGCGTTTTTGAAGTTGACCACCTTGCCGTGTCCATCGGTCAGGCGTCCGTCCTCAAGAATCTGTAAGAGGATATTAAAGACTTCGGGATGCGCCTTTTCAACCTCGTCAAAGAGGACAACGGAATATGGCTTTCGCCTCACTGCCTCGGTCAGCTGTCCTCCCTCCTCATAGCCCACATACCCCGGAGGCGCGCCAATAAGACGCGAAACGGTGTGTTTCTCCATATATTCACTCATGTCGATGCGAACCATATTCTGCTCATCGTCAAAAAGGAATTCAGCGAGGGCGCGGGCGAGCTCGGTCTTGCCAACACCCGTGGGACCGAGGAAGATGAAAGAGCCGATGGGACGGTGGGGGTCCTGGAGTCCGCTGCGGGCGCGCCTCACGGCGTTGGCGACGGCGGTGATGGCGCTATCCTGCCCCACAACCCGCTTATGCAGACGCTCCTCCATGTGAACGAGTTTTTCCACCTCACCCTCCATTAGGCGCGAGACAGGAATACCCGTCCCTTTGGACACAAGCTCGGCAATATCCTCCTCGTCCACCTCCAGTTTGAGCATCTTTTTATCCTTCTGGAGCTTGGTTAGCGCCTTTCCAGCGGTATCAATCTTCTTCTGAACCTCTGGTATTCGCGCATAGCGAATCTCACTTGCTTTTGCGAGGTCTCCCTCGCGCTCCGCCTTCTGCTCCATTCCTTTAAGGGAATCGAGCTCCTGCTGAAGGGCACCTATTTCGGAGACATATTTCTTCTCATTCTGCCAGTGCGCCTTGAGGGAAGTGCTCTCCTCTTTTGCCTCGGCAAGCTCGGACTCAAGTTTAACAAGATGTTCTTTAGACACCTTGTCCTTTTCCTTCTTCAACGCCTCCCGCTCAATTTCCAGCTGCCGTATGCGGCGTTCAACAACATCAATCTCCTGAGGCATGGAGTCAATCTCGATGCGCAGACGAGAGGCCGCCTCATCAATCAGGTCAACCGCCTTGTCAGGGAGGAAACGGTCAGAGATGTAACGCTGAGAGAGGATAGCGGCGGCGACAAGGGCGGAATCCGCAATGCGCACCCCATGATACACCTCATAGCGCTCCTTAAGCCCGCGCAGGATGGCAATTGTGTCATCCACGCTCGGTTCATCAATAAGGATGGGCTGGAAGCGGCGTTCCAGAGCGGCGTCCTTCTCCACATACTTACGGTATTCATCAAGTGTTGTGGCGCCGATACAGTGGAGAGTGCCGCGCGCAAGTGCGGGTTTGAGCATGTTTGAGGCGTCAATGGCGCCCTCAGCGGCTCCCGCTCCCACAAGGGTGTGCAGTTCATCAATAAAGATGATGACATCGCCGGCAGACTCCTCAATCTCCTTCAGGACAGCCTTGAGGCGGTCTTCAAACTCACCCCGGAACTTGGCGCCGGCGACAAGGGCTCCAAGGTCAAGGGCGACAATGCGTTTGCGCTTCAATGCCTCCGGCACATCGGAGCTCACAATACGCTGTGCCAGTCCCTCGACAATGGCGGTCTTGCCCGTCCCGGGCTCGCCTATCAGAACGGGGTTATTCTTTGTGCGGCGGGAGAGCACCTGAATCAGGCGGCGAATCTCATCATCGCGCCCGATGACGGGGTCAAGCCTGTTCGCCCGCGCCTCCTCTGTGAGGTCTCGCCCGTAGCGTTTCAGCGCCTGATATTTGTCCTCGGGATTGACATCAGTGACTCTTTGCGAACCACGAACCTCCTTCAAGGCGGCAAGAACGGCTCCTTCTGACACACCCACGCCCTTGAGCATCCCGCTGGCGGCACACTTCTTCTCTCTTATGAGACCCAGAAGGAGATGCTCCGTCGAGATATACTCATCCTTCATCTGCTGGGCAATCTTCCATGCGTCATCAATGACTCTCTGCAGTCCTGGCGAGATTGCGACCTGTCCAGCGCCGGTTACACGCGGCTCACGGTCAATAGCCTCCTTGAGCTCCCCCTTGAGAGAATCCAGACTGACGCCTATCTTCTGAAGTATGGGTGGCACAGCCCCTTCAGGTTGCTCCATGAGCGCCAGAAGGAGATGCTCAGGGGTAACCTGCGGATGGGCGCTATCAGTCGCATGAGTTTGTGCCTGAAGCAACGCCTCCTGCGCCTTTATGGTCAATTTATCAAGACGCATATCTCAACTCCTTTGAATTCAAGCAAATACGGAATATATCACCATGCCTGGAGAATTGTAAAAGTATTAAATAGGCAACATTCATGCCCAGTTGTGAAATCCAATATAATTTAACAATGACAGGCGGCAATGACAAATTCTCACATGGCTATATCCCCCGGTATATGACGGCTCAAGGAGAGGGGAAAATCAATGTTGTTTTATCCTCATAAATTTTTCAAAATTAAATGAAATTATCATTGACACCAATAAATAAAATATATACATGACCTCGCTTCATAATTAATTGAATGTTTTTATTTACTTCAGATTTTACAATTTGCACAAGGGAAATAGGGGAATTCTGTATATCGGGGTCGGATTGGATGCCGCCACCGATAAAATAAAAATAGAATTAATTAAATATTAAAATGTTAATCCAACGGTTTGATGCATGAGGTTTATTAAAAAAAATCATATTTCACTCTTGCAAAATAATAAAAGATTATATAGAAAGTGAGGTGTTAAATTATTCAAAATGGTTAATTTTTAAGATTGAAAATTTATTCTACAAAGGGGTAAGGAAAAATGGAAAATTTGCTGGGAAAGGAAATCTACGAAAACAGGGTTGCGCAGGGTCTGACTCAGGATCAGTTCGGCTCGAAGTATCGTGTTACCGGACCTGCCATCTTCAAGTTCGAAAAGGGTTATGTCAAACCCTCCCTCGTCCTCTGGCTCAAGATGGCAAAGGAATTTGAGATTCCTGAAACACGTTCAGTACTCATGTGGATTCGTTCGCGCCTGCCGGATGAATTTCAGAACCTAATCCAGATTCAGGACCAGCCGATAGTCCTTGAGGAAGAGGCGGCTTATGCTCCTTCCAGGAAAAAGGATTACTCAAAGTTTGGGGACAGGGAAGAGATGCGCAAGGCTATCCTTAAGGACACAAAGATTCCCAGGGAGATGAAGACCTTCCTGAAATCGGAGGAAGTCTGGGGTATTTACAAGCCCACCGGTGCGGAGATCAATATACTGCGGGACCGTTTCGCCAACCTTGGACAGGGTTGTGCAGAGGCGTATCGAGAGGCACTACGGGTCCTCCGCATGTTCACAGGTTCAAAGTAACCTACCTGTTTTATTCCCCCGGTCATTCAAAAATAATGCCGGGGGAATTTTTTGTCAGCCGTGCTTGTGGATATGGGAAACTTTAGAACGTAAGGATGATGCTTTCACATTTTTCTTTCATGAGGGCGAGGGTTTCCTCCGGGTTTCGCCTGCCGTTCAATGCCGCTTCAAAGTAGTCCGTGATGACGGAGCGCATCGGTTCCCAGGTTAGAACCCGCGGTTCAAAAATCCCGTTGTCTAAAAGGGCGACGGGTGCCTTGTAGCGGTGGTTCTTTTTCAGATATTCCTTCATATCGGGCGTATCCAGAACGGAATAGCGGATGGGGAGATACCCTGTGCCCACTGACCAGGTAGTGGCGCTTTCAGTATTTGTGAGGAAGGCAACAAATCGCCATGCCGCCTTGATTTTTTCCGGCGGATGATTCTTGAAGATACCGATATTTGTCCCCTGAAAGAGGGTGCGGGCAACCTTTTCACTCCCTGCGGGATAGGGAATGGGCGCAGTGTCCCATTGGAATTTACCTGCCACAGACTTCTCAGTATAAGGCATGGAGGCAGTGGAGCTGACATACATGGCGATGCGCTCGCCTCCGAATGCCCTGTCAAGATATGTGGGCTCAATATAAGCCACCCTGTCCTTCGTCGTAAGATTGATGAGATAATTCATGGTCAACCGCCCCGCCTCGTCCGTAAAGGCGACTGTTTTTGCCCGGGCATCAAGATAGCGTCCGCCGGCACGGAATAGAAATGTCGTGTATCCCTCAATAAAGGGTCGGATGCCGAACCCGAAACGTGTTGTGCCACTCTCGTCACGCCTGGTGAACTTGATGCATGCCTCCCGCATCTCCTCCCATGTCACGGGGGCGCGCCCCTCCCCTTTCTCATCCACCATCCCTATCTCCTTCATGGCATCCTCATTGTAGTAAAGGACATAGGCGCTTTTATTGAACGGGAGGGTGATGAGTTTTCCATCCCATGAGTTATCCTCGATAAACACCCTGACTATATCCTGCCGGCTTTCCTTTGAAAGACCGCCGTATTCCGAGGCAAGCTCCTCCACCGGCTTAAGTAATCCATGCTCCAGAAAGCGGGTTGTCCAGCTCTCATACATCTGGGAGATGACGGGATTCGTGCGCGCAGTGCAGGAAGCGGTGAGGTTGGTGAGGAGAGATTCATACCCCCCCTGGTAAATGGAATTGATATGGATATCAGGGTTTTGTTTTTCAAACTCTGCAATGATTTTATTGAGGATTTTACTGTGCTGTAGTCCCATGGCATGCCAGAAAGTTACAGTCACACGCGATGGGCTGTGACTGGCAACAGGGCGGGAGTTGCATCCCGGAAGGGCGCTCACGAGGATAAGATATATGGTCAGGAATGCCGCTATGGAAAGCGGGCGAATTTTCTGGAATGGAGAAGCACTCTTCATAGTGTAAGTCCTTCCGAAGTTAAAGGTTAAGGAAGCCTTTTCAAAGCGCAGGGGTTTGAAAATCCCTGCATGCCTCCTCAACGCCGGCATAGATTTTAAAGAGGCTGGAAAGAAAGGTGACATCAAAGACCTCCCTGACCTTCTTTCCCATAGAGGCGAGGTGAAGGTCTCCCTTCTTCCTGCGAAACTCATTCAATCTCCCGATGAGGATTGCCAGCCCGGAGCTGTCAATAAAATTTACCGCCTCCATATCAATAACGATGCAAACGCGTTCCGTGGCAAGGAGGTCGGCAAGGAGTTTCTTTAGCTCATCCACATTATCCGCCACAATGTCACACTTGACCGATATTATGTGGATATTTTCCCTTTCCTGTACAACAAATTCCATACTACCCTACTTTTTATCGTAGAATTATTAAAATGAATGTTTTATTCTATTTCAAATGTCAAGTGGCGATATCAGGCAGGCGTGGCTGTGCGCATGAAAACAACCTCATGGTTATTGAGATGGATAATAAACATAGTTATCAGTTTTGCGCTCTTCGCCGCCTCTTTTTTCCTCCTTCCGGGACTCGCCGCCGGTCAGATCTCAAAGTCTGAGATAGAAACCCTCCGAGAAGGGCTTATCAAAGGGGGAGCAACCTTCACAATCGGTGAGAACCCCGCCACCAAATACCCGCTGGAAGAACTCTGCGGATTAAAAATCCCCCGCGCGCCGGAAAAACAATCCACAAGGTCCGCTGAGAAATCAATCCCTGAAAACCTCCCCGTCAAATTTGACTGGCGCGAGCGCACCGGATGCCCTCCCATCCGCGACCAGCTGTCCTGTGGCGCCTGCTGGGCTTTCGGGACGACCGCCCTCCTTGAAGCCAACATCCTTATAAAGGATAGCTTGACGGTCAACCTCTCCGAGCAGTGGCTTATTTCATGCAACACTGATGGATGGGACTGCATCGGTGGCTGGTGGGCGCACAAATACCATGTTCAGCCCGGCGCCGTCCTGGAGTCCGATTTTCCGTATGCTGGGAGCCCCCTTCCCTGTGGAGAATCCTACTTTCACCCTTACCGCATCAAATCATGGGGCTTTGTCTCGTCAGAATATAACGTGGCGCCAACAGACATGATTAAGGAGTCGGTGATGAATTATGGACCCGTGGCATGCGGAATTTATGCGGGAATGGCATTTCAGGCATATACGGACGGCGTCTTTAATATCTCGGAAAGCGGTAAAGTTACAGTCAATCATGCAGTTACAATCGTGGGATGGGATGATACCCTTGGCGGGGGCGCCTGGATAATCCGCAATTCCTGGGGAACCGGCTGGGGTGCTGGCGGATATATGTATATAACCTATGGGACATCCAGGGTGGGATATTCCGCAAACTACGTGGTTTATGAGGGTGGGATTGATGTCCTGAATTATGCGGTGGATGATACCGCCGGCGGAAATGCAAATTGCCTTGCGGAACCCGGAGAAACCCTGAAGATAACCCTGACCCTTCATAATAAGACAGAAGAGGCAATCACGGATGTCAGGGCAACTCTTTCCACCACCGACCCCTATCTTGACTCCCTGACATCTGACACCGCAATCTTTGGCGACATCCCCGCCGGAGGAGACAGGGTCTCCAAAACGCCCTATCTGCTCACCCTCACAAAAAATATCCCCCAGAACTCCCGCCTCAGACTGGAGCTTGCCATCTCTGCCAATGAGGGGCAATGGATGAGCATATTTTCCATCCCCATCTATTCAGACCCCCTCATGACCCTTTCTCCCTCATCCATCACAGACATTCTGCCTCATGGCAAAATCAAAGACACATATCTGACCATCGGGAACAACGGATATTCTCCACTAAAATATTCTGGCGGGGCGCTGCCAACCTTCAAGCCGGTCTTGTCCTACACGGGAACCGCACAGTCGCCGACGCTGCCTACTCCGCCGAAGCGGCTGCGAAGGCTGGACCATAGCTTTGGCGACGGAGCGCAGACATCCGGTCGCTTCGGAGGACCGGATAAATCAGGCACAATGTGGCTCGACAGCGATATGCCGGATGGCCCAACCTACAATTGGGTCGAAATCAAGGGTGTGGGCGTGGCTCTCATCCTTGATGACGATGACCATGCCAATCTCCTCCTCCCCTTTCCCTTCCCCTTCTATGGGAGCACAAAAAACTCCGTAAAAATCTCATCCAATGGTTACCTGACCTTTGGAGAAGAGGCGGACTCGGCTTCCAATCATTCCCTCCCCTTTGCGCTTGCCCCCACAGACCTCATCGCCCCCTTCTGGTGCGACCTCAACCCATCCATGGGGGCGTATGGGATGATATATCATTATTATGACGCCTCAAACAACCGCCTCATTATTGAATGGGACAGCGTTGCCCATTATAACCTCACGAATCCGGAGACAATAGAGGTCATTCTTGAACCGGACGGCGACATCTTTTTCCAGTACAAAACCGTCTCGCTCGCATCGGAGTGCACAGTGGGAATTGAGAATGCCGCCGGCGACGACGGTCTGAACATCGCCCATAAGATGGATTACCCTCACTCCGCCCTTGCCATCTTCATCTCCCACAATGCCCCATGGGTCTCTCTCAATCCCCCTTCTTCCGAGCTTCAACCGGGGGCATCCACCGACACCCTTTTGCGGCTGGACACCTCGTCTCTTACGAGCGGCGCCCATACTGCACGGCTCATCTTCACCTCTAACGACCCCAGGGGACCCCTCTCCATCCCGCTCACCCTCAATGTCTCGGACAATGACCCGCTCATCCTCCACTCGCCACTTGCAGATACCTATGACGACTCCGGTCCGTATATTATCGAGGCATTAATGGATTCCGTCTCCGGTCTTGACACCTCATCCCTTGCGGTCTTCTGGCAGACGGATGGGAAGTCATTTCAAAAAACACCCCTCCTGCCCGTTTCTGAAAGGGTGTACCACGCCTCCCTCCCCGGGCAGTCAGCAGGCACGTCCATACATTATTACATCTCCGCCAGAACTGTTGATAACCTGACAGGAACAGACCCTCCTGACGCACCGGATGCCACACATACATTTCGCATCCTCCCCCATCCCACAATTGTTATCAGGGGAAAGAATCCTATTGAAATAACCATGCCACCCGAAGAAAAGGAAACCCTTTACCGGGCAATCTCCATCTGTAACGAGGGAAGCGATACGCTCCATTACGACTTATCTATTCAGCCGCCTGCTCCGTGGATTTCCGCCCTTCCACAATCGGGGGATGTCCCAACATCAGGGGCGCAACCGGTCTCTCTCAATTTCGATACAACATCGTTAGGCGATGGCGCATACAACATAGAAATCCACATCTTAAGTAATGACCCGCAGCAACCGGACGCCGCCATAACTGTCAATCTCAACGTTGACCATAATGCACCATCACGCCAGTGGACATTCATGATATACCTGGACGGCGATAATGACCTGGAGCTTTACGCCATCCGTGATTTCCTTGAAGTCACATCAGCCACACTGCGCCGCCAGGACAGAAGCGGCGCACCTGCAGACACGGAGGGGGTTACTGTCCTTATTCAGATGGACAGGACACCCGGTTTTGACGCAAGTTATGGCAACTGGACAATCTGCCACCGCTTCAAGGCGGCTCACGGGATGACGCCCACAGAGGAAAATGCCGTTCCGGACTGGGATGATGGTCAGGGAGGACGCGAGGTCAATATGGGCGACCCGAAAACCCTTGCGGATTTTATCTCCTGGGGAATGCGCCATTTTCCCGCCCCGCACACTGCTATTGTCCTTTGGAATCACGGGCAGGGATGGCGCAACGGTGAAAAACCCTCCCTGCGGGATGTCTGTTATGACCGCACAAGCGGGGATACATTGCTCACAGGGGAGATTGGGCTTGTATTCAATAACCTTAAACCGGCGCTGGACATCATCGCCTTTGATGCTTGTTTTATGGGAATGATTGAGGTGGCGCACGAGGTCCGCAACGGCGGTCGCATCTTTATCGCCTCCGAGGGGCTTGTGCCCTATGATGGCTTGCCTTACAACACCGTCCTGCAGGACCTGTGCACAACCCCCTCGCTCTCCGCCGTGGATTTCGCCGGATGTATCGTGAAGAGATATACCGAGCAATACAGCGGAACGACCATGATTGCCGCCCTTGACCTCTCAAAGATGAACACACTGTCCGGCGCTGTCTCCGCATTCGCCACGGAGGCATTGAATGACAATCACCAGTGGCAAGCCATCGTCCGCGCGCGGGAATGCACCACATCTTTTGATACTGCGGAGGAATTTCGCGACCTGGAGGAGTTCATGCAGTGGGTTCCTCATTTCACCCAAGATACGAAACTGAAAGAGGCGGCTCTCAATGCCATAAGCGCCTTTGACGATGCCGTTCTCGCCTCTTATTCACCCGCCGGCACACCCGCTCATGGCCTCTCCACCTATTTCCCTGACCCCACCATTCAGCACACGATTGACCCTGCATACGGATGCAAGAATATCCAGTATGCCTGCGACACAACATGGGATGAATTCCTTACCGCCTTTCTCCTTGCGGACACCACGCCTCCAACACTCCAGCATACGCCCCTCATGGACACCACGGATACCACCGGTCCCTACAGGGTGGATGCCACCTCCTTTGATGACTCAGGCATGAGCGATGTGCGCCTCCTCTGGCGGAAAAATGATGACCCCGTGCAGACTATTACGATGATTCCCGACGGTGACATCTTCTCAGCCGCAATCCCCGGTCCCGCCCTGCCGGCAGACCATTTCTGCTACAGGATTGAGGCGGAAGATATCCCCGGCAACATCGCCTTTTTCCCCGGCCCAACGGAGGAGGAGTTCTGGTGCTTTGATATCGCCGAACAACTTCTTGGATTCTGGGAAATACTTGACAGCGCAACACGTCCTTTTGACCTCACCCATAAACGGCTGACATTCATCCCCGACCCGATGAGTCCTTATCGCTACCGCGCCTGTCTTGAAAATGCCTCCACCTGGAGTGTTGACCCCACGGACGGCGAGGCGGTCTCACTTGATGATAATGCCTTTTATCCGGTGGAAACTGAGGACACACCGGTCTTCTTATATGGAAATTCGTATGACAGGTTTTTTATCGGTTCCAACGGGTATATCACACTTGGATGCGGAGATACATCAGCCACGGGTGGCGAGTCAGCTCATTTCCGCCTCCCCCGCATCTCCGCACTTTTCACAGATTTGAACCCGACTGCCGGCGGAAAAATCACGCTCAAGAGGATGCCCGACCGAATCGTTGTCTCCTTCATCAATATCCCGGAAAAGAACGCCCCGGACGGGAATAATTTCCAGGTGGAGCTGGGTTTTGATGGATGCATCCGCATCACATGGCTGGACATGGCGGCGACAGGCGGCATTGTCGGACTTTCCAACGGGCAGGGAAAACCGGCGGGGCAGGTGACCGACTTTTCCACCCTGCCAACCTGCGAACCTCCCACTGCGCCGGAAATCACATCACTCTTACCGGATGGGAGATGCGGATATATTACCCTCCATTATTTGCTTAAGGATGCGCAATCCAAGCCGGTGTATATTACTGCGGAATACAGCATAGACAGCGGACTTTCATGGCACAAAGCCACACGAGGACCCGGTGGCGGCGGCACATATCTCATCCGCTCCTCACCTGAAGGCATGGAACACACATTCATCTGGAACTCCCTTGTCGACCTGGGCGCGGGTTTCTTCCCCGGCGCACTCATCCGCCTCAGGTATTGCAACATCTTCATGCCAGAAGATACGATTGAATCTAAGCCCATTGATATTTATAATCCCACACGTGATGAGGTTATTGACGCCATTCTCGGGCGGACTTCATTCAGCCTTCGTAGCCACTTCGGCGAAGTAGGCTCCGTAATTACAACAAGTCTTGACGTCAATCACGACGGCTTGTTAGATATTTCCGACCTTTTGACGCTCATTTCGAACGGATTATAATACCCGAGCCGACTCCGCGCTCCGTCGCCAAAGCTATGGAGCGTCGGCGACCAAAGCGCAAGCGACGGCTGGAAATGAAGGGCGCGCCAATGTGATAGTAATAATCTCAGCGTTCTCTGCATGCTCTGCGTGAAATTATCTAAGTGATTTTTGCCACAGGTCTACGATGCGCCATAGCTTCAGCGAAGGAGCGCGGCCAACTTGAAAAACAGGACATATCTCCGGGCAATAGACATTCTGAACCTCTCATATCTGGCGCTGCTCACCAGCCTGATTCTCCTGTTTCGCCACAATCTGGAGCGGTGGTGGTATTATTTCATTATCCATCTTGGTGTATTCCTCTTTTACGTGTGGTTCTGCCGCATCACGGCATATTCCACGAGCCGGTTTGTTCGTTTACTGCGCGATGCTATCACGCCCCTTCTTTTGATATTTTATTACGAGCAGACCGGGAATCTGAACCACATGATTTTCAAGGAATACTTCGACCCCTTTTT
>Ga0315279_10006826_pt1 | contig 14308 bp, 11 predicted proteins | sample YL17G06_20_MG_FD_203694 | JGI IMG/M metagenome (GOLD analysis project Ga0315279, IMG submission 203694) | Sediment microbial communities from Yellowstone Lake, YNP, Wyoming, USA - YL17G06_20 | ecosystem: Environmental > Aquatic > Freshwater > Lake > Sediment | place: USA: Wyoming | collected... | reverse complement strand
CTACTGGCAGCTTGACGTGCGAATGGGAATATACGGTACTCTCAAGATCTCTAAATATATTGCGAATTATTGCGGCGTTGGTATATTTTTGGTGCGGCAGTGCTTAAAGTTATAAAGAATGATTGATATTGAGAAATATGCCCCAAAGACTGATCGACCGGCTTGTTGACAAGCTGCATAACCATCTCGCGCAATCGTCCGATCTGCCTTCCATTTCACGGCTTTCGGCCCAATGGGGCGTATCGTATCCCACCATGGCCCGGGCGGTGCGCGTACTGGTTGACCAGGGAAAGATCGAGTGCCATCCCGGCCGCGCTATCCGGGTCGTTGGCGCTTCGGCGCACGATCACGCGCCGCAGGTGAACGGCGGGTCCCGCAAAGGCGCCTTGTATCTGGAACTGCGCGAGCAGATTATGGATGGGACCTTGCGCGCGGGCAATCCCTTGCCCAAGTTGCAGTCGTATTTGCTGTCTACGCATGCCTCCAAGCATACGATCATCGATATCCTCCGCATGCTCGAAAAAGAGGGGTTGGTTCACAAGGGGGGCAAGCGATGGATGGCGGGACCGGCTCCGGCGCCTTCGCCTCCCGGTTCTTCAACCCATATCGCGCCGGCGACCCTGATTCTTGCGCCGTATATGGGCAGCTTCCGGAACCTTTTCTCCGACGAATTTAACGGGCGATTCATGGCCCCTTTTGCCGATGAACTCGCGCGGTCCGGCGTGCGCCAGCATTTTGTTCAGATGTATACCGGAGACGTCGAGCCGCACAATAAGCGCAGGGCATTGCGCGATGCGGACGCGCTGGTGCGCAAACTCGGCGAACAGTATCTCGGAGCGTTGATACATCGAGGACCATTCCGGTTTGATGAACACCACGAAAACATGGATGCATGGGTTCGCTTTCTCCACGAGAGCGGCAAGCCGATCGTTTTCTTTGATTCAAGCGGTATGGGGGAGCCTTTCTCGCGGGAACGATATCCGAAGGCCCGGAATTACTATCGGATGTATTTTGACGAAACGGCAGCGGTACGGAAAGCCCTCGAAGCGCTGGCGCGCGCCGGGCACCGCTCCATCGGGTTTCTGCTGCCTTCCCAGGAGCCGTCGCCCTGGATAGCCCAGCGCGCGGGCATAGTGGAATCAATTGCGCGGCAACAGTTCCCTGATGTGAAGATACTAACCATCATCCAGGACGAACCGATCTGGCACGTATCGCAAAAAGACTCGGATGATTCGATGTATGAGCGCGTCATGGGCATGGCCCGGCAGTGGGGCAAAGATGCGGCCCGCTGCAAATCCCCACAGCGTGCGCTCATCGAGAACACGCCGTCATTCAAGCGGCTGCTGGCCGCGCAGGTCACGGCAATGATCTCCCCGAATGACGATTTTGCGAAGGCGCATTATCTCTGGCTCATGGAAGCGGGGATTGAAATTCCGCGGCACCTTTCCATGATCTCTTTTGACAATAATGCCGACACCGCCGCCTATCCCATCTCTTCGGTGGATTTCGGGTTCAGCCGCCTTGGCAACCTGGCCGCCCATATTTTCCTGGGTCATATGCCCTTACGCATGGCTAGGGAAGGTTCCATTCCCGGCGAGTGTATGCTCATGGACCGCGGATCGGTGGGTGCGCCGCGGGAACGCCCGCTTCGGATCTGAATTCCGAAGGCTGGAAATCAGCGTGCTGCGATGATTCGCCTGCTTCCGATACTTCGTTCCCGGAAATCATATACGCGGATAATGTATATCCCACGCGCAGGCGCATAGCTGCGCGCTCCATTTGCCCGGGATCGTCCGCGATCCGCCGCGCGCTGGCGTTATAATATCGCAAGCTTAAATAGGCCCGATTCGCTGCAAAAAAATTCTCAATTATTCGTAACTATCAGTTGTTCTTCGCCTGTCATCCCGGTGAAAACCGGGATCCATCAGCGTGTTCACGCTGGATTCCGGCTTCCGCCGGAATGACGAGCATGATGAATCCATAGGCGCCTGAGCAGCTACAATTATTCTTTCCTTTTAATACGCAGCTAATTATATTACTGAGCCTTCTATCGCATTATTATTTGAGATGAAAAGTAGACTGCAATTTTTCGCGTAAACCTTTAACTGAAAGGGCCTGTCATGTCTCGAAATTCCCGGATTTTTGGAGCGCTTATAATAAGCGCATTGCTCTGTGTTCCAGTATTTTCGGCTGATTGGGCCACCAGCGAGGGAAGCTGCTATAATCAGGGCTCGATGATTATAGGCTTGGGCGGCAGCCTTTTGCCGTTTGGAGCATTCGCGTCGTTTGATTATGGCGTTCATAGCGCCATATCGGCAGGCGGCGCAATAGGTTTCAATACGTACGGTTATAGCTCAACCTGGCGCTACAGCCAGGTCCCGATTCTTGTCCGTGGCGCATTTCATCCATTCAATCTGCCGGTGCTTTCGGATAAAATCAAAGTTCGGGACATACTTGATCCCTATGTCGGACTCGCCATGGGTTGGGGAATCGGCTTTTGGAGCTATGAGGGAACCGGCGTTTCCGGAGGTGAACCGGATCGATTAGGACTTATTCTGCGCGAATATATCGGGGTACGATATTACTTTAATCCTGCTTTTGGGATCTTTGCCGAAGATTGCGCCGGATTGGGCGCCTTGAATGCCGGCGTCTGCTTTAAATTCTGACATCCCCTTGATTTACAAACCGCAGCCGCTTCCGGGGATTTGCCCCGGGAGCGGCGCAGCTTTCCAATCCATTCATCAAGTGCCTTTAAATGCATTTGATGCGCTGGGCTTTGCGCTGCACAATTTTTCCGGATCACCGCACGCATTGCTTCGAAAACGATTATTTTATTAATGCAAGCTAAAATGTTTGCGGACTGCTTAAAGGAGCGATGATATGAATCAGAAATCAGAAGCAATTATTTCAGATGCATTGCTGATGCCGGATGAAGAAAGGGCATTGATTGCAGAAAGACTCATTGCAAGCCTTGACCATGAATTCGAAAAGGATACGGAGCTTGCATGGCAAAAGGAAATTCAGAAAAGAATTGATGAAATTAATAATGGAAAAGTGATCTGCGTCCCATGGGAAGAAGTCCGGGTCCGGCTGCGAAAGAACGGCAATGCGCGCACTTGAGCTTCATCCGGATGTATATGACGAAGTGGAATTTGCCCGAAAATGGTATGCAGAAAGATCGGTCGATCTTGGGAATGAATTCCTTGACGAAATTGATTTTGCCATGGAAGCAATCCGTGCGGCGCCAGAAACGTGGCCGCCGTTTGCATCGGTCGCCGGAACCCGACATTTTCTTGTGCATCGTTTCCCTTTTGGCGTTTTTTATCGTTTGACTGAGGAGACGATCCAGATCCTTGCCGTTGGGCATCTGCACCGCAAACCCGGCTATTGGAAATTCAGAATGAGGCAACGCAAAGAACAATAGAGGCCCACTCCGCCGGCTCTCTGATTTATTTTATTTCCTCACGTTAATGACCTGATGTCCGATTTAACTTTTCCCCGGGGAACCCATGTTGCTGCGCTATTGTCTGCTATCCCTCGCGCTGCCGGCCTTCGCCTTTTCCGCCGATACGCTGTATCTCTCTTCCAGGCGCGTGGCCGAGCTGGTATTGGAGCGGAGCGCGCCGGTTTTGGCATCGGATTACCAACTCCAGGGCGAGGAGTATGCGGTCAAGGGCGCATTTGCCGGCTTTCTGCCGCAGTTGTCCGCGAATGCATCCTATACCTATCTTGGCGTACTGCCGCAGATCTCAATGCCGTCGATGGGGAGCGATTCGACGCTTTTCCGCGATACAACATTCCTGCGCCAGGTCATGTCCATGGATGCGGGCGATTCTGCGCTGATACGGATGGTATCGGGCGGGCTGTCTTCGGGTTCCTCGTTCTCGCTTTCACCGCAGCGTCTTTATTCCGCCGGCATTTCGATCACCCAGCCGATTTTTGCCGGAGGACGGATATTCCATGCCTATAAAGCGGCGTGGTGCATGTATGAGGCAAAGCTGCATTCCCGGGAACAGGCCAACCTCGAATTCGCATTAAGCGGCCAGCAACTGTACTGGGGGTGGGTGGGACTTATGCAGGCGTCGGCAGCCATGGCCGAATCGCGCAAGTGGCTGGAAAAGCTCATCCAGGACCAGACGAAAATGCTTGACGCCGGGCTCATTATCGAACTCGATCTGCTGAAGGCAAAGACGCAGCTTTCGTCCCTCAAGCTGTCGGAAATCCAACTGCAGAACCAGGCGCGCGCCATGGCTGAAAATCTGCTTGTTTTTCTTGACCTGGCCCTGGAGACGCCGGTTGTTGCGGACACATCGGAACTCATCGGTCCCGAGCCAATGTTCGTGCCGCCAACGCCGGATTCCATAGAAAATCGCATCCTGTACCGCGAGGATTTCATGGCTTCGGCCAAGCAGGTGGAGGCGCTGGATGTCATGCGCAAAATCCAACTGGGAGCTTATCTTCCATCACTCGCTGCTTTTTATAATTACTCCTATACCAACCAGTATTCGCAGAAAGAAAGTGACCTTGATCCGACCTGGAACATCGGCATGGGGCTTTCCTGGTCGATTTTCGACTGGGGAAAATCGTATCGGGACGCGCAGAAGACCGGCATGCAGGTCAAGTCCGCGAAAAAAATGCAGGAGATGCAGAAGGCGCAGTTGCGCGCGCGCATCATGAGTCTGGCCCGCAAGGTCGACGAAAGCCGCGAGGCGCTTGTGATAGCGCGGGAGACCGTGACGAATGCGCAGAAAGCGCTTGATATTTCGCAATTGCGCTATAACCAGCAGCTGATCACCACCACGGACCTGATGAGCGACCGCAGGGCATTGACGGAAGCAAAACTATCGCTCACGCAGGCCCGCATCCAGGCGCGCCTGGCGCTGGAGGAATATCGCGTCGCGCCCATGGGAGGAATGTAGGAGAATGCAGGAACCGAATGCCCAATGTCGAACATGGAATGTCCAATTATGAAGTTTCAGCACGGCATTTCGATATTTCAACAGGCAATCCTGCTATAATTGATGGCTGGACCGTCTTTCCAGCACTGCAGTGATGTCCCCCCCCCTTGTGCGTTGGACATTCCTTGCTGGACATTGGACATTTTCTTTTTCATTGCTGCATGGCCGCGGAACCTCTGGACTCCGGGAGCGTGAATACCGAGTACGAGCAAGAGCATGAGTACGAGTACGGACCTTTGAACTCCCTTGGCGCGCCATAGCCCTGCTGAAAGCAGGGCGACGGCGGCTGAACTCCGAAACCGCTACCTCAGATAATACGTCGCCTCCACGCCTGCGCTGGACCCCGAATATCGCGTATCCGCGCTGCGGGCCAGCAATTCCAGATATCCTGCGACGCCGATCATTCTGTTCAAAAACGTGGCTTCCAGTCCCATATCGAAACCATAAATCCGCTGATCTGGCCCCCAGCCGAAATCCGGTTGGTAGCGGTAACGCTGTGAATTGGGCGTCATCGGGTTCAGCATGCCGAAATCATCGGAGAACATGGCATTAATACCGCTGTTCTCGCGCTGATTGAAATAGCCGAAGCGGAGCTTCGTTTCGATTGACGAGGGAAAGCGCAGCATCGGGATGGCATGGATATTCGCCTGCGCTCCAAAGCAGATGCGATCGTAGCCGCGTTTTTTATCGGGCAACGAAGACCAGGTAGAGCCATACGCGAGCTTCGTTGCCGAATGCGTGTATTCGAACCATGCCTCGCCATAATTTCGCAGCATGGTTGATGCGCCGATGCCGAATCGGAAGTCGGACATTTTCCAATCCATTCCATCCCGCGGGCGGCCCACATTCAGATCATCGTTATTATCCGTAGGCGCATAGTCCTGATAGGCATTTTTCCAATAAGAAAGCAGGATCGCGGGGCGATAGGTGAATCCGGATTGCATGAATTCGCCCATGGTCTGCCATTTCCAGCCTACGCTGTCGCCTTTGATGGGGTCCTGGTCCGCATCATTCCACGTGACATAGACGAACCGGTGCGTTGCGATTTGCAGGGAGAAGTCGCTTGAAACCGGGAACCCGCTTTTACCGAAAATCGCATAGCCGCCGATGCGGGGGATCTGGCCGGTAAAATAGCGGTCGTGGACGGTCAGGTCGCTGAAATAGCGCAAAGTGTCAAGTTTTGCCGTGGCGCCGCCCCGCAGGCCGATGGCCATGAGTTCATGGATGCGGCTGCCCAGCAGGAGTTCCAGATCCTCAAGGCCCATAATCAGGCGATTGTTGTCGCCTGATGCGATCTTTTCGGTCCCGTAAAAGCCGTTTCCCAGAAAGCCGATCTGAAAGATTCCGGAAGGCGCCTGGCCAGCGATCGCCAGCCCGAAACGCTGCAGCGGCAGGCTGCGCTTCCCATAGGCCGGCAGGTTGTCCGAGATGGTCCCCGGCGCATAATGGAGCGCAAGATACGCGGTCCGCGGTTTGCCGATGAGAATATCGGGGAGGTCCCAGGCCTGGTATCTTTGCAGAAGCGAATCCGCGTTGCCATGCGCGTGCCATTGTTCCTGATTGAAATTGAAGCGCAGGCGCACCCGCACCGAGTCCTCTTCCAATAGACCCAGAGGAGATTCGCAGAAATAAAAGCTGTTATCCATGCCGGGACCGGAAAACAGGGGAGAGGAGGCAAGCCGCGAAAAGGTCGGCGGATCGATAGCCGCGGCGGAGTTCAGAAATCCCGATATCAGCAGATAAATGCATAATGGAAAGATCGAGAGTCGGCGCATGGTTGGTCCTGAGGATGAGGTGTAGGTATAGAAGGTAATATAATCCAAAAGAAGGGCGGGCGCAGGCCAAAGGCAGCGCGAAAACGCTGCCGGCAAGGCGCGCGACCGAGGAATATCCGGGGCGATATCCCCAACGCGAGCTGGCGCAGCGTGGTTTTGCGGGAGGAAGCAGAACGAAACCAGCGACGATTGCAGCCGGCCGACCGCGCTCCTCCATAGCTATGCGACAGCGAGCGCCCGCCAGAGGTTTTCGGATAGGCTCTAAGGGCGTTTTGTACGACAACGAATTGTCGCAGGACCGTAACGATTTCATTTGAAAGACGGTACGCAGAGGACGCAAAGGGCGAATGAGCTTCGCAGAGAAGACAACCGGACCTGTGCTGTGCCCCCGGTCAGTTCTCTGCGAAACTCTGCGTCTTCTCTCCGCGACCTCTGCGTACGGTTTTTTCTTATTGGGCGAAGACTCGGATATCGGCTGCCCTGCCTTTGGCAGGGCCACATTTACCGGGCGATAGTCCCGGTCAATGCGTAGGCTCTTTATCAGCAACGAATACGTGTTTTGCGTATTTCTTTCTATGATGATAGGCGGCCTGATGACGCACCAAGAGCCAAATCACTATGTCAATCTTTTCCGGCTGGCCTCTGGCCGCTCCGGCGAAGCCGGCTTAGTTACCTTTCCGACTATATATGAAGGGATTTTCTCCATCACCTGCTTCAAAATGGTAAATTTATTACGAGTCGGCGTCATGACAGCTCCTTTGTTTTGTATGGTGGTACACCAAAACATGCTGCCTGCCGACTCACTTTTCAACTAAAATTATCATTCCCTATGGGATGACGGTGTATTATATTAAAGAAGCAGGTCTAAAGCCGTCGGCGTTCTGAGTGGAGACAGTCCGTTTCTGCGGCTATCCAAAATCATGCGGCAGGAGAGTGGCTGCTGATGCTTCTCTATAGAAAATACTGCACATTGTTAAGCGCTTCAGCCGTCGCGGCCATGGTTCTGGGCTTTCCCATCGAGATATTTGCCGAAGGCAAATTTATCGTACCGTCGGCGGAGTACGCAACCATTCCTGCCGCCATGCTCAAAGCAAGGGCGGGAGATACCGTGCTGGTCAAAAAGGGAGTCTATACCGGTCCTTTCTTTATCGGAACCGGGGTTGTCATGGTTTCCGAAACTCCCGGGCAAGCGATTCTGGAAGGGAAAGGTCAAAAAAATGTCGTTACTATGCCGGGAATGGCGGAGATCGCGGGGTTCGAGGTCCGCAAGGGCAGCGTGGGGATCTTCTCAAGGGGGGCTGGAAACCGCATCACCGGATGCCGGATAGTCAGGAATTGGCAAACGGGTATCGTCTGCATTGGCCATCTACCCAAAATCGAGAACAATGTTATTGCTTATAACGGGGGTTCCGGCATCCAGGGCTACAAGGTGCGGGCCACGGTGTATCCGGCCATTCTCTACAACACCATTGCCTACAACGCCAATCATGGCATAGCCGTGGGCGGGACCTCAAACATCGGCATCCATAACAACATTATTGCCTTCAATGAACGTTTTGGAGTGAAGATTTCAGACGATGAATCCGCGATCAAACTGGAGTCCAACAGCATTTTCGGCAATGGGACCCAGATCAAAGATGCCTCGGGCAAAAACTTCGACCTTGATCCAACCTTTGTGGCGCCGCGCAAGCTGGATTTCACTCTTGCCGGCAATTCGCCCTGCAAGGGCAAGAGCAGCGATGGCAAGGACCTGGGAGTGAACGTGGCGCACTGAGGGATAGCGGACCTGGTCGCAGGAGAATGTTATGCAAACATTGCCAATAGTCAAAATGGAGGGCGCATGCGGTCTCGCTGTATGACTTTATCAACGTGGCTTTTCGCGGCAATGGCGGCCTTTCCTGCCGGGGTGAGCGCCGGGCTGACCATTGAAGTCCCCTCCGAAAAGGCCCCGACCATATCCCGGGCCTTCATCAATGCAAAGCCGGGAGATACGGTTGTGGTCAATAACGGCGTTTACCATGAACGCATTTTAGCTGCAATTGGTGTTGTTCTGCGGGCGCGCACCCGTTTCGCGGCCATCATCGACGGCAAAGGACGGGGAACAGTGGTGACCATGGGCAAAAACACGGTAATCGACGGCTTCGTGGTCCGCAACGGCACGATCGGAATCATGGCGAAAAATACCGGGACGGCCGTGCTCAATTGCCGCATAGTCAATAACTGGCAGACGGGCATCATCTGCGTCAGGCAGCTGCCGTTGATCGAACACAATGTGATCGCCTTCAATCGCGGCTCCGGCATACAGGGTTGGGACGTACGGGCCCTGGGCGGGAAGATCAGCCACAACACAATCGCTTACAATGGCAATCATGGCATCGCCATCGGCGGGAAGTCCTCGGTCGTCATCAGTATGAACGTGATCGCGCATAACGAGAGATTCGGCGTGAAAATCAATCCCGAGGTCGAAAGTGCGACGATAACGGAGAATGATTTTTTTCAAAATTTATGGACCCCGACACCCTTGCCGGACCGCAACTTCACCTACGACCCCAAGTTTGCCGGGGCCAAGGGGAAGATGGATTTTAGCATAACTGCAACTTCGTGTTCCGGGTGTCCGCAAGATAATCAACCGGGCGCCCGGTTGCAGTCGTCCGACGGACAGAGCATGGGAGGAGAAAAGTACTAGGCAGCGACGAAGACTCAGTCAAGCGAGCACGGCTGTTTGGTCCCCGATAGCGTAGTGTCGTTATAGTTGTTTCAATAAGGTGGGAAGGTTCCATGACAATTATTTTCGCCGCACGCAGAAGAGCGATGTGTTGCCTTGTGCTCTTGCTTTTTGTCGTCAGTGTTTCGTATCCGCAACAACTGGTGAGGGTCGTGACGCTTGCAGGCAAGGTCAGAGACCAGTGTGATTGGGTAAGAAATTCCAATACTGCTCCCGTGCCGATTCCGGGCGGCAACCCCGATTTCGAGAACACCATGGGCAAAGTATGCACGGGCGCTGTTGAGAGCCGTATCAATACTGCGGACATGTCGTCGATATTCCCCTACGACAACCGGGGCCCGATGCTGCGGGGCAACGGCTGTGGAAACTTTTTTCACGGACCCGCGGTCTTCAGAACGTGGTACAACGACACGATCGCCAACGATACGATCTCCAATCGGCCGTTCCTGGCGCCCCTGAAGTTCAACTTGTACAGCGATTGCCGTATGGTGTTCCAGGATTCGGTCTTCTTCCCCCTTGACAGCGGAAAGGAAAAGTACTCGTTGAGGGATCCGCCGCTTCCCTCGTTTGGCTACCAGCAACCGGTGCTGGGCCCGGATCATATTTACAATTTCACGATGGAATTCCACACCCCATTCGCCTATATCAAGGGTTCGCACCAGACGTTCAAGTTTACCGGCGACGACGACGTGTGGGTTTTTGTCAACGACAGTCTTGTCATCGACTTGGGCGGCGTTCATGTAGCGGCATCCGACAGCGTGGATCTCGACAACCTGCCCGCCGGATTTCTGCAGGACGGCGGTACGTATATGCTTGACTTCTTCTCCGCCGAACGCCACACGGTCCTTTCCAATATCCGCATTACCACCACCATTCTGCCGTACGACGAAAATAACGTCGGGGACACCATCCTGACCTGTTCGGGCAAGCTTTTGCACCTTCCCTTACTGAAATTCCCTCCGCAATGGTATGTAGATTGGGTAACGCCGCCGGTATCGGGAATAATCATCGGCAGCGATGGGATGCCGGTGAAAAGCGGTGAGGTTGTTCTCACGTTCCGCGGCACCGACGGGACCGTTAAAACGGCGCAAACCGACGCTTCCGGCCGCTATACAATCGCTCTGCCGCGCCACTGGTCGGGGACCGTGACTGCTTCGGGGGCGGGCTATGTATTTTCGCCGGCATCTTCGACAGTGTCCGACATCTCTCAGCCTAAACAACACCTGGATTTCATCGACACCACGACCATTGGCGGCGTTGAATCGGCGGTCCCTGGCGCGCCGAGGCGGTTCGGCGTTCGTCCGGCGGCAAGAGGGGCGGGTATCGAGTTTCTCATTTGCGTCGACAGACCTTCGGCGCTTGACCTGGCCGTCTATGACATGGGCGGCAAATTGGTATGGCGCCGCGGCGTGGCGCGGGCGGTACCCGGGGATTGCCGGCTCGAGTGGAGCGGTCCCGCGGCGTCAGGGTCCGGAAGCGCGGTCTATTTTGTCAAGCTTTCCCGGGAAGGCCGGCAGGTGGCCGTGAAATTCGCCGCCGTTCGCTAAGGCCAATGCTCCGGCGGTATCCCGCGCCCCGCGGAGGGAATGATCGTGCGGCGGGGACGCTCCGTTGGACCCGGAGTCGCCAAGGACGGCGTGAATTTTCGCAGGAAAAAAACACGGCAAGATGAATGCCGGCGTGTAATCTTTTGTCAATGAACTGACAAGGTGGAAACCATGAACAGAATCAGCCATCCTCCGTATTTCCGGGCCCTCTCTCCGTCCGCAGGGGCATGGTGCATGGCCGTGGTCCTGACGCTATCCGGCAGCATGCGTGCCGCGCAAGTTTGCGATTTCAGCCTTAACGGATGCCCTGAAAATTTCCAAAACAGGACAATCATCATTCCCACGAAGGTAACATCCATGTCGCCAAGCGTCCGTGTATGCGAGCCCCAGTACGTGCTTGAAAACGTCGTGGGCAGCAATCCTTCGATCGTCATGGTCATAGACAATTCCGGAAGCATGAGGCAGGCTACGGGAACAGAACCCGCGCACGATCAATGGGGGTTTCGCTACACGGTAACAATGGAGCTGCTCGATTCTATTTACAAATACGCCCCCAATACGGAAATATCCATCGTGGTGTTCAGCAATCTTCTGAATTTCGACCCTGCGACGCCCCAGTATTTTTCCACTTATTTCAGGCGCTTGCCTGTTACCACGGACAGCACGCCGAATCAGGCATATCTGCCGCTTCTGAAGCTTGATAGCCTTTATGTGGACCGGTTCCATCCGGCGGGAAAGCGCGGGATCGATATCATACGAGATGTGCTGGCCACCGACACGGTGACCAGCGGCGGCAGAAGGTATGTTGACCTCGCCTACAAACCCGAAAGCTTCACTCCGAATGACTTCACCAATATCAACGTTGCCTTCGACGCCGCGCGGGCTTCTCTAGCGAGTGCGGCCAACCCAAAACAAAACCGGTTTGTGATCTTTCTGTCGGACGGCGAGCCCGAGGGCCCACAGCAGGCGGGTCGGGCTCCGAACGACTTTATGAACGGGACCGACATGGCGACCACATTCACTGTTTTTTTCTCGAGCAGTTCCGTTGGCCCGGCAAATATTCAGACCATGACCCAAAATATCCGGAACAACGGCTATTCGACCTCTAATCCGAATAGCAATCTCTGGACCAGCATTTCCCAGCGCGATACGCTGTTGAACTTGCTGATGAAAAACGTGGTGGCGCCTATTCTCACACTCACGCGGGGAGTTCCCTCGTCAATCAAGATCAACGGAATGACGCCTGTTTCTTCGACCGATAGCGTTTTCATGTTCGGCCATCGTTTCCCGCTTCAGCAGGACAGTTCATTTTTCGCTTTCAATATTACCTATCATGTGCGCAACTCTGCCACGGGAAGGGAATTCGACACATTGATTAACGTGAACTTTTCGGTCAAGCGCACCGATGCGATCGCGGCTACTTCTGAAGTGAACCTGATATGCCGGGACACCGCCTACTATACTGTCACCGTTTCCGCAACCGCGCCCGCGGCCACTCAAAACGGCGACGTAGGACGCTTTACGATCCACCGAGACAGCAGCGGCGGGGTCTTGACGGTGCACTTTGCCGTGGCCGGCACCGCGCAGCAGGGGGTTGACTACCAGAATTTTCCGGACTCGGTCGTATTCAATAACGGGCAAGCCAATGCCACGGTGGACATCGTTCCCCTTTTCAACAATACCAATGTGCCCAGCAAAACCGTTATTCTGACATTGTCAAACCAGGTGAACTATAAATCGGGTACGCCCAATACCGACACGGTAACCATTTACACTAACCTCGTCACGGTTGCCGCGAATCCATCCAGCATATCTGAAAATGGCGGGTCCGGAAAATTTGTCCTCAGCCGGACCGTTCCGATCGGAACGAGCACGGTGTACTTCACGCTGACCGGGACCGCGATTGCCGACTCGGACTATATTGCAAATGTCAAAGATTCGGTGATCATTCCTTATGGGCAGACAACAGCCGACGTCATCATCACCGGCGTTCGGGACTACATCACCGAGCCTGACGAAACGGTTGTGCTGACAATAAAATCTTCCATGCCTGGTCGCATACTGAAGTACACCGCGGGAACGCCCGACAGCGCCACCATCATAATTAATAATTATTTGGCGCCGTTCATGATAGTGCCCCAGGCATCAAACAACCCGGTCCAAATCGGGAGCGCTCCCGTGCCCGCGTATATCGCGGCGCTTCCCGGGATCAACAATGGCACTCTTCCGGTGGGCCCCGGCGGTCAGATCCAGGGCATGGTCGTGGCGGTCGAATCCAAGCCAACCGATCCAAAAGACTCAGTGATGGAGGATAATATTATTTTGACCGGCACCCTATCGATTTACGATGTTGTCGGCAATCCGGTGGTGAAGGACAAGGCAATGGTCTTTGATCTGATAACCAGGCGTTTGTATTTCGTTTGGGATGGCCGCAATAGCGATGGACGGAAGACGGCCGTCGGCACCTACCTGGGTGTGATAGAAATCAGCGATAAAAAGGGAGTGAAGACGATAAAGAAGATGCTTCTGGGTGTAAAACGGTAACATCCGGCGGCAGTTTTCCGATAGCGGAATCAAACGCTTCGGTATTTGACAAATGCAAGGATGGGCGTGAGAAAAACGCAGAGGAGTCAAACGATGAAATACCCAGGTCGCTTCCGAATTCTTTTTCCGTCTATTGTCCTGCTTATAGGCGCATGGGCGCTGCGTTCGCCTGTTGAGGCCAGGCAAATATGCAAAGCAAGGGTGAACTGCCTGCAGAATTGGAACAACGATACACTGGTCCTTCCCGACAATATCGTTATGCTATCAAATGAGACGGGGCACTGTTCACCCACCTACTATGATGAGAATTGGAAACCAGGCAGCATCGACACTGTTTCGGTTTTCATCATCATCGATCAATCCGGCAGCATGAGTTTCATGGACTCCATGGGAATGCGTTATCAAATCGCGCGCACGCTGATCGATTCAATCCATGCAAAATCGCCTGCTTCCGAGGTGGGCATCGCGGTTTTCTCCAACCAGCTCATGTATAATTATCAGAGCGATCCATTCTACGTGCAGCTCGATCCGGCAAGCGGCTGGCCTGATTCCTATGCTCCTCTCACGCGTTTGAACACGCAGGTTGGGGCCATGAGTGCGGTTAACAAACTGAAGCAAGCGCTCGCTTTGAGCACCACGGTCAAAGACGCCGGCGGCAACTGGCAGCTCCTTAACGGATTCTACGGTCCCACGGGCCGGCACGACGGACATGCCGGCATGCAGACCGTGATACCGGGGTATAACGGAGCCACCGATATC
>Ga0315279_10006825_pt1 | contig 14309 bp, 12 predicted proteins | sample YL17G06_20_MG_FD_203694 | JGI IMG/M metagenome (GOLD analysis project Ga0315279, IMG submission 203694) | Sediment microbial communities from Yellowstone Lake, YNP, Wyoming, USA - YL17G06_20 | ecosystem: Environmental > Aquatic > Freshwater > Lake > Sediment | place: USA: Wyoming | collected... | reverse complement strand
TCTTTTCGGGAACATCATGGCGGACCACATGCTCCTGGCCCTGACCCTGGCATCCCCCTTGATCCTGCCCCTGTTGCTCTCCCCCCTGTCGCTCTTCCTGGGGGTTTTCGTTTCGCTCATCCAGACGTTCATCTTCATGCTGCTCTCCATGATCTACCTCTCCCTGGCTGTCGAGGAGGGGGAACATTAAAAAGCTAATGAAGCAACGTCGCCGTCTAGGATGGTGGAAGATATTTCATAAAGAAATGGGAGGTAATAGAGAATGAGAAGAAAAGCGATGTGGATCTTAGCCCTGACTTTGGTATTGAGCCTGACCTTTGCGTCCTTCGCCTTTGCCGCCGAGGAGGCCCTGGGCCAGGAGGCCAAGAAGTTCATCGGCCTGGCCTGCGGTCTGGCCATCGCCATTGCCGCCCTGGGAGGAGGCCTGGGGCAGGGGATTGCCATCTCCAAAGGCCTGGAAGGCATCGCCCGGAACCCGGAAGCCCAGCCCAAGATCTTCATTCCCATGATCGTCGGCCTGGCGCTGATCGAGTCCCTGGTGATTTACGCGCTGGTTATTTCCATTTTGCTTTACGCCAAGCTGTAGGCCAGACCCGGCTTCACGCCCGTCTGGGCCCGAGGAAGCACAGGGGCAGCGAGACGCCTTGCCCCATCCCTTGTTGGGGGGAAAATCTCCCCGGGCCCGGCGGTGTGAGGGGGAGGATTCTAGCCACCAGTTCGGTCCCAGGGACCAAGCCCGAGATCGCCGCCTTTCCTGCAACCCATGGCCTCGGAGGAATGGGGACCCCCTGAAGACCGAAAGGAGGGAATGAGATGGACGCCGTTGTCCTTTACAATGTTTTTCCCCAGGAGACCTTTGGGGCGCTCATCGCCGTTTATTTTTACCTCACCGGCTTGAGCGCCGGATCCTTCGTTCTCTCCACCATGGCTTTTGTCTTCGGGATGGAGAAGTTCAAGCCCATCGGGAAGATCGGGGTGATTCTGGCGACCCTGTTCCTGGTCATGGCCCCGTTGGCCCTGCTGGTTCACGTGGGCCAGCCTTTCAAGTCCTGGCATCTCTTCGCCTACCTGAACATTACTTCGCCGATCACCTGGGGGTCTTTCCTGCTGACCCTGTACCCGATCAACTGCATCATCTACGGCTACTTCATGTTCAAGGGGAATAAGCGTCTCACCCGCCTCTTCGGGACCATCGGGATCCCCCTGGCCATCTTCGTCCACGGGTACACGGGTTTCATCCTGGCCCTGGGGAAGGCGCGGGCCCTGTGGAACACGGCCCTGATGCCCTTCCTCTTCCTGATCTCGGCCATGGTCTCGGGAATCGCGCTGATGATCCTCATTTCTATGGTCAAAGATAGATTCTTCTCCAAAGAGAAAACCATCAACCGGGAGCTGGTCTTCGCCCTGGGGAAGATGCTGGCGGCCATGATCCTCATCGACCTCTTCCTGGTCCTGAGCGACGTCCTGGTCCTGCTGGTCTCCCATGCGGAAGCCCAGGAGGTGGCCCATCTCATCCTGACGGGGAAATTCAGCATCTACTTCATCTGGGTGGAGAACGTAATGGGAAAAATCATCCCGGCCTGTATCCTTCTAATTCCGCGTTTCCGCAATCTGGCCACGATTACCCTTGCCTCCATCCTGGTCGTGGTGGGGATCTTTTTCATGCGCTATGTGGTGGTCCTGGGGGGCGAGTTCCTCCCCCTGGTCTGAGGTTTGAAGGAGCTTTCCATGAAGATGAACCGACGCGATTTTTTGAGGTTTGGATTTACCAGCGCCGCAGTGGCCGGCCTCGGCGGTTCCCTGACCGGCTGCTTCAGCCCTCCGGCGGAAGTTCCCCGGAAGGTGATCCGCACGGCGGGAAAAGCCGCGAGCGTCCCCAGCACCTGCCTCTTGTGCCCGGCCGGGTGCGGAATCATCGGGGAGGTCATGGACGGGCGGCTGGAGAAGATTGTGGGGAACCCCAGGCATCCCAACAACCGGGGACGGCTCTGCGCCCGGGGGCATGCGGGGATCAACACCCTCTATGACCCGGACCGTATCCTTCAACCCCTGAAGCGGTCGGGGGGGAGGGGAGACGGGAAGTGGACCCGGATCACCTGGGACCAGGCTCTGGAGGAGATGGCCGAGAGATTCAGGGCGCTCAGGAAGGGCGGAAGGAACGAGGCTCTCTGGGTGGAGATGGGGGCGCCGGGCTCGCAGGAACTCATGGCCCTGGACTTGCTGAAGGCTCTCGGTTCGTCCACGGTCTTTTCCGAGGGGGACGCCCTGGGGGTGAACCAACGGGCCGCTCAGATGTTGACCTGGGGGGCGGAAACGCCGGTCTGCGATGTGGCCCGAACCCGCTACATCCTGAATTTCGGCGCCAATCCGTACGAGAGCGACGAGCTGTACATTTCCCTGGCCCAGAGGATCATCGAAGGGCGAGCGGCCGCCGGCGCCGCCAAACTGGTGACCTTCGACGTCCGCCTCTCCAACACCGCGGGGCGGAGCAACGAATGGATCCCCCTCAAGCCGGGGACCGACGGAATCGTGGCCCTGGCCATGGCCCACTCCATCATCCAGCAGGGGCTCCATGATAAAGAGTTTCTCTCCCGCTGGACCAATTACCCCCTGCCCAGACTGGTGGAACACCTGGCTGGGTACACACCCGAGCAGGCGGAGAAGGTCTCCGGGGTCAAAGCGGCGGACATCAAACGTCTGGCCGCCGAATTCGCCCAGGCCAAACCCGCAACGGTCCTGACCGGGCGGGGAGTGAGCGGGCATCAAAACGGCGTCCAGAATGAGCGCTGCATGATGCTGCTGAGCGCCGTGGTGGGCGCTATCGATGTTCCCGGGGGATGCTGTCTGCCCCGGAAAATGGACCTGGGAGAACCCAGGGGGAAGAGCCCCTTCTCTTCTTCCTTCCAGGCCCTGACCGCGCTGAAAGAAGGAAAGGGTCAGCCGGATATTTACCTGTGCTACCTGGCCAATCCGGCCTACGCGATGCCCAACACGGCAGAAGTCATCAAACTCCTGAAAGATGAGAAGAAGGTTCCTTTCCTGATCGTAGCCGATACGCACCTGACGGAGACCGGGGCACTGGCCGACCTCCTCCTTCCCATGACCACCTACCTGGAAAGCTGGAACCTGGAATCCCGGCCGGCCATGGGCCTCGTGCCTTTCGTCAGCATTCGTCAGCCGGTGGTGGCTCCTCTCGGGAGGTCCATGTCCCTGGGGGATGCCCTGACCGGATTGGCCAAACGGCTGGGAGAGGGCCTGCAGAAGGCTTTCCCCTACGGCAACAGCGAGGAGTTCATGGGGAAAGCGGCGGCGCGGGTCGGCGGGCTGGCCAAAGGGGGAGGGCTGGAAGGCCTGAAGAAAGACGGAGTGTGGATCGATCCGGCGGCCAAACCGGAGTATCGTACCTACGGGAAGAAAGGCTTCCCCACGCCCTCCGGAAAACTGGAGGTTTATTCGGCCAGACTTCAGGCCAAAGGGCTTCCTCCCCTGCCTTCCTATATCCCCCTGAAAGCGCATCAGGAGATGAAGGAAGCGGATTTCATCCTGGCCGTTTACCAGCCCAATGTCATGACCCAGCGCCTGGCCAACTCCAAGTGGCTGGCGGAGATTCTCCATGCCAGTCCCCTGTGGATTAACCTGCGCACCGCCCAGGCCATGGGGCTGAAGAACGGAGACCGGGTGAAGATCACTTCCCCCGTGGGATCTTTGACGGTTCCCGTTCGCTTGACCCACGGGGTCCACCCCCAAGTGGTGGTTCTGCCCGAGGGGCTGGGCCACTGGGAACTGGGGAAGATTGCCCGGGCGAAGAAATATAAGAGCAGCGATTTTGACACCCATGAGCTCTGGTGGGAGGAGGAAGGAAACGGGGTCAATCCCCACGCGGTCATTCCGGCCCAGTTCGACCCGGCGGCCGGGGGAGCGGCGTGGAATGACACGGTGGTCACCTTGACCAAAGTCTAAGGGAAGATATTTGAAATTTTCCCCCTTCCATCCCCTCCGCTCTGGCGGAGGAGGGCGAGGGGAGGGGAGGCGGCAAAAGAGAACCTTCAATTCGACTCCGAGGGCAGGCCATGAAAATTCCAGAGATACCGAAACTCTCCAAGCGCACCTGGGCTTTGATCGCCGCGGGCCTGGTGATCCTGGCGGCCATTCCGGGCCTCGGGCTGGTCCGGTTTACCACCAGCCACCCCTTCTTCTGCCTGAATTGCCATAAGAATCAAGAGCCTATCGATATGTGGCTTCCATCCCGGGTCCATCCGGCATCGGTGGGCTGTGTGGATTGCCATACCTCCAAAAACCATTTCATGGCCCATAGTTTTTCAGCCAGCGAAGACGTGATGAACCAGAAATGCATGAGTTGCCATACCACCGTACCGGGCGGAGAGCAGATGGACCTGGATAAGGTGAAGATCGTTAAGATCTCGCATAAGCAGCACGCCGATAAAAAGGTCCTGTGCATCGACTGCCACCGCAGCTTGGAACACGACAAGGGGACCCCCCGGACCAACCGGCCCACCATGGAAATGTGCTACCAGTGCCACCAGGCCCATCCCCGGAGCCAGGCCTGCGACAAATGCCATCCCATCAACCTGGTGTACACGAAAAAATAGGATCCGTAGGGTCGATTCGTGAATCGCCCCTTTTTTAAACCGCTGCCTGCGGGACAACCTGACCTTCTATTTCCTCCTCTCGCTGAACTCTTTTCTCGACGGCCGGGTGAAATCGGCCATCCTCAATCATGTGGCTCCGGATAAGATGGACCACGTGAAGACCAGGGTGGTTTCCTTCCGCCAGCCGGGGTTCGAAAAGACCATCCGCGGCCGTTCCTGGGCCATCCACGACGGAGTGGTCAGCAAGATTGATGATGATATTCTCGACGAAGGCTGGTACTCCCCCAAGATGTACCTCCTGGTCGGCCAGCCCCGCACCGCCACCACCTTCCCCGACGCTGTTTATTAGATAAGGAATTCCATTTCTGGATCACCTTGTAGACCTGAACAAAGGTTTCAAAATGATCTTCCACGCACCAGTAATAATCGGAAGATTGCTGGTTCCGGGGACGGGAGACGTACCTAAGTTTATAAGTTGTAGGAAAGGGGAAGGAAAGAAGATCCAGGGGAGAAGATTTACTGGGCTAAGTCTTCGATCATCTTCAGGCTGGCTTTGGGGACGCGGGTGAACTGGATGCCCGCGGTCACGGTTCCATTGGATTGAAGGCGGACTATTTTCCCGTGGGCTTTCCAATCTTTCAGGGGCTCTTGATCCGATTCGAGAAGAACCCGGAAGGGCTCGCAGGGGATCTTGCCGCCTTCCAGGGCGATGTCCGAAAGGAACGCTCCCCCGAGGCTGATATTCTCCATGGTGGCCACACCCGTATCCCGGCGGTAAGGGGTTCTGACGGAATAGATCCCGATCTTCAGGGGGAGATGGAGGCCCATGCGGGGCCACCGCCTCTGGTGTTTGTAGGTTAAATCCTCTTCCGGCCGTTCTTGAGGAAGATTGAGGAAAGTATAAATCGTCTTGCCCCATTCCTCCCGGTCCGGGCTTTCCTTGGATAGGGCTTCATCGGCTCCCCATTCCAGGCAGCGGCGGGAATTCCGGCTCTTGGCCGAGCAAAGGATTTTAAAATCCCGCTGATCGGGCATTCTGCGCAGGGACCGGATAATCTCCATACAGGGAATATCCGCAAGCTCTTCATCGAGGATCAGAAGATCCGGAAGGGTCTTGGAGCACGAAATCAGAACGTCACCCCCGAACCCCACCCTTTCCAGCTCCACCCTTCCATCCTCCGAGAGGACCCGCTGGAGTTGGGAAAAGAGATGATCATCGGAAGTCCCCACCAGGATTTTTTTCTTTTCCAGCGACAGGTGGTCCACGGGGAGATTAAACTGCTTCATGAAGTTGATCAGACTCTCCCGGCTGATCATTCGTTCCCCGGTGATGGGGTTTTTCTTGCCCTGGAATATGCCCTTGTCGAAATTGCGGGAAATGGTTGACCGGGAGATGTTGACCAGTCTGGCCGCTTCTCCTGTGGTGAGGAATTCTTTTGAGGTCATGCCCTTTTCCTTTGATGGAAAAAGTGGAGTCTGGAGGTCCTGCCCCGTTTGCTTTTCCCTGGAATTATTCCAGGCGTAACGACCGGCGAAGAGGCATTCTCTTCGGAAAGGTTATATTATCTTAGATAACAGCAAAAAAGGAATTTGTCAATTTTTTTCTAGCCCGTGCCGGGGAAAAATTTTTTTGGATCCGTGCGGACCACGGACTTTTCTTCTCAGCCTTCCTAAAAACCATCCTTCTCCCTTTTGGGCCCGGAGTTTTCCCCGAAGCCTTGTGAAAAGCGATTCCTGCGGCAAAAAAAACCAAGGTGGGAAATGAAACCCGGGCTGATCTTTTCCAAGGGAGAAAAATATCCATGGCATTGCTTTGCTATACATGACGACATGAATCTTATCGCCTTTATCATTCCAGGCTTCACCCGGAATCCAGTTTTTCCCAGATTGCCGCTTGGCCGGGAATGAAGGCCTTGGCTGAGATGTCCCGGCGCGTAAATGCAGGCTCAACCAACTTATAAATCGCTTGGTCAGTGGTTTAAATAAAATGACAGTTAACGTCACTTTAATTTTATAAAATGGACAAATTTACTTCCAACGGTTAATATTTATCCCAATATATTCTATTTTTATTTATTATTTTAAGTAGTTATAAAAAGTGTTCAAAAAAATATTTTTTGGCAAAATAATTGCTAGATAAGTGTTAAGAATTTGAATCTTTGGAATAAGCGAGGGAAAAATATGGGAAAAGGGTTTGGTGCTTTTAGTGGCGTGGGTTCTTTTATGAATAAGTGGATCGGCCTGTTTCTGTGGCTGATGCTGCTGGTATTTCTGGCCATCCAAGGGAAGGTTTAATTTCATTAAGGTAAACCCCCGGCTCTGCCGGGGGTCCCGCATGTGGCGGGATTGACATTTCCGGGATGCTTGAGTTGTGGCCCGGGGGCAAGGAGCTTCTGGGCAAAAAGCATCGGCCGGGCTGGCCCTCTCCTTGGAGGCTTCGACCAGCTTCCGCAGGATGCGGCGGGCCGATCGGGCGACCAGCCGGTCGTCCCTACAAGGAGAGGACACCTTCATCGGAGGTTCAAACGGTTGGCCCGCCGGGCCCATGAAATGGAAGCCGCCTCATGATTTTTGCCCAGAAGGTCCTTGCTCCCGGGCCTGGCATCCGCCCGAAGGCCACCTTTCGGTGTGGTGCCTATTTCAATCCGCTTTGAGCGGCTCACTGTTTTTCATACCTCCGGCTCTACCGGAGGTCATGATTTCTCCCCCCAACCCCCAATAATTCTTGCACCCGGAATCCCCTCAGTGTATCTTTAGGTATATTCTTCAGGCTTCTGAAGGGGTCTGGTCTCTTCTTGGGAAGGCCCCGCATCCGGGGCCATAAACGAACAGGGAGTTTCGTCTGTTTCCTTTTTCCCTTGAACCCCAGCCCGGAAAAGGAAGATGCCTCATGGCGGCGGATCTGCCTCGAATCCTGAGTCCCAACCTGGGTTGTCCTTTCATCCTCTCGCGTGAAGAACTCCAGTCCGAGGGATTTGACCTGATCGTGGCCGCAAAGGCTGGGTTTCCTGCCGGCCCCTTTTCCCTGAAAGCCCGGCCTTCCTTCGAAAATGAAGGAAAGGATTTTTCATTTGAATTAAGTGACCCCCAGGAATTGACCGAAGGGACCCTTCCTGCCAGATTCAAAAGCATCGAGGAGACCCGCCGGTTGATCAGCACCACTCTCCAGGTAGCCATCCTCGAAGAGCAGGCCCGGTTTATCCGCTACCGGGCGAAGCCGCGATCCTCTCCGGGGGATGAAATATACCGAAAGACGGGAGGGGGTCTGGGGAGCGCTCTCTATGACCTTCACCTGGGCGAGGGAGAAAAAGACGCCGGCGCAGTCTTCCATGCGCTCTGCCTGCGTCCCCCGGGCGAAGGTCTGCGCTTCATTCACCTTACGGACTTGCATGTGGCCCTGCGGAACGACTTGTATGCCGACAATATAAAGGAGAATGTTTCCCTCCCGGATTTTCAGGATCCCGAAAAAATCCGCTTCAACAATTTCAACGAAAACCTGCGGCGGTTCATCGCCCACGCAAACGCTCTGGCGGACAAAGGGGAGCTCGACCTGGTGCTCCTCACGGGGGATCTGGTCGATTTCCTTCGCCATGGGTTTCAGGAAAGGGAATATTACGGCGGCAATAACTTCCGCGTTTTCCGGGACCTGATCCTGGGGACCGGCCCGGAAAGAATCCGAAAGAATTCGAAGGGCGGGTTGAAAGTCCCCCTCTTCACCGGCACCGGAAACCATGACTGGAGGTTTTTCCCTTACGACCCCGGGGTGAGTCACAAGGTTTTCGGGCTCTCCAAAGAAGTGGCGCAGCAGCTTGACCTCTTCTGGGCCGATGAACAGGAAGAGATTTCCAGGAAAAGCGAAAGCTTCTACTCCCAATTGCTGCGGGAAGGCTCACCCATCTCCAACAAGACCGGCTGGGGCAAGCTGATCAACTGGGGGCTGCGTTACCTGGAGAAGTGGCAGGTCAAGGTCCTGACTCCCATCAGCGTTTCGGCCCTGGTCGGGCTGGGAGACAAGTTCCCCCTTTTCGGGAACTGGATCAAGGGGGGGGTCGGCCCGTACGACAACTTCTTCTGGGGCGCCATGGCTCTGGTGGGCATCCCGGTGATCCTGGAGGGGCTGACCGGCTACATCAAGAGGATCATCCGGAAGAGGATCTTTGACCTTATGGCCATCGAAGCCGGCTGGCCGGCGCTGAAGGATTATTTCCTGACGGTTAATCCCTTCTTCAACTATGCCTTTCGGGCAGGGGGGCATTACTTTCTCATGCTGGACACGGGCCACGACTGTGTCCGGGCCCAGCTGCTCTGGGATGACGGGGACAAGAAGCTGGGTCCCGTTTCCATCCTGGACAACACCATCGGCCAGTCGCCCGATTCCATGGCTTTCTATGATATCAACGAGTATTATCCCTACAGTCAGATCGGCTGGATCGAGCGAATGATGGAGTTGATCGGAGAGGAAACGAAGAAGGAACGCCGGGCCTGCAGGATCTTCATCGGCGTCCACGCCCCTCCGGCCAACCTGTCCTGGGACGAAGCCCGCAAAGCCCAGAAAGAAGCGGGGGATCAGCCGGGGGGAATCCTCCTGCCCAAGGGGGAGTACAACATCCGGTACGGAACCATCAACCACTACCTGAGCCATTTTTACCATCTCTGCCTGGGGCGCACCGAACAGACACCCGGGGAGGAGCCCTACCCCCGGGTGGACATGGTCCTGTCCGGACACGCCCACTGGAAGCTGGAATTCCGACTCTCCTGGGATGAAAGAAAGAAGGGCCCGGCGGTTTATTACGGGGATTTTACCGGCCCGGCGGCGAAATTCCCGAAAGACTTCGATTCGTACCGCCCTTTCCTTTTCCAGACCCCCGGTTGCGGCCCGAGGGAGGATTACTCCCCGAGCCCGCCTTACTTCCGGCTTGTGGAAATCGACAAGGGAGGGGAAATCCTTTCGGCCGCGGTCATGGAACTGGGTGGCAAAGGTGGGGCGAAAAAAGCTGATCTTCCGGATTTTTAATTTTTCTTAGGTAACCCCTGGCTGTGCCGGGGTGACGATTAAAGTTTGACCTTTCCTGGATGCTTGAGTCGTGGCCCGGGGGCAAGGAGCTTCTGGGCAAAAAGCATCGGCCGGGCTGGCCCTTTCCTTGGAGGCTTCGACCGGCTTCCGCAGGATGCGGCGGGCCGATCGGGCGACCAGCCGGTCGCCCCTACAAGGAGAGGAGACCTTCATCGGAGGTTCAAACGGTTGGCCCGCCTGGCCCATGAAATGGAAGCCGCCTCATGATTTTTGCCCAGAAGGTCCTTGCCCCCGGGCCTGGCACCCGGGTGAAGGCCACCTTTCGGGGGTGCCCATTGATCATCCGCTTTGAGCAGTTCACGGTTTTTCAAGGCTCCGGCTCTCCGGGAGGTCATGACTTTCCTTGGGTAAACCCCCCGCTTTGTCGGAGGCCTATGACCGTTCCGGATCTTTTACTTGACACCGTTCTTCTCTTTTTTCCATAATGGATCTTGGAAGGAAAAGGAAGATGTCAGCTGCGGATTTTTGCCGGCAAGATAAGGAGGACCAACGATGACCCGATTTCTCAGCAAGTGGATCGCCTGGTATCTGGTTGTGGCCATGTTCGTGATCGGAATCACCCCCCGCGTGTACGCCGGGTTCGCCCCTTCCGAGGTCATCGGCCTTTCCCCGGCAGAGAGGACGGCCGACCTGGAAAAGGTGCAGAAATTCCTGGAGATGAAGATGGTCCGGGAGCGGCTGAAAGAATTCGGCTACACCGCGGAAGAAATTCAATCCAAACTGAGCCAGTTGAGCGAGGAGCAGGTTCACCAGCTGGCCCTCAATCTGGACGACCTGAATGTGGCCGGAGACAGCGCCCTGGGAATCATCATCGCCCTGCTGATCATCGCCATCCTGGTGATCGTCATCCTCCAGCTGATGGGTCACAAGATCGTAATCAAAAAGAGCTGAAATTCAGACCCCCTTGGCACTGTCATCCAGAGATCGATCCACCCGAAAGGATGAAGGAAGGAGACTCCCTCTGCGGGGAGCCTTCTTCCTGCTACCGGTCCTCCTTTTCTTCTTCTATTCCTGCGCCGGTCCCTCTTCGAACCTTTTTGGCCAGCCCGCCCGGGTCATTGACGGGGTCCCTTTTTTCCCCCAGGAGGAATTCCAGTGCGGCCCCGCATCCTTGGCGGGGGTTTTACAATATTACGGCCTGAAGGTCACCCCAGCGGAGATCGCCGCGGAAATCTTCAGCCGGCAGGCCCGGGGCACGCTGGACATGGATATGGTTTTTTACGCCCGGAAGAAAGGATTGAAGGCGGACCGGTATGCGGGCAATTTCGAAGACCTGCGGCGAAATATCGATTCCCGCCGTCCCCTCATTGTTCTGGTCGACCAGGGTTTTTGGGTTTACCAGAGCCATCACTTTCTGGTTGTGGTGGGGTATGACGAGGGGAGCATGGTAGTCAATTCGGGAAAGGAAGAGCGCAAGTTCATATCCCGGGATTCATTTTCGAAGACCTGGGAGAAAACCAAATTCTGGACCTTACGGATCACCCCCCCATGAAGAAAAGGACTCTGCTTTTGCTCTTGGCTCTATGCTCCATGCTCTTGGCGACGGCTTGTTCCTTCCCCCGGGTCATCGTCCTGAAGGACCCCCTGACCCCGGAGGAACACCTGAACCTCGGGGTCACCTATGAGCAGCAGGGAGATTTCGACAACGCCATCAAGGAATACCGCCTGGCGGCCAAGAATCTTCCCCGGGCCAATCTTTACCTGGGAAATGCCTATTTCCAGAAGAGGGAATGGAAAGAGGCCGAAGATTTCTACCGCAAGGCCATCGAGGCAGAACCGGACAACGCCGACGCCCACAACAACCTGGCCTGGCTGTATTACACCCGAAAAGAAAATCTGGAGCAAGCCGAAGGGCTGGCGCAGAAAGCCGTGGAGTTGAACCCGGGCAAAGGGGATGTTTATCGGGATACGCTGGAAAAGATCAGGGAACTGAGAAAAGCCTCTCCCTAACTAAAGAGAAGGATAAAAATAAGGTGACATTGCAATGCGTCCAACATCCGCAGAAAATCCCCCCATCCCCCCTTTTTTAAAGGGGGGCAAGGGGGGATTTCTGGCACGCATGCACTTGATTCAAAATGCTGCCTTTGAGGATGTCAACTTATTTTGGCCGTTCTCTATAGTTTCCATCAGGAAACTCCCTCTCCCCCTGCCTACCTTCCCTACTCCTCATTCGATGGGGTGGAGCCATGAGATTGGGCGGCAATAAATTGACGACGGTTTTTCCTCTGGAAAGGCAATTTTTTCATTCCTCCCACCCCACCTCACTTTTCTATCATTAAATAAGAACATGGAGTTAGAGCTCAGGCACGGGATGGCATGCAAATTGCTCCATTATGTACCGGACGGTCCTGGCCGACTGTTCCTGGTGGCCATGGGGCAAAACCTGAATTCCTGCTGATGCACCTGTCCGTCGGGACCCGAAAAGAAGGGAATCCAGGGGACGCTCCACTTCCATTGTCCCTCCCCAAGCGCATGCCCCTGGCCTCACCAGGCTGTCCGGGCCGAAAAAACAGGAGGTGAATTCATGCTCCCTCAACAAGAAGTCCTGTCCCTGATCGACCGGTACACCCAGGGCAGCGCCTACCAGGCCCTTCACTGGGAAGGCACATTGGCGGATTACCTGAAGGTCGTAAACGAAAATCCCGGTATTTTGCGGGATGCCTTCCAGCGGATTTACGATCTTATCATGGCCTGCGGGACTGAGGAGTTTGTCGAGAACAAGGATAAGCTGACCCGCTACCGGTTCTTTTCCGATCCGGACAACGGGGGAGTCGATGCCGTCTTCGGCCTGGAAAGGCCGCTGATGCATCTGGTCAACGTCTTCAAGTCGGCCTCCCGGCACTATGGGACCGAGCGCCGCATCCTGCTTCTCCACGGCCCTGTGGGGTCGGCCAAAAGCACCATCGTCCGCCTCCTCAAAAAGGGGCTGGAGGCCTACTCCCGGAAGCCGGAGGGAGCGCTGTACTCTTTTTCCTGGCACTTTCCGGACCCGGACAAAGGACAGATCAATGAACCCTGCCCCATGCACGAGGACCCTTTAAACCTCCTTCCTTCCGCGGTCCGGGAGCCTTTGATCCAGAGCCTCAACACCAAAATAAACGGTCGCACGAAATTCGCCGTCGATGCGGACCTCTGCCCTTCCTGCCGTTTCTACTACCGCACGCTGATGCAGAAGTACTCCGGGGACCTGAAGAAGGTTCTCGATCACGTCCGGGTTTACCGCCTCATCCTTTCCGAGCAGGACCGCATCGGCATCGGCACGTTTCAGCCCAAAGACGAGAAGAACCAGGATTCCACCGAGCTGACGGGAGATATCAACTACCGCAAGATCGCCCTCTACGGCTCTGATTCCGATCCGCGGGCCTTCAACTTCGACGGGGAGTTCAACGTAGCCAACCGCGGCCTCATCGAGTTCGTCGAGGTCCTTAAACTGGACGTGGCCTTCCTGTATGACTTGCTCTGCGCTTCTCAGGAGCACGTGATCAAGCCCAAGAAGTTCCCCCAGACCTACATCGATGAAGTCATCATCGGCCACACCAACGAGCCGGAATACAAGAAGCTGCAGAACAACGAGTTCATGGAGGCCCTGCGGGACCGGACGGTGAAAGTGGACGTGCCCTACATCACCCGCCTTTCCGATGAGGTCAAGATCTATGAGAAAGATTATGGCCCCACCCGGGTGCAGGGGAAACACATCGCCCCCCACACCATCGAAATGGCCGGCATGTGGGCGGTGCTGACCCGGTTGAGGGAACCCAAAAAAGCGAATCTGAGCCTGCTCCAGAAACTGAAGCTCTACAACGGAAAGACGCTCCCCGGCTTTACCGAGGAGAACATCAAAGAACTGAAGGACGAGGCTGAGCGGGAGGGGATGGAGGGCATATCTCCCCGGTACATTCAGGACAAGATCTCCAACGCCCTGGTTTCCGAGGAGGCCGAGGGGTGCGTGAATCCTTTCACCGTCCTCAACGAACTGGAATCCGGGCTGGACCACCACAGCCTGATCACCGCGGAGGAGCAGAAGAAGCGGTACCGGGAGCTGATGACCGTGGTCAAGGATGAGTACGCCGACATATCCAAGAACGAAGTCCAGCGGGCCATCTGCGCCGATGAAGAGGCCATCAAGAGGCTCTGCGGGAACTATATCGACAATGTCAAAGCCTACACCCAGAAGGAGAAGGTGAAAAACAAGTACACCGGCGAAAACGAAGAGCCCAACGAACAGCTCATGCGTTCCATCGAGGAAAAGATCGAGATTCCCGAGAGTCGCAAGGATGACTTCCGCCGGGAGGTCATGAACTACATCGGGGCCCTGGCCATCGAGGGGAAGACCTTCGATTACAAGGCCAACGAGCGCCTCCACCGGGCCCTGGAACTCAAGCTCTTTGAGGACCAGAAAGATACCATCAAGCTGACCAGCCTGGTTTCCAACGTGGTGGATAAGGAAACCCAGGAGAAGATCGATGTAGTCAAGAGCCGGCTGATCAAGAATTATGGTTATTGCGATGTCTGCGCCACGGATGTGCTTCACTTCGTGGCCTCGATCTTCGCCCGGGGGGACTTGAAGGACGCAAAATAAGGAAAACCGCCAGGCGCAAGGCGTAAGGGGTAAAAAGCATAGAGCA
>Ga0315279_10006823_pt1 | contig 14310 bp, 9 predicted proteins | sample YL17G06_20_MG_FD_203694 | JGI IMG/M metagenome (GOLD analysis project Ga0315279, IMG submission 203694) | Sediment microbial communities from Yellowstone Lake, YNP, Wyoming, USA - YL17G06_20 | ecosystem: Environmental > Aquatic > Freshwater > Lake > Sediment | place: USA: Wyoming | collected... | reverse complement strand
AGTTGCCCGTCGGCGCGCAGCCGGCGACAAGCAACCCCGCAGCCATAGGGCGCTCACGATACGGCCGCGGTCAGCGGACTCATCCCTTCCGGCGGAGCGGCAGCTTGACTCGCGCCGACGGTATGGGCCGAGCGGTCATGGGCGCGCGGTGCGCCGGCCGGATAATATGACGTTGAATACATTCGCGTTCAAGCCAGTGGAAGTCGCCGGATTGAGCATCCCGGTTGCCGCCGCAACCGATGTCGTCTTCGGCCGCGGTGGGGAGCGAGACCTGCGGCTCGATCTCTACCGGCCCGCCGCCGGCACGGAGTTCCCGCTGCCGGCCGTTGTCTTCATCCATGGGGGCGGATGGCACGGGGGAGACAAGGCCGACTACCGCGATCTTGCGGCCCGGATCACTGCGCGCGGCTATCTGTGCGCCTCGGTGGACTATCGCCTCTCCGGGGAAGCGCTCTTTCCGGCAGCGTTGGAGGACTGTAAAGCTGCCGTCCGGTGGCTGCGCGCGCATTCGGCAGCGATCCGAGCCGCCCCCCGTTACGTCGCTGCGTGGGGCCACTCGGCGGGCGGGCATCTGGCGGCGATGTTGGCGCTCACGCCGGGTCGCTTCGAGGGCGCAGGCGGGAGTGCGCACGCGGCGAGCGGTGTGCAGTGCGCGCTGTGCTTCTCCACCCCATTCGATCTCGCAGCGTTGGTGCCGAGCCTGGGTGCGTCGCTGGAGCAGTTCTTGGGCTCAACGGCGGTCGAGCGCGCTGCGATCCTCGCGCAGGCGAGCCCACTCAGCTACGCCCCGGGGAGCACCACCCCTTTCTTCGTGTGCCACGGCGACCAGGACGATCTCGTGCCGGTCGCGCAATCGGATCGTTTCGTCGCGGCCGTTCGCACAGCCGAAGCGCCGGTCGAATTCGTGCGCGTCCCCGGCGCCGGGCACGACTTGGAGCGCCACAGCGAAGACATCCTTGCGCGTGCTCTCCGGTTTCTCGACACACATCTGAAGCAGCCGCCCCGCTGAGAGTTGGCGACGACCACCGAGCAGCCGCCCAGGCTCCCATTGATGGTTGGCGCTTGCGCCCGCAAACCCTTTGTCGGCATTCGCATCCAGGCTCCAAGCCTACGCCGTCTCCGCGCTGCAACTCGTCTCTTCCCGCACGCCTCCGGGGCCCTGGAGTCGCGACGGGCGGGAGAATCCGCCGCCAGTGTTTGCCCGCAGCGACGGGAGGGCCGGCACGCTCACGGCAGGATGCTCACCTCCGGCGCCGAAGACAACCCGCCAAAGAGTCTCTTCACCAGACCGGAGGGTGATTGATGGCCAAGCAGGTGCGCGTCGGCATTATCGGTATGGGCATCGGGCGGCCCAACGCTCGGGCGATCGCGGGCAATCCCCGCGGCTGCGTCGTCGCTCTGTGCGACCTCGCCCAGGACCGCATGAAGGACTTCGCCAAGGAGCTCCCTGGGCCGGTGAAGATGTACGCCGACTACAAGCAGATGTGCCGCGACCAGGAAGTGGACGCCATCTTCATCGGCACGCCAAATCAGTTGCACGTCCCCATGGGCCTCGAAGGCGTGCGCAACGGCAAGCACGTCCTGATCACGAAGCCGCTGGCGGACTCCGAGCGCGCGGCGGCGAAGCTCGTGCGCGAGGCCGAGGCCGCGGGCGTGGTCAACATGATGTCGCTCAGCACCCGCTTTAGCCGCGACTGTCAATACCTGGGCGGCCTCATCCACAAGGGCCAGCTCGGCGAGCTGTATTACGGCCGCGCCCGCAGCATTCGCCGCAGCGGCATCCCCGCTTGGAACCTCGGCTTCATCCACAAAGGCGGAGGCGCTTTCCGCGACATGGGCGTGCACGTGCTTGACGCGGCGTGGTGGCTGCTCGGCCGGCCGCAGCCGGTCAGCGTCACCGGCGTCGCCGGCGCCAAGTTCGGCCCGCGCGGGCTGGGCTACTGGGACTACAAGGCGCCCCCGAAGAAGGTCTATCGGCAATACGCCAGCGACGATTACGCCGGCGGGTTCATCCGCTTCTACGGCGATATCGGGCTGCAAGTTGAGAGCTTCTGGGCGTCGCACCAGCCCGAGGAGTTCCAGATCGAGCTGTTCGGCACCGAGGCCGGGGCGCGGTACTCGCCGCTCACGATCTACCGCACGGAGAGTGGAGCGCCGCAGGACATAACCCTGAAGATGCCGCCCGGGCCCTCGGCGTGGGATAGCATCGCCGCTCACTTCATTGGCTGCATCCTGGACGGCGTGGAATGCGAGGCGCCGCTGCGCCACGGCCTGGTCGTGCAGCGGATGATGGAGGCGCTGCTGCGCAGCGCCGAGACCGGCAGGGAGGTCCGCCTCCGCGAGGGCGCTGCCGCGACCGCCCGCAGCCGGCGCACCGCCCGCAGCCGGCGCACCGGCCGCAAGCGCGGGTAGTGCTGCGTCAATCTTAATCTGAGTGATACAAGCGAAACCGCCGACACACGCCGATGGACGCCGACTTCAGACTGAGCGAACCGGTTCTCGTCGGTTGGGGAGTTCCCTTTTCCTCCTTGGCGTTCGTCCGCGTTCATCGGCGGTTACACGTCAAATCAAAGTTGACGGAGCAGTAGAAAGAGGAGAAGACACATATGAAGCTCGGTTTTATCGGCGACAACAGTCTGGCGGGCGTCGAGGCGGATTCGGCGTTCGCCAAGGAACACGGCTACGCGGGCCTGGAGTACAACTACTGGGGTGACTTCCGCGACCTTACCGGCGAGACGGTCGCGCAGATGCGCGCTATCCATGAGGAGCACGGCGTACGCGTCTCGATGCTGGGCATATGGGGATGGAACCACCTGTCGCCGGACCCCGCCGAGCGCGCGGAAGCCCACCGGATGCTCGACCGGGCTATCACGTTCGCCAAGAAACTGGGGGCCGACGTGATCTCGATGGGAGCGGGGGAAATCCCCGGCGAGCCGCTCGGGCGCAAGGTGGCGGAGTTCCGTCAGGTCTTCCCGCCATTCCTGGACCGAATGCGGGAGGCGGGCCTGACGCCGGTTTTCTACGCCGTGCACGGCAACAGCTTCCTGGACGGCCTGAGGGCATACGAGGCGGTGTGGGAGCACATCCCCGAGCTGAAGATGAAGTTCGACCCGGCCAACTGGCAGCACCACGGCGACGACTATCTGGAGGTCGTCAGGCGCTACGGCCACAAGATCGGTTACGTGCATATCAAGGAGCACCTGTACCATAACGGCCAACTCGCTTCGCAGCCCGCGGCCGGCATGGGCGACATCGAGTGGGGGAAGGTGTTCGCTTTCCTCTACGAGCACAACTACACGGGGTGGCTGTCGGTTGAGCCCCACGGAGGCGTCTGGTCGCGGGGCGCCATGCGCCACAAGATGCTGCTTTTGACGAAGAAGTACATCAGCCAGTTTCTGGTGTAGGCGGCGCAGGTGGCGCGCGGCCCAGCAGCGCTCTTGCGTTCCTGAGCACGGGCATCAGAGCCGCGGATGCTGCTCTGCGTAGTCCCGGCTACTCGCAATACTGTTCAGTTAGTCGTTCAACTGTCACCCTGAGCCGTTCGGCATCGCTCAGAGCCTGCCCTGAGTGCAACGAAGGGGTAAACTCCGCGAAGGATCTTGGCGGCGCTCAGGCTTCACCCGCCTCAGGCGGGTAAACTCCGCGAAGCTTGCCCGCCCATCAGAGGCGGGTGAACCTCTGGCGGGGGTCTTGCCTGGGATGACGCTCATTTCCAAGATTCTTCGCCTTCGGCTCAGAATGACATCGTCATAGCCTTAAATGAACAGTATTGCGGCTACTTGGGACGAAGCACGAGTTGTGCCCACACCCGTACGCCCGCCAACGCCGGGTAAACCTCGGGCGTATTCGTCACTCTGCAGGGCGAAGAAGTCAAGCGAAATCCGGACAAGATCCGCCGGAATCGCGGCGGATGCCGAGGCCAGGGCAGGAGGCAAGCTCCTGCCCTACGAACAAGCGCAACGTCAAAATAGGTGACTGTGCCTAGCCATCGATGGGATAGGAAAGAACGGGGAGGCAAGCCAATGTGCAAGCGTGCAGTAGCAGTGTTAGTTCGAGCCTGGATGGTTGGCGTCATCTTCGCGGGCCTGTCCATCTCGGCGGCGTCGGCGGCTACCGATGCCGCGCCTCAACCTGAGACAACTCTGTTCACCTATCCGAGATGGGTGCTCGTCGACTCTCGGGGACACGTTTACGTCGTGGACTACGAAACCAACTACATCTCGGAGTTCGACGGGCACGGATCTTTCGTCAGGCGCTTTGGGGGACAGGGGGCCGAGCCCGGCAAGCTGCAGAATCCCTACCCGGCGCGCTGGTCGCATTGGGGTAGTCTGCTGATTTGGGATTACAGCGGCGTCAACATGTTCTCGCCCGACGGCTCCTTTCTCACCCGCTGGCGGCCGGACCGGACCGGTGGCTGGACCGACCGGGTGTGCGACGTTGACCGCTTTGGGCGCCTCTACGTACCGATGCGCGAGCATCGCGCGATCGAGCGGTTCGAGGGCAACGGGGCGCCAACCCCGGTGCTGACGCAAAGGAAACTAGATTCCGTCGGCGTCTGGACTCCCGCCCACGTCTGGGTTGATCGCGCGGATCGGTTATACGTGCAGGACGCCGACCGCAATCGGCACAGGATCGTGGTTTTCTCCGCTACGGGGCAGTGGCTGACGACGCTGCGACCGCCGGAGGATGCGCCAAGGGCGTTTGGTTACGTTTCGGACGTCAAGCTCACCCCGCGCGACACGATCCTCGTGTGCGCTGGACGAGGGATTCTGGAGTACGATCTGACCGGCAAGCTGCGGCGGCGGTTTGCGGTACCGGGCTCCCCTTGCGGGCTGGCCGTGGACGAGCAGGGCAAGATGTACGTCGGCGCGCGTTACGTGCCGGCGGAGACCAGCAGCGCTCAACACACCGCGGCGGTGGTCAAGCTCAGCCCGGACGGGGTTCTGTTAGCCGTAATCAGGGGCGTGCAGGAGCGTAAGGAGACGCCCGCCGTCTCGCCCGAAGGCGCGCCTGCGCAGTGATCGCGGGGAGAATGGGGACACTTGCGTACTTTGCTCGCGAGCCGCCGCCTGAGTCCGATGCAGGGCGTACGGCGCGAGTTTCGGCAAGAGCGCCAGCGCCCACCAAACCGCTCTGTCGTCGAAGGTCGCCACGCGGGGCCGCGCCTCAAACGGATTCGAAGTCGAGACCCAGCATCTCGGCCATGCGTCGTAGGGCCTCCATGTGGTCGCCCACGACGAGGGCGAGATGGTGAGTCCCTCCGCACTCGCTGTAGCGACGCAGGAAATCGCGCACTCCACCGTCCACCGGCTGCACCCAGAAGTGCGGCACATCGGGGAAGCTCTCGCGCGACCAGCGATCGAGGATGCGCACCCGTGCGCCGATGATGTGCAACCGGTCCGCCGGCCCCGGGGCCAGGTTCACCAGGGTCGCGGCGCCAGGCCGAAGCGGGAACATGGCGATCGCCGGATGCTCGACATCGCCGAAGAGGTAGTCCTTCTCGACCAGCACCGGCCTCATCGCCGCCAACGCGGGATTGCACTCCCCCATATGGCTCATGAAGACGGCGTCGCCTTCCCAGTCCGGGCAGAACATTTCGGTGAAAGTCACCTCGCCGAATCCCGCCAGCAGCGCGCCGACCAGCGCTGCGGTGAGCACATCGCCCTCCCCGGCGTAACCGATGCCCCGCGCCATTGCCTTTGACGCCTCCAGGAACGGCACGGCGGGCAAGCCCGCCTCGCGCGTGAAGCACTGGAAGTTCAGCGAGAAGGCTCCCCCGCCGAAGCCGTCCACCAGCGCGCGCACCGCCAAGCCGACCCGGTCGTTGACCCGCAGGACCTCAGGCGACACCTGCGAGCAATCGAAGCGCTCGCGGTCCGCCGCCACTTCGCGCGCCAATTCCTGTTCAGACACTCGCTCCACCTGCGCCGCGAGCTCGGCCGCGTCCACTCGTCGCACCGTGAGCCCCAAGGCGTCGCGCAGGACGTGCGGCTCAACCGCGAAGTCACCCATGCCGCGAAACTCGTCGCCAAAGACCACGACACGTTGAGAGCGGAGATGGCGCGCCGCCCGCGCGGCGCACGCGGTCGCCACAACTTCCTGAAGCAAGAGGTCGTCGTCCACATGTCCGACCAGGATGCAGTAGGCGCGGCCGCGCCGCTTGAGCATGCAGGCGAGGTCTTGCACGCCGTGGATGCCGTGGTTGCGGAAGAGGTCGTCCATGGTCGCGCCCTGGGCGAAACGAGGCGCCGGGGTCGTGTCCAGCAACGCGAGCGGAACGGGCGACGACGCCAAGCTCTCGACCGCCTCCAGTGACGGCGAGTAGGCCAGGTGGAGCGTCGCCAAGAGATCGACGCCGCGCGATGTGAGGTCGGCCACCGCCCGCTCGACCTCTGCGCGCACGCAGCAGACTGGGGATACTTCGACCCTGAGTCCGCCCGCCGCCAGACGGTCGGCGACGCGGCCGGCGAACGCCTCCGCCTGAGGGCGGTAGTGCGGCGCGACCTCATCGTACAGAGCCAGGTACAGCGGCAGCAGACCGACGCACGGACGCGCGTTCACAGCGATTCACCCCCTGACGCGTGGCTCAGGCTTTAGCGGCGCGCTCGCGGCGGGCCCCGGCTCGCGAGCCTGACGTGGCGCCCTACAGCGCGCCCGGATACAGCCGCTCCATTGCGTCGCGATACGCGGCATACGCGTCATCGTACTGCGACGCGGCGCCGCCCTGAGGCAGGAAGGACCGTCCAGGCCGGTAGAACGCTCTCGCCCCCTCTTCAATGGTGGCGAAGCGCCCCACGCCAAGACCGGCGAAGATCGCCGCTCCAAGCACCGCCGCCTCGCGGCACGCCGGGATCTCCAGCGGCGTCCTGACGACGTCCGCCAGCATCTGCATCCAGAAGTCGGAGCGCGTCGCCCCGCCCACCATGCGCAGCGATGTGGCCGACTGCCCCAAGCGCGCGGCCAGAGCAAGGACATCACGGGCGGCGAAGCACACCGCCTCGGCGATGGCGCGAGCCAAGTGAGCGCAGCCGTGGCCCAGGGTGACGCCGACGAAAGCGCCGCGCACGTCGCTGCGGAACGTGGGCGCCGCGGTGCCGCTGAAGTGGGGCAGACACACCAGGCCATCGCTTCCCGGCGGCACCTGCGCTGCCGCAGCCAGCAGATCGTCATAGGTCGCCTGCCCCGCCACCAGATCGCGAAGCCAGGTGAGCACCACGCCCGAGGTCTTGGCGTAGGTCAGTAGGAACCACAGGCCGGGCACCGGATGAGGGCCCCATGGCACCGTGAGTGCCGCATCCGCGCCGACGCGGTCCACTGTGCTCACGATCGCCATCGCCGTTCCGACCGTCCCCGATGCCATGCCGGCCCGCGTGTTGCCCACGCCGACGGCCCCGTTCAGTTGATCGTTGGAGCCCAGGGTCACCAGGAGCCCGGTCGGCAACCCCAGTTCCGCGACGAGCTCGGGGCGCAGCGTGCCGATCACCTCCGCCGGCCGGCCTAAGGGGCTCATCCACTGCGCCGGCACACCCACGGCTGCCAGCGCCTGAGGCCACCAGGCGCCCGCAACCTGATCCATCATCCCCGTGCTCGCGGCGTTGTTTACATCCAGGCGCCGTTCTCCGGTCAGCCGCAGGCCCAGGTAATCGGGGAGCAGCATGAGGAAGCGCGTGCGCCCCCATACCTGCGGCTCGTTCTCGCGCACCCAGAGGATCTTCGCGGCGGAATCGATGGCGCTCGGGAACGGCAGCCCGCCCCGCTGTGGGTACTCGGCAGGGTCAAAGATCGAGCGCAGGTGCGCCGCCTGCTCTTCAGCGCGCGTATCGAGCCACACAATGGCCGGCCGCAGCGGTCGCTGGCGCCCATCAAGCGGGACGAAGGTTTGCCCCTGGCTGGAGAGGCCGATCCCCAACACCCGCGGCCGCCCTGCCTGATCGAGCGCCTCGCGCGCGGCCGCCACGGTGGCTTCCCAGTAGGTCTCGACATCGAGTTCGGCCCAGCCGGGCGCAGGCGATCGGACCTGGTACTCGTGCCGCGCGATGGCGGAGACCTCACCGGTGGTCGCGTCAAACAGCCCCACCTTCGCCGCCGTCGTGCCCAGATCAATCCCCATGAGCATCTCTGCCGGCATCGTCACCACGCCGCTTTCTCCGCCAGCAGGCGATCCGCGATGGTGCGTGCGTTGTGGTGGAAGATTGCGCCCAGCTCCGCTTGACCGAACCCCAGTTGCCGACAAGCGTCAATGCAGGCGGCCATCGCCTCGTAGATATAGAGCGTGTAGGTCGCCTCGACCTCGGGCGACTCGCGGTTGACGTTCCAGGAATAGTCGCCGCTGGTGAGGTTAACGTAGTCGTCGCCCTCCCATCTACGCCGGCCGCGCATGTAAAGGATGGGGAAATCGGAGCCGAACAGCAGCCGCTCCGGGCCCACGCGGTCGAGGGCGACCGCATACACCGCCGGGTTGAGCACGGCCGACGTATCGAACAGGATGCCCTCATCCTCACACACCGCCGCCAGCCCGTCGCGCGCATAGCGGCCTGCGTAGGACCGGCCGATATGCGCCACCACCAGGATTATGCGCGGATAGCGCCTGCGGATTTCCGCGATCTCCGCCAGGTTGGCCGGGGCCGCGAGTCGTTCCCGGCGCGGCAGGTGCAGGGTAAGCCAGCCCCCGACCTCGTTCAACACCTGGAGGTGCTCGCGTGGACAGAAGTCGAAGATGCTGACGTCCTCACCCCCAAAGCCGGGAACGAGTTCTGGGTAGGGCTTTATGCCGACCACGCGAGGCTGGCGAAGCAACTGCCTCACTTTCTCCGACGGCCACTGCGGGCTGGTCATAACCAGAGCCGCCGAGTCTCCGTCGGTTAGGCCGTTGACCACGTAGGCGTTGTTCTGCGCAACCCGGCACCAGGGATAGGGGAAGCCAAACGCAAGGTAAGAGACGGAGCGTGCGGGGAACAGTTGGCAGTACCCCAGCCGCGCCTGCTCGAACGTCTCGTGGTCGGCTACCTCGAAGGCCCAGTTGCGCTTGCTATGCTCCGGCGGGACCGGGGCGATATGTTCGGGCGGCGCGATATGGCGGTGGGCATCGAAGACGCGCCGGGGGAGAAAGGGCTCGATACGCTCGGCCCAAAACCGCTGGTCCACGCTGCGCAGTTGGAAGTAAGGGTGTGCCACGGAGTGCCCCGCGCCGCTACGCCCACGGCCGCTCTTTGAGCAGCTCTCGCATTGCCCCGACCGCGTAACCTGCCACCTCGATGTCCAGCGGCAGGGCGAACTTGGTGAGAACGGTGCTGTGCCCCGGATGGTAAGCGTGAACGCGCACCCAGAGGCCCCGCTCCAGGGCGCAGCGCTGGAATCCCACAGCGTCCTCCACCTGGTGGAACTTGAGCCCGGTCATGTGACCTTCACCGCGCGCCCCCTGGAGCAGGTGCGGAAACTCCGCGCATAGCTCGCTCATCAGACCGTGGAAATGGGCGCCCACCTTGCCTATCCGCCCGGCGTCACGTTCGATCAGCGCGATGCAGCCGAGCGCAAGGTAAGCGGCAAGCGCGGCATTGCCATTCGTGCTGATCGCGTCGTACTGCTCCAGGCAGTCCAAGCGGCCGCGGTACAGCAGCGCTGCCAGCGGATGAAACCCCGCCGTCATCCCTTTGCCGAGCACGATGAAGTCAGGCTCGACACCGCCGCGCTTTGTGTAGAGCACCTCGGGAAACCAAAAGCCGGTCTGGATTTCGTCCAGCGCCATGAGCGCGTCGACCTCGTCGCACAGTCTCCGCGCCAGCCGCAGGTACGATGGCGCCAGCCTTATCGCCTCGCGGTTCATCATGATGGGCTCCGCCCAGAACCCTGCGACGCGTTGCCCGTGCTGCCTGAAGACTCGTTCGAGCTCTTCCCCATCGTTGGGCTGGACCTCGATCACTTCGACGCCGGTGAAGTACCCCGGCCACATCCCGCGCAAGCGCTGTGCCAGGAAGTCGGTGCCGTGGTAGTTTCCCTCCAGCGCGACGAAGAGCGGCGCGCCGCTGTCGCGTTTGACGCGCGCATGATGCATCAGCATGATCTTGAGCGCGGCGGCGCACGCCACGGAGCCTGTGCATACTCCCAGCAGCACCGTGTTCAGCCGGTGGCCGTCGGTTTGCAGCGCGTCCACACAAGCCGCCGGGTTGGCCAGTTCTACGAGCCGCGCCGAGAGGCGCTTGACCGGCGCCGCGGGAATGCTGCTGTGGTTGTCCCACACGATGCCGCGCTCAACGCCGTCGAGCAAGAGCGCCCGCAGCTCAGGATGACCGTACCCCCAGGTCATCTGGTAGTGGCCGGCGGTGCAGTCGAGCACAAGTCGGCGCCGTTCCGTCAGGTAGAACAGGCCGTGGCCCACGAGCAGGTCGTCGGGCGCGTCGCTCGGGCCCCGGCCGAACGACTTCTGGAACCAGCGCTTGTCAGGGCAGCGGGCCGGAGGAACTGCCTCGATGGTTCGTCCTACAGCCGCCAGCAATTCAGAGGTAGAAGCCTCGGCCAGAAAGCTCTGCCCCGCGCGCAGCGCCCGCCCCAGGGAGCCGGACGGGTCCCCCATCAGCGCATCGAATGCCAGCGAAGTGTCCTGGTGGGAATCCTTAGCCATGCTCTAAACGCAGCCCGCACTGCCGATGGCGGCCCTGCGACGCGCTTGTCGCCTGCGACTAGCGCGCGCATCGGCCGCGCCGCCGGAAGCGCCCGTAGGGTCCCGAAACTACTACGCGGGGTGTTTTCGACGCTGGACAGGGGCATCCCTGTATGGGTGGGACCGCGCTCGGCTGATGCTGCCCCGGCCGAAGGCTCTCGGGCGCGCCATTGGCCCGCGAATACAGGCGGCTTGCCGACAGGATGACGGCTGACGCCGAAGAAGTCAAGAACGTCCCGCTCCAGTTGCGGCTAACCGGGGCGAATGGATTTCGAGACCCCACGCCAGGATGCGGAGCGAAGCTCGGCGGGAAGAACGGCTTTTCGCGCGCCGCCGCGATCTCTGGCGAAACACCAAGTGCGATTCGTGAAGAGCGCGGATGGTAATCCGGCAGGAGGACGCCTGTGTCATCGCTATCATTGGCGCAGAGAATAGAGGGCTGTCTGTTGGGCGCTGCCGTTGGCGCGGCATTCGGTTTCGCGCGGCGCGTGCGGCCGGAGAGGTTCGCGCTCGCCCGGCCGCAGGACATCCTGCGCCTGCAACTGGAACCCGCCGGTGAGTGTACCGAGCAGAAAGGGCGAGTGGATGCGCGCCCGGTCACGCCGTTTATCGACCTCGGGGTGCGGGCGTATGTGACGAGAGGCGGCCGGGTGACGCCGGAGGATTTCGCGGCCCTGCTCAAGGACGATGCGCAGATCGCCGGGCCGGTGTTCGCGTGGGATGGGATCCACTCGGTGCAGGAGCTGCTGAAGGAGGGCATGCACCCGCGCCTGAGCGGGTTCGGCGCCGCGCCGTGCGGGGTGATCGCAACCGCCATGCCCGCCGTGGGCATCTACCACTTCAATGACCCGGAATACGCCTACCTGGACGGCGTCGAGCTGGCCTCGGTCGCCCAGCCGCGGCTGGGCGCGGATTGGGCCGCGTTGTGCGCCGCGAGCGTCGCGGCGGCGTTCAACCCGGCCTCCGACTCCGAGACGGTGGTGGAGGCGGTCCTCAAGCTCGCCCATCACAACAACCCGGAGCTGTTCTACCAACTCGACCAGCCGACGCGCGCTGCGGAGGCGCTAATCGCGCACGACGAGGAGCAGTTCGCGGCGTGGTGGACGCTGTGCGCCGGCCGCGGCGACGCACGCAAAGAGGGCGCGTGGATAGCATGCAACCCCATCGCCTTCGTCCTGCCCCTGCTCAAGCATTATGCCGCGGACCCGCGGAAGCTCATGGCGCTGGTGCTGGGGCCTGATCCGGCGTCGTGGTATGAGACCATGCTCGGCGCGCACGCTGTCTCCGCGGTCATCGGCGGCGCCATCATCGGCGCCCTGCACGGAACCGACATCTTCCCGGCGCAGTGGCGAGTGTGGGCGCAACCGCAGGTGGAACCATGGCTGCCCATCATCGAGACCGTCAACGCGCGCCTGCGCAAAGAACGCGACATCATCGCGGTCACCGAGCATCAGGCGGCGCCCGGCGCGGACGGCGCATCGGCGCTGCACGACAAGGTGTACGGATGCATGCTGGCCGGCGCCATCGGCAATGCCATGGGCTCGCCGGTGGAGGGCAGCCTCTACTGGGAGATCGACAAGCGCTATCCCGGCGGCGTCACCACGGTGCTGGACCCCCGGCGGCTGGAGGGGGAGGACGACAACCAGATGGCGATGCTGCTGGTGGAAACCTACCTCGAGCGCGACGGGCTGCCCGTCGCGGCGCGCCATTTCGGCAAGACATGGCGGGAGCGCCTGAACCGAGATCACTTCTTCGCGCTGTGCATGGGAAACGCGTATGATCTCATCTGCGGCGGGTGGGACCCGCGCATCACCGGCCACTGGAGCGTCGTTACCGGCTCAACCGTAATGTGCATGGAGCCGGTGGGGGTCTTCCACCTGGCTGATCCCGAGTTCGCCGCCATCGACGCCACCGCGATCTCCTACATGTACCAGCGCGGGCTCGATGTTGCCGCGGCGACCATGCTCGCCGCCACGGTGGCGGAGGCGATGCGGCCACAGGCGACGGTGGACAGCGTGCTGCAGGCCGCGCTCGACGCCGCGCCCAGGGAACGACTGCGGACCTTCGACCAGCGGCCTTTTCGCAGCGCCTACGAGTACCTCCACCTTTGCCTCGACATCGCGGATAAGTACGACGACGTCCTCGCCGTCCGCGCCGAGCTGTATGACAAGTGCCTGCTCTATCACATGATAGATCCGCTGGAGCTGTGGGGCTTCGCGCTGGCGATGTTCAAGATCGCCCGCGGCGACGTGCGTCAGGCCGCCATCGGGGGCACCAACATCGGCCGCGATTCCGACACCATCGCGGGTCGCGCGGCGATGCTGTCGGGTACGCTGCACGGGGCGGCGGCCGTGCCTGAAGACTGGAGGCGGTTGTTCAGCCCTGAGTCGCTGGAGCGCATCCAGCGTAACGCCGCCCGCTTCGCCCACGTCATCGTCCGCAAAGCCCAGCGCATGAAAGCGCGCCGGGCAGACTCATGAGCGCACCTTACTGGCAATCCAAAGTGGAGTCTGCGAAATCTGCGAAATCTGCGGATAACATCAGTAAAGGAATCATCGACGAACCATGACCAACCGCGAACGATTCCGCAAGGCACTGGCCTTCGCGCCCGTTGACCGCGTGCCCAACTACGAGCTGGGCTGCCTGGGGCAGACCGTCGAGCGCTGGATCGGCGAAGGGATGCCGGAGTACGCAGTGTACATGAACTGGTTCGAGGGGGAGCCCTATTTCCACCTCGAGCGGCGCGCGTTCGCCGCCCTCAATGTCGGCATGATGCCCGCGTTCGAGCACGACGTGCTGGAGGAGACCGAGGAGTATGTCATAGCGCGCCACTGGAATGGCGTGGTCACCAAGGCGCTGAAAGCGGGCACCGTGCGCGGCACCCGCCTGTGCATGGACCAGTACCTGTCCTTCCCGGTGACCGATCGCAGGTCCTTCGCCGAGATCAAGCGGCGCTATGACCCGTCCGCGCCGGTGCGCTATCCCCTGTGGTGGGACGAACAGGTGCGCACCTGGCAAACCCGCGATTATCCCCTCGGTCTGCTGCACAACGGCACGTTCGGCCTGTACTCGCAACTGCGCTCGTGGGTCGGCACCGAGGGCATCTCCTACCTCTTCTTCGATGATCCCGCGCTGGTGGAGGAGATGATCGAGTTCAACACCGAGTTCTTCTTGGCGCTGGTGGAGCGGGCGCTGGGGGAGGTGCAGTTCGATTTCTTCAATTTCTTCGAGGACTTCGCGGGCAAGGGGGGGCCGCTGATCTCCCCCGGCATCTTTCGCAAGTTCTTCCTGCCTTGCTATCGGAGAATCACGGAGCGCCTGCGCAAGGCCGGCGTCAGGCACATCTTGCTCGACAGCGACGGCGACCCCGAGGTGCTCATCCCGCTGCTGCTGGAAGCCGGGATTACCTGCCTGTGGCCGCTGGAGCAGGCGTCAGGCATGGATCCCGCGCGGCTGCGCAAGCAGTTCGGCAGGGACCTCGCGCTCGCCGGCGGCATCGATAAGCGGGAAATCTCCAAGGATCGCAGGGCCATCGCCGCCGAGCTGCGCGCGAAGATCCCTCCCCTGCTGGAAAGCGGCGGCTACATTCCGTTCCTCGATCACGTCTTCCCGCAGGACATCTCTTACGACAACTTCCTGTACTACCTGGAGCT
>Ga0315279_10006822_pt1 | contig 14310 bp, 13 predicted proteins | sample YL17G06_20_MG_FD_203694 | JGI IMG/M metagenome (GOLD analysis project Ga0315279, IMG submission 203694) | Sediment microbial communities from Yellowstone Lake, YNP, Wyoming, USA - YL17G06_20 | ecosystem: Environmental > Aquatic > Freshwater > Lake > Sediment | place: USA: Wyoming | collected... | reverse complement strand
ACGCTACTTCGATCTCGACGAGATCATCCGGGGCATTGATGGGGTCTCGCCCGAAACCTTCGCCGAACTCAACCGGTCCCTCTTCGAGCCGGATCGCTACGCCCTGACCACCATCGGCCACCTGAGCTGAGCCCGCGGCTGGTTTGGTCGGCGACCGGTGGGCCTCATCCCCATTCTTGCACGCGTCCTGTCCAGCCTGGCCCCGCGCGATCCGATCGGGCCGTAAGGCACTGGACCGAGGCAGGCGCGGGGGCGCGAAGGAGCACGCACCATGATCCCGCGATACTCCCGAAAGGAGATGGCCCGCATCTGGGAGCCCGAGAACCGCTTCGCCATCTGGCTGAAGATCGAGATCCTGGCGTGTGAGGCGTGGGCCGAGCTGGGGAAGGTGCCCCGGGAGGCCGTCGAGGAGATCAAGGCCAAGGCCGGCTTCGACATTGCCCGCATTGACACCATCGAGCGCGAGGTCAAGCACGACGTCATCGCCTTCCTCACCGCGGTGGCGGAGCGGGTGGGGCCGGCGTCCCGCCACATCCACCTCGGCCTCACCTCGTCCGACATCCTGGACACCGCGCTGGCCTGCCAGATGCGGGAGGCGGCCGACCTCCTGCTGGAGGACGTGGCCGGGGTGGAGCGGGTCCTGGCGGACTTGGCGGTGAAGCATCAAGGCACGGTCATGATCGGCCGCACCCACGGGATCCACGCCGAGCCCACGACCTTCGGCCTCAAGCTGGCCATGTGGCTGATGGAGGTACGTCGGGCCCGCGAACGCCTCGCCCGGGCGCGGGAGGTGGCGAGCTACGGCAAGCTGTCCGGGTCCGTGGGGACGTTCGCCAACGTCCCACCCCGGGTCGAGGAGTACGTCTGCGAGCGGCTGGGACTCAAGCCGGAGCCCATCTCCACCCAGATCATCCAGCGCGACCGCCACGCCGAGTACCTGGCGATGCTGGGCATCGTGGGCGCGTCCTTGGACAAGTTCGCCACCGAGATCCGGCACCTGCAGCGCACCGAGGTCCGCGAGGTGGAGGAGCCGTTCTCCGAGAGCCAGAAGGGGTCCTCGTCCATGCCGCACAAGCGCAACCCGGTGGCCTGCGAGCAGATCTCGGGATTATCGCGCCTGCTCCGGTCCAACGTCCAGGCCGCCCTGGAGAACGTGGCGCTCTGGCACGAGCGGGACATCAGCCATTCCTCCGTGGAGCGGATCATCCTGCCCGACAGCACCATCCTCCTGGACTACCTCCTCACCCGCTTCCGGGAGATCCTGGAGGGGATGCGGGTCTCTCCCGAGAACATGCGGCGGAATCTTTCCGGGACCCACGGCGTCATCTTCTCGCAGCAGGTCCTCCTGGCGCTGGCCAAGGCCGGCGCCTCGCGCGAGGCGGCCTACCGGATGGTGCAGCGGAACGCCATGCGCGCGTGGGAGAAGGGGGAGGAATTCAAGACCCTGCTCCTCACTGACCCCGAGGTGCGGGCGGCCCTCAGCGAGGCGGAAATTGAAAGCTGCTTCGATCTGGGGTATCATCTGCGCCACGTCGAGGAGATCTTCCGTCGCGTCGGGCTGATCGGCGGTTCGGGCGACGCGGCGGGGAAGGCGGCGGGGTAGGACGACAGGGACAGCGACAGGGACAGGGAGGACGCATGGAGCGAGGGCGGAAGATCTACGAGGGGAAGTGGAAGGTCCTGTACGAGACGGCCGATCCCGCCCTGCTCATCCTGCGATTCAAGGATGTGCCCACGCTTCCCCCGACGGCGCGTCGCGTGAAGGTGCCCAGACGCGGGGCCATGAAGAACCAGATCTCGGCGGCGCTCTTCACCCTGCTCCAGAAGAGCGGGATCCCCACCCACTTCCTGGAGGTGCTGGGCGAACGCGACATGCTGGTGCGGCGGCTGGAGATGATCCGCCTGGAGGTGGTCCTGCGGAACATCGCAGCCGGCACGCTTGCCAAGCGACTGGGCATGGAGGTGGGGACCACGCTGCCCGCCCCGGTCCTGGAGTTCTACTACAAGAGCGACGCCCTGGGGGACCCGCTGCTGAACGAGTATCATGTGCGGGCCCTGGGCCTGGCTAGCTCCGAGGAGCTCAAGGCCATCCGCGAGACGACGTTCCGCGCCAACGGGGTGCTGCTGCCGTTCTTCGCCGAGCGCGAGATCCTGCTGGCCGACTTCAAGCTGGAGTTCGGGCGGCACAAGGGCGCGCTCCTGGTGGGGGATGAGCTGACGCCGGACGGCTGCCGCTTCTGGGACCGGACCACCCGGGAGAACCTGGGCAAGGATCGGATGCGGCGCAGCGTGGCCCGCGAGGTCGCGGCCTATCAGGAGATCTTCCGGCGGGTGTGCGCCTGACCAAACCAAGAGCGTTCAACGGTTCGGCGGTACGGCAGTTCGGTTGTTCGGGAACCGTCGAACCGCCGAACAGTCGAACAGCCGAACGCTTTTGAATAGCTGCTCCGCTTCCGACGCACGATGAGGTCACCCATGCTCGAAGCCAGGATTCACGTCACGCTGAAGAAGAGCGTCCTGGACCCGCAAGGCGACACCGTCCGGGGCGCCCTGGCCTCCCTGGGGTTCCAGGGCGTCGGTGATTGCCGGATCGGGAAGTTCATGGTCCTGCGGCTCGACGAGCGGGATATGGCCAGGGCCAAGGCCCAGGTGGACGAGATGTGCCGGAAGCTCTTGGCCAATCCGGTCATCGAGGACTACGTCTTCCAGATCACCGAGGTGGCCGAATGAAGTGGGGCGTCCTCGTCTTTCCCGGGACCTGGAGCCACCAAGACTTCGCCCACGTCTTCCAGGATGTCCTGAAGGTGGACTGGGGCTACATCTGGCACAAGGACACCTCCGTGGCGGGATACGACTGCCTGTTCCTGCCGGGGGGATTCGCCCACGGGGACTACCTGCGCTGCGGGGCCATCGCCCGCTTCTCGCCGGTCATGGACGCGGTGATCCGGTTCGCCAGGGACGGCGGGCCGGTCATGGGCAGCTGCAACGGCTTCCAGATCCTGTGCGAGGCGGGGCTGCTGCCGGGGGCGCTCCTCCGGAACACGTCGCTCCAGTACCGGTGCCGCTGGGTCCACATGCGCACGGAGAGCTGTGACACACTCTTCACGCGCGCGGCGCGGCCGGGCCAGGTCCTGAAGATCCCGATCTCGCACGGCGAGGGCCGGTACTTCGCGCCGCCCGAGACGCTGGCCCGGCTCCGGAACAACGGCCAGATCGTCTTCCGCTACAGCACGCCGGACGGGCAGATCACCGGCGAGGCGAATCCCAACGGGGCCCTGGAGAACATCGCCGGGGTTTGCAACGAGGGCAGAAACGTCCTCGGCCTCATGCCCCATCCGGAGCGGGCGAGCGAAGCTCTGCTGGGATCCGAGGACGGCCGGCTGCTGTTCGAGTCCGTGCTGACCGCGGCCCTCAAGCGCTGACCCACTCCATCCCGGGGAATCCGCATGCGCGAGCCTAGCATCATCACATCCGACCTCATCGCCCAACACGGCATCACGCCCGAGGAGTACCAGCGCGTCAAGGTGATCCTGGGGCGCGAGCCGAACTTCACCGAGCTGGGGATCTTCTCGGTGATGTGGTCGGAGCACTGCAGCTACAAGAGCTCCCGCGTCCACCTCAAGCAGTTCCCGACGCAGGGGGAGTGCATCCTGCAGGGCCCGGGGGAGAACGCGGGCGTCGTGGACATCGGGGACGGGCTGGCCATCGTCTTCAAGATGGAAAGCCACAACCACCCCTCCTTCATCGAGCCCCATCAGGGCGCGGCCACCGGCGTGGGCGGGATCATCCGGGATATCTTCACCATGGGCGCGCGCCCCATCGCCCTCCTGGATCCGCTGCGGTTCGGCAGCCTGGGGAGCGGGAAGTCGCGGTACCTGGTGGGCGGCGTGGTGGGGGGGATCGCGGCCTACGGAAACGCGGTGGGGGTCCCGACCGTCGGAGGCGAGCTGTGCGTCTCCGACACGTACGCCGGGAACCCCCTGGTGAACGTCTTCTGCCTCGGCATCGCCCCCAAGGATCGGGTGTTCCTGGCCCGGGCCAGCGGCGAGGGGAACCCGGTCATCTACGTCGGGGCCAAGACGGGCCGGGACGGGATCCACGGGGTGACCATGGCCTCGGAGACGTTCGACGAGGGCTCGGAGGAGCGCCGGCCCACGGTCCAGGTGGGGGATCCCTTCAAGGAAAAGCTGCTCATCGAGGCGTGCCTGGAGTTGATGGCCGGGGACGCCGTCGTCGGGATCCAGGATATGGGGGGCGCGGGACTCACCTGCTCCACGTGCGAGATGGCCAGCCGCGGCGGGACGGGGATCGAGATCGACTTAGCCAAGGTGCCGCGCCGCGAGACGGGCATGATCCCGTACGAGGTGATGCTCTCGGAGTCCCAGGAGCGGATGCTCCTGATCGTGCGGCGCGGGGCCGAGCGGCAGGTGATGGACATCTTCCACAAGTGGGACCTGGACGCAGTGATCATCGGGCGGGTGACCGGGGACGGGTTGATGCGGGTCAAGGACGGGGACCGGGTGGTGGCGGACATCCCGGCCCGCGCCCTGGCCGAGGAGGGGCCGGTGTATCACCGCCCCATGCAGCGCCCCGCCTACCTGGATGGGACCGAGCGGGCGGATCTGGCGGGGCTGCCCCTTCCGGAGAAGCTGGATCAGGTTCTCCTCGACCTGCTCGGCTCGCCGAACATCGCGTCCAAGCAGCCGGTCTGGCAGCAGTACGATCACATGCTGTTCTGCAACACAGTGGTCGAGCCGGGTTCGGATGCCGCCGTCCTGCGGGTGCAGGGCACGCGCAAGGGCCTGGCGCTTTCGGCCGACGGGAACGGGCGCTACACCTACCTGGATCCCTACGAGGGCGGGAAGCTGGCGGTGGCCGAGGCGGCGAGAAACGTTGTGTGCGCCGGCGCCCGGCCCCTCGCCATCACGAACTGCCTGAACTTCGGCAGCCCGGAGCGCCCGGAGATCATGTGGCAATTCGCCGAGGCGGTGCGGGGGATGGCCGATGCCTGCCGGGCCCTCGGGACGCCCGTGACCGGCGGGAACGTCAGCTTCTACAACGAGACGCTGGGGACCGCGATCTTCCCCACGCCCATCGTCGGGATGGTCGGCCTGCTGGATGATATCGCGCACGCCACCACCCAGTGGTTCAAGGCCGAGGGGGACGTGGTCTTCCTGCTGGGGGAGACCTTCGAGGAACTGGGCGGAAGCGAGTACCTCAAGGTCGCGCACAACATGGAGGTGGGGCGGGCGCCCCGGCTGGACCTCGAGCGTGAGCGCGGGGTGCAGCAGGCGTGCCTCGCGGCGATCCGGGCCGGCATCGTGTCCTCGGCCCACGACTGCGCCGACGGGGGCCTGGCGGTGACCCTGGCCGAATGCTGCCTGGTCCCGCGTGCCGCGGGACTGGGGGCCAGGCTGGAGGTGCCGGGCGACATGCGTCCGGATGCGCTGCTCTTCGGCGAGTCGGCCTCGCGCATCGTGGTGAGCGTGCGACCGGAGCACGCAGAAAAGTTGTGTGCCATCGCGCGGCGCCACGGCGTATCGTGCGCAAAGCTGGGCGTGGCGGGCGGGGATCACCTGACGCTCCGGGGGAAAGGATTCACCCTCCGCCTCCCGGTGGAGGCGATCCACCGGGCCTGGAGCACGGGGCTCTCCCGCTCCCTGCAGTGAGCCAGCCATTCCATTGCCTGGAAGAGAGGTGTCCATGAAGACGATCAGCATCGGCATCCTGGGAATGGGAACGATCGGATCGGGCGTGGTGAAGCTCCTCCAGGACCACGCCGCCCTCCTGGACCGGAGGGTCGGGGCGCGACTGCGCATCCGCAAGATCGCCGAGATCGGCACGCCGCGGATCCCCGTGGATGGGAAGCTGCTCACCACCAACGCCATGGAGGTCATCAACGATCCCGAGGTGGACATCGTGGTGGAGCTGATCGGGGGGACCACTGTGGCCCGCACCCTCTGCCTGGAAGCGGTGAACAAGGGGAAGCACCTGGTCACCGCGAACAAGGCCCTGCTGGCCGAGCACGGCCTGGAGATCTATCAGGCCGCGGCGGCGAAGCGCGTGGACCTGGGCTTCGAGGCCAGCGTCTGCGGCGCCATCCCCATCATCCGGTCGGTCCGCGAGGGCCTGGTGGCGAACCAGATCCAGTCCATCATGGGAATCGTCAACGGGACCACGAACTACATCCTGACCAAGATGTCCGAGACCGGGCAGCCCTTCGCCGACGTCCTGGCCGAGGCGCAGACCAGGGGGTACGCCGAGGCGGACCCGACGCTGGACGTGGGCGGGCTGGATGCGGCCCACAAGCTGCAGATCCTGGCCTCCCTGGCCTACAATGCCTACATCCGGTTCTCCGACATCTACATCGAGGGGATCCAGAGGATCGAGGCCACCGACATCGCCTTCGCGCGCGAGCTGGGCTACCGCATCAAGCTCCTGGCGATCGCCAAGGAGGAATCCGGCGAGCTGGAGGTGCGGGTCCATCCCACCATGATCCCGGAGGGGCATCTTTTGGCTTCGGTCGGCGGCGTGTACAACGCCGTGCACATCCGAGGCGATTCCGCCGGGTCGCTGATGTTCTCGGGCCGGGGCGCCGGGCAGATGCCCACGGCCTCGTCGGTGGTGGCCGACATCGTGGAGATCGCCCACAACATCGTTTTTCACCGTCCCTCCCGCGTGTCGCTGCTCCCCACCGGGACGATGGGGGAGGGGATCGCCCTGAAGCCCATGGAGCGCATCCGAAGCCGGTACTACCTGCGGGTCATGGCGGTGGACAAGCCGGGCGTCCTGTCCATGGTCTCGGGCGTCCTGGGAGACCACCACATCAGCATCGCCTCGGTGATCCAGAAGGGCCGGGCCGAGCAGGCCGCCGTCCCCGTGGTGATGCTCACCCACGAGGCGACGGAAGGCGACATGCAGAAGGCCCTCAAGCGCATCAACCACCTCGAGATGGTCGCAGGGGATACGATCTGCATCCGGGTCGAGGGGGCGGAGGAGTGAGCCGAGAGCCGAGAGATGAGAGGGTCGATTGGTCAACTCGTCGATTTGTCAATTAGGAATGAATGGGCGAATCAAGTCACGAATTGACCACTTGACCAATTGACAGATTGACTATGACCTCGTGAGAGGACGCTAGAGATGGCCTGGCAAGGCCTGATCCACCAGTATCGCGAATTTCTGCCGGTGAGCGCGACGACGCCGATCGTCACGCTCAATGAAGGGAACACGCCGCTCATCCGGGCGGATCGGCTGCGGCAGCGCTTCGGCATTCCGTGCGAGGTGTACCTGAAATACGAGGGCGCGAATCCCACCGGGTCGTTCAAGGACCGGGGGATGACGCTGGCCATGAGCAAGGCGGTGGAGCGGGGCGCTCAGGCCGTGATCTGCGCCTCGACCGGGAACACCTCGGCCTCGGCGGCGGCGTACGCGGCGCGGGCCGGCCTCAAGGCCTTCGTCCTGATCCCCGAGGGGAAGATCGCCCTGGGCAAGCTGTCGCAGGCCATGTTCCATGGCGCGAGCGTCCTCCAGATCCGGGGGAACTTCGACGACGCGCTGAAGCTCGTGCGCGACATCTCGGAAAGGCACCCGATCATCCTGGTGAACTCGCTGAACCCCGACCGGCTGGAGGGGCAGAAGACCGCGGCCTTCGAGGTCTGCGACCAACTGGGCGGATCGCCGAGCCACCTGTTCATTCCCGTGGGCAACGCGGGCAACATCACGGCCTACTGGCGGGGATTCCGCGAGTATCACAAGGCCGGCAAGGTCAGCCAACTTCCGCGGATGATCGGGTGGCAGGCCGAGGGGGCGGCACCCATCGTCCGGGGCCACGTGGTCGAGCGCCCGGAGACGATCGCCTCGGCCATCCGGATCGGCAACCCGGCAAGCTGGCAGGGGGCGCTGGAGGCGGCCCAGGAATCCCAGGGCGTGATCGACATGGTGTCGGACGAGGAGATCCTGGACGCCTACGGATTGCTGGCTCAGTTGGAGGGGGTCTTCTGTGAGGCGGCCTCGGCCGCATCGGTGGCCGGGCTGATCAGGTGGGCGAAGGCCCAGAGGTTCGCGGCGTCCGACCGGGTCGTCTGCGTCCTCACCGGGCACGGGCTGAAGGATCCGGACACAGCGGTGAAGCGCTCGCCAAAGCCGGCGAGCGTCGAGGCCGAGATGGGCGTGGTCCTCGAGGCGATGGGGATCTCGAGCTGAGGAACGTTCGGCTCGGCTCCCGACTCTCGGCTCTTTGTAGGCTTTTCCGTTGACAATTCCGGCGTTGCTTTGGTACGGTGTGGGCCCGATGCGGGAATAGCTCAGTTGGTAGAGCACAACCTTGCCAAGGTTGGGGTCGCGGGTTCGAATCCCGTTTCCCGCTCCAGCGATCATCCAGGGGGCTGTGGACATTCCGACCATAGCCCCTGTTCTTTTCCGCCCGCCCCCTCTCGCCGTAGGCAGATAGTTCGGAATCCCACTGTGCAGGAAGGAAACGCCTCGCCAACAAGTTCACACATTATCTGAGAAGCCCACCACTTGGAAAGGAGAAACCTATGGAATACCGCAGCCTGGGAAGAACCGGCGTCATGGTCAGCCCGGTGTGCCTGGGAGCGATGAACTTCGGCGGTCCCACCAACGAGGAGGACTCTCTCGCCATCCTCAACCGCGCCCTGGAGGCTGGCGTCAACTTCATCGACACCGCCAACGTATACACCGATGGTGCAAGTGAGCGCATCGTCGGCAAGTTCCTGAAGGAGGGCGGCAAGCGTGCCCAGGTGGTACTGGCGACGAAGGTCCACGGCCGTGTAGGTACCTTGCCCAACGATGCTGGTGTGTCCCGCTATCACATTATCAAGGCCTGCGAGGACTCGCTCCGCCGCCTGCAGACCGACCACATCGACCTGTATCAGCAACACCGCCCCTCGCTTACCATCCCCCAGGACGAGACGCTGCGAGCCTACGACGACTTGGTGCGTTCGGGCAAAGTGCGCTACATCGGCAGCTCCACCTTCCCGGCCTGGATGGTGATGGAAGCGCTGGCCATCAGCGAGCGGTATGGGCTGGCGCGCTTCATCAGTGATCAGTCGCCTTATAACCTCCTCGACCGGCGAGTGGAGAACGAGATGATTCCGCTGTGCTTGAAACGCGGCCTGGCGGTGCTGCCCTGGTCACCGCTGGGGGGAGGCATCCTGGCCGGGCGCTATGCGGCCTCCGAGACGTTTCCCGAAGGCTCGCGTGCGACCCGCATGGGGGTGATATTCACCGACCGCATCTCGCGCCAGGGCAAACAGGTGGCGGTCGAGGTCGCAAAGATGGCCCAGGAGCGCAGGATGACCGCCAGCCAGCTTGGCCTGCTCTGGGTGAAAGACCAGCCGGGGGTGACTTCTCCCATCATCGGACCGCGCACCCCGGCCCACCTGGAGGACGCGCTGGTCATCCTGGATAAGAAGCTGGACGACGCCGACCGTCCGTTGTTCGACGCTCTCGTGCATCCCGGCAACGCCGTGGCCGACTTCTTCAACACCAACGAGTGGATGAAGGCGCGGATCAAGGGCTAATCGGCGTAAGAATCCCGTCTTCTTGCGCCAGCGTGGCAGAAGGCTGTAGCAGAATACCCTATGATCCACATCAGGTGGGGCGGGCGAGGGCGAGGGCCCATCCGCTCCACCGGAAAGGGGGACGCCCTTCAATAAGTAAGTATCTCGCCGGCCGACCACAATAACCCGGGACGGCGCTGCTTTGTGTTCCTTGCTGGCCCCCAGGAGTAATCCTCGCCGTCGCAGTCTACGTCGCCCTCGCCGGTGGGTCGGGCCTGAGTAAAGCGGGACGCTGGCTCCGAAAGCGAGTTGTGCGCGGCAGCCCGAGGCGCCGGTTCCACGAAGAGGTACCCGACGCCTCTCGACCTCGATGCACTTGAGTTCGTGGGCGAGGCCCGCCTTGGCCTGCGGCTTCACCGTGAGGTGCGTGACGTTCAGCCCCGCGTAGCGGCCCCGGGTCAGGGTGAGGATCTATTCACGCGTGGCCGGGGCGAGCCGCCGGCCCGGTTGCAGGGTTGGGCTGAATTGCATTCTACTTGACCACCTCTGCGCTCCAGCCGTCATAAATGCCACCCTCCCTGTTGGCGAGTTCATCAAACCTGGAGCGGAGTGATTGCAGCTCGGACAGAAGGGGAACCATTGAGCGAGCAGCCCGGACAATATATTGATTACCTTGGGTCACTTCTTCAACTGATACCCGGAAGCCATCCGCCCTGAGCGTCGCGGTCACCCTTTCGGCAAGCTCGCGTGAGGGAAAATAAAAACGGAACTCAATGTTGTGAGGACGGGTCAAGTTGGAGCCTCTCTTCGTCAGCTGCTCAATAACTTGAGCATCCGAAGCCTTCCCTGGAGCGGCTCTTCTCGCAAACAGAAAGACGGCGACGGCGACAATGATCAATACGATTGCGTAGATCGCCCAACCACCCATGTGAGACCTCCTCTCCCTACCTGTCCATGTTCTTATTCCGCAGAAAACTCACGACCTTTCTGGCACAGGATTCCGGCTGCCGCCCCGGGGTAGGCGGTTTTGCATTCATCCGAGACGGCGGGAGGCCTATCCTGTCACACTTGCATTGTCGCGCCCGGTCGGGCAGACGTGGAGACAGCGGCCCATGCAGGCTGCGACGGCCCGGCTCTTCCGGCACACCGACCAGTCGGTCCGGGACACGGGGTCGAGCCAGATGCCCTTGGAGTTCGCTTGTGGCTGCAGCGTGAAAGCGCCCGCCGGACACTCGTCCACACAGATGTTGCAGGCGGCACCGAGGCACGTCTTGGTCTGCAGGAGGGGGGAGGGTTCCAGGGGCGCGGCGGTGATCACCGAGTTGAAGCGGATGCGGGGGCCATAGCGCGCTGTCACGACCACGTTGTTGAAGCCGAATTCGCCAAGCCCCGCCCGCACGGCTGCATGTCGCTGGGAGAACATGCCGGGTAGCTGACCCATCCTCTGCGGGATTCCGCCGTAGGTGGCGGGAAAGAACAGTGAGGGATGCCCCAGATCCTCCAGGTGATTGGCGAGCGTGAGGGCGATGAAATTCAGCCGGTCGTTGATGATGTCGTAGCCGGAGCGCTCATAGAAGAGGGAGTGCAGCGCCTCCAGGCGCAGGTCTTCCGGGAAGAAGGGCGAGCCTTGCAGGAGGTCCGGCCATTCGAGGACGCGATCCAGGATGCGGATCCCGAAAGTGAAGACCGACCTTGCCCCCGGCAGCAGTTCCCGAGGGTGGTGACCCCTGGGGGCGCCATCGAACCGGTCCACCGAGGCCATGCCCACCAGGCTGGCTCCGTCCGCTTTTGCCATGTCAATCAGTTTTTGTGTGAGATCCATGATATCCTCCTTCAGTTGAATCCAATATCTCTATATCCGTCCCCGTTGCTCAAAGCAAGCCGTTTCTCCAAAAAGAACGAATGGGCATCCCGGATAACAAGGCCTCAATCCGTCCCCGCTGCTCTTCGAATAAGAGGGTGAAATCCGACCCTGCTGTGGTAAGCTTTCACGGTCCTCGGGCGAGCCGACGGCGAGGCGAGGGGTCGCAGGGCATCGCGGGAGGGAGCATTGAACTGGGCGGTTCACCAAAGGGCCGGTAGGAGGAGGCCGTGCAAATAGCAATCACCGGCTCCACTGGTCTGGTCGGCGCCGCTTTGGTTTCCTTCCTCACCGCGGGTGGGCATCGTGTGATTCGGCTTGTCCGCAAGCCCCCGAGCGGGGACGACGTCCAGTGGGATCCTACGGAGGGTGTCAGGGACCTCTCACGGCTGGAGGGGGTCGACGCCGTAATCCATCTGGCCGGCGAGAACATCGCCGCGGGCCGATGGACGCCCCAGCGGAAGGGCGAGATCCGTCGAAGCCGCGTCGAGGGCGCGCGGCGGCTCAGTGAGTCGCTGGCGAAGCTTTCGCAACGGCCGAAGGCCCTGGTGAGCGCGTCTGCCATTGGCTTCTACGGGGACCGGGGGGACGAGCTCCTCACTGAAGACAGCGCTCCCGGGATGGACTTCCTCGCCCGGGTCTGCCAGGAGTGGGAGGCGGCCACGGAGCCCGCGTCGCGCGCGGGCATCCGCGTGGTGCATCTCCGCTTCGGCATGATCCTGAGCCCGATGGGAGGCGCCCTCAGGAAGATGCTGCTTCCTTTCAGACTTGGGGCGGGAGGCCGGATGGGGAGCGGGACGCAGTACGTAGGCTGGATCGCCATAGACGATGTGATCGGGGTGATCCATCATGCGGTCTGCACCGAGTCACTGCAAGGGCCGGTCAATGCCGTCTCGCCTGCACCGGTGACGAATGCCGAGTTCACGCGGGTCCTGGCGCGGGTGCTGTCCCGGCCGGCGATCTTCCCGATGCCGGCATTCGCCATGAGGTTCGCCTTCGGCGAGATGGCTGATGCCCTGCTTCTGGCGAGTGCGCGCGTCGTGCCGACCCGTCTTCAAGCGTCGGGCTACCGCTTCCGGTATCCTGAACTCGAAGCCGCGCTTCGACGCCTTTTGGCTCGGTAGGATAATGAGCGAGAAAGGAGAGGCCCATGGCACGCGTTGACTGGAGTTATCATCGTCCCGGGTGAAAGACCTGCGCCAAGACGCAGGGGTTCCTTGCGAAGCACAAGGTGGAGACCGCATCGCAGGTGGATGCGAGGAAGGCGACGCTGAAAGAGAGAGAGGCCTTGGCTCTGGCCGGTGGAGTGGACGAGATCTACGCCAGCAAAGGGAACCAGGTGGTCCGCCTGGACCTCAGGAAGGACAAGCCGGACGCGGCAACGCTCAAGGGCCTCCTTCTCGGGCCGACCGGCAACCTTCGGGCTCCCACACTCCGAAAGGGCCGGACGCTGATCGTCGGCTTCGACGAGGCGACCTACGCGAAGCTGTTGAAGTAGAGACGGAGAGCCGAGAGCCGTGAGCCGAGAGGCGGGAACACGGATCTGGCGACGGAGACGGCGACAGCGAAACTACTCGGATGTCGCTGTCGGATCTCGCTGTCGAGAGATTCCTGGAGTCGGAAGGTGCAGGAGGTCATGGTCGTGAGCACACCCGCCGCCTCGCCCCGCGAAAGCGCCACGCCCATCCGCGTCGGAATCAGCGCGTGTCTGCTGGGTCAAGAAGTGCGGTTCGACGGGGGTCACAAACGGGACCGGTACATCACGGACACGCTGGGGAAGTTCTTCGAATGGGTTCCGGTCTGCCCCGAGGTGGAGATGGGGCTGGGGACGCCCCGGGAAACGCTGAGGCTCGCCGGTGATCCCGGGGGGCCGCGGTTGGTGTTCTTCAAGACACACGGCGACATCACGGACGGCATGAAGGCCTGGGCCGGCTCCCGCCTGGACGCGCTGGCCCGGGCGGACCTCTCGGGTTACATCCTGAAGGGCGACTCGCCGAGCTGTGGCATGGAGCGGGTTCGCGTGTACCGGGCATCCGGGATCCCCAGCAAGGAGGGGGTGGGCATCTTCGCCCGAGCCCTCATGGACCGGTTTCCGCTGCTGCCCGTGGAGGAGGAGGGGCGGCTGCACGATCTGCCGCTCCGCGAGAACTTCGTCGAGCGCGTCTTCTGCTATCGCCGGTGGCGGGAGCTGGTCGCCGGCGGATTCACCCGGGGGAAGTTGGTGACCTTTCACACCGCCCACAAGCTCCTGATGCTCGCCCACAGCCCCAGGCATTACACGGAGCTGGGCCGGCTGGTGGCCGGTGCCAAGGGACTGTCCCCGAGGGGACTCGGGACCCGGTACGGCGAGCTGTTCATGGCGGGCCTCACGGTCAAGGCCACGGCCAAGAAGCACACCAACGTCATGCAGCACATCCTGGGCTACCTCAAGCGCGACCTGGATGCCAGGGACAAGACGGAGCTGCTGAGCGTCATCGCCGATTACCATCGGGGACTCGTCCCGCTGGTGGTGCCCCTCACGCTGTTGAAGCACCACCTGGCGCGGGTCAGCGTGCCCTATCTGCAGGACCAGATCTACCTGAACCCGCATCCCAAAGAGCTGATGCTCCGCAACCATGTGTGATGCAACCGCCGGTACCAACGGCATCCGCCTCCGGCGGATTGGTGCGCCAAGATCGCCAAGAGACTCCCACTCTTCTGAGTCATGGGGCGGGAAACCCTGAGGGGCCAGGTCGAGCATAATCGGCTGAATCCCGGATCGGGATTGACGGGCAGGGCAGACCCTTGGCGTCTTGGCGGTGAGATGTCCGAGTTCAGGTTGACGGCCCTGGCGAGTTGACCTATTATGCAAGCCACGGCGCGGTACCCAAGAGGCTAAGGGAGAGGTCTGCAAAACCTCGATTCGGCGGTTCGAGTCCGCCCCGCGCC
>Ga0315279_10006821_pt1 | contig 14310 bp, 11 predicted proteins | sample YL17G06_20_MG_FD_203694 | JGI IMG/M metagenome (GOLD analysis project Ga0315279, IMG submission 203694) | Sediment microbial communities from Yellowstone Lake, YNP, Wyoming, USA - YL17G06_20 | ecosystem: Environmental > Aquatic > Freshwater > Lake > Sediment | place: USA: Wyoming | collected... | reverse complement strand
GACGAGGCGGTCGACACGTTCTACTCGTGCGCGCTCTGTCAGAGCTACGCGCCCAACCACATCTGCATCATCACGCCCGAGCGGCTGGGCCTGTGCGGCGCCTACAACTGGCTGGACGGCAAGGCGGCCTTCGAGATGAATCCGCACGGCGGGAACCAGCCGGTCAAGAAGGGCGAGATGCTGGATCCGGTGGCGGGGCAGTGGAAGGGCGTCAACGATTTCATCGCCGCGGCATCCAACGGCGCCTTCACGCGCTTCTCGGCCTACTCGATGATCGGCGACCCGATGACCTCGTGCGGGTGCTTCGAGTGCATCGCGTGCGTGCTGCCGGGAACGGCCGGCATCATGATCGTCGATCGCGAGCACCAGGGGCAGACGCCGGTGGGCATGACGTTCTCGAGCCTCGCCGAGATCACCGGCGGCGGGCAGCAGACGCCCGGCTTCATCGGCATCGGCACGCTCTACGTCCTGTCGAAGAAGTTCATCAGCGCCGACGGCGGCCTGCTGCGCCTCGTCTGGACGACGACCCGCGTGAAAGAGAAGCTGGGCGAGCGGTTGCGGCGGCGGTGCGAGGAGCTCGGGCACCCGGAGCTGTACGACAAGATCGCCGACGAGACGGTGTGCACCGAACTGGAGCCGCTCGTGGAGTACCTGGCATCGGTGGAACACCCGGCGCTGGCGCTGGGGGAGATGGTCTAGGGCAGAGTTGGTAGTTGATAGTCGATAGTTCATCGTTGCGCGGCGCCGCGCGCCCCGGTCAACGATTGACTATCGACTATCGACCATCAACTATGGAAATCATGATTCAAAAGACTAAATCCTGGGCTGGCAGAATTCGCTCGGTCACCCTCGGCGCCGGCAGTCGCCAGCCGATTACGGTCGGCGGCGGCAACGGCCTCCCGCTGCACACCTTCGAGGCCACGTTTCCGCACAGGCCGGTCCTGGCGCTCGAAATCACCGACATCGATCCGCCGCGCTGGGCCGACGAGGTCCGCCGCCCGTGGGACGGCGTGCTGGGAAGGCCCGCCGACGCGGCGCGACGCGCGGTGGGCGAGTTCGGGGCCGATCTCGTCATGCTGTACCTGGCCGGCACGCATCCCGACCGCGGCAACCGTTCTCCGGAGCAGGCCGCCGACGACGTGCGGGCGGTGCTCGACGCGGTGCGCGTGCCGGTGATCGTCAGGGGCCCGGGCAGCGGAGCGAAACAGAACGACGTGCTCGCGCGCGTGGCCGAAACCTGCAGCGGCGAAGGCCTCGCGCTGCACTCGGCCGCGCAGGAGAACTACAAGACGGCTGCGGCCGTGGCGGTGGCGTACGGCCACGTGCTGGTGGCGGAGAGCCCGATCGATCTGAACATCGCCAAGCAGGTGAACATCCTGCTGAGCGACGTGAACGTGAACCTCGATCGCGTGCTGATCGATCCGCTCACCGGCGGCCTGGGCTACGGCCTGGAGTACACCTATTCGGTGATGGAGCGCATTCGCCTCGCCGCGCTCGCGGGCGACGCCATGCTGAACTGCCCGGTCATCTGCATCGTCGGGGAGGAAGCGTGGAAGGCGAAGGAGGCCAAAGTGCCGGGCGGCACGGACGCCGTGTGGGGCGACGCGGCCGCGCGAGGCGTGCACTGGGAAGTGGCGACGGCGCTGCCGGTGATCGAAGCGGGAGCCGACGTGGTCGTGCTTCGCCATCCGGCCGCGCTGGCGCAGGTGCGCACGTTCGTGGACAGCTGGTTCGGCGCGCGCTAGCGGGGGCCGTACTCGCCTCGTGCAAGCAAGCCGGCTCGACACCGCGGAAAAACGGCTCGGCGGCACTTCGGCCGCTGGCCGCTCGGGTCGCGGTCACGGCCTGAGGCCGTGAACCCGCTCAACCTCGCTGGGTCCCACCGCCGGCGAGCCGTTTTAGGCGCTGGCGGTTGTCGCGGTGCTCGCAGGCTTGCATGCCCGAGACGAGTACGGCCCCTTGCGTCGGTGCCTGCATCGCGATGGGGGCGCGAGCGCGAGCGGACGCAACGCCCGGCGAACCATAGGCGACTGCCGGCTGCTCCGCATGGCTGGGCGGGTGATGCGCCCGCTCGCCGGCGCCTGTGGCGATTCGGAATCGTGGTGCAGACGGCGCGGAGTGGACGATTTGCCCGAAGCGGGCCGTGCGGAGCCCGCCGACGGTGGTGCAAGGAGAACGGAGCGGAGGAAGCGCTCTTCAGGCGGGGCCCCCAACGCGGCAGCCGCGTTGGGGTGCCTTTACCGGGCGCAGCCCGCAGCGGTCGAGCAAGCGCGTACACGGGCCAGCCCGACGGTCGAGCCGAAAACGGAGCGGACGAAGCGAAGTTCTCCGGCGGGCGGAGCCCGGCACGCAGCGGGCAAGTCGTCCGCGACGCGGCCGCACTGGACTGCGGACTACGAGGAATGCATGGGCCTGACTGGTCTCCAGATCTTCAAGCTGCTGCCAAACACGAATTGCCGGAAATGCGGATCGCCGACCTGCCTGGCATTTGCGATGAAACTGGCGGCGGGCAAGGAATCGCTCGACAAGTGTCCCGACGCCTCGCCCGAGGCGCGGGCGGCGCTCGGCGCGGCGTCGGCGCCTCCAATTCGCGCGGTCACGATCGGCCGCGGGCCGCGCGCGCTCACGATTGGCGAGGAGACCGTGTTCTTCCGCCACGAGAAGACGTTCGTCCACCGGCCGGGGTTGTTCCGCGTGATCGATCCGGCCGGGCGGGCCGCGAGCTCGGGGCCTACGGGGATGGGGGAACTGGCGGGCATGCGCATCGAGCGCGCCGGCGAGATCTTCCAGGTGGACGGAGTGGCGGTCGTCGAGGCCGCCGGCAAGGCGGGTGACTGCGCGGCGGCCGCCGCGGCGGCCGCGAAGGCCGGCTTCCCGGTTGCGATCATCGCCGCCACCGTCGATGGCGCCGGCACGATGCTGCAGGCGATCAAGGACGAGCGCCCGCTGGTCGTGCCGCCGCGCGGTGCCGATGTGGCGCCATATGCGAACCTCGCTGCGCGGTTCGGCGCCGCGCTGGTGGTCTCGGCGCCCAATGTCGAAACGCTTGCCGCCTCGGCCGCCGACGTCGCGCGCGCGGGCGTCGCCGACATCCTGCTCGAGCCCGCCTCCGCGGACGTGGCTGCGCTGCATCGCGACCTCTCGCTGATTCGCCGCGGCGCGCTCGAGCGGATCCATCCGGGCCTTGGCTACCCGGTGTTCCTCCGGGCCGGGCGCGGAGAGTTCGACCGGGCGATCGTCGGCATCACGAAGTTCGCGTCCCTCATCGCCGTCGACGACGGGGGCGGCGAGACGTGGGTGCCGTTGTGGACGCTGCGCCAGAACATCTACACGGATCCGCAGAAGCCGCTGCAGATGAGCCCGGGCCTCTACCCGATCGGCGAACCGGACGCGGCGTCTCCGCTGCTGGTCACCACGAACTTCTCGCTCACCTATTTCATCGTCTCGACCGAACTCGAAGCAACCGGCGTGGCCTCGCACCTCGCGGTGGTCGACGCCGAGGGCATGAGCGTGCTGACCGCGTGGTCGGCGGGCAAGTTTTCGGGCGACCGCGTGGCGAAGGCGCTCAAGGAGATGGGGATCTCGGAGCGCGTGCAGCACAGGAACGTGATCATCCCGGGGTACGTCGCGGTGATTTCGGGCGAGCTGGAAGATGGCCTCGGCGCCGGCTGGCGCGTGCTGACCGGCCCACAGGAAGCGTCGGACATCGCGCCGTTCCTGCGGGACGTCTGGGGACGGCTGTGATCATGAAGGCTCAAGGCTTAGGGCTCAAGGCTCATGGCATCGTCTGGCTCAAGGCCGCGATGCCCTGAGCCCAGGTGGCCATAAGCCCTAAGCCATAAGCCCTAAGCCTTCTTACATGCACCGAGTCACCTTCACCCCATCGGGCCGCTCGGCTCTGGTAGACGAGGGCACCACGATCGCCGACGCGGCGGCGCGAGCCTCGGAACCACTGCGCGCCGAGTGCGGCGGGCGCGGCGCGTGCGGCCGCTGCCTCGTGCGGATTGTGGAAGGCGCTGTCCCCGAGTACCGCGTGCTGCGGCGTCACGACGGCCACGCGGAAGTACACGCCTGCCTCACGCCGGTGCACGGTCCGCTCACCGTGCTTCCGCTCGTCGATGCCGAGCTGCCGAAACTGATTGCGCGCGACCGGAACGCCGGCGTGGCGCCGATCGCCGAGTGGGCGCCCTGGCCGCTCGCGCTCGATCCCCTGGCGGCCGCTTCCTCGCCCGCCAGCCTTGGCGTCGCAATCGACATCGGCACCACGACGCTGCGACTGGTGGTCGTCCGGCTTGCCGATGGCGTGATCGTCGGCGAAGCCAGCTCCTACAACCCGCAGATCCCGCGTGGCGCGGACGTCATCTCGCGCATCATCGCCACCGAGAAGGGGTTCCTCGGGGAACTGTCCGCGTCGATCCGCAGCGCGGTGCGAACGCTGATTGCCCGGGCGCTTTCCGACGGAACTCACGCCTCGTCTTCCATCCGGGCGTACGTCGTCGCCGGCAACCTGACGATGATCCACCTGTTGCTCGGCGTCGATCCATCCGGCATCCGGAGGGTGCCGTCCGAGCCGCACGCGCTCCGATTCGCGGCGGTTGACGCGGCGTCACTTCAGTGGCCGGGCGACGAGGCGCCCGTGCACACGCTGCCGGCTGCCGGAGGCTGGGTGGGCGGGGATATCGTCGCGGGCATCGTGCGCAGCGGCTTCTCGCGTGCGGCCGATGGCCTGACGCTGTACGTGGACCTGGGAACCAACGGCGAAATTGCGCTCGGCGGCGGCGACTTCGCGCTGGCATGCGCGTGCAGCGCCGGGCCGGCGTTCGAAGGAGGCGGCATCCGCTGCGGCATGAGAGCCGACCGCGGTGCGATCGATGGGGCGCGTGTCGACCGGGACGCGGGCACGCTCGATCTGTCGGTGATCGGAGGCGGCCGGGCGCGAGGCGTCTGCGGGTCGGGGCTCATCGCGCTGGCTCACGCGCTGTTCCAGGCGGGCTGGATCGACCGGAGCGCGCGATTTACGGACAGAGTGCCGGGTTGGCTTCGCACGTCTGGCACCGGAGGCGAGGGAGCGGAGTGGGGCGTGGGGGCCCCACGAGCGACCGAGCTTGGCGGGGTGCAGGGGACCCCGCCATTCAAGAAGGTGGCATTGTGGGAGCGCGACTTGACGAGCCTGCTGCGCGCGAAGGCCGCCATCTTCGCCGGGATCCGCTCGCTGGTCGCTTCCCTTGGTGGAGGGGTGCGCATCGATCGCGCCATCGTCTCGGGCAATTTCGGCCGGTACCTGAACCTGCCCGCCGCCGTCGGCATCGGGCTGCTGCCGGATCTCCCGCTCGGCCGCTACACCTACGTGGACAACGGCGCGCTCGAAGGGGCGGCGCTCGCATTGCTGTCGCGCGAGTTCATGGCCGAAGTGGACAGCTACCTCTCGAAGATCACCTACGTCAACCTGTCCGATCTTCCGCACTACATGGACGAACTGGTCGGCGCCTGCTTCTTCCCGCACACGGATCCGCAGGCGCTGTGCTTGTGAGTTGTGAAAGTCCCGCCTTCGCGCTGTGCGCTACGGCGGGCAGGCCGAAGGTTCTGCGTTCGCGCGGCAAGGACCCACCTCACGATGAGGGCGTATAATCCGCGGCGTCGACGAGCCGCACTCCGGCTCGAGGCTTGGGGCTCGAGGCCCTCAGCCAAGCGAGGCCGTGAGCCATAAGCCATAAGCCCTAAGCCGATTCCTTCAGGAGGACGCCATGAGCGGCAAGAGAGGAGCAGACGGCCTCAGCAGGCGCGAGTTCGGGAAGGTGCTGGGCGGGGCGGTGCTGTTTGCCACCGGTCTAAAGACCGGCGGTCCCACAGCGATCGAAAGTCTAAAGACCGGCGGTCCCACAGGCATCACCCCCGCTGCCACCGGTCTAAAGACCGGCGGTCCCACAAATAGCCAGGCTTTGCAGCCTGCACCCGCCAGGCCGGACGAGAACTACTGGCGCACGGTGCGCGCGCAGTTCCTGCTGCCGGCGGATCTCGCCTTGATGAACGCCGCCAATCTCTGCCCCGCATCTGGCGCCGTCGTCGCTGCGCTCGAGGCCGAGACGCGCTGGGTCGATCGCGACCCCTCGCTGCCGAACCGGCGCCGGATGACCGAGGGCCGCGAGGCGACGCGCCGGCTCCTGGCCGAGTTCCTCCACGCGACGCCCGAGGAAATCGTCATCACGCGCAACACCAGCGAGGGCAACAACATCATCTCGAGCGGCGTCGATCTGAAGGCCGGAGACGAAGTCATCGTCGTCTCCGACAATCATCCGAGCCTGCTGAACGCGTGGCACCAGAAGGCGAAACGGTTCGGCTTCACGGTGCGCGTCATCGGCCAGGTGAACCCGCACCCGGGCACCGAATATTACGTGGACGCCTTCGCGAAGGCGATGACCGCGCGCACGAAGATCGTCGCCTTCTCACACGTCACCGCGTCGGTGGGCGACCTGTTTCCCGCGAAGGAACTGTGCCGCCTGGCGCGCGAGCGCGGCGTGCTCTCGGTGGTGGACGCGGCGCAGTCGTTCGGCGTGCTCGACATCGACCTCGCCGACATGCAACCGGACTTCTTCACCGGCAGCGCGCACAAGTGGCCGTGCGGGCCGCGCGAGGTGGGCGCGCTGTTCATCAGGAAGGACGCGCAGCCGAAGGTGTCGCCGAGCATCATCAGCCTGTACGCGGGCGCGGTGGGCGCCAGCACGACGTTCGAAGGCATGGGCCAACGCGACGATGCGGCCGTCATCGCGTTCGGCGAGGCGCTGAAGCTGCAGAACACGATCGGGCGCGCAGCCATCGAGCGGCGCAGCCGGAACCTGGCGCAGGCGCTCATCGACGGCCTGAAGCAGATCCCCGGCGTGAAGGTGTGGACGCACGCCGAGGCGGCGCGCTCGGCCGCGATCGTCTCGTTCCAACCCGGCTCGCTCAACGCGAACACGCTGGCAACTACGCTGTACGAGAAGGACCGAATCGCGGTGATGGCGCGCGGCGGCGCGGACCGCGGCGGGCTGCGCGTGTCGCCGCACTTCTACAACCTGCGGGACGAGGTGGATCGGTTCGTGGCGACGATTGGCAGGTACATGAGGACGGGAACGTAGTCCCTGGCTGCGGGCTCCAGGCTCCAGGCTCCCGCCCCCTCGTCCGACGCCGGACGCCGGACACCGGACAACTCCGGTCCCCGATCCCTGCTTCCCGTCCGTGTAGTAAGATGAATGGTCCGCGTTGGAGGTTTGCCTGACGGCCCGCCTTGCGGGCAGACCAGGCTGCCGGCAACCCGGCAACTCGAGCGCGCGGAGTTTTCGAAACCAGCAACGCCGCACAGCGTAACCCGCAGGAATCCAACGGGTTCGGTCCCCCCGCCGCGGTGCGGAACATCGCTTGCGTAATGCAGCTGTACCTCAGACCGACCGGCACGGACCCGGACGCCCGGCGCGAAGCCGCGCACGTCCCGGCGTGAAGGCCGGAATTCATGATTCAACGCCGTGCAGCACACGGCTCGAGCGTTTATGGTTGATACAAGTCGTCCCCGCATTCGGGGTCAGGTGGTGGTCCGGGCCGAACGGTGCAAAGGCTGCGGCTTCTGCGTCGAGTTCTGCCCGACCGACGTGCTGGCCCTCTCGTCCGGGTTCACGAGCAAAGGCTACCATCCGCCCGAGATCATCAAGCCGGAGGCGTGCTCCGGCTGCGATCTGTGCGGGATGTACTGCCCGGACTTCGCGATCTTTGGATACAAGTTGTAGGGGCCGAGCAAAGCCCAGGCCCCGGCGACGGCTTAGGGCTCAAGGCTCAAGGCTTAAGGCCTGATTGGGCTAAAGGCCGTGAGCCAGACAATGCCCTGAGCCCTGAGCCATAAGCCCTGAGCCTTCTTCCCGTGCGAGGCACTCATGCATGCCGATCCGGCTGGCGTCCTGACGGGCGCGCACTTCGTCGACGGTGATCACGCGTGTTGCGAAGGAGCGCTGGCCGCGGGCTGCCGCTTCGTCGCCGGCTACCCGATCACGCCCTCCACCGAGGTCGTCGAGCGCATCGCGTGGCGCTTCCCCGAGGTGGGCGGCGTCTTCATCCAGATGGAGGACGAACTGGCGTCCTCGATCGCGATCGCGGGCGCGGCCTGGGCCGGCCAGAAGGCGATGACCGTGACCTCGGGCCCGGGCTTCTCCCTGATGATGGAGCACATCGGCTTCGCGGTGATGACCGAGACCCCCTGCGTGTTCGTCAACGTGCAGCGCGGCGGGCCGTCCACGGGGCTGCCGACGCTGCCCGGCCAGGCCGACATGATGCAGGCGCGCTGGGGCTCGCACGGCGACTACGAGATCATCGCGGTGTCGCCCAACTCGCCGCAGGAGTGCTTCGACCTCACCATCAAGGCGTTCAACCTCTCGGAGCGCTACCGCGTGCCCGTGCTGGTGATGATGGACGAATGCGTCGGCCACATGATGGAGCGCGTGGTCATCCCGAAGCCCGAGGAGATCGACATCTACCCGCGGCGCTTCACCGAGGCGCCACAGGATGAGTACCTGCCCTACGCCGCCGGCGACGACATGGTGCCCCCGATGGCGAAGGCGGGCGCCGGGTATCACTTCCACATCACGGGCCTCACGCACGACGAGCGCGGCTACCCGGACATGAACGCGGCGGGCCAGGCGCGGTTGCTGCGGCGGATCACCGAGAAGATCACGAAGAACGCCTCCGCGATCACCGACGTCGTCGAGGACGGCGTCAAGGGCGCCGAGGTGGTCGTCGTGGCTTACGGCATCACGTCGCGAGTCGTGCTGCCGGCCATCGAGCAGATGCGCAAGCGCGGCCGCAAGGTCGGCCTGCTGCGCCTGCGCACGGTGTGGCCGTTCCCCGAGCAGAAGATCCGCGCGATCGCGCCGTCGGTGAAGGCGTTCGTCGTGCCCGAACTCAACCTGGGTCAGATGGTCCGCGAAGTGGAGCGCTGCGCGGGCTCGACGCGAGTCATTTCGGTGCCGCACGCCGGCGGGACCGTTCACAACCCGGCGACCATCGCCGAGGCGATCGCGGAGGCGCTGTAATGACCGGACCTGTAGTCATGGAAAACCCCGTCGAACGGTATCTTCGCACCGATCGGATCCCGCACATCTGGTGCTCCGGCTGCGGCATCGGAACGACGGTGAACTGCTTCGCGCGCGCCATCGACGAGTGCGGCATCGACCTCGACAAGCTGGCCATCGTCTCGGGCATCGGCTGCACGGGACGCGTCGCCGGCTACACGCGGCTCGACTCGTTTCACACGACGCACGGCCGCGCCATCCCGTTTGCGACGGGCCTGAAGCTGGCCAACCCGGACCTGAAGGTGGTGGTCTACAGCGGCGACGGCGACCTGACGGCGATCGGCGGCAACCATTTCATTCATGCCGCCCGCCGCAACGTGGACATGACCGTCATCTGCGTGAACAACCTCACTTACGGGATGACCGGCGGCCAGGTGACCCCGACCACGCCCGAGGACGCGATCGCGACGACGAGCCCGTACGGAAACTTCGAGCAGAACTTCAACCTGCCGTACCTGGCCGAATCGTGCGGCGCCGTCTACGTGGCGCGCTGGACGGTGTACCACGTGACGCAGCTGAAGAAGTCGATGCGCGAGGCGCTCGGCAAGAAGGGCTTCTCGTTTGTCGAGATCATCTCGCCGTGCCCGACGCTCTACGGGCGCCGGAACCGGCGTGGCGACGGCCTCGACGAGTTGAAGGACTACAAGAAGCGCAGCCAGATCAAGAATGGCGCGTCGACCAGGGAGTGCGACCTGTCGCTCGACGGCCCGATCGTCGTCGGCAAGTTCGTGGACCGCGACCGGGAGACGTTCCAGGAGGCGATGGACAGGCACCTGTCGGCGAAGCTCGGCGACAGGTACCGGAGGCTCGCGGGGTAAGAGCGTCGCTCGCCGGCTCAAGGCTCAGGGCTCAGGGCTTAAGGCCTGTTGGGCTCAAGGCCTGGTGGCCTCAGGTCCCTGAGCCGGCACCGCCCTGAGCCAGACGAGGCCCTGAGCCTTAAGCCATAAGCCCTAAGCCATTTTTCCCTCATCGAGGCACCAATGTCCGAGACTCAGATCAGAATCGGCGGGTTCGGCGGGCAGGGCGTCATTCTCAGCGCCATCATCGTCGGCCGCGCGGCGGCCATTCACGGCGGCCTCCACGCCACGCTCATTCAGAGCTTCGGCCCCGAGGCTCGCGGCAGTTCGTCGAGCGCGGAACTCATCGTGTCGGACGCGCCCATCAACTACCCGTACGTCGGCGACGTCGACATGCTGGTGGTCCTGTCGCAGGACGCCTACGCGCGGTTCTCCCCGAAGTTGAAAAAGGGCGGGCTGCTGGTGACCGAGTCCGATCTCGTGAAAGTGTCGGCCGACCACGCCGGCGGACGTCACTTCGCGGTGCCGGCCACGCGTATCGCCGAGGAGATCGGCCGCAAGATCGTGCTGAACATCGTCACGGTCGGCTTCTTCGGCGCGGTCAGCCAGCTGATGCCGGTCGAGGCGCTCGAGAAGTCGGTTGTCGACTCGGTGCCCGCCGGAACGCACGAACTGAACTTGAAGGCCTTCCGCCGCGGCTACGAGGCTGGGCTGGACGCGCTGAAGAAGGCCGGTGCAGCGGCGGTGTGAACGCGGCCGACAGCCGAAGGCCCAAGGCCCAAGGCCGTAGTGAAAGGGTGGGGCGCGGTGACGCGATCGACTGTCGCGGCCGCGCCTTTGGTGTGTACGGGGAGTCTAGTGCGGGGGGCGGAGTGCGAGGTGCGGAGTGCGAGGTGCTGTGCGGAGCGCTGGGTGTAGGCACCGAGCTTCAGCTCGGGGCCAAGCCAATCAGACATCCAGCAACCACATTCCCGACGCATCGTCCTTCTTTCGCTGGACGATACCCGGCAACGCGCGGACGATCAGCTCGCACGTGGCGGCGACCTTGCCCTCGAAGAGGTGGCCGGCCAGCGCCTGGAAATCGCGCGTGCCGAGCGTGACGTGCAGGTGCGCGAACGCCTTGCCGTCCTTCAGCGCGATATTGCCGGCGAGCGACACGATCTCGCAATCGGCCTCGACCGTTCGCCGCAGGTACTCGCGGCTCGACCGATCGAAGTAGCCGAGCACGGCGTGGTGCACCGATCCGATGCCGGAGACGACGCCCGTGTCGATGCGGCGATCGTCGGCGAACCGCGCAATCGCGGCAACGATGTCCTCATCGGTGTCCAACCTCAGCAGGTAGCTGTCGGCAGTCTTCGTGTATTGCATGTCGTCTCCCACATTCCCATTCCGCCTTCCCAGGTCCCCCAGCTTCCCTTGCCCGTGTGATACGATCGCCCCGCCCGAGATGCCGTTTCGATCGATTGTCGGCCATCGTCACGTCGTCGATTTGCTGGCCCACGCGGTCGCGCGCGACTGGCTGCCGCCCAGCCTCATCCTCTCAGGACCCGAGGGTGTCGGCAAGCGCCGCGTGGCGCTTGCGTTGGCGCAGGCGCTGAATTGCACGAGATTGTCCGAAGTCCGAAGTTCGAAGTCCGAAAGTCGGGGATCTGACCCTCGAAAGCCCGGACCGCCGGGCACCGGACACCGGACACCGGACATCGGACATCGGACACCGGACACCGGACACCGGACACCGGACTCTTATGATGCGTGCGGCGAGTGCGCCGCGTGCCGGCGGATCGAGAAGGGCAGTTACCCCGACGTGCTGCTGGTGGACGAAAAGGGTGTCCACCCGGAGATTCTGGACGTCGAGGTCAAGGAGAACAGTGCGATCATCCCGGTCGAGGTGGTTCGCGAGGTCATCAAGACGGCCTGGTTCCGGCCCTACGAAGGGCGCCGGCGCGTGATCATCATCGATCCGGCCGATGCGATGGCCGCCTTCGGGCAGAACGCGCTGCTGAAGGTCCTGGAAGAGACGCCGCCGGCGACGATCTTCGTGCTCGTCACTGCCCGGCCGGATGTGTTGCTGCCGACGATCCGATCACGGTGCCCGCAGATCCGGTTCGGCCCGCTCACCGCCGCCGACATCGTCAGGGTGCTCACGCGCGACCATGGCCTGGGCGAGCGCGAGGCGCGCGCCGCGGCGATCATCGCGGGCGGCAGCGTGGCGCGGGCGCTCGAGGCGGCGTCCGAGGAAACGACCGACGCCCGCAGCCAGGCGCTGGCGCTGTTGCAACAGGCGGCGTCCTCGCGCGAGCCGCGCCTGCTGCTCGACGCGATGAAGGCGGTCTTCGGGATGGAGAAGCGGCCCGGCCCGGCGCCGGCGGTCGAGCGCGAGCGGGTGTCGCTGTCGCTGCGCGCGCTCACATCGCTGTTGCGCGACGTGCTGATGATCGGCGCCGGCGGGCCGGCATCGGACCTGGCGAACGCGGATCTGCGCGAGGATCTCGAGCGCGTTGCGGCAGCGCTGGGTCGTGCGCACGTCATGCGCGCCTTCGCTGCCGTCGATCGCGCGCTTGCCGCGCTCGGCGGCAACGTGAACCCGAAGCTCGTGGTGGACTGGCTGGCGTTCCAGATGTGAGGAATCGGCTTAGGGCTTACGGCTTATGGCTTATGGCCTGGCTTGGCTGAGGGCCTTGAGCCTTAAGCCTTGAGCCGGAGCGTTTTCACAAGCACTTAGCACTTAGCACTTGGCACTTAGCACACAGCTCGTGTAGCCCCATGTCTCAACCCGGCGACAGCAGGCGAGTGCGGAGCACGCGGCCCAGGGGGCCGGCGCCAGGCCAGTCGTCTGTCCAGCGCACGGCCGCCGACGGCGGGCAGCCGATCGGCGAGGCCGAGCGCTATGTCACGCCCGAGGAACTGGCATCCGGGGCGCGGCGGCATCACCGCGAGCTCGAAGCCTATCGCATCGCGCTGATGAAGATCCGCGAGCGCGCGCTGCCGATGAAGCTGACGCGCGTGGAGCAGGCGCCCGATCTGTCCCGGCTCGTCTTCTTCTTCACGGCCGAAGGGCGCGTCGACTTCCGCGAGCTGGTCAAGGAGCTGGCCGCGGAGTTCCGCACCCGCATCGAGATGCGCCAGATCGGCGTGCGAGACGAAGCGCGGATGCTCGGCGGCTACGGGTCGTGCGGCCGGCCGCTGTGCTGCTCGGCGTGGCTCGTTTCCTTCGAGCCGGTCTCGATCAAGATGGCGAAATTGCAGGATCTGACGCTGAATCCAACGAAGCTGTCGGGCCTGTGCGGGCGATTGAAGTGCTGCCTGCGCTTCGAGCTGGCCGACGAGAAGCTGCTCAGGAAGGGACGCAAGTCGCACGGCGGCAGCCCCGCGAACGGCGACGACGCGCCGCCGCCGGACGAACCACCGACCGGGGGCGGCTAGTTGGCGGTTGGCAGTTCGCAGTTGGTAGTTGGCAGTTGGCAGCCAGGAGCCCGGAGCCTGGAGCCTGGAGCCGGACTTGTCACAGATGTCCCCCCGCATCGGCATCACGCTCGGCGATCCGGCGGGCATCGGGCCCGAGATCGCCGCCAAGGCGATTGCCGATCCCCGTGTGCGCGCGGCCTGCGAACCGATCCTCTACGGGCCTGCCGACCTCTCCGCGTTTCCCGCCGGGCAACTCTCTGCGGATGCCGGACGCGTGGCCTACGATGCTATCGCATCCGCCGTGGCCGATGCCCTTGCGGGTCGCCTCAGCGCGGTCGTCACGTGCCCGGTGAACAAGGAAGCCTTCGCGCTGGCGGGGCTGCCCTGGCGCGGCCACACGGATCTGCTCGCGCACCTGACCGGCTCGGAGTTCGTCGCGATGATGTTCCACTCGCCGCGGCTGCTGGTGGTGCTGGCGACGGTACACGTGGCGCTGCGCGAGGTGCCGGCGCTCGTCACGCGGCCGCTCGTCGAGCGCGTCGTTCGGCTGGCCGCTCGGGAGCTGCCCAGGTTTTTGGGGCGGGTGGGGCAGGTGGGGCAGGTAGGGCACGCTTCCCAACCCGCCCTAGCCCCCCTACCCGCCCCAGCCCCCCAACCTGCCCCAGCCCCCCAACCCGCCCGAGTGCGTCTCGCCGTCGCGGGCCTCAACCCGCACGCGGGCGAGCACGGGCTCATGGGCGAGGAAGACGAGCGCGTGCTGCGGCCGGCGATTGAATCGCTGGCGGCAAGCGGCATCGACGTGCGCGGCCCCTTCCCGGCCGATACCGTCTTCGTGCGGGCGATGGCCGGCGAGTTCGACGCCGTCGTCGCGTGCTATCACGACCAGGGCCTGATTCCCGTCAAGATGGCGGCCTTCGGCGCCGCGGTCAACGTCACGCTGGGCCTGCCCATCATCCGGACCTCGGTCGATCATGGCACCGCGTTCGACATCGCGGGCCGCGGCATTGCCAACCCCG
>Ga0315279_10006820_pt1 | contig 14310 bp, 11 predicted proteins | sample YL17G06_20_MG_FD_203694 | JGI IMG/M metagenome (GOLD analysis project Ga0315279, IMG submission 203694) | Sediment microbial communities from Yellowstone Lake, YNP, Wyoming, USA - YL17G06_20 | ecosystem: Environmental > Aquatic > Freshwater > Lake > Sediment | place: USA: Wyoming | collected... | reverse complement strand
CTGCGACGTGCCGGATGCAGAACCGCAACGTTCTCGAATTCCTCACTGAAACCGTCCGAGCACATCGCGCCGGTCGCCCCGCTCCATCACTGCTGCCTCACCAAGCATAGGGGGCTGAACTGTTACAATATATGTTGGGCAACGGCCTGCGTCTGCTGATGGTAGAGGACCATTCAGCTCCAGTGACCAACCTGCAGGTTTGGTATCACGTTGGATCCAAGGATGAAAAGCCGGGACGGACCGGTTTCGCGCACCTATTCGAGCACCTGATGTTCAAAGGATCGGCACACGTGGGTCCGGACGAGCATTCACGGATTATCGAAGCCGCCGGCGGCTTCGATAACGCCTACACCAATGACGACGTCACTGTCTATTGGGAGACATTCCCGGCCAACTACGTGGAACGCGTCATCTGGCTCGAAGCGGATCGCATGGGCAGCCTCAACGTCGACGAGGCCAACTTCAAGTCCGAACGTGAAGTGGTGAAGGAAGAGCGGCGCGTCAGCGTTGAGAATCGGCCCTACGGCCGCGTATTCGAAGACGTTGCCGCGGTGGCCTTCACCGTTCATCCTTACAAACACACCACGATCGGCAGCATGGAAGACTTGAACAAGGCCAGTCTGGAAGATGTGCGCGAGTTCTACCATACTTATTATCGACCCGACAACGCCACCATGGTAATCGTCGGAGACTTCGATCCGCCGCAGGCCATCGCCTGGATCGAGAAGTACTTCTCCGGTATTCCCAAGCCTCCGACGCCCGTACCGCGCGTCACTGTGAAGGAACCTCCTCAGAAAGCCGAGCGCCGCTTCATCAAATGGTATGACTCGCAGTCCCCGCTACCCGCCATAGTCGAGGGGTACCACATGGCGTCGGAGTTCACTCCGGATTCCTATCCGCTCATCCTTGCCTCCAACATTCTTTCGGGAGGCGAGAGCAGCCGGCTCTATCGCAAGCTTGTCTACGATGACCAGATCGCCGTGGAAACCGCAGGCATCGGCAACTTCACCGAGGATCCCAATCTGTTCATTGTCTTCGCCATCCTGAATCCGGGCAAAAGTGCTCCGGAAGGCGAAAAAGCTTTGGAGGGCATCCTGGACGGCATGAGAACTAAGCCGGTCGAACCCGAGGAGCTCGAGAAGGCGAAGAACCAGCAGATTTCCGCCTACATCCTCGGCCGGCGGACGGACCAGCAGAAGGCCGACGCCATTGGCCGGGCGATGGTCATCGGCCATGACTCCGGCCTCGTCAACACGTCGCTCGGCCGCTACCTTAGTGTCACCGCCTCGGACATCGAACGCGTCGCACAACAATATTTCGACAAGTCCCAGCGCACTGTCTTGTTAATCGAACCGCCCAAGTCGGCGGCAAAGTGAGTCTGGGGGCCCTCATGAAAGAAAACAGGCTTCTGTCCAATATTGGCAGGGCTGAATTGGCTGCGGCTTTGCTGCTTTGTGTATTGATACCCACTGGACTGGCACAGGCACAACAGAAGGAACCTGTCGGCTCATCACAATCCGACGACCAGAAGAAAGGAACGGGAATCGTTGCTGCAGTCGTCAAGCTTGTGACACAGATGCCTGCCGCTGCGCCCACAAAACCATTCCACTTCCCGAAGGCCGCAACGCAAACTCTCGCAAACGGTGTGCGCGCCTACGTCATCTCCGACAACGAGCAGCCGATGGTCACCGTCCGACTCGTGCTCACCAGCGCGGGTTCGGTGAACGATCCGGCAGGCAAGCCCGGCGTCGCCAACATGACCGCCGACATGCTCAAGCAAGGGACGGCATCACGCACGGCCGAGCAGATCGCCCAGGCAATTGACTTCGCGGGCGGAAGCCTCAGCGCCAGCGCGGACGACGATGGCACTTACATCGCGGTCAGCGTGGTAAAGAGAGATTTCGCACTTGCCATGGATCTGCTCTCCGATGTCGTTCTTCACCCGGCATTCAAGAAGGAAGAACTTGACCGGCGGCGCCAGCAAGCTCTCTCCAACCTCCAGTTGCAGTATTCCGACCCTGCGTACGTTGCCGACGCGGTTCTGGATCGCCTCATCTATGGACAGCACCCTTACGGCTTGCCGGGCGCCGGGACCCCGGATTCGCTGCGTAAGCTTGAGCGCGACGATCTTGAGCGGTTCCGCAACACCTATTACACGCCGGAGAGCGCGCTGCTCGCTTTCGCGGGTGACATTAAACCGGATGATGCATTTGCCGCCGCAGAGAAATATCTGGGCCCGTCCGCATGGCCCAAACGGGAAGCCAAAGTGGAGACCCCAACCAGACCATCTCCTGTCCAGGGAATGCGCATCGTCTTGATCGACAAGCCCGATGCCAATCAGTCCCAGATCCGAGTCGGACGGCTCGGCATTCCACGGAACAGTCCCGATTACATTCCGCTCTACGTCACCAATCGCATCTTCGGCGGCGGGTTCAACTCCCGCCTGTCGACGGAGGTCCGGCAGAAAAAGGGCCTTACCTATGGCGCCTATTCCAGCTTCAACAGCTACAAACTTGCGGGCGACTTTTCAGCTTCTACGTTCACCCGCACCGAAGCAACGTTGGAGGCGACCAGGCTGGTCGTGGGCTTGATTGGGAAGATGTCTACAGGCGAACTCGGTCCACACGAACTTGATTTTGCCCGCGACTACATTGCCGGAGTTTTTCCCATTCAATCCGAGACGGGGGAGCAGGTGGCGTCGCGCATCCTCACGGTGGTTCAATACGGGCTGCCCACAGACTACAACGAAACTTACCAGCAAAAGGTGCTGAAGGTTAGTCCGGAAGATGTGAAGCAGATGGCCAGTCGCTATTTTGACGCGGCGAATGTGATCCTGGTTCTCGTGGGGAACGTCAAGGAGTTCCGTGAAGCTCTCCATAAGGAATTCCCCACAGTCAAATTCCAAGAATTATCCTTTACACGGGTGGATCTCCTGGCTCCGGACTTGAGAAAGCCTAAGCCCGTGAGCAAGCCCAAATAGACACTCCGAATGGCACGAGCACACAGCATTTGGGAAATCGTGCTTCACATCAGTGCCTGGAACGAGGCGGTGCCCGACTTCCTGTTTGCCCGTTTATCATGGGACCGGAATCCCTTCGCTTTCAAGCCAAAACATCGATGAACTACAGAGATCCCGGGGCTATAGAGATCCACAGAATTGACAATTTTAGATTGACGATTGACGATTAAAACCCGATTGGTGTTTTTTTAATCGTCAATCGTAAATCGTCAATCGTCAATGAGGGGCCTCCGTGGTTTTCGTCGAGTACCTGATGTAAAATAAAGCTCCTTCGATCGCCTCGATGCGACACGCGTGTCATCTTGACAGGAGGAGGTGCAAACAATAGTGTTGATAAGTCTTGCTCGTGAGTTCCTGGGGGAGATTTTCTCAACTAAAAAAGCCGTAGGGAGAGTGACGAATTTCTATTCCCTCCGTCGCCTTGGCGTGGGGGGCGTCCTCTTGATCACGCTCCTGGCAGACACCGCGTTCACCCAGAACATCACGCTGGACAGCCCGGTTCTGAGGCCTGGCAGAGCCATGCCAAAGCGGTATACAGCGGACGGCAAGGACATTTCGCCGCCGCTCACCTGGAGCAACCTCCCGCAGGGCGCGCGGGAGCTGGTCCTCGTCTTCGAAGACGCCGAGAGCGGTCGGGTCCACTGGCTCCTGTATCGGATCCCGATGACTGCAACGGGTCTTCGCGAAGCCGTCCCGAGCGATGAGGTCCTGTCGGAACCCGCCAAGATTTCCGGCTCAATCCAGGGCATTACGGATTTCAAGGATGCCGGTCCAGGATATCGCGGTCCGAAGGCGTCGCCGGACAAAGAGCACCGCTATCGGTTTATCCTGTATGCGCTCGACGCAAGGCTTGGGCTTCTGCCCGGATTGGATAAGGCAAGCCTCATGATCTTAATCCGGGACCACGTGATTGGCGAAGGCCAGTTGATTGTAACTCACGGTAAATAAGGTAGTGTGATCCAACGAGAACTACCGTCCAACGAAAGTTCGCCTGCCGTCAGTGAGAACGGGCTTCAGGCCGTTCGCGAATCCATCTGCTAGAGATTAAGGGGCGTCCATCTGGCGGGACCCGTGCCATAATCTAGGGACTCTTATGCGCAGCGATGAAACCAGCCATCCAGGTAGTATTGTTTAGCGCTGCTTCGCGCGCGAGGCTCAGTCTTGTCCCGAGCTCCCGTGAAAACGATCCTCTTCCTCCGCAAAAAGTATGTTGAAGCTTGTTAATGTGCCGTAGCAACCTGTGATGTAACCCTGCAGTTTGACCTTCAAGTCCTCAGGAACGTCGGCACCGTTGATCTGCTGCTCGAGAACCCGCAAGCGGTTCCTCAACATCACAACCTTGTGGAAGAAGGTTTCAATCGGCCAGCCTTTTTCCTGCAGGTCCGGCTTCCCGGGCCGAAGAATCATTTCGCCACCGTGCCATTTTTCAGCCATTGGCACGGGTGTGAGTCCTGTCTCTTCTCTGATAATTCTTCGCAATAGCAATTCAAGATCCGTTGTACCGCCATCCTGAGCAGTAACGTTCACCACGGGAAACCTCCTCTCTCGTTCTGTAACCGGGGGCACCGGCGATCTGCCTGGATGTTCCGACCGGAGCTTCGATCCGCCTCTCTCTCTCAGTTCCCCACCCCGATAGTTGTGCTGGCTGCCGCAATAATCGCAGATGACGCGAAGAACCCTCCCCTCGGGATCTGCGACAATGGCCGTGTGCCCGCGAACTGTTTTGCACGCGCGGCACAAATCATCCAATGCATCGCCGGCATGAAACCGGCGCGGCCCGTCACTGTCCATCATTTTCTCCTCATAATCGTAAGGATGGTCCGAATCATTGTAGCTTGAAATCTCCGCGCTGTTAACCGCGCGTGTTCGGCAGAGAAGGGTGGCACGGACTATTTGACCGCCGGGGCACCTGCGAGCAATATGTATGTCTCCGAAATGTGAGCGCCTGAAACCCTTTGATGCAAGCAGGAGCGAGAAAATGAAACAGCGAAAACTCGGAAGCCCTGGGCCATGGGTTTCGTCAATCGGGCTGGGATGCATGGGAATGTCGGAGTTCTACGGGCCGCGGGACGAAAAGGAGTCCATAGCCACGATCCACCGCGCGCTTGACCTGGGGATCACTTTCCTCGACACCGCCGATATGTACGGACCACATACGAACGAGGCACTTGTGGGACGCGCCATCAAAGAGCGCGGCCGCGAAGAGATCGTATTGGCCACCAAATTCGGCGTCGTGCGCGATCCCAGCAATCCCACCTTCCGAGGAGTCAGCGGTAAACCGGAATACGTACGCTCGGCCTGCGAAGCCAGCCTGCGCCGGTTAGGGGTGGATACCATAGACCTCTACTACCAGCACCGAGTCGATCCAGACACACCGATCGAGGAAACTGTGAGCGCGATGGCACAACTGGTGAAAGAAGGCAAGATCCGTTACCTTGGTCTTTCAGAAGCCGGAGTTCAGACTATCCGGCGCGCGCACGCTGTCCATCCTATTGCAGCCCTCCAGACTGAGTACTCGCTCTGGACACGTGATCCCGAGGACGGGATCCTTCGAGTCTGCCGCGAGCTCGGCATCGCCTTTGTGGCTTACAGCCCACTGGGGCGCGGGTTTCTCACGGGGAAGATCCGCAGGTTTGAGGACTTGGCTCCGGATGACTTCCGTCGCTATTCACCCCGATTCCAAGGCGAAAACTTCCAGCGCAACCTGGATCTCGTCGAACGCGTCCACGGGATCGCGGTGCAGAAGGGTTGCACACCCGCCCAACTCGCACTTGCATGGGTGCTCTCCCAGGGCGAAGACATCATTCCCATCCCCGGAACGAAGCGGCGCACCTTCCTCGAGAAAAATCTTGGGGCCCTCGACGTTCGGCTTACTTCAGAGGATCTCGCACGCATTGAGGAGGCGATGCCGAAAGGCGTTGCCGCCAGCATGCGCTACCCCGAGGCCATCATGAGCATGCTCAATCGCTAACCCCGGAGAGCAGAGCAGGGGCCCTCGAGGCCGGACCTCGAACACTCGGTTGAATGGGGTTTGGGTCGCCCGCAGAAAACGGGTGAATCCGATAGCGCGTGCGATCTCCTGCAGCTGCCGTTCAGCAAGACACCGAGAACACGAAGCCGATCGGCTGCGGTTAACCGCAAAGAATAAGAGTCTTAGGGTCTGTCACGAAATAACAGGTCCACTTTGGCGCGAGCGCCGGGCGGGCAGATGCAAGGCGCCGCGCCCCTTCGGGCTGCGGCCCGCAGACCCGCTGGCTTTGTTGCTCGCTCCTTACATACCACAGAGGGTATGCTCGTCGCTCGCGCCTCGCCAGCGGGCCTGGGGGCCTGCAGCAAAGTGGGCCTGTTATTTCGTGACAGACCCTTAGGCAATCTCTTCGCGCTTTTCGTCCCAGTGCACTGTTCGTCCCTGACGGTAGGAAGCAATGGCCATCTGGCACGCAAGAGCCGAGCGGAAACCAATTTCAAATGGGCAATTCGGCTCTTTTCGACTGCGCACGCAATCCAGGAAGTCTTGCATGTGCAGGTTGGTCGTATCGGATCCGCCGACAATATCAGGGACTTGGCCGGAGACGCGCTCACTATCAAGGGATTGGCCGGCAGATGCCGCCCTACCCTGTGGTTGATACCGGACCTGATCGCGATCGTTTCGCAGGATTGTTCCTTTGTTACCCAACACCAGATCGTCACCTTCACCAAAGTAGCTGTTGCCGAACATGGAATTCCAGGTGAAGAGCAGTTTCTCAGCCTGATTCATAGAGACGTCCATCGTGTCGGGCACTTCCATCTCAGGCGAGAGGTAGTTGGCGCCGGTCATTGTCACGCTTGAAGGAATCTTGAGGTTCAACAATTTGTACCAAAAGCCCACCTGATGAACCATGTTTTCGAAGACATTGCCGCCGGAATAGTCCCAATAAAAGCGCCAGTTGATAACTCGGTTGGCGTTAAAGGGGTAGGGTTTTGCCTCACCTTGAAAGCCGGACCAGTCGACGTGCTGTGGGTCGCAATCGGGGGGAAGAGCCCTTTTCCAGCCCCCATAGGGCGCGTTGCGATAGTGATGCGTGTGGATAGCTGTGATCACACCCATCCGCTCGGGACGAAGATACTCGCGTGCCCGCTGCACTGCGGGACTGCTGGTGGATTGAATGCCTATTTGGACCACGCGACCGGAACCTTGCAGCGCGCGCCGCATCCTTTTGGCGTGGTCCGGATTGAAAGCCATGGTCTTTTCCTGGTAGATGTCCTTCCCTGCCTGGATGGCCGGCACGAAGTTCAGGGCGTGCTGGTGCTGCGGCGTCGCAATGAGCACCGCGTCGATACTCTTGTCTTCCAGCAGACGCCGAAAATCCTGGTAGGTTTTTGCCTGAGGCGCAAGCTTTTTGACTTCCTCGAGACGACGCGAGTAGACGTCGGCAACAGCAACTGCCTCGGTGTTCGGGCAGCTCAAGGCTGCTTTGAGGATCTCCTTGCCGCGGCCGCCGGCGCCAATCAGCCCAATCCGCACACGATCATTGGCCCCCAAGACATGGCTGGGAGCGACAGTTTCTGATACGGCCAGCGCTGCGGCGCCGGCCAGCAGTTTGCCGACAAATTCACGACGCGTAGACATGGGTGCCCTCCTTGATATCAAAGATACCGGTCAGCGTACTACATCGACGGCCGCTTTATTTGAAAAAAATGGAGGTGGTCCACCGTCACAACTGAAATGGATTGCTTTGGGTCCTAAGCCATTCGGTGATTGAATCGCGTCCTTAAGAAGGATTCGCCCTCACTCGGTGCCCTCTCTTCGGGCATAGTAGCCCTTTCGGGTGCGCACCTCGGCTTCCGGATGGGTTTCGACCATCACGCGAATCGTCCTCCATTGGCCGTCCTGCGCACGATTCGTGGAGTTGTAGCCCAGCTGGTACTGGATGCGAAGGTCATCAGCAATTTCCGAGTAGACAGAAGAGAGTTCTCCGATCTTGTGGGGAGAATACATGCGGCCTCCGGTCTGCTCCGCGATTTCCTGGAGTTGGTCCCTGGCTTCCTCGTAAATGGCCCTCTGATTCTGCTGCCGGCGCGGAGTAGGATTGGGTGTTGGCTGCGGAATGGGGAATGGAATAGATCCAGGAAATCTTCCTCGCCGTCCGCCGGGCCAACCGCCGATTCCTCCAGGACGCCTCTGCGTCATAGCGGGAACCTGTCCCTCGGTATCGAGAAAAATGGTGTAGATGATAGTATCGATTTCCTGAATCCTTCGGAACAGCTCATCATAGGTGGTTCGAGAGCCCGCGTTTGAGTTACCTTCGAGTTGATTGTCAACTCCGTCGGTAAAAACAACGATGGCGCTCCGACCCTGAAGGTTGCGCATGTACTGGTTGACGCAGGTCATCAGGGCGTCATAGAAGGCTGTACCGCCTCCCGACTGGATCCGGTTTATAGCCCGCTCGGCGGCAGCCCGATCGCCGGTGAAGTCCTGGACAAGCTGAACCCTGGAATTGAATGTGGCGACGGCGACCCGATCGTTGGCCTTGATTTGCCGGGTGAAGTCGATTGCGGCTTGTTTCATCAAGTGCAGGTAGGATTGGGTGCTTCCGCTGACGTCGAGCAGCAGGAGCAGATTGAAGGGAGCTTCCGTGGGCAAGAACTGGTCGATCTGCTGCTTTACCCCATCTTCATAAATGCGGAAGTCGTCCTTTTGCAGGCTGGGTATGCTGCGGCTGGTGCTGCGGTCCCGCACCGAAACGTTGAGAAAAACCGAATCCACGTTCACCTTGAGGGCGTATCCACCCTGAACAAGCACGGGTTGCTGCCCTTCACCTGGGGAGGGCTCACGCCGCACTTCGGGTGCCGACGATGCGGGAGCGGGCGTTCGTTGCTCGAGGGGTCTTGAGGCTTCTGGCAGGGGCTTAGGATTCACGTGAACTGCCTGACTCGAGGCAACCCCGGCCGAACCAACGCTTTCCTTCAATTGAACTTCTACGTTGCCCTTCAGGCTTCCTGCATAGAGTAACGGGCCAAAGGTGCCCATCTGTTTCTCCAGGAAGGTCGATTGAAGAGGTGCCTCCTTGTCCCAAGAGATCTTTCCGCCGGCTCGGATCCAGCCTCGCATATTGAGCCGGCTTCCAAGCTCGCAATAGACGTTGCCGGACGTGGACTCCAGCCGCACGTCCCCTTGCGGTTGCACACTCGTACGATAAATGATGTCTCCCTTATCGGTGATGAGCGATGACGCGGAGGTGAGGTCTTCGGCGGTGATACGTCCGGTGAAGTCTTGAACGCGCACGACTCCCTGGATGCCGCCGATGTCGACCTCGGGATTTGCGCCCCAGATCATCACATTAATGAACTTGGGCGCTCTGATTTCGAGATCGACGGCCTCACCCGGAGCCCCGGAGAAGAAGGTGTAAATGAAGACGGTAGAACCACTTCTGCTTGATGCAACCTCGAGGGAGTTCTTTCGCGTTTGATCGGGTATCGTCTTCTGTATCTGTACCTCTAACGCTGTACCTTCCCAGGATCGGATCCGGATCTTCCCAAAGTCGTTGTTGATGGCAAGAGTATCTCCGGGTTGGACGCCGAAGGATTTGACTTCAGGCCCTGCCTCTATAGACAGAGCAATTCTCGTCGACCCGTGGAGAGCCCAGACCAAGACGAAAGCAAGCAGATTCTTCCGCACACATACCCCCGATTTCTAAACCGGCCTTCTAGGAGTAGATGCAGTCTCGCCCATTTGGGTTCATTAGTAGCAAGCTGCACCCGGCGCCCAGGGGTCAGCGCGCAGCAGGAGGCGCCGGAGCAGTAGCTGGCTTTTCGCGAAGGTGCAAGTCGAACTGTATGGCAACCATATCTTCAACCGGGTTCATCTTTCCATTGTAGTTGATGCCGAAATCCCACCGATTTATCTTTAGATCGCCCTTGAACCGGCCGTCATTCTCACGCAGAAACGCAATCGTGAAGGGCACTTTTACCGGCCTGGCAACGCCGTGGAGAGTCAAGTTCCCTGCCACGATATAGTTTTTATCATCCACTTTCGAGATTCCGGTTGAAACAAATTTGATCTGTGGAAAGTTCGCCACATCCAGAAAGTCCTTGCTGCGGAGATGGTTATCCCGCGCTTGGACACGAGTATTGAGACTGGTGGCGTCAATGGTGATGCTCACCGATGAGTTTTCCAACTTTTCACGGTCAATTTGAAAGTCGCCCTCCCAACGCTCGAAATATCCGTGGGCTGAAAGCAGCAATGATTCGCCCACGAAGTTGATCTGGCAGTGCGCGGGGTCGATTAGGTAAGCTTTTCGCTCTGCGTAAACGCCTGGAACGCCGAGTGCGACGAGCGCTACAAGCCATACTCCTGCAGTTGATTTCATCGAACTCTCCTCAGAATGGTTAAAGGACGCGAGCCGGCGATCCCCAAAACGCCTTGGGGCCACATATAGGTTATCTTGCAAGCACTCCCGAATCAAGGAAGCACCTCACTACGGTGCAAGCAAGAGTGCGCGCCGACTCTAGCCAAGTCAGGAGATGACTTCCGAATAGTCTGGCTCGAAGATGCAAACCGCGTAGACCTCGAGGACCGCAAAGCAGTGCAGCAAAGCGGGGCTCACTCGCTCGCCATGAATCGTATTGATATCAAGGCGGGGGCATGAGAAGCAATGTGAAGGATTGGCGCGGACCAGCCCTCGCTTTGTCTGCCCCTCGCTAAGATCTGATCCGACCCATGGCAGCTTCGAGCGGGCTCATTCTTTTTGAGACCCCTGACCCTGGGCTCTGGCCTTGCGCCGCCGAGCCCACTCCTCCATGCTCTCTCGCATAAACTCCCCGAAATCCTGGATGTCTCTAGCCGATTTTCGCCAGAACTCCTTAAAAGCCTCCGGGTCACAGGCGATACCATAAGCACGGGCCCATCCTGGAGACCAGCCGGACTCGTCCTCGAAATACGCTGCCAGCTGGCGGCATGCCATTGCCGCAACCGAGAGCGAGCATTCTGCGGGCAGCGGCTCGAATACGTTTGCTACGGTCGGATCCAGCTCCTTGAGTCGTGAGAGAATCCGATTGTATCGCGCGACGCAAAATGCGGCCGCATCCTTGCTGGAACCAGTCCATTCGGACTGGAAGGCAATCCGAGCCGTCTGTCGCAGCACGTTGATCAACTTCTTAATCTCTTGCTCTCTTTCCATTGGATTCATTCCTCTGCTGTAGCTTTATTCTCTCGCGCAGCAGCTTCTTGCCTCGGTGGACGCGCCATTTTGCCGTTGCGAGCGATACCCCCAGAAACGCGGCTATGCGTTTCAGGGGCATTGCGTCAAGAAAGTGGAGCCGGAGCGCGAGCGCGTAATCTGAGGAGATGCTTTCGAGCGTCGTTTGCATCTCCTCTTCCTCATCCCCGCCCATCATCGGACCGGAGAGAGCAGGAATCCTCTCAAGCAGCAAGTCATCCATGGCAACCTGCCCACGGCTCCGTGCCCGCTCCCGCTTGTCAAAGCGGAGGGCAGAGTGGCGCGTAACAGCAAAAAGCCACGCAGCAAACTTGCCTGGCTCTTCGAGTGAGGGCAGGGCTCTGAATGCAAGCAGCAACGCTTCCTGTGCTACATCCTCGGCATCATCCCGGCCAACAATGGCCTGGGCGGCACGCACGACGCCTGACCGGTAGCGGAGTGCCAGAGTTTCAAAGGCGCCGAGATCTCCGAGCATGGCCGCAACCACGAGAACTTCATCGGGTGTATCGTGATCCACTTTCGCCATTGATATTCCAGTTTCCCTCAGCCCTCCTCCACGGGTATAGAGACATCTCCGGGTCAAGAGGATAGGGTGGCAGCCTGTAGCAGTAACTAGAAAAACAAAGGAGTCGTTTCGAGAATCGATCTCCAGCGCTTCCTGGTCAGCACCCAATATTGGAAACGCTCCATCGCTGGAAACTTGCTGCCCAGGGGAGGTGGACCCTCGCGTAAGGATTGAAAGCCAAGCTTCTTGAGGACCTGCCGTGCTCCGATATTCCATGCAAGGCAATTTAATCGCACTGAGCCGAGACCCGGTTCGCCAAGACTGCGAGCGAGAAGAAGGGGACTACCTGCAGTTGCAGTAAGCCTCACCATGTCTAGGACTTAACCCCGCTTCCGTTGCATCTTGTTTTAAACACACTTCCGTCAAACATCGCAGGTTGAGATGCCAACAACAGCAAAAAAACTGCACGCCGAGATCCGCATGGCACATTTGCGCCATCCCCAGACGGGACAAGCATGGGACAGATGTCGGGTCCCTCTGTCTGCCTGAGGGCTTATAAAGCCCATGTAAATTGGTCTCCTTATCCTATTAACTTGCCATCCAACAATCCTCTAGAGTAGCCGCGTATACGCAAAGATCATCGGTCGCTGAGGATAGGTTCCTCCTCGGTGCAAAGCCTTGGCAGATTCTCGAATCGCTCTATGGCAGCCAATGACGGTTTTCAGCTATCACCTGGAACGCGACTTCGTTTTGATCAACGAGGCCTTGGAGTTTCAGGGACGGCATAGAGTGTGCGCAGGGGAAGATGGAGTTGCGCCGGCAGTTCGCGTCGGCCCTCCAGGTGCGTGGTTCTAACCGCCCCGTCAATCGGGCGGCCCGAGAGAAAGGACTTGCTGCAATGATGCCGAGACGCACGGAATATCTCGCATATAGCGGCACCGTTATAGCGCTCGGTGCGGCCGTCATCGCTTTCTCCTTTTACAGGATCCTTCATGATGGCGTGAGCTACGAGTGGCTCGTCCTGGCTTATCTCACGGTTCTCACTAGCGCCTTTACGATCAGGATCCCTCGGGTCAACTCCAAATTCTCCGTCTCCGACACCTTCATCTTTGTCAACACGATTCTCTTTGGTACGGCGGCCGGCGTACTTACAGGAGCACTCGATGCCTTCCTCGGCTCCTTCCGATGCAGGACCACCTCGCAACGAAAAAAGACAATACCGTTCAACATGGCTGTCCTGGGGCTCTCCGTCTTCGCCGCAGGCGAACTCTTCTTCAGAATGCTTGGACGAGGACCCTTGTCCCAAGCACATTCAGTGCATCTCGTCGATCTCGTCCTTCCTGTGGTCTGCGCAACCTTGGTCTACTACCTGTGCAACTCCACGTTCGTAGCCGAAATACTGGCCTTGGTTGGCGGTGACAATGTGATTCGCATTTGGCGGGAAGGCATGTTCACCACATTGGGAATCACTTTGGCGGGCGCGATTGCAGGAGCCCTGATCGCCTTCAGCATCCGCTCAGTCACTCCGCTGACACTTCTCATAGTCGTGCCTGCCCTGGTCATCTTCTACTGCATAAACATGATTTACCTCGCGCCTGCGACGGACACCCGTGCGCAGGTCGATGCGACCAACCCGTTGGTCACGCTCCGCCCAGCTTACCGACGCTTCCATTACTTCATGGTGGCCCTCGGCCTGGGATTCGTCGTCCTCCTCCTGTATAACGTGTTCGGGGAGAAGATAAGCCATCCGTGGATGATTATAGCGTTACTCGCGGCGTTGGCAGGCCTCATCACCGTCAAAATGCCAGGAGTCAATATCAGGTTCTCGCTCGCCGATATCTTTGTGCTTGCGAACACCATCCTTTTCGGCCCCGTTGCAGGCGGCATCACAGCTGCTCTCGATGGGCTTGCGAGCTCGATGAGATGCCAGACCAAAGCCCGCAGGATGGAATTCGCCCTATTTAACATCGCGGGCATGGCCCTTTCCGCGTACATTGCCGGTGAGCTGTTCTTCCGGCTCCTGGGGCACGGTCCCGCGTACCAGGATCAGACCATAAAGTTCGGAGAAACTTTCCTGCCTGCTCTGGTGCTCGCGATCTCCTACTACCTCCTTCACACGATGGCGGTCGCGGCCATCGTCGCCCTGCAGGCACAAGAAAACGTTCTGCGCGTATGGCGCGAAAACCTCCTGTGGGGCACAACTACCTGCGTCACCTCCGGTCTTGGCGCGGTTTTTGTCGCTTCAGGCATAATGGCCGTCACGCCTATGATCGCAATCGGCGTTCTGCTCATTCTGGCGGTGCTTTACGTCTGCCTCAGAGCTTTTGTAGTGAGAGTGCCACAGGGTATCCGACCCTCCACGTAGTTGCCGCCGGGCGGCTTCTGCCCTCCGAACTTGCTTGGCGGCGTCATGGTGCAGCCTATCGGCCGCATCCCATTTGGACACGGATCAACACTGATAAACCTGGGGCGGCATAGCCGCAACCAAAAGGGAATTCACCGCAGAGACGCAGAGAACGCTGAGTTTTAAATTCTTCCCTGGCGGTGCTGATGGCCCCTTTGCATCCTAATCTTCCAGCCCCAAGACC
>Ga0315279_10006819_pt1 | contig 14312 bp, 20 predicted proteins | sample YL17G06_20_MG_FD_203694 | JGI IMG/M metagenome (GOLD analysis project Ga0315279, IMG submission 203694) | Sediment microbial communities from Yellowstone Lake, YNP, Wyoming, USA - YL17G06_20 | ecosystem: Environmental > Aquatic > Freshwater > Lake > Sediment | place: USA: Wyoming | collected... | reverse complement strand
GGTTTCTAGGGTCTCGTGTTCATCTTGTCCCGCTAGGATTCACCTCCTAAGCTTGGACGTGACTCAAATACGAGACCTCAACTACCAAAATAAGCATTAGCTCAATTTAGGGACAAGCCAGCGCGCTCAGAACCCACGCAGCGATTGTCGCTGTGCATCCACCAGGTACTGTGTGCGTCTGCAGTTGAATTCGGTCATTATTTCCCTGTAGGTTCTCGATGCTTCATAAGGGAGGTAGCTTGAAGCCAACATGTCGATGGACAGGCTCTCGTTCACGGCTGGCAAGCGGATTTCGAAGACTCTTCTCAACGAGGCTCCCAGACTCGTGACTATGCTACTAGGACTTCTTCCTCGAATCAAACCATCTCTTACAACCATTCTGATCGCCCTCCGATTTCGTTTCTGAGCATTTCTATGTTCCTTCATCGATAACAATGTATCTGAAGAAAATTCGAAAATGCAGCAAAAAATTCTTAAGAAATCGTATGCCATTCAATTGTCATGAAAGACATAAAACCCAAGTTGATTAGACTCTTCAAGGAAGGCTATTGCACGCCTCAGATATCCAGAATTGCCAAAGCTATTGACGAGCCTTCGACGACCATTCATTACAACATAAAGAAGCTTGAGAAAGAAGGCGCGATAAAAACGTACAAAGCCGTTTTTGACTACGCAAAAATCGAAGAAGGATTCTGCGCGTATGTCCTCATCAACGTGTCTCCGTTAGAATACGAACATGATTGGTCGAAATACGAGACGCAGATAGTAAGAGAGCTGGCAAAGCATAAGGAAGTCGAGAGTCTGGACATAATCACGGGAGAATGGGATATGATTCTCAAAATCAGAACAAAAGACCAAAGCGATTTTTATGACTTCTTAGGGAAAGTCGTTAATCGAGTAGCTATCCAAAAAAGCATATCCCTAGTATCGTTGCGGCAAGTCAAAAGCGATTTCATCCTTAGATAACGTGCGCTTCAGCGCGCGCTATCCCCGTACGCTAGACTATAGATGGAACAGAGAACTATAGCGCGCGCTGTCGAGCTCTCGGGTGAATAGCGAAAATGATAGTAAAACCTAGTCGTTTCAATTGCAGTTAAGCTATTTCTTACTGGCAAATTGATAGTATTTAGAAAAAGTTTGAACCGAGAGTTTGAAGGCTTCACTTTCAACTTGTATTCGTAACACCCAAATCGAACTGCTTTGTCCAAAATAGCTAAGAAACAGGCTTTAACTTGTAAAATGGTGCCGGGGGCGGGATTCGAGCCCGCGACTTCTGGACATCAGGCGCCAATTTGGCCCGTTCGTTGTTCTCCAGATTATGAGTCTGGCGCCCTGGCCAGGCTAGGCTACCCCGGCTCTGCCACTTCAGGCAATTTGGATTAGGAGAAGCCCAATTTAAGGTTATTCGGCTATTGATTGCCAAGAACGGCTGCGAGTTCATTGACAGTGTCGTGTGGTTTTCTTTTTTGGAATATTGCGGGCATGGAATAGAGTATTAGTTACTCTGTAGAAAACAAAATAAAGTTGAGTATGGTGTAATGGTCTATTTGGCTTGCTTCTGCATTTCCAACAAGTGTCTCGCAAGTGTTGAGAATGTTAGGTATCGATAGTGGATTTGGTCATCAAGATTAATCAGGAAAGTGTGAAGTACGAACTTGCTTTGAGGGATAAACTGCTTCATCCAATTCTGGAAATTCGAATAATCAGAATAGTCTTTATGAAGAGAAATCACTACCCCGTTGGCATTTTCGCCTAATCCTCTTTCAATCATCACGGCCTGAGGGATTTCGGACAATCTCTTCCTGTATTCTTCGATTAGTTTTCTCATGGCTTCCAAATCGCTGGGGGTCACGAAATCAGCAAAAGTTAAGGCACATATGTGAAATCCGAGTTTGTGGAAATCTGGAATAATCGTATACTCTCTTATGACCCCCATTTTCCTCAGTCGTTCAGTCAATCTGCTGATGGTAGGTTGAGAAACTCCAAGCGCTTTGGCCAGTTCTCTGTCGCTTCTGTGACTGTTCTTCAATAGCTCGGCGACGAGCCTCAGTTCGATTTCCTTCACTGAAACCACTTGTCCCATTTGTTTGGCAGATTCTATCATATAAAACCTGTGAATCTGTTGTAAGAATTGGGTCAGAGCAGACTATTCTACTTCGTGCAATGAACGATTATTTGAGAGATGCGATTGGATGAGACTGAACCCCAATCTTCACATATTCTTTTGGGTTTGGGAGTAAACTTAACCCCACGATTTGGACATACTCTTTTTCTAGACAAAGTTTCTTTCTCCTTATTGGTTCTAAATTATCCAAGTTTGCTGACTGCCATCATAACCACAAGATAAGCAGTAGTACTGGTTATTCTGAGCCACTATCTTGTCTCCTCCAACACTATCGCGCGCGCGAGCTTTTACAAGGGCAGGTCTAGATAGTCATGGACAAAGAGTAAGGCTTCATTCTCTTAGAAAGTATCTTTTTGACCGGCTGACAGCTGTAGCTTCTATTGAGAAAGCCAAGATGATAATTGGCAGTTCTAGCCTTTCCCTTTTCTTCTCTAGTAATATTTCAGATTTGAGAAGCTGGTTTAAGAGCCTAGCAGCTGTACATTGTTTTCTAGAGGAAGAATGATGGTATCCATAGTGCTATTTAATCTGCTTCGCAGAGAGAATAGTATTACATATTAAGATACCACGTATGATTTGTCGAAGAAGGCATAGAGCAATGTTGGAAAAGATGGAGATAGGCGAGCACATCAGGCGAGAGGACGAGCAACAGGAAATAAAGGAGAAGATTGAAAGCACCCTGTACAAGCTGCAGGAACTGAAGGAAAGAGTCGCAGAGCTCAAACGCAAATGTGAGGAACTTAGGAGAATGGAGTCAGAACGACTTGAAAAGATCACCGAAAACGTTCTGCAATGCGACAAATGCGGACACGCGTTGGACCCAGCTGAACAAGTCGTCATAAGAGATGCCAATGGAGAAGAGAGAAGACACTACCATCAGGGATGCTTCAAAACACTGTTCAAGTAACAATTGTGCTCAATTCGAGAACGGATAAACCCCTACCCCTTCACTAACTTTTCTAATCCAGACTTTTTCCCAAAATATACAACGTTCGCCATGCCAACGAAGAGACCGGATTCCACAACGCCAGAAACGGCTTTCAGGTTGCTTGCCAATTCAACTGGCCTGCGTATCAATCCGAAATCCACGTCCAAGATGACGTTGCCGTTGTCTGTTATGACGGGTCCTACCTTACCTTTTCCCTCTCTCAGAACGGGCTTCCCGCCCAACTCTTTCAGTCTGCGCATTACGAGGGGTACGGCAAGAGGCAAAACTTCCACAGGAACTGGTTGACTGTTTTCGCCCAGTATCTTGGCTTTCTTGCTTTCGTCAGCAACTATGACATAATATTTGGATGCACAAGCAACAATTTTCTCGCGCGTGAGGGCCCCGCCCATGCCTTTGATCAGGTTCAAATTGGCGTCCACCTGGTCGGCACCATCAATTGCCAAATCCAACAAGGGGTGCTCTTCAAGTGTCGTTACGGGGATTCCGTCTTTTACGGCGAGCATGAAGGCTTGATAAGATGTTGGGACACCCAGAACATGGATTTTTTCACGTCTCGTTTTACTTCCAATTTCTTCTATCACATAGGCGGCTGTGCTTCCGCTTCCCAGCCCCACAACGAAGCCGTCTTTCACATGTTTCACGGCCGCTGAGGCCGCGTTCTTCTTTGCCTTCTCAATGTCGTCCTGTTTAGGATTCAATCTCCATCTGCCCCAGTCGATCTAGAACCTTCTCAACTTCAGAACGGATCTCTTCAATTCTCTTTTCAGCTTCAGTTCTTTGACTGGCTTTCGGCGCGGGCGGCTTTCGTTTTTTCTTCCCTTTTTCTTCGCCACCAGCTTTCTCCTCTGATGACGCCTCAGCGTCTTCCAGTCTAGGCGCGATGGTGACCTCTCTTAATGGTTTCACCTCAGTCTTGGAGCGTAGTTCTTCGATTTTTGTGCTCAGATCGTCGAAGCGTTCGCTGAAAAGTTTCATCAAGTCTTCCTGCATGCTTTCAAGCTCATGCAAAGCGACGAGCGATTCATCCTTTGAAATCGCGTCCTTCACCGTCATCATTCTGGATTTGTAGGTTTGAGCGAGTCTTTCCCTTTCTTGTTCGGTGATTTTTCCTTCGGCATGAGCTTCATACAGCCGTCTTATGGCGTCGCTCAAGATCTCCCTCTCCAAATCCAGTATTCGCAGCTCATCCTTAGCGTGTGTAGCGTCGTCTGCTGGAACGCTTTTAGTGACTTTGAATGGATAACCCCTGAGTTCAGGTTCGATTTCTGCCTGTTTAGGCGGTTTCTCCTTCTTGCCCCGTCTTCGCATTCCAAAAATTACGATTAAGCATGCGATAATTACCCCTAGCACAATGATTGTGATGACTAAGGGATCAAGGGGCAATAACCAATTCCCTCGCTATCTTCATTGCTCACTGTCCATATATAAATTGTTTAACCGAGTCTCACAAGGGATTTTGCATAGTGGCAACGAAAATTTCAGCTGACCGCCCTGAACTCTTGCAGCTGATCCCAGGAATTTTCTTAACTTCAAATGTTGAAAAATGCTTCTGCGCCATCTTCTTGATGTTCTCAGGTTTGAAACCTAGGTAGATGTCTCCCATCTCTTCCCTGAACTCAGTGAAAGAATGCTCGCAAAGGTCGACGATGACCGCTTTTCCATTTTTCCTGAGGACTTGGTTGATGCTTTCAAAGACTTTTTCGGGTTGCGTGCTGTGGTGAAGCATCAGGGTGGAGAAGACTGAATCGAATTTTGAGGGGATTTTGAAGAATTCTTGGGCATGTTGGATGCTGCCGTCTATGTTTTCAGCTAAACCTATGAAAGGTGTTATCTGGGTCGTTTTCTTTATCAATGAAAGTAACATGTTCGGGGTTGGGTCCATTGCGTAGATTTCAACCTTTGGAAGTTTCATCTTCACTTTTTTCTCTACGGCGATGGTGAAGGAGCCTGAGCCCGCACCGACATCCAGCACCGTTGCGTTCTCTGGAATCTGTGGATCCGCAAATAAATATCCCATTATTGAATCAACTATCCGTTCTACTTCACGCGGACCGAAGTAGTCTGCAACGATTTGGTCTCTTTTTTCGCCTTCTTTGGTTGCGAAGTGCTTCACTGTCCTAGCGAGGATTCGGGGGTTAGAAGCGCCCAGCTGCTTGAAAAGCTGCTCTAACTGCACTTTTTTGAGATAGTTTTCGAAAGTGGTTGACATTTTCAACTTGTATCATCATGCGGTTCGTTTTATTTGAAATTTGCGCAGGAGAAGAAAAGCACAGTTGTCCGCGCCGTGGAGTCGGAGGGGATTTGAACCATTGGTTCCCACCTTATAGCCCCAAGACCTAGATTGACAGGAATTTGCTGACGTGATCCTTGTTCTGTTTTAGGTGTTGGGAACGCAGGAGTCATCGGAGTGAACCAACAAGAATATAAAATTTGAGAGCTGAGATAATGGCTCAGTAGTGTTAGGTGCGTGGCAAATGGAGAAGTACAACAGAGTTTACTTTGCACTGTGGGCGCTCTTCTCGGTAATGGTGTTCTTCATCACGTTGGTATCCGTGCTTAATCAACTGGGAGAATGGGTTGATAACATTTTTCTGTCGTTCTTTCTGTTGATTTTGTTTTCAGAACTCCTCGGCTTTGGACTTGCAAGTCTAGTCATTGACCGCATATTCGCCAACATCTACAACCCTTGGAATCCAGTGCATTATCGGGTTTCTCATCATAACTCGCGCGCGCCTCGAACTTGATGTCCAACTTATCTACCGCAACAATTTCTCGAATGCGCCTAGAAGCCCAGATTTGAACCCTTTTCTTGAAGAAGAAAGCCTCGGGCGGGATTCGAACCCGCGACCCCCGCCTTACCAAGGCGGAGCCCCACCGGGCTAGGCTACCGAGGCACATCCCCATTTACTACTGAGGAAAACTGTTTCTTATGTTTTAAGCATTCCTAAGGCGGTAAGACTAAACAGATATAAAAGAAGATATAGAATTTGAACACTTGACTCTGAAAAGAGGCGGGGGTTTCCGAGCTTGGTCAAAGGAGCAAGGCTTAGGACCTTGTCGCGTAGGCGTTCATGGGTTCGAGTCCCATCCCCCGCACCACAATTTCCGCCATATTTCGAGGTTATGTCAGCTAGACAAACTCAATTTAGGACGCTGTGCGTAGACGTGTACGGAGGTTAATAGCGGTTTTTAACGTGCTTTTGTAACAAAATACTGTAACAATCCTGTACCAATTCAGTTTTTTCCCTATTGGCATTTAGTAAAAAGCTATACTATTCGCTTGCGTCGTTCTAATATGGGTTTAGCGCACACGAACGCTTGGAGAGCGCAGACGAATGGAGAACACAAGATCAAGAGAGATTTCGAGAGAAGCTGCTAGGCGTTTTCTTATTTCGAGGCAGGGTTTTCTTCAAGGAAGAAGAGGCAAAGACGGCGCGTTAGAGGCAATAAACAGACTCGAGTGCATCCAGGCTGATCCAATCAGTGTTGTACATCGCAATCAACACTTGGTTCTTCACAACAGGGTTAGAGACTACAAGCCTTCACACTTGGAAGAGCTACTCTACAAGGACAGACTTGTGTTCGAGTATTGGTGTAACGAAAAATCAATAATACCCATTGAAGATTTCCCTTACTTTCGCTACCGGATGAAAAATCCATCACAGTTTCACTCTCCATTTTACGAACGCATCAAAGCCAGAAGAGAGGAATTGAAAGAAACAATTTCTTATGTTCTTTCAGAAATAAAGAAGTATGGTCCGCTCTCTGCACAAGAAGTTGACCAGAAGGGAAAAATCAAACGCAAGGCGGCAACAAGCGTTCTGAACCTCTTATGGGACTGCGGGGACATCATGGTCCATCATCTAGAAGGAAACAGGCGATATTACGACCTCGCTGAGCACATGGTTGGGCCAAACACAGACGTAGAAACCCCAAGCAGAGAAGAGTACGAACGATTCATGATCGAGAAATACATGAGAGCCAACGGACTTATCGACACTCGCGACTGGAGGTTTGGCTGGTTACCGTTAAAGGTCTTTCAAAGAAAAATGTTAATCAAAGAATTGGTTAAGAACCACAGGCTGATTCCAGTCAAGATCAAAGGGGTTAAGCATGTTTACTATTTCCTAGAAGAATACCTTCGTCTTCTTGAAGGCTCTGATGAACCGATAGACAAAGGGGTTTATTTCATTGCACCATTGGACAATCTCATATGGAATCGCAAAATGATTCTTGAAATCTTCGATTTCAACTATGCCTGGGAAGTGTATAAGGTTCCTGAGAAGAGGGTTTATGGCTATTATGTAATGCCGATCTTGTATGGAGGATGCTTCATTGGAAGACTCGACCCGAAGCTTGACAGGCAGAACAAGAAGATGATTATCAACTCTCTCCTATTGGAAAAAAAAGACCTTGATAGAAGTCTCACATTGGAACTTGCAGTCGCCCTACAAAGATTCCTCGATTTTCACGATGTATCAAACGTCAGTATTGGAAAGACTCAACCACCAGAATTAAAAAATGCCATAATGCGGGAGTTAAGCTGAGCGCGCGCTCGGATCTTAGAAAGAGCTAATAAGTTCGGTATCTCGGCTATCTGTATTGTCTATGCGAATACTCGGCTTCAGCGGAGAAAGAGTATGTGATCTGGTGGACTACTTGTTGAATTCACACGGGAAACAAGGAGCCGTGATCAGAGAAATAGATGGCAAGAAGGTGGGTTTCTTTGTAAAAGAGAAGTATTTTCTAAGGGCGAGCGCAGCCGCTACCTGTTCGATCTTCTATTTTCAAACTGAAAAGGACGCTTGTGAAATCGACATCGTTGTTACCGGCGGATATTCGGGCATACTCGGTATCGATTTGGGGTCGAGGAATGCGATGGAGTCTGAAACTAGCAAGTCGATAACTAAATATGCTGTCGAAAATCTAGAACTGAGACAAACAGAAGACGACACGGATGAAAAAATCAAAATCCCTTCTCGTGACACTCTTTTTCCGTACTGGCGCTACTGAATAACGCGCGCGAACATAGTTGTAACAAATCGAAATGCGCGCGTTCTGCAAGCTTTGACTCTTTTGCACGCGCCAGATTACTGCAATCACTTGACGGATTCCGAAGATGAGATGGGCAATAATAGTTCGGTTCATTCCTTCCAGACATAGGTAGGGTCGCAGTACTTGTCTCCTTGCATCAAGGTCTTCGTCCGCGTCATGCAAATCTTTGGATGGTAGACCCTGGCTGTTGCATAGTCAGGCTGGCAGCACATTAGGTATCCAATCTCTGGTGCGCCCAATTCCTCGAATGTCTTGGCCCATAAACATTCGGTTACGTGGAACTTGAATCTGTCAGGTTCGTCTTCTTTAATCGCTAGAGTTGAAGTATGTGTCCAGAAGGGGGTTTTCAGCAGTTCTTTCCAGTATTCTTTGAACTCGTCAAAGCTTCTGAACGGGCTTTCTTCCACTTGTCTCTTTACCATTTCAACGCTGGATTTTTCGCTTGCGTCCTTGACAATCTTGAAGACTCTCTCGCGGCCTAGAGTCTGTTCCAATTCCTTCGCAAGGTTAACAACTGGACGGTAGATGGCACGGAAGAGGTGCTCATAAGTTATGTCTGCTTTTTCCTGAAACTTGTCAGGAACAATCTTGTTCACAGTTTTCCCCCAATCAATGGAGTAGAAGCTACGGTTATTTATGCTGAGTATGTCAAATAATGGCTATTTTACCTGCAAAATAGGATAAAATCATACCGGTTTTGAGAGTAGCCCGGGAGTTATCGTTCCCAGACTGTAGTTCATACTAAAATCCCCCTTTTTGTTTGATTGCAGGTCGCGCGCGATAAGCGCATACTATGTTTCCATGCTCACCCAGCTGTTACGAGCATGTGTTTAGAGCGCGCGCTCTAAGCACTGATGCCTTAGACTGCATATGGGTCATGGCCATTTCTCATTCTCGCAATTGACCTTGAAGAATAGATTTTTAGCAAAATGAAGGCAGTTAAAAATACCACCAAGATTCCCGCCGCCAAGTAGGGAAGATTACTTGCGAATGTAATAGATGAACCCGGGTTGAGATAGCCTCCAAGCCCAACTCCAAACGCGATCAAGAAATTCGAGAGAAAGAATGATAGCTTCCACACCATCGGCGGTGCCCGAGAAGCTTTTTTCGCCTCTATGTGCCTCTTTATTTCACCTACGCCCAAAACTAGAGAAATGCCCAAAACACCGATAGACAAAGGACCAATAAAGCTGAAGCTAAATTGGGGTTGGTAAAAATCGATGAAAGCCCTAACCCCAAACACAGACAGGAGAGCCAAAAACAGAATAAGTGCAGCGGAACCAACAAAAATTCCTATATCCAAGATACCGCCAGAATAGAAGGGACCGTAAATCCTCCGCCAAGGCCTGAGAGTGAAATCTTTCATATCCTCAGCGGTTTTTCTGGTGAGCTCAACTGGGTCGTTTTGATACATATATACCTTAGTTTTGATATCGAACGCAATTTTCTTACCTTCATGATCATACCTAGCTTTCTTCACTAGCCTTGAGAAAGGATAAAGCCACTCCACCCCGCGATCTTTTGCTGTGTTGATACCATCAAGAAGAGTATGACAGAAAGCACCCAGTGCAAGGTACGGATTAATCAGAAAAAGGATCCCAATGAAAACGAAGTTGTGGTATAGCGCTCGATGGAGCTGATGGTCACGGAAGTAATCTTTGCTGAAAAAACCATACTCCCTATCCATATCAGGGAGGACTGACCCGATGGCAACAAGCAAAGTGATATCCCACCTCCCAAAGAAAAGAGCTCCGATTAGCGCACCAAACGCTATATGCGTAGGAAGATTCATGTGAATTCACCTACTCACGATTCGTCAAGGAACTTAATTTGAGAAAGTCCAAGATTTTGCTCACCTTAGCCACGCGAATCTAAGCAATTGTACGCTACAACTCGTTAATATTTTTTTGTGCGCTCGCCGATGTGGGGAAACATGCAGCTCGGATTACGCTGCAGGTAAAGTGCGCGGATCGATCGATCGCCGGTGAATGGTTGCCATACACTTAGGACAAGACCCAAATGGAGGGGCTCTTGCCGTGACCGCTGAAGCGATTATTTAGGAGCTTCAGGAGCGTTGGGCGCGTTAGCATATCCAGTTGAAAAGGGCGATTGGAATTTGCCAATGTTCTCTCTGATGACGCCATACCCCTTTTCTGCAAGGGAGTTTGGCAACTTCTCCAACTCCAGATGTTCTTCCTCCTGATGCTCTCCCTGATGCTCTTCCCTGTGCCTAAGCGTAAGTTTGATGGTTGAACGCATTATTCCTTTGTCTAACGTTACGTTCGTGATGTCTCTATAACTGTAATCGGTGTAGTCCTTCTTCAAACCAAGCGCATGAGGATGCCGCAGAATTATCCGTTCATTCGTAATGATCACGGATTCAATGTTAATCCGAGGATGATAAATTTTCTCCTCAATATACAGCTCAACCTTTTCGTTCGAGCCAAGTATGTTCTTTATATCATCAGACGTAGCCATTACTATCAACCAACTTAGATGAGGATTATTAGTTGTAATGCTAGTGGCAGCTTAGACGATAAATAGTTATGTGATAGGAGGCTGCAGCGACAAGAGGCGGTCAATATTTGTTTCTTTCTTACGGCGCAAGTGTAAACGGGCAATACGATTTGACTGTCATACTCTTCATCTAGAAGTGATTCATGATAAAATTCCTAACGGTTCTATGACTAGCCATGATTTCGACGATCTTTTTTGTAGCTTTGGTTATTTGCACATCAAACAGCCTTGTTATAACCAACGAAAACACAAACACAAATATGCCGAAGACAAATCCCCTAACAGCGTCTATTGAGCCAACGTACCATATGAAAAGAAATGTAACTGCCGCGCCTATCTCTCCCATGAGGAAGGATCTTATGATGAAATAAAGTCTCTGCACCCACGTAGAAAACAACAGAACCTTGATCACTGCTCTTTTCTCGATCTTACTTTCAGCTCCACTGCTTTGCTTTGTAACACTTCCTATCTGTTGCAGTACCCTTTTTGCGTAATGAACGTCTGATAAACGCAACATCATTTTTGCATAATGAGCGTCTGATAAATCCTTGGAACTTGCGCTTTCAAGCTCCAACAAAATCCTTTGTGCTATTTCGTCTATTTCAGCATCTACTCTTTCTATTTCAGCATCTTTAGTTACCATTATCCCACCCGAATATTCTGAGTATTTTGGTTACCAAGTCGTTTAATATGATTTTTGCCTGCTCTGCGCGCGTAGCAACATCTGTCAACAGCTTATTCATAAGAGAGTTTGGTTTTCCCCAGGGCGATCTCATGAGAACTCCGAAAGAATCCTAGGGATAAAAAAGTGATGACTTCATTTAACTTGTTCTAGTAATAGGGCGCGCGCGGGGTGTTCTAGTGCGTGCGCCCTCTTGTTAGTAGTCCGCCTATGAGTCCACCGATTGTTGACGCGATTGCCCCGAAGATCGCAAGTATGACCGCTATGAGTCCGACCCAAAGACCGGCCAAGCCGCCCAAGAGTCCGCCCAGGACTCCGCTTGTAAATGCGCCTGCCGCCACGAGGCCTATGATTGCGAGTATTGCAATGATGATCCCGCCGAATATTCCCGCGAGAAAACCGGCAAAGGCTCCTTTTACTATTCCTCCAGCTATGAGCCCTGCCGCGAACCCACCGATGAACCCGCCTATCAGGTGTCCAAGTCCTGGAAACAGCCAGCCCAGAGCCAGTGTTATGAGAAAACCGACGAAAGCTCCCAGCCATAAACTTCCCATGTTTTCACCTTTGCTCCTTCAGGTGAGTGCAACCGATATAAAAGATTTGTCTGAAATCAGTTTCAAAAGAAAGAATCTGCCGCCCGCGCTATAGGTTTCATGGCTTATTCGGGGTTGTTGGGGCAGATGGGGCCACTGGATTGGTTCGTCGACATCTTGGTTCCAGCGATTATCATACTTGGCAGAGCGTGGTCGCAGATTGGAGAATAGCAGAGTTTAACATTAGCGCGCGCTAAAGTGGATTGCTTGAACATTGATGGATGGAAATTCATAAATAGAAGTTTTCACAGTGCTTCAAATAACGTTTGTCCAAAAGGGAGGAAAAATGAGGATGAAAAGTAGGGATTTTTTGGATAAGGACGTTTATGCTGAAGACGAGAAAATAGGCCAAGTCAAAGAAATGGAAATAGATCCCAAAGATTGGAAAGTAACTCATCTTGAAGTCGAATTGACCAAGGATGTAGCTGAATCTGTTCTTGGCGCAAAGAAAGGGGGAGTACGAAACCTGTTGGCCATTTCAGCCCTAGAGAAAGGGGTTGCACGCTGGACTGCTAAGGGTCTTAGTCTCAAGGTCTCAAAAGCACAACTTCACATGTACCTAAAACCAGTAGTTGAGACTTAGTTGGGGAGTTGGCTATGGATACGTTTTGGACGATTGTTGTTATTCTTGTGATATTATGGTTAGTGGGATTCTTTGCTCTGCCTGGCGTAGGCGCATTGATACATATACTGCTAGTGATTGCCGTGATTGTAATAGTCTATCGGCTTTTGACTGGAAGACATATCTTGAGTGGAGAAAAAAGATAGCGTTCACAGACCGGATCGCACCCTCCAATAACTCGCGCGCCCTGGACTCACTGACTTCAATGCCTTCTATTAACCTTATTTCTCATTTGTTTGTAGAATCCAGAAAAGGTGCGCGTGCGAAATCTCTACACTCTGAAAAACAGAACCTCCAAAACTCTTCATACCTTCTGAAAACAAGAATGACTTTACACTCATTCAAGGATGATCGTCTCCTAAAAACAGAAAAAGAGGGGAAATAAGCGAAACCCCTCAGCAGAATTTAGTATAATCAAACTCTAGAGAGTGGTAGCTCGGGAGAGATTCGAACTCTCGCCAAGCATATCTAATATGCTTTTTTGCCGATAAATTCGGGTGAGGGCCGCATCCCGCGCACCACAGCGGCAAGAGGTGCTGTCAATCTTGATTCTACCTCAAAATTCTACATTCATAACCTATTTGAGACTCAAGGCAAGAGTGGGTTTAAGCGGTTGGGTACATGTCAGCCAAAGTAGAGGACGTTATGGTCAAAAATGTCAAGACCGCGAGTCCCGAAGAGAGTGTCTTGAAGACTGCGGAAATTATGAATCAGTATGAAATCGGGTGCATAGTGGTTACTGAGAATAGTAAACCCGTGGGGGTTGTAACTGAGAGGGATATTTTGAAGCGAGTAGTCCATGAGAGAAGGGATCCGGCTGAGACGAAGCTGCATGAAGTCATGTCTAGACCGCTTGTGACTGTAGAACCTGCTGCTACAATTGTTAGCGCTGCTCGAATCATGATTAAACACAATATTAAGAAGTTGCCTGTGATGAGCTCTGACCATTTGGTAGGCATACTGAGCCTTACCGACCTGATTCCGTTGCTGAAGGAACAGGGAATTTCCAAGATTTCTCTGAAAAGTGCTCCGGAACATGTGAAGAGAGCTTTTGAAGGATATCTTGACCCTGAAACAAACATGCGCAAGAAATGTCCCCTGATAATATTGGCAGGAGCCCCGATCGGCTGCTTGGGACCAAAATGCATGTGGTATGATGCGAACGGGTGTGCACGTGCCCGCTGAGAAACCAGAACTGTAAGAGTCGTCAACAACACAAGACAAATTCTGCATTTTCTTTGAAACCCGTCACTGCGGCGACGCCCCGCGTTGCCAAATCATTCATTGTGACCTATGAACAGCCATTTATGTAAGTGCCATCATACAAATTGATGGTAACTATGAAAACGAAGTTTGCCTATGTCGGAATCAGAGTGACAAACCTGCAGAAGTCCATCGATTTCTACACAAAAGTACTAGGCATGAACGTTACAGGTCGGAGCAAGATCGAACAGACCAAAGGAGAAACCGTTGGCCTCCAAAGTGAAAAGGATGGGTTCATCCTAGAACTGAACTACTATGAAAAAAGCAGTCCCTACAATATCAAATACGCTGTTGGAGAGGGATTGGACCATTTGGCCTTCAAGGTCGATGACCTTGACAAAGCATTGGAAGAAGCCCGACTGGCAGGACACAGGACCATCTTGGAGATGAAAGCAGATGGCGGCCGATGGGCTTACATAGAAGACCCTGACGGAATCTGGATCGAACTTTTCTAAAACCAAGGATTGCAACCTGCAGAATATCCCACTTTCCTTCGTAACCGCATG
>Ga0315279_10006817_pt1 | contig 14318 bp, 9 predicted proteins | sample YL17G06_20_MG_FD_203694 | JGI IMG/M metagenome (GOLD analysis project Ga0315279, IMG submission 203694) | Sediment microbial communities from Yellowstone Lake, YNP, Wyoming, USA - YL17G06_20 | ecosystem: Environmental > Aquatic > Freshwater > Lake > Sediment | place: USA: Wyoming | collected... | reverse complement strand
GCAGCTTCGCCGGCAGGAAGACGAGATACGGATAGGACAGCCAGATCTCGAGCGTCGGATCGCCATAGCAATGCCATAAGTAGAGTTCGTCGCGCGCGTCGCTCGCCGACACGCCCGCGCCGGCCACCCCAATCTGGGTCATCATGTATAGCTTGCCATGGTTGAGGATGTCGCCCAGGCGGCGCTTGCTCACGTTGGCGCCGAACGAGCCGATGGCATTAGGCCACATCGCGTCGATGTAGCCTTTCAAGAGAGCGCTGTTCGGCCAGCTTGGGCTGTCGCGTGTGTCGCCGAGCACGCCGACCGCGCCGCCGTCCGCCTTCCGAAGAGCGTGTTCAACGAAATAGACGCTGCTGAAGACGCCGCCGGGTGCGGTCTCATTATCGAAATAGCCGCTGGAGCAATTCACGCTGAACACCACCGGCGTCAGATCTGCGTTGGTCAGAGTGTCGACGTGGGTGCTCTCAAAGTCCGGATGAGCCCAGCCGCCGCTCCAGCCATGATCGCGGTGGATCACGAGGAACCGGCCATCGTTGATGGCGTTCGTGATATTGGCGGTGCTGCCTCCCCACGGGAATCCGCTTCCGACTCCTAACGCAGACGGCAACAGCGTCCCGTCGTAGTAGCGCGCCGGCGTTGTTGAGGGCCCCGTTCTCGTGTAGATACGGTCGACCGTTTTGCCCTTTCCAAGCATGACATTTCGGGCGAACTCGGAGACCTCGACGAACGTGCGTTGATCCGTGCCGGATGCGGCTACGTCTTCACGACAGCACTGGAACTGCGAGGCAACAGCGGCCTTGCTGTAGAAAGTGCTGCTGGTCGGCGGGCTCTGCTCGTACGCGATAATCTTGTCGACCACGGCATTGGCCTGATCCAAGGTGTCCACGGGAATGCGGCCCACGGCGAAATCAGGCACTTCGTCACTGCCTACCGCGCCGAGAATGGCATACGGCCAATCCGTCCCGATCCCGCTCTCGTAGAAAGGCGGAATGAACTCGGCATCGCCGAGCAGAAGGATGTAAGACGGGCGAATCAGCGTGGCGTAATAGTGGTTTTGGATAAACGTGTCGATCTGGTTCGCCGTCTGGATATCTGTGCCCGCACCGCATTCGTAAACGCGCGTCGAGATCCCTTTCGTTCGTTTCCAGGCCGCCAGCGTGTCCGCCGCGGCCCTGAAATCGGGATGGGTGAGGATCAGCAGTTCTTCGCCGAACAATTCGAAGATACCCGGTATCGGCTTGAGATACTGAGCGTTAGCGAACAACGCACTATTCAGAACGGCGTTCGTGTAGATCGCGGTCGTGTCCTCGAAAGGCGAGTTGCCTTGCTCGGTCCCGAGGAATTCCCCGCCCACGAAGTTCACCCGGACGGGCACCTCTTTGAACAGCGTCAGGGTTTCCGTTGCGGGGTTGTACTGCCCGCCGGCGATCTCGAGCAGCAGGAACCGGGCGTCACGGCCATCGCCGATCTCACTTGCGTGCACAATCTCGCGTGGATAGGGTGCGTCAGTTCCGTAGAGATCCTGATTCTTGTCATAAGGAAGATTGGCGAAATGCGATTCCGGCGGCTCGGTTTCGCCCGGTGTCCCGCCGGCATCCACGGGCTGTGCCTGTGACGGGATCAGGTTGCACTTCAACGTCTCAGCCACCACGGGCTCACCCAGCGATAACTCCCATTCAGCGTCGAGCGGTATCGCAACGAGACGGTGGATTATAGGCACTGCGGGCGCCCCAGGTTCGCCCATATCCGCATCGGCATCAGGCAGGTGAACCTGTGTCATGGCCATACCCGTGCCTGGCTCTTCGGCCGTGAGTACCATGGGCTCGCCAAATATGGCCAGGCTAATAAGTTTCGTGTTGTCGTTCGCGGGGTCATTTGCTTCCGCGTCCGCCGGCAATCCTATCCGCGCCGCGCCCTCGCAATCCGCCTTCAAGAGCAAAGACACAAGGATATTAAAGCGAAGCATGCGGCCGGCATTGTACAAACGTTCCGCGGTGCCCATGGCGGCTCCGACGCGATACTCCTGCGCCTGGGCAAGGAATCCGTTCCATAGAAGAGCACCAGCCTCGCAACCCTGGCCTTGGCGGTACAGCGATTCGGCATCGCTGAGCATCCCTTCCAGCACAACCGGCTCCGGGTCCGGCAGCGGAATGGGACCCTCGAGTTCCTCACGTAACGCGGCGAAGGCTTCCAGTATGTCGGCAAGGGCGCTAGCGACCGTAGGTGTCACCGGCTCGGCCGTTACTCCCGCCGAGAAGTTTCCAGACTGATCGTACGCGAACGCCGCATAATAGTACGGCGTGCCGTTCACGGCGGTTGGGTCCGTGTAATTCGTACCCGCGTTCTCGAACACGACCGTTCCATCCGTGTTCGACGTCGGGTACCCTCCGACTTTCCGCAGGATCTTGACACCAGCCAGATCGGCGTTAGTCGGGTTGGTCCAGGCCAGCACGACTTGGTTATCCCCGGCGGTTGCTGTGAAATTCGTCACCAGGCCGGGCGGTGTCTTATCCGGACAACCGCCGAGGGCTACCACAAAAATGCCCAGCGCTGCAGTCAGCAGCACTCCGGTTACTCGGTGCTTCTCTTTCCTTGATTTGCTCATCTCCCGTTTCTCCTTGCTTTGTTGAACTTCGTCCTCAGTTTGGATGCAAATCACAATCAAGCCGGTGAAGACGCACTGCGTCGGGCGTGAGAACGGATCTCCTGCACGGAATTCAAGTGCGAGTTCGATTCAGAGGTGAACGATGATTTGGACGAGGGCTGCCTAACCCCTTGCTGTTCAACCCGTTGCCTCTCCCGTCAACGCAAGGAACCTCAGCCCTTATCAGCCCTTCCAGCATATGCATCGGTGGCCCCGCCCATCGAGATCACCTTCATTATACCATCCAATCTGTCAGATGCGGACAGACCTTGGTGTTTTTCGAGCATGGGAGCGAACTTCGGACCCCCTCCGCGATGGTCTTCACCGGCCAGGATATAGGGAGAAGGCTGCCCGGCAGTAAGTCCCGCTATTTACTTACGGTCCGGCTCCGGGAATTCTTGGCTGGGTTCTCGACGGCCTGTTGATAGGCCAGGATGCGTTCGAGCCACGTGGTAGTCAACGTAAGGTCACGGCCGCTTCGCGGCGTTATGTCAGGCCGCACGTCGAACTTCGCGCGCTCTTCGTCCGTCAAAATGCGATAGAGCGGTATCGCTGACTTGGCCGCCGCGAGAGCGTGCGGCTTACGAATCTCCATGCGCCCTTGGCTTTGCAGCCTGGAAGCGAGGCGCCCCTTGGCCTGCGTAGGATCCGTGCCGTACTGGTAAAGGATCACCGGGCCGTACGCGCCGGTTCCAACGTCGACTTCCGCGAAGTAAAGATCCGTGCCGGACTCGTAGTCTAACAACGCGTCGAGCCAGTCGAAGGCCAGGCCCTGCTCGTAGTCGTTCGCCCCGAAAACCCGACCTTCGGAAAACCCGTCGTTATACCCGTCGCCCCAGCCGCCGTTGTCGTATTCGACGTGCTGGTCCTCGGCAAGAAACGCAAGGTAGTCGGAATAGAAGGCGGCGTCGTAACCTTCACTGAAACCCACGGCGAAAGCATAGTCATATGCGACGAAGTAACCGTCGTTGTACGCGTACCAGATGCCGTCATAGTGGCCGCGGTCGTAGTACGGCGTCTCCACGAACTGAATCTCGCCGCCTTGGTAGTAGACAGGCGAGAGGTCGACGGTGTCGTAGCTGTCGTCGAACCCCGACCAGTACCAATCGTCCAGGGCGAATCCGGCATCGAATCCTTGCCCATATTCGACCGATACCACAAGTTCCGCCTGCGCCGAAAGCACACTGCCCAACGAGTTGGAGACAAGGCAGGCATAGTTGCCCTGATCGGAATCTTGCGCAGCCGCAATCTCGTAGATGTCGCTGGTCGCGCCGGAAATGTCGGCTCCGTCCTTTTGCCATTGGTACAACAGACCAACGCCGGTGGCGCTCACGTCAAAACTTACGTCAAAGCCCGGTCCCGTCACCTCCGAGGCAGGTTGCACGTTTATTATCGGCAGTCCCCAGAAGGGGCACCCCGTAAGGACCAGCGTCGCGGCGATCAGACACAGCTTGACGATTGGGGATTGACGATTGGGGATTGGGGATTGGGGACTGCGCGAATCGGCAATATCTGATCCGGAATCACGAGCGAGGTAGTGTTTTGCCGTGCCGCCGGCTGCAAGAGCGTTTCTCGGAAACATATCTGGCTCTCCCTTACTTGCTAATCTCAGATCTCGAATCTCAGATCTCAAATGCGCAATCGTCAATCCGCAATCTATCGACGTCTCATCCCGCTGCCAAAGCCTCTTGTTTCGCCGGAACCGCGGCTAGGGGCTGAAACACGGCTGTCCGAGGAACTGCGGGAACTGAAGCTCCGTTGAGGCGCTGGTGCGGAGAAATGAGGCGACGAAGGAGCCTGACTTCGGATCTCTGGCATGGGGGCGCGCGTAGGGGCGCTCTGACTGAACATCTGCACGGGAGCGCGCATTGGGGCGCTCTGACGGAATTCCTGCACGGGAGCGCGCATCGGGGCACTTTGACGGAACTGGGGCGCAGGTCTCGAGAATTGGGGAACAGTGCGCGATTCCGGCACGCGCATGATGGACTCGCGCTTCGGCGTCTCGGCTATCCGCATGGGTTCCTGCGGCCGCACCTGCGACACGCCGGAGATCTCGCGTCCCCGTCTGGGTTCCGGCTGCGCAGACTGGATCCTGTCCGTGGATCGCGACTGCGGAAGCCTTATTACGCGAGGCTGGGCCGATTCGCCCTTTGAAGGCGTGGCAGCCGGCGGCGCTTCACTAGTGTACGACCGCGATTGGGATCGCACACTTGGCGAATTATTCATTCTCGGAGCTTGGACGCGGTCCCGTGTGCCGCGCGATTGCGCGGGAGACGAAGGCGCCACCTTGACATCCCTCGTTACTGTCCTCTCCTGAGAAGATGGCTTCGAGATGTCGAGCCGCCCCGCGCCACGACCGGTGTCACGCGCTGAAGTACGCGACCTTTCCTCGACGCGCGCACCGCCGCCCGCGGGTTCACTCGCGCGAGTTCGCATCGGACGCGGCAGCGCTTCCTTTGTCCCTGTAACGGCATTGGCCGGCGCCCGGGATCCGCTACTGCGGATTGTCCGGGTGCGTTCACCTGTTGCAATTGGCGTCGCTCCGGGCAGCACATCGCCTTTCAGCGTTCGTGGAATCGGACGGCCGGCGTTCGCCAGCACGTCGCGTCCCAAGCGGGCCGAACGAGGTTGCGCGACACGCGTCGCGTCCTGAATGGGCGTTCTTGATCCTTTCATGTCGGCGGCAGTTACGGCCCGAAAGCGTCTGACCGGGTCCCTGTTCTCCAACGAAGCCACGCGCGTGCGTGCGGGGTCGTGCCCTCCGAACACCTCGGGCCCACGCAGGATGCGATGAGGCGAGAAATCCCGAACCGGAAGATTCGAGTCCCGGAACGCGAACGGCCTGCGGTCTCGGCCGTGGATATTGATGTTCCAGATGCTGGCATCTCTCGCCCAACGGTCATTGAAGAATTCGCGGCCCCACGGGCGGACAAAACACGGTCCCGAGAGAAGATCATCGACACCGCAGAAGCTACTGACTCCGAAACCGAACCGAAGGCCGCCCAGGAAGAAAAAGTCGCTGCCGAATGCACACGGCCGGTCCCACGGGTCAAGTGGGCTCCATACGAAATCCGGGCCGTACTGGATGCCTGCAACCCAGGCCGGACCCCACGTATCGCGCCATGACCACAGCCAGCCGTACGAGTCGTTGTGCCACCAGCGGCCGTAATGGGATGTCACATAACTAAACGGATAGCCGCCCACCCACACGTAACCGCAATCCGGCACGAAGCTCCAGTATCCGGAGCGGTATGGCACATAGTCCGTCACCACGGTCGGGTGCCAGTAGTAGGAGTTGTCCACGGTCACCCAATCGCCATAGGGCGCCAGATCGCTCAGACCGATCGTGTCGGTGCTGATTTGGGCGCCCGACGGAACGGCATCCGTACCCGTCGCCAGTAAGCGCCCTCGCTCGCGATTCCAGGTATCGAAATCGTCCTCGGCGCTGAGATCGAACGGGGCAGGATCGGATGGAAGGTAGCCCGGATCAATAAAGGAACGCTGGCCCCGGTCGACAGCCACGTCGCTGCCGCCTTCCGTGCGGACCACCGCGCGACCCCAACGTACCGAAACCGTGGTCGCTCCGTTTCCGATCACGTCCATGCGGACCTCACTGTCACGGTCCACCGAAACCTTGCACACAGGAGTCTCAGCTACGAAGTCGCCGGAGCTTCGGTTGATTCGCTCGATATAAAACGAGCCCGTCCAGACCCGGACGTCGCCGGAGGGGGGAAGCGAGACTATGTCGACTTTGCTGTCGTCCGCCATGCGGAAAAACGTCCCGCCGGACATCTCGAGTTCCAGCGTGCCCTCTTTATCCACCCAGACCGTATCGCCGGGCATAACGATGGTATTGAGAGTCGCGTAACTCCAATCGGCGTCGGCGGCGCCCTTCACCATCGTGTTTCCATTCTCAAAACTTACGCGGGCATGCATCAATCCCTCAGCAATCGCGGCCGGCGCGGCCAGCAGAAGGATGCTCAGGAAGAGGCCCAACGTCACCATACTGCGTCTTACTCTCATGGCCGTCTCTCCTCATTTGAGGCTTTCTCTCTAACCTACTCAGTTAGACGAGATTCACGCCACTTAATTCATTGTACTCCAAACAGGAGAAACCGTGACATCCAAGACGTTTTCGGGTCACTAACCCTTGTGGAAGGCCATCCCAGACGTTTGAGAAGGCAGCGGAGGATAACAGCGAATTCATCGCGTCCACACGAGGAACAATCCTCCCTTGTCAACGTCTACTCCTATCAAGGCGTTACCCAAGTACCCAAGTACCCATTCCCAGAGATACTGTGTGCTCAAACGATGAAAGGAGACAAAGATGAGACCAACAATCGCCGCCACCCTCCTGACCTTGACCTTCGGCCTGTCCGTTTGGGGGCAGGATCAGCCACCGATTCCTTACGACCCCCGTCCGAAGATCAATGTCTCCGGCGAAGCCGTCGTAAATGTGAAACCCGACAAGATCATCATCAGCTTCGGGATCCAGACTTCGGATGCCGAGATTGCCATCGCGAAACAGAAAAACAACGACATCCTCAAGAAGGCCGTGACAGCGATGAAGGACTGCGGCATCCTCGATAAGGACATCCAGACCGACAACCTGTCAATCGAGCCCCGGTATCAGGATGGCGAAATCCAGGCAAACTTCATCGGCTATTTCGTCCGCAACACGTTCGCCGTAACGGTCAACGACACCCAGAAGGTTGAAGACGTCGTCTCGCGCGCCCTTGAGGCAGGCGTCAACTACATTCACGGGATTGATTTCCAGACCACTGAGTTCAGAAAATACCGCGACCAGGCGCGCGAACTCGCGCTCAAGGCGGCGAAAGAAAAGGCCGATGCCATGGCCGCCGTGCTCGGACAGACCGTCGGCGTCCCTCTTCAGATCAACGAAAACCAGAGCGGCTCCCCTTGGTGGTACGGCTCGAGTGGGTGGGGATGGGGCGGCGGACGATCACAGGGCATGGCGCAGAACGTTATGCAGGACGCCGGCCCGGCCACAACCGAGATCTCCGACACGATCGCCCTCGGCAAGATCTCCATCCGCGCAAACGTCACCGTGACCTTCGCGCTCAAACAGTAATCGCGCCGGCCCGGAGGTCCGAAACAATCTCGGATCTACAAGCTTCACCGCTTGATGAGAAAGTACTCGTAAGCGCCAATGTCATAATCTGAGCCGTCCCCGGTGGAGCCCCGGCCAATACCGTCGCCATCAAACCCGCGTTGCGCTCCTGCGAGGTCAACAAGCACTGTGCCGTAGGACGGTGCGCTCGTGTCTCTTCCAGTATCGATACAAGGAGAGCTCCCCTTGAGGGTGTAATTGCCGTTTGCGGGGTCGACAAGCGCCGGGTCCGCGTTGATGTTGTTCGCGCCGACGGTTCCTTCCCACCCCCCGCGGACATCGCAGTATGTTACCACTGGAGATGCGGCCCCTTCAGCGACGTAAAGCTGCGCGTCAGCCGTATCGCCCCAGAGAATGCAATTGGTCACGCTGACAGCCGACGATGCCCTCTCCACAAATGCAAGCGACACCCCGGCACTGGCCGAATTGCTGAAGAAGGTGCAGTTCGTGAAAAAGCCCGCGCTTCCGTCGCCGTAAGCGCCTCCCCCAAACTGTCCTCTGTTCTCTGCGAGGACGCAATTGACCACCCTGCATGTCCCCTCCGTGTTGGAGATGCCTCCTCCATTGAACACGCACGAGTTCCCCAGGAACATGCAGTCACGGACCGCCGCGCCGGAGGAGATGAGGCTCACACCGCCGCCGTTCGCTAGCGAGAGGTTGTCCGAGAACTCGCACCGGGTAAGGGCCAGCGTTGATCGATCTCCGCAAATCCCTGCCCCGGACGACCAGCCGACATTGTCCCGGAAGGTACAATCGGTCAGTTGAAGCACGGAATTGAGACAGTACATTCCGGCTCCCTGGCTCCAGGCAACATTCTCCTGGAACGCACAGTCCGAAATCAGCGGTGCGGCAAGTTCGTTGTAAACGGCTGCACCATCGAGCGCCTTATTGTCCTCAAACGTGCAATTGGCGACGATGGGGGACGTGCGCAGATTGTAGAGTCCGCCGCCATCGGAGTTTGGTGACTGTTGCTCGGTGGCCATGCCGCCGCGGATCGTAAAGCCGTCAAGCCTGGCTTCGCTGGCCCCTATCACGACATGAATGGCCGCCGTTCCTCCGAGAGCCGTCGCTCCTTCGACGACGGTCACGTTGTTCAGCCAATCGCGCTGATCAAGCGTGGTCTCCATGCCGGCGAAGCCGCCGTAAATATCCACGCCGCGCCGCATAATGAGGGAACCGGTCATGTTCGTGCGTTCTTCGTCGTAGACGCCCTCGGCCACCCACACCTGGCCCCCCCTATAGTGATAAAACGCCCTATCGACTGCTTCTTGGACCGACGGGAACGCCGTGGCCCAGGACAAGCCGTCTTGAACAGACGACTCATTTCTTTTGTCAACGTACACAACCGGTGGTTCGCCTTCTCCCTCGCCTTCCCCTTCGCCCTCACCCTCACCCTCACCTTCACCTTCGCCCTCTCCTTCGCCCTCTCCTTCTCCTTCCCCTTCGCCCTCGCCTGCCTCGCGGAACGCTACGACCGTTATCTCGAGTGCCCGGTCATCCCAGACCACTGTGATGATGCCTTCGTTGACGCCCTGTAGAAGGGTCTCCCGGCGGACGGTGACATGAATCGTCTGGATGTCGTTGGGACCGGCGCTCGAACCTCCGCCGGGCGTCACTGTAATCCAGGCCTGGCTCACAAAGATCCCAAATGAAATGGGGGAGGCCACGCGGGTGGCGCTCCACACATCAAAGGCCCACTGGGTTTCGGCGCTGCCGAAGTCGTGGTGTGACTCGGAAACTCGAACAAGTGGACAACCAACGAGCATCAGACAGAACAACACAGTCAGTGCGGTCACTACAACGGTCTTGCCCCTCATTTTGCATATCCCTCCCAAAAGTCGAGGCTAGGGGAAGAGAGGCTAGAGGAAGAGAGGTCAAAAGAACGCGCGCTAAACTCTCCAGCTTCCCATCTGCCAGCCTGTCGCCTCTGGCTCCGGGTACCAGTATAGCACGGGATGCCTACGCACTGGGCAACAGACGATCCGGATAGAGAAAGAGAGGCTGGCGGAAACCTGCCTTCCTCTCTTCCTCTAGCCTCTCTTCCTCTAGGCTCCCTTCCTCTAGCCTCTCACAAACCGATAAACCGTATCGTACGCGAAAGTGAGTTCATCAATCGTGCAATGGTCCTGCACGAAGTGAGAAGTGCAGTACAGGAGGCCCCCGTCGCGGAACAGGCTCAACACTCGCTCGATCTCCGTCTTGAGGAAATCCAGCCGGCCGAATCCCAACGTGGTCTGGATGTCGAGCCCGCCCATCACCACGAAACGATCTCCATACTTCGTCTTCTGCTCGACGAGGCTCATTCCGGCCGATTCCTGCCAGGGGTGAACAACGTCGTATCCAAGTTCGATGATGCCGTCGATGACCGCGTTCACATTGCCGTCGCTGTGCAGGCTCAAGAACGCCCCGCGCTTCTTCACGGCCTCCGCCGTGACCTTGTGATATGGAAAGACCATCGACCACCACGCGTCGCGGCTGAACATCAGGCCGTGCTGGGCGCCCCAGTCGTCCGAGACGTGGACCATGTCTATGCCGAGGTCAAGGCAGTTCATGGCAAACGCGCGATTCCACAGCGCCTGACGGCGATAAACCTCCCGGAGTTCTTCCGGGTGCATCAGCAGGTACATCAGATGTTGCTCGATGCCGAACACCCCGTTCAAAGCTTCGAAGATGCCCGGGGTCTGCATGTAGACAAAACGACCCCGCTGTTCCTTGTGATGTTGAATCCCGGTGACCACGTCCGCGTAAGCACAGCGATCGTCCGGATCGCTCAACGGCAAATCCAGTGCGCTGGGAGGATCAATTTGTCCTCCACGTTCGGCGCGCAGTTTCTCGACAGCTTCAGATGGAAAAGTCGCCGGACCCCCGAACAGATGCGCAAAATCGAACTCATACTTGTCCTCAAACGCTGCCACGGACCCGAACGCCTCCGCAATCTGCGGCGTAAGGTTTGCCGACAGCCAACCATAGATGGGTGTGCGGTCAGGCCTCTCGTGGTGGATCACCTTTATGACACGCTGCCGAGACAACACGGCGTGCTCTCCTGTGATCGCGGAACAACCAAAACGGCGGACGAAACCCGTAGGCTTCCTCCGCCGCTGACGATACCGAGCTTACTCGCCGCCTTAAACAGCCGGACGATGTCAGCTCCCCGCGAAATGCCTCATGCCTGGGGAGGGTTCATGGTATCACGCAGGGCTTGCTCGAGGCGTTTGACTCCCGCTGTGACGAGACCCATCGTGAAAACAGTCTTGACAACTTTCAGCACAGCCTGGGTGACCTCGCTGACATCACCATCGTCTTGTGCGACGAGCGGTGCCCTGGAGATCGCGCGAATGTATTTCATCCCAATTCCCCTTTCGTAATCATTGCCGAAGTCTTCCAAACAATTGCCAACGTTTCCCTCAGGCACGCCCGCCGTTGCCCTGCTACTCACGGCGCCGATCTATGCCTACCCTTCATTCCCCGTGTACGGCGCCGCGGAAACCTGCCCGAAGACCTCGGACACCGTTTTCACCACCCCGCTCATGAGGACCATCCACCAGACCCCTTTGATTACCGAACTGACCGCATTGGCGATGTCGAGAAGGCTCATGTCCTCTTGCGCAAGCTTCGGTTTTCTAGAGACTATTCCGAGGTGTTTCATACCATACTCCTTTCGCGTTCGAAATGCCTGTCCTCCCAGCCGTACGAGTATTCTCCAGCAATGCCGCCTGGAAAGCTTCCCTCATGTTACACAGGCTATGAGATCCTGTCAACACACCCAGGTTAGAGGAATAGAGACAATCGCATTCTGTCTCTCTTCTCCTCTAGCCTCGCAGAAAGGCGCATTCCTCGTCGGTAAGCTGGATGTCGACCGCCGCAAGCGATTCCCGCACGTGCTCTGGCCTGCCCGTTCCCACGATGGGGAACACGACGAACGGCTGACTCAGGAGGTAGGCCAGCGCAATCTGGTTCGCGGTTACACCCTTTTCCTCGGTCAGCGTGATTGCCCTCGACAAACGCTGGCGGTTTAAGGGCGTGTCGTATTCCTTTCGCTTCGGCGGCGGCCCGGCGAAACCAGACTTTGCCCACAGCACATTCTCTCGGCCGAAGTAGCCTCCTGCCTGCGACGAGTAAGCAACAACCGGCAGCCGCGTGCGCAAGTGCCACTGGCGCATCGTCTCGTCGAGGTACATCATCGGCGACGCGGAGGACTTGTCCGTTTCGCGATCCGCCAACGCCCACCCAGGCTGACTGGCGACAAACGCCGGAACACCATGTGCCGCGGCGTATTCATTCGCGGCTTCGATGCGTTCGAGCCGCCAGTTTGAAGCTCCATAGCTGCGTACGCGCCCGTCCTGCACGAAAGACGCCATAGTTTCCATTATCTCGCCGACGGGTCTCCCCGGATCGTCGCGATGCAACCAGTAAACGTCCACGGAATCCAGGCCGAGCCGGTCGAGGCTCTCGTTGAGATCCTGCTCGAGACACGCCCGCGAACAACGGCCAAGCCCCATCTTATCCAAAGGAGGGTGTCCCCCTTTCGTCCCGAGGACAACTTGATCGCGCATGCCGTTAACACGAAGCCATTCTCCGATTGTGCGCTCGCTTGCGCCCCAACCATCCGTTATCCACGCGGCATAGATGTGCGCCGTGTCCAAAAAGTTCCCGCCCGCTTCAATAAACGCGTCGAGAACCGCGAAGCTGTCCTTCTTGCTGATCTCTGATCCGAAGGAACCCGTGCCCAAACATACGCGCGATGGCTCGACCTGTGCGCCAAACAGCGATCTCATAGACTTCCGAACTCCTCAGAGGTTGTGAAGGAATCATCCGGGTAATGTGGCACAGCCGCCCTCGGCTGTGTACCGGGGAAGAACGCCCGATCTTACTCGCTGCATAACACAGCCGAGGGCGGCTGTGCCACATTTGTTGACAAGCTCTCAGCGGTTCATCAGGGGGCGTTTCTTCGAAGCCGCCCCATTATTCATCTGTTGAATGCCGTCCAAGGCCCCGTCATGCACCACGGGCCACACGCGTTTTCCGGGCAACGAACGGACTTCATCGGCAGCGCTATCGTAAAGACGCCGGGATAAGATCTTCGCGACCCGGACGATGTTTTCGCCCGTGTCCTGTTCGAGGAGGCTGCTTCGCGCGATGCGGGTCTCATAACCGCCCCCGGCGAATGCCTCTTTCGTGCAGATGTAACCGTTGAACCCATTGGCGAGTTCGACGCAGCAGGTGTGCGGAAACGGCGAGGCGGCCCGCACCTCGAGAGCAAACTGCTGGAACAACTCGCCGGGAACTCCCCAGAGCATCGCATCAGCGATGCGTATCGACATGATCTCGAGCCTCCGGTAGGGGAATTCTCGGCGCAGGGCCTCCACTTTGAGCAATTCATTTGCATAAATGGTTTCGATGTTCGCCGCGGTTACCTTGTTCTCCCGCACGAGTGCGCGCGCTTCGCGAACGGCTTCAGGGGAGCACTCACGAATGTCCGCCCACAGCTTCGACGTCCGGCGATCCACGGTCGCCTTCGAGAAGTAATCCAACCCGGTGAGTGCCTGAAGGGCCCCGCCGCCAATCACCCGCCCGGTTCGTTCGCACCAATACTCCCCGAACTCGGCTGGGCGCGGGCTGCGATTGTCTACCTGCGTGACGTCGCCGCACGCGCCGTTCAGATACGCCACGCCGAAATCGGGACCGTAGACGGCGCGGAGCGTGTCCACCACGAAGCGCACATAGTCCGCCGAGTACAGAAAGCCGTTCATATGCGTGGCATGACACGCGAAATTGACGATGCACCCGATGGGACGGAACGTCTTCGGTTCACAGAATCCGACGACGGTCACCATGGGGTCCTCCGGTCCCGCAGGAGCAACGATACCGGGATTCATCTTGCCGGGATGCGTGCGCTGAAGACCATTCCGCATCACGAAGCGGCGGTTGAACGCGACACCGTCAGCCGCCGCCGCCCCCGTCCCTACGAGAGCAGGTATACGCACCCGGTACGCATCGGCAATCGCGCTCGCGACCTGCTCCGTCACGAACCTGCAATAGCCTTCATCCTCTTTCGAGAGAAAGCCGCCGAAAGTCGGCCCGCCGGAGTGCGTGTGCGTTACGGCGATCATGCAGTTGGATTCGGGAATCCCGCACAGTTTGTGAGCCAAGGGACGCGCTTTCATGACAATGTCGAATGGAATCGCTATCGCGTCCGTTTGAACGAGGGCGACGACCTTCCGGCCATCATCCACGACCACAGCCCGCGCAAACAGGTCGTCATGCACCCCTTGCGCGATGCGCCGCTCAAACAAACCCGGAATCTCTTTCCCGATACGCGGCGTAATACATGCGGCCGAAAAACCGACCTTCATATGAGAGCCTCCTTTCCACACTGTTGCGACATTCTAACATGACTGTCCGAGGACGAAGAACCTGCGAATTGCGTCACAATAAATCCACTCGAAATGGCTTCGTTGCGTCAAATAAGAAATCCACTCGAAATCGGTCGGAGAATATGAAGGAGATAGGCTGTCCTCTGGAGGCGAGAAACGGAGGCAGCAC
>Ga0315279_10006815_pt1 | contig 14320 bp, 15 predicted proteins | sample YL17G06_20_MG_FD_203694 | JGI IMG/M metagenome (GOLD analysis project Ga0315279, IMG submission 203694) | Sediment microbial communities from Yellowstone Lake, YNP, Wyoming, USA - YL17G06_20 | ecosystem: Environmental > Aquatic > Freshwater > Lake > Sediment | place: USA: Wyoming | collected... | reverse complement strand
TGACGTGACCGGGTTTTTTTGTACCAGAGGAAATGAGAGAGAATCCACCTGAGGAGGAAGACCGGTCATGCCAAACAAGAGGTACAAGCCGGAGCAGATCGTGAATCTGCTTCGTAAGATCGAAGTGGAGATTGCCAACGGGAAGACGACGCCCCAAGCGGCCCGGGAGGTGGGGATCACCGAACAGACGTACTACCGCTGGCGAAGGGAGTTCGGTGGGCTGAAGCTGGACCAAGCACGACGGCTGAAGGAGTTGGAGAAAGAGAACAGCCGGTTGAAGCGGTTGGTGGCGGAACTTTCCCTGGAGAAGCAGGTACTGCGCGAGGTGGCGCAGGGAAACTTTTAAGCCCCGAGCGGCGGCGTTGTGCGGTGGAGCGTGCGCGCGAGCGGTACGGGTTGCGCGAACGGCAGGCCTGCCGGCTGCTGGGGCAGTGGAGAGGGACACAACGCTATGCAACGATCCTGCGCAGTGACGAGGATGCGTTGACGCGGGCCATCATCGCCTTGGCCACGAAGTATGGGCGCTATGGCTATCGGCGGATCACGGCGCTGCTGCGAAGGGCCGGATGGCAGGTCGGCAAGGACCGGGTGCAAAGGATCTGGCGACGGGAAGGGCTGAAAGTGCCGCAAAAGCAGAAGCCGCGAGGACGTTTGTGGTTGAACGACGGCTCCTGCGTGCGGCTGCGGCCGGAGCGACCGAACCATGTTTGGAGCTACGACTTTGTGAGTGCAGCGACGCACGACGGCAGGGCGTTACCATTGCTGACGCTGATCGACGAATTCACGCGGGAGTGCCTGGCGATCCGCGTGGCGCGAAGACTGGGGAGCCAGGAAGTGAGCGAGACGCTGGCGGAGCTGATGGTGTGGCGGGGAATCCCGGAGCATCTGCGCTCAGACAAGGGCCCCGAGTTTATCGCCCAAGAGTTGCGGCAGTGGCTGGGGAGCCTGGGGACGGGAACGCTGTATATCGAACCGGGCCGTCCCTGGGAGAACGGTTACTGTGAGAGTTCCAACGGGAAGCTGCGGGACGAATGCCTGAATGGAGAGATTTTCTACTCGCCGCAGGAGGCGCAGATTGTGATCGAGCCGTGGCGGGTGGAGTACAACACCAGGAGGCCCCATTCGGCGCTCGGCTACAGGCCGCCGGTACCGGCGGCCTGTAGCCCCCTGATTGCAGCAAGTCCAGTTTCACAGCCACGAGCTGTGATATAAACTCTCTCACTTGTGGTGGTACAAAATCTCGGGCAGCTCACAACGTGGCCCAGCCTCTAACGACACCCCCTTCAGGTTCACATCCCCTAGGCTCTTCTGTCCCACTGCATGGTCCTGTTGGACACGTCCCAGACGAAACCCTGATCCACAAGCACCCGTTCCGAATCTTGCCGGCCTGTCTCGCGCAGACGATCGAAGATCGTCTCCTGTGTCTGATGGAAGTACTCGCCAAGAAGAGGGTCTTTAACACCCTCCGGCATCGGCACGCGCCCCGTCGACGTCACAGTCTGGGCCAGCTTCCTTCATTTCCCCAAGACGATTTGCGGCCCAGCTACAAATTCGAACGTAGGGCGTCTACAATCTTTCCGAAGTCGAAGGTTAATCCAAACTTGCCGTATACGTCTTTTTCCTGTTGACGCAGCAGTTCGGGTCGATTGCCATAACCGAATGAGAGGGGAAGGTTGATGCCAGTCGAGATGGGTATCGACACCTGCACCTGTGCGCGGTACTGCCACTGATCTTGCTTTCGCAAACCCTCGCCGCTGAGCGCCAACTGAACCGGCGTACGCAGCGTCCAGCCGCCAACCTCCGTCATGTTGTATCTTAGTTCAACGGCGCCCCTGCCGCTGCGGGTATCGCCGCCGATTTTTTGAGAGTTGGAGTACTCGTAGCTGCCGTTGAAAGCGAAGAACAAACGGTTCGTAAAGGCGCGGTCGAGAATGATCTGGACGCGATAGTCGTCAGGTGCTGCCTTCGGTCGTTGCGTCGTCTGAAAATCTAGTGCGAACTGCCACCGCCGACTCAATGTTTCGACGAGCTTCTTTAGTTGGCTATTGGCCACACCCATTCGATCGCGATAGGCCTTGACTATGTCATCTACTTGTGCGCGTTCTGCCGGGGTCAACTGGTCAACGAGAGCTTGGACGGAGTCCGCGGTCGTCAGACTCGTCAGAAACGCGGAAATAGACCTCCCCGCACCAAAGCGCTCGTAAAGCAGAGTCTGCAACCGACTCGTTACTGCTGCTGCCGCGCCTGCGACGATTGTAGCAATGTCTTGGATCTGTTTCATCGCGTCCTTATCCGCCGCGATGCTACTTGCGTCCCGTCGATTCACCGGGAGCCACCGTACTCCGTACACCGTCCCGCGAGTGGTTGCATCTTGACTGTCTGAGTTTTGCTCCTCGCGTCCTAAGGTGAAGAACAGTTTCCGCATCCCTGAATGGGCGTTGTATATCGAGGGTTTCAACGGGTCCTGCTGCTTTCCTAATGCGTAGAGCGAATACAACGAGGCAGTCATCGTCCCTGATCCATCTTGGGACCCGCCGAGCGGTACAAGGTTCAACGCGGTTCCGACGAGGTCTGCCGCCGAGCTCTGGTCGACGAATGTCGTCGATCCGTGGTCGATCGATATTGACTGACTTTGCGTCGGCTTCTTTTTTGCTGCTGTCGCTTCCGCAGTATCCTGGACATGGGCCTGCTGTGCGAGCCACTGGTTCACGCCTTGCGCGAAGGCGTTCAGCGCGCCTGTCCACAGAATTACGCACGACACCAAAGCGCAGCCGAGACTAAGCCGTTTCATGCTTCCCCCAGATCCAGCGATATGGTCTCCACTGCCGGATCGTCGCTGGGCTGCCCGCCGGTGTACTTAACGTTTGCGATGTTCTCGATCACGCTGCCGTTTGATGAACAACGGTCAACCCTCAACGTGTACCCTACCGCTGTTACAAACAAGAGCGCGACTGTATAGACCGGAATCGGAAGCTGAGTCGCCACTCGGCTGTAGCCTGAAATCGGATTGCCCCGGTCGTCTGTGGCGGTGATCTTGGTCCCGTTAGAATCTTGCGAGGACTGCAATCGCCAGACGCACTCGTCCTGGCGTGGAAAATCCGCGTGCGTTACGACCGTGGTCTCTCGGTCGTCAGCCTGCGAGAAATTCGCAGCCGCCCCCTGAACTGTTAGCGTGTGGTGCAGGAATTCCTTCTTAGAACTACGAAGCTTGGCGACCCCTTTGTTGGTGCCCGTTCTGGTTGCCATTGAGCATCTCCCAAAAGATCATGGTCTAGCGATCTATCAATGCCCGGTTGCCGTCCCCAGAGCTGGTTGCCGGTCGTGGGATCGGGCCGGTGCCGATGCCCCACCCGCCGCGTCAGTTCGTCCTCCAGAATCGCCCCAAGATCTGCAGACCGGCCTCCCCGGTCAGCCGTTCCACCTCAGCTTGCAGTCCTTCCCACACCTCCACCAGCGGCAGCGGCACCTGGACCTCCGGGCAAAACGTGCTCTACTTCCTTATGGGTCATACTCCTCTGATATGATATCGGATCAGTACACAAACCCACCTAGCTTGTCAAGCGAAAAATTCGGGATAGTGAGGAAGCATCCTAGGTCAGGGTGGTGGTTTTGTCAACTTGGTTTGGCCCCTTTTGATCATCTGATTTGGCCCGCTGCCGAAATCCCGAGCGAAGCCGAGGGATCAACCAAGTACCGGGCAGATACATCAACACTGCGCTACCAGGACTCCAGCGGGGCGGTGTGGGACACGCTACGCCTAACGACAAAGCTCAGCCACCGCGGCCGTCTGCATTCAGTCCATGACAGGCGGAACTGATACGGGCAGCCGCGGACGGCTGGAGCGAGTTGTTAGTCGGTCTTCTCCGCGACGAGCGAGGCCCACTCGCCGAGATCGGTCTTCCATTCTTGTTTGGATCTCTCCCGCCAAATCCGAAATGCTTCCGCTTTATGAGCCTCAAAAACATCCCGGCTAACGCCGTTTACTCTCATGAAGTGCTCAATGACGGCATCCAGGTCGAGATGCCCCTGACGTGCCAGGATTCGAGCCTTCCCGAAATGTGCTACGTGGTGGCACATGCTGCACACCGCATGAAAACCTATCAACTTCTGGACATGCCGCTGGTCGTCATACTTCCAGACTTCGTGGCAGTTGAGCTTGTCAGCAGCTCTGCAGATTCGGCAGACATTACCCTGGTCGGCATAAATCCTCTTCCGGAGCCTGTCCCATTGCGAAGGGCGCATCTGCTTGCGGAGGTTCTTGTACCAGGAGGTCTCCGGAACAAGATCAATCGTCAGCTTGAGCGTTTTCCGTGCCATGGCTGTACCCGCGGGTGGCGCATACATTGTCATGTATGTATGCGCCCCACTAACCCACGCAATTTCACTGCCCACCGGCACGATCTCTCTCGCTGCTCACGGCATCCTATCCATCGTCAGAACAGACTCATCCGCGCGATAATAGAACCTCCAGCTCGACCAGAGCGTGTAGCCACGGTCAATCGTCCTGTGATTGACCGTGGTTACCAGCTTTTGCGCGTCGGCTGCATGGCCTTGTTGGGCTGTATCCCCGTCAGGTCCCCTCTGGCAGCGAGAGTAACGCCTGGGCGATCTCTTTCAATTCGTGGCGTTCAGTACCGTCTTCTTGGTAAGTGTCGCGTTCCAGAATCTCGTCGCACGACATTTCCCGGATGACTTTGTAGACCTTCTCGCCGAAGAGCTCCTTCATATTGCTGAAGTCATCGTACGGCTTGCGAGGGCGCCCTGAGCGCTCAATTGCTGCGGCATGCAGGTAGTTCTCGATTTCCCGTTTCCGGAGAATGAAGAACTTCCCCCCGTCCTTTTCGCACTTCTCCTTCCAGTTCAGTTTGCGGCCCGGCACGTTGTGCCGAGGGCTCTCCCTGTCACTATCCACAACCACACCGAAGCGACGAGTGAGTCGGCTCATGGCTCTACGGTCGATCCAGTGCTTCAGATTATCTCCCCCACAGAGCACGAAGCCAATGCGTCGATCATCGAAGTCTGCAGGCAGATGTCCACCTGCCTTGAGCCTCACTGCCAAGGTCTTCCAGAACTCAATGTCCCCCAGCCCTTCGACGAAGACGCACGCGTGATAACCCGTGACCTGATCGGATGGCTCAACACCCAACTGCTCGGCGATATCGGATAGTTTCAAGTCAGGATACTGCACGGCCCTGGCGACGCCTGCGTCTCTAACAACCAGGGCCAGATCCTCAATCGGCGAAGCGCCAGCGAATACGGGCGAATGGGAAGTGCAGATGACTTGGTACCCCTCCTGGGCCAGTACGCGGAATGATGTCACTAACTCCCGTTGCAGCCCTGGGTGCAAGCAGTTCTCTGGCTCCTCCACGGCAAAAACGTAGTCGCGCTCCTTGTGTGGCGCACGTTCTGCCAGATACTGGAAGAAGGCCACCATCATAAGCCGCCGCATTCCGCTTCCTCTGCGGTCGAGCGACTTCTCAACACCGTCTTTATCTTTCCCGAAAATGTCGAACGTGACGGCTTTGTCCCATGCGAATTCGGGCTTGGCAGTCAGGCCAGTGAAAGCGTCAGTGTGGCGCTTCAGACGAGTGAATATCTTGTCGACTTCTCCTTGGAGTGCCTTGCCGATGGCACCAGTGAATCCCTTCTTCGCATCGACCACCTCTGGCTGCTCGGCCGCGGTTGCGACAATGGGACGGAACTGGCTTTGGAACGTCGTTTCGCCGACACCCAACTTGGTATCTGTCTCGAACATCACGAACTCAGGCAAGACGGAGGTGATTGTCTTCCAGAGATCATCCTTTGTCGTCAAAGCGAGCTCCCTCTCCTTTAGGGAGACACCGTTCTCTCTGGCCTTTGCACGCAGAGCACTCCTTTTGCCGTGATTCGTGATTCCACGACCCGATCTCGTGGCTTCGATCCCAAGGGCGGCCAAAGAAGCGTTAAGCTCTTTTTCCTTCAGTGCTGGCAGCCCTGCGAAACGGTCTCCTTCGAAGTCCCAAGTGACCATTGCGATCGTGAACTTGGCAAGGCTCCCCCGGGGGTGCGTCTTCCGGATTCGCAACAGTCCGTCCCGATCCAGGAGCATTTCTTCCTCATAGGTGGTTTTCACCCCTTCCTCAAGTTCGATCCCGTCCGGGAGTCCCGTGAAGGCGACCTCGATGACAACGTCCTCGTCCGAAGCTGCGCCGTCGTGGACATCGTCTTGCTCTATCTTGCGACCCTCAAAGAACAACTGCAGTGCCTTCAGGATGATCGATTTGCCAACGTCGTTTTGCCCGACAATGGTAGCTAGCGGCCCTAGCAGCATCTCTTCGAGAACGCTGAAGGGGCCGTAGTTCTTCGCCTTGACGCTATGAACTCTCACTTCTGTGTGACTCCTAAGCAGCCCAACTCTTGTTTAGGCCGACCCGCCTAAACCGCCATGGCGGGCGGCCTAAGACCCGGCACCCCCACGGTTGCAGTGCGGATACGTTCTTATTATAACGCCACTTATGATCTATCAGGCAAGTTGCCTCCATCTTCTTAGCCCGACCGGTGGCCTCGCCTAACAGGTTGTTGAAAAAGGGTCAGGGGCTGTCATCCTGAGGAGCCGCAGGCGACGAAGGATCTCGTAAGTTGTTGACTCGCTTGAGCACGGGATTCCTCGCTTCGCTCAGAATGACATCATGAAATCCTTTTTCAACAACCTGCTAATCCTCCGTGTCTCACCGGATACGGGCACCACCCGGTCGTACAGCCTCGGAACCGGGCGGCCAGGGAAGAGTCCCAACGGTGACCGACTGTTACGGGAGGAGTTGTTCATAACGCCAAGCCTGGACTCTCGCCAGAGAGCCAATTTTCCCACATTAGGCCACATCTCAACCGCCGAAATCTGGCCACTGCCCCAGCAACGGCCCAACCCAACGCCACCGGACGCCTAACTGTAGAACCGCTAGGACTAGGGCCCCGCAGAAGCCGAACACTGGTTCCGCCCGAGTGACGGCGCACTCGGAAGAAATCTTGCCACTTTCGGAGCAGTGGGGCGCCACTGGGCCGGATAACGCGCTTATCGGAAACTGGCCTAACCTTCACTATTGCTGTGCCGAAATGATTCCCTTTTCGCCCACCTACAGCATCCTGCAGCGAAGTTAGCGAAATCAGTGATTCTTAGCGGTGTTCCAAAACCGTCGTGGGGGAATCGCGCACACGATTTCGAAAGCTCGGGACTGAACTCTGCAGCTGGGTAGGGAAGCCTGATTCATCTCTTTTTGCTCCAGGCGATGAAGATCTTTACGCGGCTGACCGAAGGGATTTTCTCAAATAGTCTGCATATTTCTCACAAATTGTGCACGGTCACACAAGGGCTCCTGTCCTGGAAATTTTGGCAGAAGCCTTTGCCTACGTTTCGCTAATTCCCTAGCTTGTCCGAAACTGGAAATCGAACTTGTGCATCCAAATCGAGACCAGGATTGCCGTGCCAAACCACATCTTTGGGGGCAGCCAGAACAAACCAGCGGTCGCCATGAAGGATCAAATGGATACAGGTACACCTCCCGCAACCCTTTGAAACAGGCTTGACATTGGATCCCTGGAACCTGCCAAGCCCAGCCGGATGATCTGTGGGCGGGGTACAGGTGATTTCTCAAGGGCAGGGCGTCGAGTTTGCGGAAACTTGGTTTTCTGGCGAGAAGGACCAGCTATCAGTAAGCACAACGCGACTTGCCGCGGCTAATCCGGAGTCTGCCTCCGCGGCGACGGTCCCGGGTGCCAATCACTTCTCCGGTTTGCCGACTTCACGGCCAAGTGACCGCCGACGTCAGAGGAGGAGCCGCAAGGCACTGGGATAGTTTCCGAGTCGGCGACGATACGCCAAGAATCGGTCCAACGCGTGACGCAGCCGCGGCTAACGAGTCCGGGTGGCCACTTCAACGGGTAGGGCGTCAAGGTGAAACCAGTATCGGAGCCCATATGTTTAGGGCTAGGCGCCAAGCTGTTTCAGCCACGAGTCGATGTTCGTCACCATTTTGTCGAGTTCCGGCTGATAGTAGATACGCGCAAGCCCGTTCGGTTTGGGTAGCCCCTCGACTCGACGCTTCCAGTGTCTGTCCAGCGTCGCAACACTCGCGAACGCGCTGGCCATAACGGCGTGGCAGAAGTCCGACCCGTCGCCCTTCTTCAAATGGTAGGCCTTCGCCTCGACCATCAGAGTCCTCACCAAGTTGACGTACGCGAAAGTCGCAGGCATGGACGGGTTGAAGGGCAAGGCTGGGAACTTCTGATCTAGCCACGTCGGATCCCGTTCGAATTCGGCCCGGTATCCGCTGATCTTGTTAATCAGTGCGGCATCAAGAGCTGCTGTGCGTTCGCGAATCGACTCGCGTCGAGGGCCGAGCCAGTCCAGTACCGCTCCCAAGCGAAAGAAATCGTCGGACAGGTCGATGACCTTCCCAGAATTCGGCGAGTAGCCCATCGTCCGAACAGCGAAGTACGCCTTCACGAAGTCTCTCGAAACGCAGCTCTCGGCCGGGACTGCGCCCTTCAACTCGCGATTGGCAACCTCAAATGGGTCAAGTTCCACAGGGAACCAGTGTGGCCCAACTTCGTCCAGGAATGTTCTTACGGCATCGAGCGATCGACCTTGCGGTCCGGTCAGCTCCGCAGCGTTTGTAACTGAAAACAAGAGGTCCGCGCCGGTGTGAATAGCGTCAACGAAGCGCTTCCGCCGTGAACGATCGCCCTTTGCTAGGCTGATCAGCGAAAAGTTATCGAGGTAAATCGCCAATCCGCTGACAGTGGCATTGATCGTTAGAACCGGATCATGGATGCCCGATGTAGCCCTGATCATTCGGAATCGTAGAGTCAGAAGGCGCGCAGAGTTCGGCTTTTTTCGAACTCTGCGGTTCTTTCGATCAGGAGAGCCGCAGAGTTTCTGAGACGCGAAACTCTGACTTTATAGATGCGCTACCTGCTGATACTCACCACTGCATATCTCAGCGAGTCCCGGATTTGTTCTGGAGGCCAGTCGCTTTCTTGGGTAACAAGTACACTCCCAAAAGCAGATGTTCGATGACATCGAACGCTGTGCTAAGATCTTCTGTACTCTGCGCCTTCACTTCGTGTGCAGCCTCGTTGCCCAGAATCCGCAGACTCTGAAGGATCGTTGCGCCTTCTTGAGTTAGGGTGCCAAGCCCCACTAGGTGGTCGACCCTTTCTTTAAGATTGGCTCCACATGCGTTCTTCTCGTTGCAGAGCGCCTCGATCAAGGCTCTTACACCAATTCCTGCAAGAATGAATTGGCTATTGCACAGCGCTTGATGGGTTTCCCAGTAGATGTCGCAAATCTGGCCCGGCAACTCATGAGTGTCAGTGAGTCCCGGCCTTCCTATGACTCGCGGCGGGTAAACGTGCTCAGGGCCAGCGGAACCGCCTGAACCACTTTCCCAAGAAACTTCAAACTCCGTGGAATCCCGGAAGGTTATGGACTCACAGCCCTTGCACTGCATGATCTCGTAATCTGTCGTCGCTGTCGTCTCCGTCATCTCCTCCATTTCTACTTCTTGAGTGACGCGGACCTGTCGTACCGATTCAAGGACTATGTGCCACGTGTTTCGGTTGCAGGCTAAACAGGCCGACTGGAACTCGTTTCCCTTGGTCGTGTTTAGTATGGTTGTTTGCTTCTCTGCCATCCGCATTCCGCCAACAAGCGCAGACTTGTCTGAGGCGCCTACCCCCGTTTAGGCTGACCTGGATGAAACCGGTCCCGGCCACCGTAAGACGAAACCCGGCGGCGAGCTGGGGCGGCAGCCGGTTTGATTGTAACGATTTCTTCCTTGTCCGACAACTAACGCCCCCGTTCCTTCCGGTCGGGCTGCCAACTCCCTTATGGTCGGAAAGCCGTAGATATGGTCTGCCCTGTCACCTGTGGCGATGGTGCCTGGATCACGGCGCACCCGGAAACTGTCAGACTGGTGGCAGGCGTAGCGAGTAGCCGCGAGAATAACTTCCGTGTGGGCGACAATACGCCCTGAATCGTGTTGGCAGTTGGCAACAGGCCCAGATCGAATGGCTGTCTGGCCCTAGCGACGGGAGGCGCGTTCATCCGAAGTTGAGGCGTTTAGCGGGCGTCTGAGCCCGCTGCCGAAATCCCGAGCGAAGCCGAGGGATCAACGCAGTACCGGCAGTCAGATCAACACTGCGCTACCAGGACTCCAGCCGGGCGGTGTGGGACACCCTACGCCTAACGCTGGCGCTCAGCCGCGGCGCTACCGATCTGCCGTCGGCTGCAGCCCGCAGTTAGGCGCCACCGGAAGATTCTGGTTCATTCGCCCACGTCGAGAAAACGAGGTCGTCGAGATAGGGCTCTCGATCGTTTCCTAAAAACGTCTTCGTCAATTCAGGGTCTTGCAGTAACCCAACCAACGACCTTCGCACAAAGGTTTCGACCTCAGCCATGAGTGCAAGGCCGTCGGGGTTTTCCTTCCATCGGCCATGAGCTACTTTGGATCGGAAAGCGTAACCCGTCTTAGCACGGGCGAACAAGTCGCGCGCCTCAGATGGATTCTCAGCAAGGAAAAGTGACACGCGCTGCGACAACCTAAACGTCATTTCGCGGGCGTCCTCAGGTCCGAACAATGCCTCGAGGGCGATCCAGAAAAGCAAGTACCGGACTTCTTCCTCATTCATCTGCAGAGCCGACCACGTCGCACGGACCGCAGTCCACATTGCGTTGCCTCTGGGTAACAAGGCAAGCGATGAATGAAGCATTCGCGCGAAATCGATGTCTTCCGCCGAGAGCGTATTGCCAATATCCTGCGGGTGGCACAGAAGCGTGGAGTGTTGCTCGAGCCGCTGTACAAATGGTTGGCCACCAATCTGTGGAGCGTGGAGCACGACGTTGAAACATACTAGGGACGGACGGCTCAGCCAGAGAGCGAGATTGCCTAAGACTGTTAGCTCGTACTTTGTTTCTTGAATCGACTTCCGTTGCGGACCCTTCCAAGCGGGGTCGGGCTCTCCGAGTGATGCAGCTTCGTACTCGGCAACGAAGCCATGGGTCGCCTCGGCGAGGGCCCTGCGGTTGCGGGAGTCCAAGTTCTCGACAACGCGATCCTTCGCTACCCAGTCCGGGACAGCAGCCAAAACCAGGCCGTCCGCAAATTCGAAACGCGCGTCACTGCTCAGTTCCAGGTTGTGGAGCGGCGTTACTGTGTACCATCGTGTCATATCGCGTAGTCGTTCGCCAGCCGACCGGCCTAACGGCCTCGAGCTCAGCTGCCCGGCGGCTCGGGGAACGGGCCATCCATTCTCGCGCATTCTGGCAGGCGAGGCACGCGCCCATTCTCGCACGCCAGCCGGGTCAGCTGGAGCCAGTTGTTAGCTGGCAATGCGCGTGGGCTACCCGGCGAACTTCAGTTTCAAGAGCTTCGTGAGGACCGATTGCACCGTTGCTCGAAAATCGGCTATCTCGCGATCGGGGACTGCCACAGATGCACGTCGGTGGATGAGCTGACAACGCATCTGGTAGTAATGATTGATCTTCTTCCAGGTTGCGTCCTTGATCTTGACGTGTTTTCGGACTTCAATGTGGACCTGGGTTCTGTCAGCGAACATGGTCTGCAGTCTGGCGTCGCTGAAAGTCGCGCCGGATTCGTTGACCAAGTACTCTTTGAAGGCGATCTCGAGAGTGCTATCGAGCAGTATGAGGGCGATTCGGTTCTTCTGCTCGAGGCTCTGTTTGAGTATCCAATCCACGGCGATAATGCTCTCGAACAGGCCGGTGGTCCACGGCTTCTTCCCGGCTATGGCTCTGTTGGCCTGCCTGACGACGCGGGCGTAACGGGGCCTTGATTCGGGCAATGGGGGAAGATAGGAGGCGTTGACCGACGGGAAATCGGGAACCTGGACCTCTGTGATGGTGCCTGTCCTGTACCTGAAGACATGTTCCGGCCATCCGCCCTCGAACTTGCTGAGCCTGCGGGAAAGAGATGTGTAGTCTTTCACGACCCGCAGCAGCCAGTTCCGTAGTGAGAGGAATACTTCGTGGGATGGATTTACGTCGGATTTGCTGCTATTCCAGGGCATGAGCCTGGCCTCGCCGTTGAGCGACACGACGACACGCGCCAATGAGATGTCCGCGTGCGGCTTTCCTGACATGCCCGTGGCAAAGCCCACGTCGAAAGTCTTCAAAGCCCTGGCGATCAAGCGGTCGTTGCAGTAGAAGTAGACGCCGTATTCTCCGCCGGCTGGGCTCGATTCCATGGTGAGGCCCGCGATTGCGCGAACGCGTACCTCTCTTCCGTCCTGGGTTTCTACGACACCAGTGTAGAGTCGGGGTCCGTACCCGGGAGGATATGCCCAGTTGTCGAAAGTGATGGGGGTTACGCGCTCACTATTCAGGAAGAGGGTGACTCTATTGTCCTTCAGGAAGTCTGCGTAGGTGGCGCCCAAGTGAGAGGCCAGCTGGGATGATGATTCATCCGTGATCGGCCTTCTGAGTTTCAACAATTCAATATGGGTAGTTCCTTGGGGAATATGGGAGACCCTGTAAACGGGCAGTTGCCAGTCTTCGCTCTCCTGGATCCATGCATCGTTGAATTCCATCTGGAGTGTGTCGTTCTTCTCTCTGGTCGTGATCTTGATTTCCTGAGCAAGCGCCACAACAGCCCTTTTGGTGCCGACCCCGAAAATGCCGATGATTTGATCTGTTTCGACATTGCCGGTATGGCCTGGCCCAACGACGAACGAGAGGTCAGACTCGCTCACACCGCCTGCGTCATCGACGACGTCGATCCGCTGTTGCGTCTTGTCCAAGGTGATGCGCACGGACAGCTTTGAGACTCTCCCCTTTCTTACCCAGATGTCGAGCGCGTTGTCGATCAACTCGCAGATGGCCTTGTTCAGGTCATAGTCGGCGATGATCGAGAGGTAGAGCCTCTTGGTGGGCGTGGCGTCTATGGTGTCTACTTGTTCCTTCATGGCGTCCCCATGTGATCAGATGATCACGGAGCCTCCATTGCCAGCTAACCCTTGTTTGGGCCGACCCGCCTAATCCGTCAGATGACGGACCTAAGACCAGGCACCCCCACGATCGCGGTGGGGATAAGTTTTCATTATAAGGCCGCTTATGATCTATCAGGCATGTTGCCTCCAACTTCTTAGGCCGCCCGGTGGCCTCGCCTAATCCTCCGTGTCTCACCGGATACGGGCACCACCCGGTCGTACACCCTCGGAGCCGGGCGGCCAGGGAAGAGTTCCCCGTCAGCTGACGGGTGACCGACTGTCACGGGAGGAGTTGTTCATAACGCCAGGCCTGGACTCTCGCCAGAGAGCCAATTTTCCCACATCATAGACCACATCTCAACCGCCGAAATCTGGCCCCTGTAGCGCCGCTCTGTGAGCGGCGAAATCATTGATAATCAACGCCGGCGGTCATAGACCGCCGCTACAGCAGGCGGTTATCACACAGACTCTAGGGCCCCGCAGAAGCCGAACACTGGTTCCGCGCGAGTGACGGCGCACTCGGAAGAAATCTTGCCAGTTTCTGAGCAGCGGCGTGCCACTGGGCCGGATAACGCCCTTCTCTGAAACTGACCCACTACCGGTCGGGCTCAATCGCCTAAGCGGGGGCCTGTGCGCGAGGCGCACAAGGCACCTCAGGGATGCACCGAATCCTAAGCGCCAGGCTTGAGAAATCTGCTGAATCAGAGTGAGGCGCCAAGGGCGCTGTTTTCCGGTGACCGGAAACTCTATCCCGGTGGCGCGAGCAGTGGGTGGGCTCGATCCGGGAGTGCCGCTTCGGGGATTCGCTGACGGTGGACCGGCATGGGATGGTAATTAGCGGTAGTGCGAGGCCGGAGCCAGCAAGGGACACACGCATCCTCGGGTGTGCGCTGCCGGTGAAGTGGATGACTGGCTTCGGTCGCGGCTCGACCAGCTACCTCTGGATTGGCAACAAGCACAGTGACACGCTGAGGCGCAGATTCCGTAGCTCTTTGAGAAGCGCTAGCCCCCGCGTCTAGCCGACCCTCGATGTCTGGATCTCCAGCTCAAAAACCGCCACGAGACATCGACCAATTTAGCACTCTGCTAACATCGTCTCTTTAATTTCAATCGCTTATACATTCCATTCCCTCCATACAATCCCCCATACCCTTGCCCCAACGTGCGTCTACGCGGAGCCTAGCGCGATTTCCCGTAACCCGTACCGTCCATTACACTTAGCGATAACGGGAAGTCTAGGATATTCTCTGTCGGCGACAATTCAACTTCCAAAACCAGCCCCATCTTCGATGAGCTTGTGGCAGCCCGATTGCCAACAAATCTTTCGCCACCATCGTTA
>Ga0315279_10006813_pt1 | contig 14320 bp, 14 predicted proteins | sample YL17G06_20_MG_FD_203694 | JGI IMG/M metagenome (GOLD analysis project Ga0315279, IMG submission 203694) | Sediment microbial communities from Yellowstone Lake, YNP, Wyoming, USA - YL17G06_20 | ecosystem: Environmental > Aquatic > Freshwater > Lake > Sediment | place: USA: Wyoming | collected... | reverse complement strand
GGTCAAGTGGCCTTCGTGCGGCCGCGCCGAGGCGATTCGGCGACCTGATCCCGCCTCCCGGCAAAGACACCAAGAGTGGGGATCCGACCCCCACGTACGTAGAGCGAAGATCCGGCCCCGGTCCCCGGTCCCCACTTGACGGGACATGGCTGAGGTCTTCTTCTTGGTGGTCGTCCACTGGGCGTGCTATGATGCGTCTTGAACCTTGGGCTGGCCGGGCGATGAAGATCCGGGAAGTGATGAAGCTCATCGAGAGAGACGGCTGGTTCCTAGTTGCCGTGCGGGGAAGCCACAGGCAGTACAAGCATCCAGACAAGCCGGGCTGGGTCACCGTGGCAGGTCATCCGGATGACGATCTCGCTGCCGGGACGCTGAACAGTGTTCTCAAGCAAGCCGGTCTCCGGAGGTCAAAGGGAAGGTAGAAATGCGTCGCCTTCTCATCGTTGTCGAACGCGCGGGCGGGAACTACTCGGCCTACTCGCCGGATCTTCCGGGCTGCGTGGCGGCTGGAAAGACCCGTGAGCAGGCCACGCGCCGCATGCACGAAGCCATTGAGATGCACGTCGCCGGACTGCGCGAAGACGGTCTCGCTATCCCCAAGTCCTCCTCGTCCGCCGAGTACATCGCCGTTCGATAGAGCCGCCACCTGGATTGGGAGGCCGCACGGGCAGGCTTGCTCCCCGACGCCTGCCGCCGCGGGAAATCAAGAGACAAGATCTGCCCCCGACGCGCGCTACTCCCGTAAGCAGGAGGTCGGCGATGAGGCTGGGCTACACTGCTTGACGGTCAGACGATTGCGAGACGCGGTGGCGAGAGGATTGGGGTTGTCACGTCAAGATCTGCCCCCCTGCACCTCTTGCGTGCTCGGCGGGTTGTAAATGGGGGAGTCTAGTGCTGTACAATGGAGTCCAATAGGAGGTGCATCATGCGCGCTCGTTCCACGTGGCTGGTCGTTTTGGCGATCATGCTCGCGCTCGGCTCGGCCGTGCCGTGCGGCTCGGCCTACCAGCAAGCCCCACAGGCGGGTGGCGATGCCGGCGCGTTCGCGGCAGCCCTCGAGCAAGACGGGTTCATCGTGCAGGAGGGGAAGCTCGAGATCTTCCCCATCATCGATCTCTACAACATGGGCCTCTCCTCCAGCTGCTTCGGAAACAATCCAAGCACCCCCTACGCCGTCTTCTTCGTGCCTCCGGCTCCCGGCCAGGCGGCAGTGAGCGACACCCCAGGAGACGCCGCGACGTTGGACGGGAGGACTCTGGTGAACTACAGACTCCGGCCGGACGAGGCCATCGTCATGGTTGGGCGGACCCCGCCCGCGTGCAGCTACTTCAGTTATCGAAGTTACCTCTTTGACCGATTCTTCCCGGACGCGGGAGAGCGGAGGGTTGTCTTCGCCAGCATGGGCGACACGCTGAACCGGATGACAATCAGGACGGGCGGAACTCCGGACGGACAAGCGGGAAGCCCCTTCGATCAAGCGACCATCATCGTCATCACGGCCGACCAAGGCATCGACCAGCGAGTGAGAGCCGCAGCCCAGGCGGCCGGTTTCCCTGTCTCCATCATCAACACCGACGTCATCCCACCTTCACTGGTGAACATGGGGCTGGAGAGCGACGCGGACAAGTTCCTGACCATCCTTCGGCTCGCGTTCTTCCAGGATCGCCAGGCTGGCCTGGCCTACATGAAAGACATCCCGGCGAGGGTGTTCCGCCTGACACCGAAAGAGGCCGCACCTCTCAACCCGTACGGAGTACCCGACCTCCGAGTACGGGGAACCGGAGACACCTCGGAGTTCGACCTCCTCGGCGCGCTCGAGGACCTGAGACAAGCCATCCTCGCCAAGCACGGCTCGGCTAACGCCAAGGAGCTTGCGACCAGCGTCTGGCTCTACGAAGGGCTGGATGCCATCCAGCGTGGAATCAACGTGATCGGCGAGAATCGCGACACGAGCTACCTGAGGACCGAGGAGTTCACTCTCGCCGCTGACCCCGACGAGTTCCTGATCGTCTACGGCGTCAACCACGCGGCAACGGGCAAGGCGACGTACTCCAACTTCAGCGCGTATGGAGTCGCTGGCCTAAACGGCATTGGGGCCGTGAGCAACCACGAGTTCGCGGGGACGGCGGAGGAGTACATCCCCGGGAATCCGGCGGCCAAGTACCTCTACGTGTGGAAGATCAGTCGCAGCTGCGACGGCGGTCCGAACTGCCTCACAGTGCCGTGGGGAGTCAAGGCATACGGCCTCGACCTCGACAAGCCTGGCTTCATCGCCTTCCGAGCGTACCTGGAGCCCGAGACCAAGGTCGGCCCGAGTTGGTCCGAGATCGTCTACGACCGGGTGATCAAGTTTAGCGGGTCGGACTGAGAGACAAAGCGCTCTTAGCCTGGGGTGGCTGTGCCGCTGCCGGGCCGGACCGCTGACGGCAGACTGGGAACGAGTTTCGGGGACATAGTACCGATCTTCGACTCCGCGAGATCCGCTGCTTTGCGGGAACCAGGGCTCGTGGCGGACATCGCTGACTGGACCGAGTCCCTCGGCTGTTCCTCAGATGATCTCTCCGCGATTCGGAAGCGCACACGCACGGGACGCCCCCTCGGAAGCGACGCGTTCCTCCGCTGCGTTGCATCTGTCACCGGTCGGGTTGTTCGCCCCAAGAAACCAGGGCCGAGGTGTGTGAGATGAGCACAATGTCTCCGGAACTCAATAGTCGGACTGATCGCCCAGCTGTGCGTCTATCCGAGGAGCGGCCGGTTGTAGGCTGGCGGCGACGTTGCGCCTGCCACCTGGAGCGCGATAGATGAGGAAGCCAAGACATGGAAGAGACTACCATCTAGGTGAGACCCAGCGTACCATATGGCGACGCGTACACTGACGCTCCAAGCAGGGAGGTGGGACATGGCGCGCTCGAAGACGGTGACGGCAGCTTGGATTAGCGCAGGTGCGATAGTCCTCGCCGGGGTCGTCACGGGTGTCTTCTTGCTCATCAAGCCAGAGACCCCGGGGATCACGATCACCACTGCGCACAAGGGCGATAGCCCAATCATAGTGACGGGCGAGTCTCGCGACATCAAGATCGAGTACATCGTTCCCGAATCCCGAACTCACGAAGCGATCGCGGCACTCGAGGAGAAGCTGCAAGAGACGGGGCAGGAGCTTCAGCTCCAGCGAAGCGACATAGAGCTCCTGACGCAAGCTCTGAGAGACCTTGACCAGCGCACAAGCGGGATTGAGAGACTACCCGATGGGCGGACAAAGATCGGAAACCTTGTCGCCGGGCAGCCGATAGCCCTCCTTGAAGAGCACGACGCCGCGATAGCAGCGTACACGCAGGGGGAGTATGAGGAAGCGCTAGGCCATTCGAAAGCCGCGATTGGCATGTTGGAAGCCAGCCAGCGCCCGGATGTCTCGATGAGCGCTGGCAGCCTTTCTTCGGCGGACGAGAGCAAGATCTACTACGTCGCCGGGCTGTCAGCGCAGCGCCTGCGTCAAACCGAACAAGCGTTGGGGTGGGCCCAGAAGGCCGTTGAGCTTTCGCGTAGCGCAGAAACACTAGGACTCTTGGTATCAGCCCTTGCGAACGCCGGCAGGCAAGCCGAGGCCACTGCCACTCTGACTGAAGCATTGGCGTCGTTTCCTGATGCACCGGGCCTGCTTTACGTTCGAAGTCAGCTTGTTCCCTCAGCCGGGCAACGCTAGCTCGATACCTAACGAAAGGTCTCACTCCATGTGGGGGGGCGCACTCCCATGACTGCGGGGTCGGCATCTTGCCTCTCGATGTTCGCTGCCGCGAGCGTGGTGGGCTACGCCTTCGCCAAGAGCTTCTTCACGTGCGGGATGAGCCCGCTGTCGTTCAGGGTGGCGAGGACTCCCTTGGGCAGGGCTGGGAAGTGGTACTCCTTGCCCTCGTGGATGACGACGCCCTTTTCGAAGTCGATCCCGATCGTGTCGCCCTTCTTGATGGCGTCGGTGCCGCCGGCGAGCTCGACGACGGGGAGGCCTTCGTTGATGGCGTTGCGGAAGAAGAGGCGCGAGAAGGAGACCGCCACGACCGCGGTGACGCCGGAGGCCTTGACGCAAGTGGCGGCCTGCTCGTGCGACGAGCCGCACAGGGAGTCGGGCACCGCAAGACGGAATCTGACCCCTTCGTCGGCGGATAGCGGCCAGTGCGTCAATTTCCTCTCCGGGGACCGGAACCCCACGGCAGACCAAGGGTATCGCCGGTGATCTAGTCAGCTCTAGTCAATGCGCGCTAGAATAGTGGAAGCTGCAGGTCTGGTTCCGGGGAGGTCGCTCGGACCGACGTGTGTTTCTGAGGATGGGGCTCGTATGGACGACAACGACAGGCCAGGAGACTACGCCGAGCTAGAATACCAGACTGCTCAGGACTCGGCTCAGCATCACGACCAACTCATCTGGACTTCCACCAGCCTCATGTGGGTGGCGAGCCTGGTTCTGCTGGGATTTGTCCTGCAAGGCCTTCGCGACGGCACGGACCGTCTTGTCCTTACGGCTGCGGCTGGGCTGGGTGTCGGCATGATCCTGGTCCAGTGGCGCTTCAGGAACATATGGCGTGGTGTCATGACAAGGAAGTACGAAGCATGTCAGACTCTCGAGAGACTCGACGGTTTTGCCGCGAAGCATCATTCTCGTGAGGCACGTGACTATCCGCGTGGAGCCATGGGGCGCCTCTACGTCGCGACATCGCTTGCCTTCATCTCCGTGTGGATCTTCCTCGTCGCTACGTTGTGGTGGCCTTCGCTCCTGCCAGAGCACGCGGTACACCCTCCTGCCGTCTCAGTGCCGCCGGCCACAATCCAGGAGACAACGGGTGGCTTCCTACAGGATTACGGCGCCCTCCTGATTGGCGCCGGGACGCTTGTCGTAAGCGGTTTCCTGGCGTTCAACCAGTTGGCGGTGCGGCGGCTTCAAGCTCAGATCCTCCGTCAACAGCGCGCGACCTCGGACCTGCAGGCAAAGGCGCTTGCGTTGAGCGAGCACGCACAGGACTGGAATGAGCGCCGACTTTCCCCAATGCCGGTACTCCTGCCGCTGCGGTGCACGCGTTCATCCTCCGGTCCCAGTTTCCAAATTACGTTTAACATCTCGAATCCGGGAGATGTTCCTCTCTTCGTCGTCAGCATGTTCTTGAAAGCCCACGATGCGAAGGGCCTGAAGGTGTTCGAAGTGAAAGGCGAGCCAGAGCGTCCGGACGACGACACGAGCGTCTGGGAGTCCATGCAGGTTGACGCTCACGGGGTCCGCGCCTTCCGCCTTACGGCTCAGACACTGGCCGCCAAACAGGCGACCACACCGGGCACCTTGGACATGTCGCTCACATTCATAGCTGGAGATCGGGGCGGGGTTCTCAACTGCTCTACGTTCAAGGTGCGGGAGCTCGGGCCCAGCGAACTCGGCAAGATCGGCAACTGGGATCAGGCGTGGTGGTTTGTCGCGGGTCAAGGCAAGCTTCATCTCACAGGCTTGCAGCTTGTCGACATGGGTCTGCCTGCGTAGTCCTGGGCGTCGGGGGCAAATCCCGCGATGCCGCATAGGCTGGCACGCGGCACATCCGTCTCGCCCTGAACCGGCGACCTCCGCTACGCCTTCCCGAGCAGCTTCTTCACGTGCGGAATCAACCCGCCGTCGTTCAGGATGGCGAGGACTTCCTTGGGCAGGGCGGGGAAGACGCAGCTCTTCCCCGCGAAGGCGGGAAACAAGACTTCCCGCGTCACTCCCACCGGACCACACAGACGGGGGTGGTTCGGGAGCAGGTTGCGACCCTCCGCCGACGGGTTGTGCAGGCTAGGGAACGGCGCGCAAGGGAGCAAGAGAAAGGGGCTGACCCGGCCGTCTCTGATGCTTCAGGCATTCCGGTCCGCAGTGGGCCGGCCGCTCCCCTGTGTCTTCAGGATCACGGCGGGCCACGCACTTGACAACGCATCGTGAACGTGCGTACGTTGTCTCCGCAGAAGAGAAGAAGGAGGTGTTTACGTGTACTGTCCTCACTGCGGAAAGGAAATCGCGAGCGATGCGGTTGTTTGCGTCGGATGTGGCAGGGCTCTACAGCCCGCGAGGGGTGCCACTCCCGCCGTTGGAGTCAGCCCAAAGTCCCGGCTGGTCACCACCCTCCTCGCGTTCTTTCTTGGCGAGCTGGGTATCCATCGGTTCTACCTGGGCAAGATCGGAACGGGAGTGCTCATGCTTCTGACCCTCGGTGGCCTCGGAATCTGGGCTCTGATTGACTTCATCATGGCTGTTGCCGGCAAGATGAAGGACTCCAAGGGTCTCCTTGTGCGCGACTGGCAGGTCGACTGAGCAGGAGGGGGCTCTGTGAGCTCCTGTGCGTCGGCGCCCTAGGGGACGGCGTTCCTGCGCGCGGACGGGGATCAGGCGACGCCCTTAGCCCACCGCGCCCACACCTAGCCTAGCCCTTTCCCAACAGCTTCTTCACGTGCGGGATCAACCCGCCGTCGTTCAAGATGGCGAGGACTTCCTTGGGCAGGGCCGGGAAGTCGCACTCCCTCTCCTCGTGGATGACGACGCCACGCTCGAAGTCGATCCCGACCGTGTCTCCCTTCTTGATGGCATCGGTTCCGTAGGCGAGCTCGGTCTGTCGGTTGCAGAACGCCTCCTCGCCTACCACGCCGCCGTACTGAAACGGGTTCGTCATCTTACGCACCATGCGTAACGCATTATGCGTAACGCGCGGGCCACGTCAAGAGCTGCGGGATCGCCTCGGGACAGGGGGGATGGCCAAAGCCTGCTTCTTGAAGAACCCTTCCAGCAGAGACGCCCTCTACCCCTTGCCGAGTGCTTTCCTCACGTGCGGGATCAAGCCGCCGTCGTTCAAGATGGCGAGGACCTCCTTGGGGAGGGCGGGGAAGGGATAGCTCTCCCCCTTGTGGAGGACGAGGCCTTCTCGAAGTCTATCTGGACCGTCTCTCGCTTCTGGATCATGTCGGTGCCGCCGACGAGCTCGACGACGGGGGCCCCTCGTTGATCGCGTTCCGGAAGAAGAGGCGGGAGAAGGAGACGGCAATGACTGCTCCGACGCCAGAGGCCTTGACGCAGGTGGCGGCCTGTTCACGCGAGGAGCCGCAGCCGAAGTTCGTGCGGGTCACGATGATGTCGCCCTTCTTCACTTCCTTGGCGAAGGTGCGGACATCAGGGACACAACACTCATTTCCGCTACCACCCGCTGCGGGGTACGTGCTCCCTACACACAGACCGGCCGAACTGCGGGAACGTAGAGCCAAGCGAACGAGGGCCAGCCCGCAAGCCGACCTGTTGCGGGGCTGGCCGATTCGTGGGTCGGCGACGGTTTCGCTGAGCGCTCCGCATGGCCGAAGCAGGTGACGCTTCCCCAGCATCTCCGATTTGCATGGCGGCACGCACTGCTGCAGTCTTCCTGGTGCATACTACCTACTTGTGATGGAGCGAAACGAAGGCTTGGCGCGGGTCATCAGTGTGGCTCTCCTGCTGGAGAGCTTCCGCCTGCCGGGGTCGGAGTTCAGACTATCTGACACGATTCGCCTACGGCGATGCGGTGAGGACGAGTTGTCTGCTCTCGGGAGGGTGGACCGGTTTGCAGTACTTGACGGACAAGGCCTCGCTGCGCTTGAGGGGCAGTTCGATTCCCATGAGGATACGGCCAATCTAGGGCATTTCCGCGTCCTGAGGCGTCACGTCGAGAAGGCCGCACTTGCACTGCGCCTGACGTTCCCGGGTACTCTGGGGTGGCGAATGGCTTGCTTCTCGTGGCCCCAGCAGGGCGCGTACGAGGTCTTCCCCCGGCGGGCAGACTACGGCTCCCTCAACGCTCTCGGAGAGGGAGAAGTGCAGGTCTCGCCTCGGGGACTCAGTCAGGCGGCTGAGCTGTGGTGCAAGACGAAAGATGTTCTCTTGTCGCTCAACGGCCGGCCCTACCTGGCAGTTGCCCTTGACCGGTTCAGCGATTCGTATGCTCGCGCGAACCATTTGGACAAGGTGCTAGACCTCGTGATATGCGTCGAAGCCTTGGTGCCGGAAGGACCTGGACGCGGCAAAGGAAAGCGGATAGCTCGGCTCGTGGCCCCTCTGATCGTGTCCGAAGCGCCGCATCTCAGGCAATCCGACGCGCGGCAAGCCGTAGAGTCGCTGTACGAGACGAGGAACGCCGTCGTGCATGGCGAGAACGTCAAGGTCGATGCTGGACAGGTTCTGTCCTGGAAGGACCGTGTTCGTCAATGCCTTCGTGGGTACCTGGAGAAGACGGCTGCCGGTGCTGAGCCGGCGTGGCTGGAGCGGGGGATGTGACTCCCATGGTGAGCGGGCGCTGGAGTCAACTCCTCGTTTGGAGGCAGAGGGCCACGGGAAGGAGCGGTTTGGGTCCTGCGATGACGCATTGGATTGGCGGCAGGCCGTGCCCCGGGCGGACGAGACTGACCATCTAACCAGCGCTGCGGTCGAACCCTGGCTCTCGACTCTACGCCTTCCCCAGCAGCTTCTTCACGTGCGGGATCAGGCCGCCGTCGTTCAGGATGGCGAGGACTTCCTCGGGGAGCGCGGGGAAGTGGTACTCCCTCCCCTCGTGGATGACGACGCCCTTCTCGAAGTCGATCCCGATCGTGTCGCCCTTCTTGATGGCGTCGGTTCCGTAGGCGAGCTCGACCACGGGGAGGCCTTCGTTGATGGCGTTCCGGAAGAAGAGGCGCGAGAAGGAGACCGCGACGACCGCGGCGACGCCGGAGGCCTTGACGCAGGTCGCGGCCTGCTCGCGCGAGGAGCCGCAGCCGAAGTTCGCGCCCGCGACGAGGATGTCACCCTTCTTCACTTCCTTGGCGAAGGTGGGGTCGAGGTCTTCGAGGGCGTGCTGGGCCATCTCGGCGGGCGTCATCGGCTTGTACGTGTACTTCCCGGGGAAGATGACGTCGGTGTTGACGTCGTCCCCGTACTTCCAGACCTTCCCTTCGATCATGCGCCACCTCCGGCGTAAGCATGGCGGGGATCGGTGATCACGCCCGTGACCGCCGAGGCGGCGACCGTCGCCGGCGAGGCGAGGTAGGTCGACGCCTCCGCCGATCCCATCCGTCCCTTGAAGTTCCGATTGGCGGTCGAGAGACAGACCTCGCCTGCGGCGAGAACTCCCTCGTGCGCCCCGAGGCACGGGCCGCAGCCGGGGTTCAGCACCATCGCGCCCGCCTTCACAAAGATCTGGATGAGTCCCTGATCGAGGGCCTCGAGGAGTACTTCCTGCGACGCGGGGAGGACGAGCATGCGCACGCCCTTGGCGAGCTTCTTCCCCTTCAGGAACCGTGCGGCAAGCTTCAGGTCCTCGAGGCGGCCGTTGGTGCAGGTCCCGAGCAGCGCCTGGTCGATCTTCGTCCCCGCGACGTCCTCGACCGGCACGACGTTGTCCACGGTGTGGGGCTTGGCCACCTGGGGGCCGAGCGTGGAGGCGTCGTAGGTCAAGACTTTCTCATATGCAGCGTCCGGGTCGGGGTAGATCGGGGTGTACTCGGCCACGGCGCGGCCGTTGAGGAAGGCGAAGGTCTTCTTGTCCGGGGCGCAGTAACCGTTCTTGGCCCCCATCTCGACCGCCATGTTCGCCATGACGAGGCGCGAGGAGAGGCTCATCGCCTCGATTCCTTCGCCCGTGTACTCGACCGACCGGTAGAGGGCGCCGTCCGCGCCGATGTCGCCGATGATCTTGAGCACGAGGTCCTTCGACGTCACCGGCTCCCCGAGCTTCCCGGCGACGTCGATCCGGAAGGTCGCCGGGGTCTTGAGCCAGATCCGCGAGGTCGCATAGAGGGCGGCCATCTCCGAGCGGCCGACCCCGGCGGAGAAGGCGCCGAACGCGCCGTAGGCGGTCGTGTGGGAGTCGGAGCCCAGGATCAGTGCCCCGGGCAGGGCGAACCCCATCTCGGGAAGGACTTGGTGGCAGATCCCAACGCCGACGTCGTAGAAGTGCTCGATCCCTTGTCTTGCGACGAACTCGCGGATCTCCTTGTGTCCGAGAGCGTACTCTTCGGTCGAGGCGGGCACGGTGTGATCGAGCACGATCACGAAGCGCTCCGGGTTCTTCACCCGCTCGACCCCGAGCTTGGCGAAGGTCTTCGCGATCGCGGCGGTGTTATCGTGCGAGAGGCAGAAGTCAGGCTCGACCTCGACGATCTGCCCGACCGCGACGGTCGCAAGCCCCGCCTTCTTCGCCAGCACCTTCTGGGCAAAGGTCATTTCCATGTCGATCACCCCTCGAGTGGATCGAAGTTCATGAAGTCGGCGTAGTGGAGGATGATCGCCTCCGCCGTCCGCTTGTACGGGTCTCCCTCCTTGGAGTGGGTGGCGATGATGTGCAGAACCTCGGCCGGGAGGCCCTGGGCATCAGCCAGGGCGAGTCCGGAGAAGGGATGCCGCACGAGCGACCCCTCTTTCGTCTTCTTGAAGGTACCGCCGGTCTCGGTCACCTCGAGGAGCTTCCCCACGTCGTGGAGGAGGGCCCCGGCGAGGAGGATGTCCCGGTTGAGCTTGAGCTCTCCCTTGTAGATCTCGTCGAATGTCTCGGCCACGGCCAGGCAGACCTTGGTGACGCTGCGGACGTGGTCGGCGAAGCTGATCTTGACTGGCTTCAGGAGCGTGAAGGGCATGCGCGCGATGTCCTTCGGAGTCCAGCCGCCGCGCCTGAGTCCCTCCTCCCAGGTCGCGAGGACCTTGTCGCGGAGGTCCTTGTTCTCGATCAGGTCGACTTCGGGGAGGAACTTGCGAATCTCGTCTCTCACTCCCATCCTTCCACCTTCCTTACGACGTCGATCACGGTTCCGTCCCGCCACTCGATCGCGGCGATGACTTCGTCTCCGAACACGGGCCGGCCGAGAGGTCGGACGAGCCGGTCGGCCTCCTCCTTCATCTCGGCCAGGTCGCGCACGGGGAGCCCGGCGGCGACGAGGGCGTCCCTCAGGTCCTGGCGCTTGGGGTTCACGGCGAGGCCGCGCTCGGTGACGATCACGTCGATCACCTCGCCGGGGGTGGTCACGGTCGTGACCCGGTCGAGGATCACGGGGAGCCGACCGCGGATGGACGGGGCGGTGATGAGGGTCATCTTCGCCCCGGCGGCCACGTCCTGGTGCCCACCGATCCCGTGCAGGAGCCGGCCGTCGGAGTGGGTGTTCACGTTCACGTTGAAGTCAAGATCGACCTCGGTCGCTCCGAGGAAGGCGGCGTCGAGCAGGTAGGTCGAGCAGCCGCGGGAGTCGTAGTTCGCGTAGAGGCCGGGGTCCATCATGACGTGCGCCGGGTCCTCGCGGATCGAGGCGACCGCTGCGGGGTCAAACGCCTGCCCGTCGAGGATCGCCCGCACGAGGCCCTTGTGCAGCATGTCGACCATGATCTTGGTTCCGCCGCCCATGACGAAGCTCCCCACGATCTTCGCCTTCTCCATCTCCTCCGCGAGGTACATCGTCGCGGCGAGCGAGATCCCGCCCGCTCCGCCCTGGAAGCTGAGGCCTTCCTTGAAGTAGGGCGAGGCCTTCACTGCGTCGGCAGCGAGGCGGGCGATCCGCAGGCGAGCCGGCGAGCGCGTCATCTCGAGGGTCCCCGAGGCGATCTGCGCCGGGTCGCCGACCTCGTCCACCACGACGACGTAGTCGGTCCACCCCTGCTCGATCTCGAACGGGTAGGCCGGGTAGGGGCAAAGGTCGTTCGTGACGACGACCGTCTTCCTCGCGTACTGGGCGTCGACGCGGCAGAAGCCGATCGGCCCGCAGGGGGTCCTTCCGTTGACTCCGTTCGCGTTCCCGTAGGGATCGGCCTGAGAGGCGGCGACGAAGGCGACGTCGATCGCGACGTCGCCCGCCTCGATGGCGCGCCAGCGGCCACCGTGGGAGCGGAGCGTCCCCGGCTCGGCGAGCTTCCCGCCCTGCGAGACAAAGGCACCCACCGGCCCGTTCATCGAGCCCTCGATTCGGTTGACGACGCCTCCCTTGATGTGGTCGACGAGCTTGGAGTGCGTGGGGAAGAGGGCGGTGGGGAAGAGGCGGAGATTCTTGAGGCCGCCCCGGGCGCAGGCGTCGACAACCTGGTTGATGACCCGGTCGCCCTCGCGGAAGGAGTGGTGGAACGAGACGGTCATTCCGTCCTTGAGGCCGGTCGCCTCGATCGCGGCCTCGAGCGAGGGGAGGACCTTGTTCTCCCCTGGAGCGCTCCACTTCTGGGGTCGGGCGGCCTTGCGGCCGGTCCTCTTCGTCACGAACGCCCCGGCGAAGGGCTCGACGGTGCGGCTGCCGATCCTCTCGGGTATCTCACGGCCGAGCGCGTTCTTCATCGGGAGTCCCTCCTGGCGAGGCGATCCGCGAGGAAGAGGGCGCGCCGCGCCCGCTCGAGGACGGGCCGGTCGATCATCTTCCCGCCGATCGCGATCGCGCCGATCCCACGCCTCTCGGCGTCCTCGGCGGCGGCGACGATCTTCCGCGCCTCCTCAAGCTCCTTCGCGCTCGGGGAGAAGACGGCGTGGAGCGTGGCGATCTGGGCCGGGTGGATCGAGCCCTTTCCGTCGAATCCGAGATCGCGCGCGAGCGTCGCCTCGGCGAGGAGCCCCTTCTCGTTCTCCACGTCGGAGTAGACCGTGTCCGAGGCCTGAATCCCGGCGGCCTTAGCCGCGGCGACGATCATGGAGCGGGCGAAGAGGAGCGCTTCCGGCGTGCGCCGGGCCCCGACGTCGCGGGTGAAGTCCTCGGCGCCGAAGGCGAGGACTGCGACGCGCGCGTCCGCTCCCGCGATCTCCTCGGCGTGGAGGATCCCCTTGGCCGTCTCGAGGATCGGCATGACGAGGGTCGTCCCGGCGGGGATATCCAGGCTCTTCTCGAGGGAGGCGAGTTCCTTGGACAGCGCGGCTATGTCGGCTTTCGACTCGGCCTTGGGAAGCGCGACGCCGTGCGGTCGGCCGCGCAGGACCTCGGGGAGGTCGTCCCTCCCGCCCAGGTCGAGGGGGTTAATCCGCACCCAGACCTCGGCGGGGAAGTCGATCGCCGTGAGGAGGTGCTTCACGAGGACCCGCGCGGCGGCCTTCTCGGCCAGCGGGACGGAGTCCTCGAGGTCAAGGAGGACGCAGTCCGCGCCGTGCAGCTCGATCCCGACGAGGAGGCGCGGGCTGTTGCCGGGAGCGTAGAGCCGGCTCCGCCGAGGCGCGTTACGCTCGGCCTTCCCGCGCTCGACGCGCGGGGAGAGCGGCGAGAGGTCCGGGAACGCGGCGCGGGCCGCGGTCTCCACCCGCGCGGCGAGGACGTAGTTGAGGGCCCCCTGATCGAGGACGGAGACGGCGCCTTTGACCTTGCCGAGTTGGGAGAGGGTCTCCTCGACCACCTCGCGGATGCCGCGCTCGAAGAGCTCGGGATCCTCCGTCTTGACCTCGACGGAGAGCGCCCGCGCCGGAGTGACCGCGGCGCGGCAGTCTCCCTTCGCGTCCGACCCGGCCATCGTTTCGTTCGGCATGTCTCCCTCCTAGCGCAACAGGAGCGCGAGCACCGCCTTCTGGGCATGGAGGCGGTTCTCCGCCTGGTCGAAGATCGCGCTCCCCGGGCTTCGGGAGGCCTCGTAGGTGATCTCCTCTCCGTAGTGGGCGGGGAGGCAGTGGAGGACGAGGGCGTCGTTCGCCGCGACGTCCAGGAGGCGCTGGTCGATCGTGAAGCCAGCGAAGGCTCGGCGCCGCTTCTCGGCCTCCGTCTCCTGTCCCATGCTCGCCCAGGTGTCGGTGTACAGGACGTCCGCCCCAGTCGCGGCCTCCACCGGGTCACGCAGGATCTGGACGCGTCCACCGACCTGGCGGGCGGCGGCGACGATCGCGTCATCGGGTTCGTAGCCCTTTGGACAGGCGATGCGGAACGCCATGCCCACCTTGGCGCACCCGCTGATCAGGGAGTGGGCGACGTTGTTCCCGTCGCCGATGAAGGTCAGGGTGAGGGAGTCGAGACGGCGCTTCTTCTCCCAGACGGTGAGGAGGTCGGCCAGAGCCTGGCAGGGGTGCAGGAGATCCGAGAGCCCGTTGATGACCGGGACGGTGGCGAACCGCGCCAGCTCGAGGATGTCCTTGTGAGCGAAGACGCGCGCCATGATCCCGTCGACGTAGCGCGAGAGGACGATCGCCACGTCCTCGACGGTCTCTCGCTTTCCGAGTTGGATCTCGTCCGGGCCGATGTAGATCGCTCGCCCTCCAAGCTCCATCATCCCGACCTCGAAGGAAACCCGCGTGCGGAGCGAGGGCTTCTGGAAGACCATGGCGAGCGTCTTCCCGGAGAGCACGTCGTGGCGCGCGCCCGCTTTGTGCTCGAGTTTCAGCGTCTT
>Ga0315279_10006812_pt1 | contig 14322 bp, 13 predicted proteins | sample YL17G06_20_MG_FD_203694 | JGI IMG/M metagenome (GOLD analysis project Ga0315279, IMG submission 203694) | Sediment microbial communities from Yellowstone Lake, YNP, Wyoming, USA - YL17G06_20 | ecosystem: Environmental > Aquatic > Freshwater > Lake > Sediment | place: USA: Wyoming | collected... | reverse complement strand
GAGGTTATAGTCGCGCCGGATGAGGGGTTCCCGCGTAAAATCCGCAGGCAACTCCCTATATTTGTACGGAAGAGTCACCTCTTCAATCCCGATGTAATCTACCAGGTATTGCAGTTCGCACTGCTTATTGTTGGGGCAGCTGACGCACCGCTCGTTGACGGAGACATGGCGCAGGCAGATATCGTAAGGACCGCAGCGCTCACGGCGGTGGCAGGTAAGGCAGGCATTGGGATGCTCGGTCAGGATAAGCTGTAAAAAGGAACGCCGCAACTCCTGTAGCTGCGATGTGTTGGTGGTAACCTTCATGCCGTCGGTGGCCGGCGTGGTGCAGGCTGTGGGCAGTCCACGCATATTCTCAATCTCCACGATGCAGAGTCGGCAGCCGCCGTAGGGCTGTAGACTCGGGTGATAGCACAGCGTAGGAATATAGATGCCGGCACTCTGCGCTGCCCCCAGCACCGTGGCACCTCTCTCAACTTCCACCGAAACTCCGTCGATTGTCAGCTTTATCTTCTCAGCCATAAGCATTAAAAAAGCTACCCTCGATAATTCGGGGATAGCTACCTCCTGGTTCTAGCTTTAATTATAGTTGTGTCTGGCACTGTATAAACTTTAGCATTAAATCAGGGACAATTCAAGCCTTAAACCAACAGGCTTTTTATGCAGTCTATACTCAAAACTACATTGACAGGACAAGTCAGACTGTATACCATAATTATGTATGTCAGTGGTAAAAGTCATGAAAAAAGACATTGTTTTAACCGATAGTTCGGTGCTGTTACGGCCCTACCGCCTGATTGACGCCGACGAGGTATATAAAGCCGTTCTGGAATCCCTGGCGGAGCTATCGCCGTGGCTGCCGTTTGCCCATAAGGACTACTCCATCAAGGAAAGCCGCGCCTGGATAAAGAAAAGACCGGAAGAATGGAAGAAGGGCACCGCCTATGAGTTCGCCATTATAGATGCCAGAGACGGCTCCTATCTGGGCGGATGCGGCCTTAACGGTGTCGATAAAGAGAACCGGCGGGCCAACCTGGGCTACTGGGTGAGGACAAGCCGGATGGGACAGGGAGTGGCTCCGTCGGCTACCTTACTTCTGGCAAAGTGGGGCTTTAAAGAGCTTAGACTGAAAAGGATTGAGATTCTGGTGGCTACCGGCAACACACGCAGCCTGCGCGTGGCTGAGAAAGCGGGAGCGCAGCGCGAGGGTATCCTGAGGAACAGGCTGCTCATTAGTGATAAAGCGCACGATGCCGTGATGCACTCGTTAATACCGCAGGACCTGGCAAAAATATAGTACTAGACTGACAAAGAATTTTAATATTTCCTCGCCCCTTAGTGGGAGAGGATTAAGGTGAGGGGGCTTCGATTTCACCCTCACCCTTCCCTCTCCCATCAAGGGAGAGGGATTTCGAAATGAGATTTGTACCACCGTGATTCATCGCCTATAATGATACTCACCGATGATGGTTAGAGAGTATATATTCCTGGCGGCCGGCTGCGTATCGGTAGGCATGGTCATAACGTTTGTTGTCCTGGGAGTGTGCCAGCGCCTCGGAATAAATATCGATGAAAATCTATGGGTGGTGGCCATACCGGCCGTGCTGACTCTAATCCTGAACGTCACTCTCCTGGAACTCTACCGCAAGTTCAGGAGGAAAAAATAAGGGGAAACCCTTCAGCTAAAGGATAAAGAGAGGGTAATAGGAACACAGAGAGGGGCTTTCGCCCCTCTTTAACACGATATTCTATATTTAGATATTCTACCAGAGCGTGCTCCAGTCCAGGACCTGACTGGGCTTGGGGGTGTTGGCGAGCGTTTCCTCCAGGGCATCTATTTTGGTGGTGCATTCTTCCATAAGCCCATCCGACCGTTTTAGATGTTCCCTGGCTGCTTTCTGGTGACCGTTGTCCTTATCTCTGGTAAACCAGATTTTCTGTGAATGGTAAATAGAATAGATGGTTTTATGGTTGCCATTACCATTGTCCCCCGCCCCGCTATCATCTTCATCATTTTGCAGGTTTCTCAGGTAGGCTTTCCAACGGGCTGGTTGAAACAAAGAGGCACCCCTTTCGTAGACGCAATATTTATTGGTGATATTATCGGATATTAAGGATGAAAAGTCAAGGTGAGAAAAGAATCATGATTGATTGCTTCATGTATTTGAGATAAGGTAGCCTGCAACCCCTCCTTTAACCCCCACCCAATTACTTAAAGAAGCCCCATCCCCCTTAATCCCCCTTCCCGGCGGGAAGGGGGAGGAAAAGAAAAGAGAGGCTGCCGCCCCTCTTCGCAGGCTACTCCCGTTTGAGGTAACCTAAAAATTGACAAAAGCTATATAATATGAGGTGAGTGATAGATAAATTAAGGAGGTTGATAAAATGGCTCAAAAAAGCAGAAAACCTAGAAGAGATATGAAAGTAGGAACTTTTGAGAAAAAATTTGGATTGAAAAAAGGAGCAATTAAAAATAAAGGTGGTAGAGATACTAGAAGTGATGCAAGAATAAAGAGAATTAGAGAATCTTGAATTTGATTACATAAAAAGTATAACCTACTAACCAATACTCTCTGCTTTTCTTCTTCTTGGTTTCTTTAAATGTACTAGGAAAACTTCGCCATTATATCTATCTTTAATCTCCTCAGTTATTCGCTTTAAATGTTTTTCATCTAAGCGACCATACACGACTACATATACCTTGTAATGATGTTTACAATAATCCTGCAACTGCCCAAGTAGTCTATCAACCTCGCCTTTATCAGGCTCCAATTTGCCTTCAATAAGAATATCGCCTACTCTTATATCTGCCCCTTTTGCATCACCCAATGATTCATGGATCGCATTTATTTTTTGGTGTCTTAATTCACTAACAAGTTCTTTGTTTGCTTCATCTTCATTTTTATAAGTTCTTGCGATATTATCCATACTTGCCAGAGCTTTTAATAGATGATTTCCAAGCTCTCCAACTATTCTTCTTCTCTCTACATATTTCTTAACCTGCCAATAAATTACAAATCCAACCAATATGAAAATAGCTATCCCTATTTGTAAAAAATAAGGCTTAGCAAGTTCATATAACATTATTAGACCGTATATTATTAAGATGAATAAAATAAAATAAACAAACGCCTTAGCAAAAGCGTTGTCTTTCCTGAAAGTCAATCTAACTTTTCTACTCATACAGTTATTTCTCTTTTTGCACATTATATACCTATTATCAAATAATGCCAATAATTCTATGATCAAGTTTTCAACGAAAACGGTTTATTAACCGGTGTTATAGATTGCTTCGCTTCGCTCGCAATGACAGCTCAAAAGAAAAGAGGGGCTTTTATACCCCTCTTTTTTAATTATATCTAATACCAATCCTGAAGCAGATCAAGCCCTCGACCATTAGTACGGCTACGCTCAATGCATTACTGCACTTATACTCGCCGCCTATCAAGCAGGTAGTCTACCTGCGGTCTTACCCCTTCCCCTTGCGGAGAAGGATGGGAGATCTTATCTTGGGGGGGGCTTCGCACTTAGATGCTTTCAGCGCTTATCCCTTGTGGACTTAGCTACCCAGCGGTGCCCCGGGCGGGACAGCTGGCACACCAGAGGTCCACCCCTCTTGGTCCTCTCGTACTAAAGAGAGCTCCCCTCAAATCTCCGAACGCCCACGAAGGATAGAGACCGACCTGTCTCACGACGGTCTGAACCCAGCTCGCGTACCGCTTTAACCGGCGAACAGCCGGACCCTTGGGACCTGCTCCAGCCCCAGGATGCGATGAGCCGACATCGAGGTGCCAAACCTTGCCGTCGATGTGAACTCTTGGGCAAGATAAGCCTGTTATCCCCGGGGTAGCTTTTATCCGTTAAGCCACGGCCCTTCCACTCGGAACCGTAGGATCACTTTGCCCGACTTTCGTCCCTGCTCGACTTGTAAGTCTCACAGTCAAGCCCCCTTATACCAATATACTCTATGGGTGATTTCCATCCACCCTGAGGGGACCTTTGGACGCCTCCGTTACAATTTGGGAGGCGACCGCCCCAGTCAAACTACCCGCCAGGCACGGTCCCCCTGCTTGCACAGGGGTTAGAGGCTAAATTCATCCAGGGTGGTATTTCAACGTTGGCTCCATCACGGCTAGCGCCGCGACTTCAAAGCCTCCCACCTATCCTACACAAAATAAACTCAGACTCAGTGCCAAGTTGTAGTAAAGCTCCACGGGGTCTTTTTGTCCATTCGCGGGGAACCCGCATCTGCACGGGTATTTCAATTTCACCGAGTCCCTCGTTGAGACAGCGCCCAAGTTGTTACACCATTCGTGCGGGTCGGAACTTACCCGACAAGGGACTTCGCTACCTTAGGACCGTTATAGTTACGGCCGCCGCTTACCGGGGCTTCAGTTCAGTGCTTTAGATTGCTCCTGACACCTCTCCTTAACCTTCCGGCGCTGGGCAGGTATCACCCCCTATACTTCAGCTTACGCTTTAGCAGAGAGCTGTGTTTTTGTTAAACAGTCACTTGGGCCAATTTTGTGCCGCCCCGATATAATCGGGGCACCCCTTTTCCCGAAGTTACGGGGTTAGATTGCCGAGTTCCTTAACGAGGGTTCTCTCGATCACCTTGGGACTTTTATCCCGACCTACCAGAGTCGGTTTGCGGTACGGGCGCTCTTGCTTCAATGGCAGCGAAGATTTTCTTGGCGGCATAGGAACAGCCAGGTCGCCTCGGATTACTCCTCAACTCCCCCCTACCTTCAGCTAAATATCCAGGGTGGATTTACCTGCCCCGGCATCACCTTTGGTAGAGGACACACGATGTCCATTGCGTATGCCTGGCCTACCTGTCCGCGTCCCTCCTCTGCCTCCGCAACAGCGGTACGGGAATAATAACCCGTTGTCCATCGCCTACGCCTTCCGGCCTCGGCTTAGGCCCGACTAACCCTACGCGGATTAACCTTGCGTAGGAAACCTCAGGTTTTCGGTGGGCTGATTTCTCGTCAGCCTTGCGCTACTCATGCCGGCAGTCTCACTTCCCATAGCTCCATCCCGATTCACATCGGAACTTCACAGCTCAGGGAACGCTCCCCTACCCCTCTCCTTCCGAAGAAGGAAAAGCCATAGCTTCGGTGGCAGACTTTAGCCCCGTTGGATTGTCGGCGCAGAACCACTAAACCAGTGAGCTGTTACGCATTCTTTAAAGGATGGCTGCCTCTAAGCCAACCTCCTGGCTGTCTACGCAATTTTACTTCCTTTCCCACTTAGCCTGCTCTTGGGGACCTTAGCTGATGGTCTGGGCTGTTTCCCTCTCGACTACGGAGCTTATCCCCCGCAGTCTCACTCCCAGGCTCTCGGTTAATGGAATTTGAAGTTTGGTTGGAGTTGGTAAGATACTCTCCCCCTAGTCCATCCAGAGCTCTACCTCCATTAACAAACACCTGAGGCTGCACCTCAATGCATTTCGGGGAGAACCAGCTATCACCGGGTTCGTTTGGCATTTCACCCCTATCCACAGCTCCTCCGATAGCTTTGCAACGCTAACCAGTTCGGGCCTCCACTCCGATTTTATCGGAGCTTCACCCTGGCCATGGATAGCTCACCCGGCTTCGGGTCTAATCCATGCGACCATATTCGCCCTATTAAGACTCGCTTTCGCTTCGGCTCCGTCCCTACAGGGACTTAACCAGCCACATAGATTAACTCACCGGCTCATTCTTCAATAGGCACGCTATCATCCTTCCATTGCTGGAAGGACTCTAACTGCTTGTAAGCATACGGTTTCAGGTACTATTTCACTCCCCTCCCGGGGTTCTTTTCACCTTTCCCTCACGGTACTAGTTCACTATCGGTCATCAAGGGTATTTAGCCTTACCCAGTGGTCTGGGTAGCTTCCCACAAGGTTTCTCGTGTCCCGTGGTACTCAAGAACAGGTTAGGAGCCCTTCCCCTTTCATCTACGGGACTCTCACCCTCTGTGGTGGCTCTTTCCAGAGACCTTCAACTAGGGTTGGGTTGTTAACTCCTTGACCTATTTCAGGTTCGGTCCAACCTGTCTTACAACACCCGGTAAACATAAGCCCTGATGCCGTTAGGTTTACCAGGTTTAGGCTTATCCCCTTTCGTTCGCCACTACTTGGGGAATAAATGTCTTTTTATTTTCCTCGGGGTACTGAGATGTTTCACTTCCCCCACTTACCTCCACCCGGCCTATGTGTTCGGCCGGGGGTATCCCGATTTTATCGGGATGGGTTGCCCCATTCGGGAATCCCCGGTTAAGCTCGCTAGACAGCTAACCGAGGCTTATCGCAGTCTTGCCACGCCCTTCTTCGGCCCTTGATGCCAAGGCATCCACCGTATGCCCTTACCGCTTGACCTGCTTCAGGTTTGATATTAGACTTTTTTTTGACATTAGACCCATCGATATTCAGTTGTTAAAGTACGGAAGGCAAAAGAAAAGGTCTGGCGGTTTGACCACCAGACCTCACTGTCTGGCTATTTACCACCAGTTTAGCTTATTATGTCTTCGCCTTCATCATATGCAAATATTAGTCTAGCACAGGGCAAAGGCTTTGTCAACAGTATTTTCGGTAAGTTTTTGGTGTGAATTTTCGGAACCATCTATACAGGGAAGGGGAGAAAGTTATAGGGGGCAAGGCTTTATAAAACCCTCGTATTATTTTATATTAAATTGTTACTGAAGCACTTCTGTAGACTTTATCTATTATTAGTTGTATCATTCTGCCGGGGAGGTGAATATATGATTCAGAAAAAGATAACGGATGGCGACGCTGCTGAGGCGGTAGTGAGAAGACAGTTGGAAAGTATATATAGCGAAAAACTTAAAAAAATATCATTCCGCAAAGCGTGGCAAACCCCTATCGGTAGCTCGGGCTCAGGGTTATGGGATGTAGAAGGTACTTTCCAATATAAGAAAGGGCTATTGGGCACGGAGAAACGAGCGTTTCGATACCAAATAGATTCGGAAAATGGCAATATAATTGGGCATGAAGAAATTACACCAAAATAACCTCCCGAAATCAGCATACAGGACATCTAAGAGGGGCGAAGCCCCTCTTTCTTTTTCTTCCCCCTATCTTTAAATCCCTCTTTATCTCCCCTTCGGCAGGCTCAGGGCAGGCTCTTTACGAAAGGGAGAAGCTCATTCTCCCCCTTTTATAAAGGGGATTCATCCTGAAGGTTCACCCTGAAGGGACACAGGGGGTGAGGTAAATACAACAACGGATTCTTCGCTGCGCTCAAGAATGACAGGACAGGCGGGGGGTTAAGGGGAGGTTAAACAATACTCTGAGCCGCACATGATTACTATTTCCCCTTACGTTATGCTATAATTTTTGCGTACATTTTAATTAAAAGACTGGATATCGATGCTCAAGCAAACCATAACCGAATTACTGACTAAAGCCATCGTTGCCGCGCAGCAGGCCGGCAAATTACCTACCGTTACCCTCCCGGAGATAATCATCGAGCGGCCCCAGAACCCGGAGCACGGCGACTACGCTTCGAGCATTTCTCTCAAGCTGGCGCGGGCCATCGGCACCAGCCCCCTGAAAATCGCCGGTGAAATAGCCGGTTTCATCACACCTTCGGCGGAGATTAACAGCGTCACCATCGCCCCGCCGGGATTCATCAACTTCACCCTCAAGTCCGACTGGCTGACGCAGCAGGTGGAATCGATACTGGATAGTGGTAATACCTTCGGCAATATTGACCTGGGCCAGGGCAAGCAGATACAGATAGAGTTCGTCAGTCTTAACCCCACCGGGCCGCTCCACGTCGGCCACGGACGCGGCGCCGTCCTGGGCAGCACCCTGTGCAACGTCATGACCGCCAGCGGCTATAACGTCGTGAAGGAGTACTATTTTAATGATGCCGGCAGCCAGATGGACGCCTTCCGGCACTCGCTCTACGCTCGCTACCAGCAGGCCCTCGGCCAGGATGTCGAGATGCCTACCGAGGGCTACCTGGGGAACTACATGGTTGACCTCGCCGCCGAGATTATCGAGGAGGAGGGCGACCGCTTTTTAAAGCTGCCGGAGGCTGAGGGAATCGACCGACTGGGACAGCTGGGCTTAGCGAAGATACTCGACGGCACCCGCCAAGACCTGAAACGGCTGCGCGTCGACTTTGATGTATGGTACAGCGAGAAGACCCTTTACGTAAACGGACAGTTCGATAAAGTGATGGTGCTGCTGCGTCAGGGCGGTTATATTACCGAAAGGGAAGGCGCCACCTGGTTCGTCTCTACCGCCCTCGGCGAGGATAAAGATAACGTCGTCATCCGCAGCAACGGCTCACCTACCTACTTCGCCGCCGACATCGCCTATCACTATAACAAATTCATCGAACGCAAGTTTGACCGCGTTATCGATATCTGGGGCGCCGACCACATGGGGCATGTCTCTCGCATGAAAGCTGTCGCCGGGGCTCTCGGCATCGAACCAGAGCGGCTCCAGATAATTGTCCACCAGATGGTCACCCTGCGCCGAGGCGGCGAGATTGTTAAACTCTCCAAGCGCAGCGGGGACATCATTACCCTGCGTGAGCTTATCGAGGAAGTGGGCACCGATGCCTGCCGCTTTTTCTTCCTTTCCCGTACCGCCGATAGCCAGATGGACTTTGACATGGAACTGGCGAAAAAACAATCGGCGGATAACCCCGTCTACTATGTCCAGTATGCCCACGCCCGCATCGCCAGCATTCTGCGCCTGGCCCGGGAAAAGGGAGCGGATAGCCGTGACGGCGATGTCTCCCTGCTGACTACGGAGCCGGAGCTTCTTCTGATACGCAAGATGCTGCTCCTCCCGGAAATAGTCGAAACGATAGCCCAGACACTGGAGCCCCACCACCTGACCTACTATGCCCAGGACCTGGCTACCGCCTTCCACGCCTTTTACAAGCAATGCCGGGTCGTCACTGACGACAAAGCTATGACCGGAGCGCGTCTCAAGCTGGTCAAAGCCGCCAAGCTCGTTCTGGGCAGGACTTTAAATTTAATGGGCATGAAAGCACCGGATAGAATGTAAAATGATAGTCCTCTCTCCCCACTGCGGGAGAGAGATAGAGTGAGGGGGTCATTTATCAACATTTCACCCTCACCCTACCCTCTCCCATCGAGGGAGAGGAGTGCTGATATTAATGAAACGTAAATAGAGAAGACTCGTTGAAAAAATGTGTCTTTTCTGCCTACAGCCCTTCATCTTTATATTGCTTACCCAGCCCGGCATATTCCCGCGGCACATCCTTAAGCCAGAGCATCTGCTCTTCCGATACTTTTCCTTTTATCTTTCCGGGAATTCCCACGACAAATGAATTGTCCGGAATAACCATGCCTTCATTTACAAGGCAGCCGGCGCCGATGAGGCAGAAATTGCCGATTTCCGCATCGTGCAGGATAACGGCGTTGATGCCCACCAGCACGTTATGGCCGATTTTGCGACCGTGAATCACCGCCCCATGGCCGACATTCACCATATCGCCGATAAAGGTGTCCCCTCTACCCGGTATCCCGGAGTGGACGACACAGTTATCCTCAATTGCCGTGTATTTACCGATGACGACCCGGCCGGTGTCACCCCTTATCACCGCCCCGGGCCAGACACTCGAGTTCTCCCCTATTTCCACGTCACCGACGATATAGGCTGCCTCGCTGATAAAAGCCGATGCAGCTATTCTTGGCGTTTTTCCATTAAAGCTCTTTATCATATCTCACCTCTATTCATTCCATGGTAACAACTCTATAAACTTGCCGTCAATCCACCTTGCCGCTACGCTCGTGTTTATGCTAAACTTTCCAATGTCAGGAGGTCCCGATGAAAAAGCGTGTTTTTTCCGGCATCCAGCCGACGGGCATAATAATGATAGGTAATTACCTGGGAGCCATCAAGTACTGGGTGGCTATGCAGGAGAAGTACGATAATATCTTTTGCATCGTAAACCTCCATGCCATCACCATCCAGCAGGACCCCGTTGTACTTAAAACCAGGACCCGCGAGGTCACCGGGCTGCTTCTAGCCGCCGGCATCGACCCCGAGCGGTCTATCGTTTTTGTGCAGTCGCACATCAGCGCCCACAGCGAGCTGGCCTGGATTCTCAACTGCTTTATCCCTATGGGGTGGATGCAGCGCATGACCCAGTTTAAAGAGAAATCCGCCAAACACAGAGAGCAGGTGAGCGTCGGCCTCTTTGACTATCCGGCTTTGATGGCCGCCGATATCCTGCTTTACAGGACGGATGTCGTGCCGGTGGGCGAGGACCAGAAACAGCACGTCGAGCTTGCCCGGGATGCCGCCCAGCGTTTCAACAATATCTACGGCGAGACCTTCGTGCTGCCGGAGCCGATGATTGCCAGCGTCGGCGCCCGTATCATGGGGCTGGACGACCCGACTAAAAAAATGAGTAAGAGCGAAGATGCCCCGAACCACGCTATCAACCTGCTGGATACGCCCGATGCCATCCGGTCTAAAATAGCGCGGGCGACCACCGACTCGCTGAAGGATATCCGCTTCGATGAAAGCCGACCCGGCATTAACAACCTGCTGACTATCTACCAGCTCTTCACCGGCGGTGATAAAAAAGAAATAGAGTCACAGTTTGAAGGCAAGGGCTACAGCGACTTCAAGAAAGCCCTGGCCGAGGTGGTGATTGAAGGCCTACGCCCGCTTCAGGAACGCTACCGGGAACTGACGGCGGAGCCCGGCCATATCGACGCTATCCTGGCAGAAGGGGCAGCCAAAGCCCGTCCGCTCGCCGAAAAGACCCTGGGTGAGGTTAAAAAGAGGGTGGGATTGGGGTAACTGATTCTTAAATCCTCCCCCTGTATCCCTCTCTTTCTCCCTTTACGAAAGGGAGAGGTTTAGTTTCCCCCTTTTATAAAGGGGGATTAAGGGGGATTTTGAACTGGATTCCCGTTTTCACGGGAATGACATTTGCTACCTACTTCCTGTACTTTTTCACGAACCGCCCCATCCGGTTCAGGGCTTCCTCTATCTCCGCCAGAGACGTGGCGTAGCAGCAGCGCACGTAACCCTCCCCGCACTGCCCGAAGGCCGAGCCGGGCACCACCGCCACCTTTTCCTCCATGAGCAGCTTCTCCGAGAACTCTTCCGACTTCATGCCGGTGCAGGTGATGGACGGAAAGGCGTAGAAAGCACCATGCGGCTCGAAGCAGCTCAGGCCGATATCGCCCAGCCCCTTCACGATGATGAGCCGCCGACGGTTGTAGTCCTCTACCATCTCCACCACGTCCGATTCACCGGTTTTCAGCGCTTCGATGGCGGCTACCTGAGCCATGGTGGGAGCGCTCATTATCGTGTACTGGTGAATCTTGGTCATAGCGGCGATAATCTCTTTGGGCGCCACCGCGTAGCCGATACGCCACCCGGTCATGGCGTAGGCCTTGGAAAAGCCGCCCAGCAGGATAGTGTTTTCCCGGACGCCTGGCAGGCTGGCAAAACAGGTATGCTCCACGCCATAAGTGAGCCGGGCATAAATTTCATCGGATATCACCGTAAGCTGGTGGCGCCTGGCTACCCCAGCGATGTCCAGAAGCTTTTGTCGACTCATCACCGCCCCGGTAGGGTTGGCGGGATAGCCGATTAATATCGCCTTGGTCTTATCGGTAATCCTCGCCTCGATGTCCTCGGCGCTGACCTCGAAATTATTCTCCTGACTGGTCGGCACCATGACCGGCTCGCCGTGAGCGAGGATAACGCAGGAGTCATAGGCCACGTAATGGGGGTCGGGCATAATAACTTCATCGCCGGGATTTATAATCGCCCGCATCGCCAGGTCCAGCGCCTCGCTGACACCCACGGTCATTAGTATCTCCCCGAAGGGGTCATAATCTATACTATACTTCTCCTTGAGATACCGCACTGTCTCCTGCCGCAGCTCGGGAATGCCCGAGTTCGAGGTGTACATGGTGTAGCCCTTCTCCAGGCTCTTGACCGCCGCCTCGCTGATATGCCACGGCGTGGCGTAGTCGGGTTCGCCGACCCCCAGGGAAATGACGCCTTCCATATTCGCCAGCAGGTCGAAGAACTTGCGTATCCCGGAGGGCGAAAGGCGGTTGGTGCGCTCGGATATTAATCCTTCACTTTGTGAAGGATGCTGTTTTAGATTTTGGCCAGGTTTTTTCACAGACATATTTCTCCAGATATCAACGACCGGACTACAATATTACCGGTTGTCTTTTGACCCCCTCCCCTCCCTCCAGTATTTCGCCGTCATCTTTATAGCGTTTCAGCACAAAATGGGTGACCGTGCCCTGCACACCTTCGATATGAGCCAGGTTCTGCGAGACGAAGTCCGCCACCTTATGCTCGGACTTACCGACGACGACCACGAGAAGGTCGTAGGTGCCGGAGGCGAGGAAAAGGGAGCGTACCTGCTCGAACCGGGCGATACGCTCGGCGATGGAGTCGAAGCCGACCTCCGGCTCCGGTTTGACCCTGACTTCTATCAATGCCCAGACCTGTTCGTCCTCCAGCCTGTCCCAGTTAATCACCGTCTTGTATTTCAGGATAATTTTGTCTTTCTCCGCCTGCTCGATAATTTTATTGACTTCGCTGACAGGTGTGCCGGTCATGGTGGCTATCTGCTGGCTCGTTGTGCGGGCATCATTTTCCAGTATCTTTAAAATATCCTTCAACATCTCCTTACCTCCTCACAACCTCGGTCACAGTCCATAAATCTTTGACATTATTATAGCAGAGTTGGAAGAATTTGTTATCCCCCGTTCTCACAAGGAAGTGCCTCTCTCCCGGCTCCTGCCATGCCCTTTCAACTTTATCAACCTCGTACTCCACCCCTCCCCATCGGAAAGAGCGCGGCTCTTCGGCATACGTATGTCCAGAGTAACATTTTACGTTAAAGTTATTCAAGCCCCACCCCCTTTATCCCCCCTTTTGACTATACTTTGCTGAGTGCCTTACGTATCTGTTTGATTCGCTTCTGATATTCTTCCGGCTTTAAAATAACCGTTTTAGTATTAGGGTCGATTGGCCTGTTCGGAGCCGGGTCACCATAGTAACGCGGCTCTATATGGCAATGTAAATGCGGAACAATATTTCCAAGGATTTGAAAATTCATTTTATCTGCACCGAAGACTTTTTCCAAGCATTGTCCTGCGCGTATCATATCCTCAAAGAACTTGTGATACTCCTCAACTGGCAGCTCATAAGGTTCTCGTATATGTTTATGGCATACCAGGACACAGTAACCTGAGACATACTGGTTTCTCATTAATGTCAGTCTGCTGATGCTCAGGTCAGCCACGGTGTATCCAAACTCGTTATCATTTTCTTTTAAAGCAACTTCGGCACAAAGAGGGCATTCATCCCCACGGACCAACGATTCCCACTTTTCACGAGGCATCCAAGCTTTATTCACTTTGTACCCCTCCTTTTTTTTAAATCCCCGCCCGTCTCTTATGCCACTCCGTCGCCTGCTCGTAGGCATAGGCAACTCTCAAGAGGGTTTCCTCTTTAAAGTGCTTGCCGATAATCTGCATCCCTATGGGTAAACCATCGGCAAAGCCCGCCGGGATAGAGATAGCCGGCACCCCGGCGATATTTATGGGCAGGGTGCAGATATCGCTCAGGTACATGGCGAGGGGGTCGTCCGTCTTCTCCCCTATCTTGAAGGGGACGGTGGGTGAGGTGGGGGTTATCAGGGCATCGCATTTTTCGAAGACGGCGTCGAACTCACGCCTTATCAGAGTGCGCACCTTCTGCGCCTTGAGGTACCAGGCATCGTAGTAGCCGGCGGAAAGGGCGTAGGTGCCAATCATGATTCTTCTCTTTACTTCGGGGCCGAAGCCGTTCTCGCGCGTCTTCTCCATTGACTCCCACATGGTGTCGCCCCTGTAAGAGTAGCCATACTTCACGCCGTCATAGCGCGCCAGGTTGGCTGAGGCTTCGCTGGGGGCGATGATATAGTAGACAGCCAGGACATACGGGGTGTGGGGCAGAGATACCTCTTCAATAGTAGCGCCCAGTTCTTCCAGCTTTTTGATGGCTGACTTCATCGCCGCCGCTACCTCCGGCTGCATCCCTTCGACGTAGTACTCCTTCGGAATGCCCAGGCGCAGCCCTTTCAAATCGGTTTTCAAACACTGGGTATAATCGGGCACCGGCTCAGGAACGGATGTAGAATCGCGTTTGTCATGTCCGGCAATCGCATTTAATAACAGGGCGCAGTCGGTCACGTCCTGCGTCAGCGGCCCTATCTGGTCGAGGGAGGAGGCGAAAGCCACCAGCCCGTAGCGGCTCACCCGTCCGTAGGTTGGCTTCAGACCGACGACGCTGCAAAAGCC
>Ga0315279_10006809_pt1 | contig 14326 bp, 10 predicted proteins | sample YL17G06_20_MG_FD_203694 | JGI IMG/M metagenome (GOLD analysis project Ga0315279, IMG submission 203694) | Sediment microbial communities from Yellowstone Lake, YNP, Wyoming, USA - YL17G06_20 | ecosystem: Environmental > Aquatic > Freshwater > Lake > Sediment | place: USA: Wyoming | collected... | reverse complement strand
GTTCGGGGCTCCTCAACCACCTCGCGACGGCCGAGATGGGCAGCAGCCGGGCCGGCAACGTCCTCAAGCTGGTCGAGGTTCTGCGCGGCCGGGAGAGCGAGGACTTGACCTCCTTCGCCGCGGCCGTTGAGTTCATGGAAGAATGGGTCGGAGCCCAACCGGTCGAGGAAATGAGCCTCACGCCCGGCCGCCGCAATGCGGTCCGCCTGATGAATCTCCACAAGGCCAAGGGGCTCGAGGCGCCGGTCGTGTGGCTGGCCAATCCGGCAGGCGTGCATGATTTTGAGCCCGACAGGCATATCCGGTGGGCAGGGACGCGCGGGCGGCCGCAAGGACATTTCCGCTTCACCAAACCGGTCGGCTACCAGACGAAAACGATCTCCCAGCCCGGCGGCTGGGAAGATCATGCGGCCGAGGAGAAAAAGTACGAGGAAGCCGAAGAGAACAGGCTGATGTACGTAGCGGCGACCCGGGCCCGGGACCTGCTCGTCGTCAGCGCCTACGCGGGCGACCTGGGCGAGAGAAAAGCCTGGGGGCCTTTGGAGAAGGGCCTCGGAGGGATCCCCGAGCTCCCCGAATATCCTCAAGCCGGGGGAGCGGCGGCCCGGCGCCCGGCCCCGCGGGGTCGGAAGACGGATATCGTCAGGCCGGACGAAGCGATGAAGGCGAGGGAGGCCCTGCAAAGGAAGTTAGCCGAAGCCTCGATGGCGGGCGCGCACCACGAAACGGTGACTTCGCTCGCCAGGCGCGACCGGGAGACGCCCGAATGGGCCAAGGGAGGGCTTGGGCTTTGGGGCTCCGAGGTCCACGTCATGCTGAAAGCCCTGGGCGATACGTGGCCGACGGCCGGGCGCGGCAAGACCGAGCCTGTCGTCGATGAAGACCGGCTCTCGCGGATGGCCAGGAACGCCCTGGTCGCCTCGGAGCGGGATCCGGCGAAGAGCCGGGAACTCGCCGGCTTCGTCGGGGCCATCGTCCGGTCCGGATTCTGGCTGAGGGCCATGCGGTCCGAACGGCGCTTCTTGGAAGTGCCGTTCTCCGTTAGGGTCGGGCCGGAGGACGCTGAATACGGGGACCTGGTCTTACGGGCCGGCCTCGTCCCTCTGGCCGGGGGGAGGCCGGTGGTTCTCCTTCCCGGGGCGCCTGTTTTCCTGTCCGGGGCCATCGACCTCCTCTTCAAGGAGAAGGACGGCTGGGTCATCGCCGATTACAAGACCGACCGGCTTCCCGAGGTCCTCTCGGCGGCCGGGGACGAGGACAGGAAGAAAGCTCTCCGGGCCTTGGCCGAGCTCTACCGGCCGCAGGTCCAGCTCTACAGCCGGTTCTGGGAAAAGATCACGGGCGAGAAGGTCAAGGAATCGGGGCTCTACTTCACGGCTCACGAAGCCTGGTTCAAGGTCGAAAGGCCCTGATCTTCGGCCCGCTGCCGTTCAAACGACGGGGCGCGGCCGTCCGGCCTCGAGGCTGGTATAGCCGAAGTAGGCCTTGAGTTCCGCGACCTTGTCGGTCTTCTCCCAGGTGAAATCGGGAAGTTCCCGGCCGAAGTGCCCGTAAGCGGCCGTCTGCTTGTAAATGGGACGGCGCAGGTCGAGCATCTTGATCATCCCCGCCGGCGTGAGCTGGAAGATGGAGCGGACGGCCTTTTCGATGGCCTCTTCGCTGACCTTCCCGCCGCTGTGGATGTTGACCATGACCGAGAAGGGCTCGACGACGCCGATGACGTAGGCCAGCTGGATCGTGCAGTGGTCGGACAGGCCGGCCGCGACGATGTTCTTGGCGATGTAGCGGGCCGTGTAGGCCGCCGAACGGTCGACCTTGGTCGGGTCCTTGCCCGAGAAGGCCCCGCCGCCGTGGGGACAGCTGCCGCCGTAGGTGTCGACGATGATCTTGCGGCCCGTGAGGCCGGTGTCGCCGACGGGGCCGCCGATGACGAAACGGCCGGTCGGGTTGACGAGGTATTCGATCGTCTTCGACCGCAGTTCGGCCGGGATGACCTTTTCGATGATCTCGGCGATGACGCCGTCGCGGAGCGTCGAGTCATCGACAGCGCACGAATGCTGGGTCGACAGGACGACCTTTTCGACGGCCACGGGCCGCTTATCCAGGTAGCGGACCGAGACCTGGGACTTGGCGTCGGGCCGGAGCCAGGGGAGGAGGCCGCTCTTGCGGACCTCGGCCTGTTTCTGGACGAGCCGGTGGGCGAGGCGGATGGGCAGGGGCATGAGCTCGGGGGTTTCGGTCGTCGCGTAGCCGAACATCAGGCCCTGGTCGCCGGCCCCGATCTCGCCGTTGGCCTTTCTGACTCCCATGTCGATATCGGCCGACTGCAGGCCGAGATAAGTAAGGACCCCGCAGGAATTTGAGTCGAACCCGTCCGAGGGGTCGTTGTACCCGATCTCCCGGGCGGTCTGGCGCACGATGGGGACAGGGTCGATCTGCGCGGTGGTCCGGAGCTCGCCGGCGACCACGGCGAAGTTCTTGGTGAGCAGTGTCTCGCAGGCGACCTTGCCGCAAGGGTCCTGCTCGAGGACCGCGTCGAGAAAAGCGTCGGAGATGAGGTCGGCCATCTTGTCGGGATGGCCCTCGGAGACCGACTCCGAGGTGAACACGAAATCCTTGGCCATTGAAGTCTCCTTTCCGGGCACGCGAAATTGTTCGGCTCGCTCAGGGGCTGGGATGGGGCCGCAATAGGCTTTCGGTCCGCCAATAAAAAACCCGCTCCACCGACATCAGGGGAACGGGTCTTTCGCCGTGGACACTTGGTTGCCGCTTGCGCTTTCGCGACCACATCCTCGCTGCCGGCGAGTGAGCACCTCGGGTGTCCGTCCCAGGTTGCCGGGTCCGGCCTGTTAAGGTCGGGCCTCTCCTGATGCAGATAGAATAATACGCCCAAATTTTCCGGATTTCAAGGGAAGGGCAAAAAAATATCGAAAGATCCCCTCGCCTGCGCCGGCCGTTCGTTAGGCGGCGGCTTCCGTCGCCTAGCGAACGATCGGATCTGGCGGCTGGACGTTGATCAGGGCGATCTCGGCGAACGCGGAAAACGAGAAGGGGAATTCGACGAGCCGGTCCGCCCCTTTCTTCATGACGAAGGCGGCGTCCGTCTTGAAATCGAGGCGGTATTCGGAGAACCAGCCCTTGTCGATATGGAAATGGAGGCTGCCCGCGCCCGCGCCCTGGCCCTCGAAGACACCCTGGGTATCCCCGAGGTCCTTGGTCCCCGAGACGGCGACCCGGTAGGCGGCGGAGACGATGGCCAGCCGTCCGTCGTCCGTGGGGATGATGTCGTCGAGGGTGTAGTCGATGACCAGGTCGACCCGGAGGTCGAGTCCCTGGAAGGGGATGGTCAGGCGCCGGCTTTCCGTCCAGGTGTCGCCGCGCCGGACCGGCTGGACGGGGAAAGCCGGAAAATAATCGCGCAGGATCTGAGGCATGGAGATGTTGAACGGGTTTCCCGAGCCGAGGGCTTCGGGGTTGCGGATGGATTCGACCTTGCCCGTCCGGTTGAAGACGACCTCGAGGGCCTCGCCCTCGGTCGTGCCGAGCTTCTGGGCGAGGACGCGGTCGGAGAGCCGGATGTTGACCTCGATGCCGGGGCTGGTCAGGTCGGCCCGGACGGTCTCGTGGGTTGACGGCCTGGCGAACAGCCGGATCTCGCCGTGGGAATCGGCGTTAAGGGCCAGGTCCTTGCCGAGGAAGCTCTTGCCGTCCACGTTGACGACGCTGGTCAGCGTATAGGTCAGCCGGGTGCCTTCGGCGGGGGCGAACCGGAGAGCGACCTTCTCCTGGGCCGCGAGCGAGCCGGACATCCCGGCCAGGGCCCCGACGAGCAGGCCCGCCGCCGCGATCTTACGAGCAGTCATGGATTCCTCTCTCCTCCGCCCCCGGCCGCGTCTTCGGCCTAGAAATCGGGGTCGGTGATCTTTTTTTCCTGCCAGCTCCCGTATTTCGCGAGCAGGGGCCGGATATCCGCCGCCTTGCCGACGACGACGAGCACGAAATCCTCCTGGGGGAGGAGCGCCGCGGCCGCGGCCTTGACCGAGGCCGGCGTGAGCCGGCCGACCTCGTTCAGGTACTTGTCGTACTGGTCGAAGCCCAGCTTGTAGAAGGCCAGCCGGACGTAGGCGCCGGCCTTGCTGGCGTTCATCTCGAGCGTCGGCGGGAACTGGCCGAGGATGTAATTGCGGCTGCTTTCGAGCTCTTCTGCGGAGAACCCCTCCTTCGCCCCCTTCCCGAGCAGGTCGAAGACGATGTCGAGCATCTCGCCGAGCTTGTCGTTCTTGGTGTAGGAGCTGACGGTGAACAACCCGCCCGCCGTCCAGGTGCGGGCGGTGCTCCCCGCTCCGTAGGTCAGGCCCCGCTTGATCCGGAGCTCGGTATTGAGCCAGGAGGTGAAGCGTCCGCCGAAGAGCGTGTTCATGGCCGAGGCCGCGGCGGTGACCTTGTCGCCCATGGCGTAGCCCGGGGCCCCGAGCACGAAGTAGGCCTGCGTCGCGTCGGGCTTGTCGACGAGGAGAAGCTTGCGTCCCTTCGGCCGGGGGAGGGCCGGGATCGTATCCGAGGGCGCCGCTCCGGCCGGATTGGCCATCCGGCCGATCGTCCCTTCCAGGAGCGGGACGAGCTTCGCCTTTTCGATGTCGCCGACCACGGCCGCGACGGTCCGGTCGGGCCGGAAACGCTTCTTGTAGAATTCCTTCACCGCCTGGGCCGTCATCGTCTTGAGGGACGTCTCGGTGCCCGAGGCGAGATAGCCCATCGGGTGGCCGCCGAAATAGGCCTTCTGGAAGTAATAGCGGACGGCCGACCCGGGGTCGTCCTTGGCGGACTTGAGGCCGTCGATCGTCAGGGACCGTTCCTTCTCGAACTCGTCGGCGGCGAAGGCCGGGTCGGTCAGGCAACCGGCGGCGATCTCCATGAGGCGGGGAAAATGCTCGGCCAGGCTGTCCCCGTAAACTTGGGCGTATTCTTCGGCCGCGGTGATGCCTAGGTTCGCCCCCATGAAGTCGATGGCCTCGGCGATGGCGTCGGCGCCCATCTTCGAGGTCCCCTTCATCATCAGGGACGCCGTCAGGCCGGCCGCGCCTTCGGACGCCGCCGGCTCGCAGGCCGATCCGGCGCCCCGGATGACCATCCGGAAGCTCACGATCGGCAGATCGGAATTCCTGAGGTGGTAGACGGTGAGGCCGTTCTTGAGGACGAATTTTTGCGGCGCCGGCAGCTGCCGGGCCGCCCCGGGAGGGAGGGCCGCCGCGCCGAGGACGAAGAGGGCGAGGACGAGCGCCGTGCCGCCGAGGCGTTTCATTTCGCACCTCCTTCGGGGATGAGCTTGCCGACGGTCTTGTTGTTCGCCGTGAAATATTTCCCGGCGGCCTCTTTGATCCGCTCGATCTTGACCGCCGCGTAGTCGTCCATGACCGTGAAGAGCCTGGCGAAGTCGCCGGTGAGGAGCTCGGTCGAGCCGAGCTGGCCGGCCTTGCCGGAGATCGTCTGCAGGCTCATGTAGAAGTCGTTCCGGATGATGTTCATGGCCTTGGCGTATTCCTGCGGCGTGATGCCTTCGGTCTTGACCTTGGCCAGCTCCTCCTCGATGATCCGGTCGATCTTGTCGAGGTCGACGCCCGGCCTGGGCTTGACGTCGATCGAAAAGAGGAGCGGGTCGATCGTCTCCTGGATGCCGCCGCCGACGTCGATGGCCAGCTCTTCCTCGCGGACGAGGCGGCGGTAGAGACGGCTGCTCTCGCCCTCGAGGAGGGGCTTGGCCAGGATCGCGAGCGGCAGATAGTCGGCATCCTTGGCGCTCGGGGCGTGCCAGACGGCCAGGAACGACGGCGCCTGGGCCTCTTTGCGGATGATGACGGTCTTCGTCCCCATCTGGGGCGGCTCGACCGTGCTGACCGGGGGCGGGGCAGGCGACGCCTGGATCGGCCCGTAGTATTTCTGGATGAGCCCGAGGGTCTTGGCCGGGTCGATGTCGCCGACGACGATGAGGACGGCGTTCCCCGGGGCGTAATAGGTCCGGTAGTAGGCCATGACCTCGTCGCGGCGCCAGCTCAAGATGTCGCTCATCCAGCCGATGACGTCCCAGTGGTAGGGGTGGGCCATGATGGCCGTGGCCCGGACGTTCTCGTTGAGGATGGCGTCGTTGTCGTTCTCGACGCCGAGCCGGCGCTCGGAGGCGATGACGCCGCGCTCGGACTCGAAGACCTCGGGCACGAGGGCCAGCCCCTGGATCCGGTCGGCCTCCATTTCGATCATGGCCTCGAGAGCGGCGGGCGGGAACCAGTCCGTGTAGCCCGTCATGTCGTCCGAGGTGAAGGCGTTGTTGCTCCCGCCCCGGAACTCCATCCGCCGGTCGAACTCGCCCGGGCCGACCTTCGGTGTCCCGTTGAACATCATGTGCTCGATGAAGTGGGAGACGCCCGTCAGGCCGGGCCGTTCGTTGCGCGACCCGACGCGGAAGAAGGTGTAGAGGGCGACGCTGGGGATGTTGTGGTCCTCGACGAGCAGGACCTTGAGCCCGTTGTCGAGCTTGTGGACCTTGACGTCCTCCTTCTTGAAGGCCGCCGATAGGGACAGGGTGAAAACCGCCAGGAACAGGACCGGGAGCCAGGCTCTTTTCCTCATGCCGTCACCTCCAGGGAATCTAAAACTCGATTATACCATTAATCGTTCCCGGACGGTGGCGGAGGGGGTCCGGATGCGCGAGGGGTTAGCGGACTTCGCTGCGGAATTCGGCAACTCTGGCCGCGAAATCCGGCCGGGGGGTCTTGGGGTTCCTCCAAAAGCAGATGTTCACCTCGGTCATCTCGGTGAGGTCCGGGCCGAGGATGCAGATGTCCCGCATCGGACTCGTCCCGAGTCCCTTGCCGCATATGAGCGTTTTCGAGAGAGAGACGGGCTTCAGGTATGATCGATCATGGTCAAACCTACAATGGCTTGACTCGGCCCATCGAATGGCATATTTTATTCGCTCGTAAGGGAAATTCAAAGCTGGAATATATGAAAGTCCGGACAATCGCTAAAGCCGTGGGGGCCGTCGCCTTCCTCATTTTACCGGCAATCCCCGCGGCCGGCGGGTTTCCGACACCCCCCGACCCATCGGCTTTCCGGGCCGCCGCGACGGCCTTCCCGGTTTTTTCGCTGGCATCGCCCGTCCTCGCGCACTTTTCGCCGGTCGCCTCGACGGGGTTTAGACTCTCCCAACCAGCCGCCTTTTCGCTGGTTGCCGCGGCGGGCAGGGAGGAAACGAAGCCAAGCGCCCCCAAGCCGGCCTCCGTCGGAATGCCCAAGAACTGGCGTCGGGCCATGCTCGAACTGGGAGTGTCACTGACCTACTCCACGGTCCGCTACTGGATCGAATACCATTCTTGGATCGAGGACTGGCAGTACGAGCTGACCTGCGAGGACCAGTACCACCGTTTCCTGACCACCGAGGCCATCCGCTTCGATTCGAACGCCTTCGGGGTCAACTGGACGCATGTCATGGGCGGGACCCTCTACTACGAGATCGCCAGGACCAACGGTCTGACCTGGGCCGAATCCCTCCTCGTGACGTTCGGAGGGTCCCTGTTCTACGAGTATGTGTCGGAGTGGCGGGAGGTCATCTCGATCAACGACATGATCGTGACGACTTCGGGCGGCTACTCCCTGGGAGAACCTTGGTTCCAGCTCTCTTCTTATTTTCATCATCAGAAGTCCCCGGTCCTGAAAATCCTCGCCTTCATGAATCCTTTCCTCGTGTTCAATAAATGGCTGGACCGGAAGAACCCCGCCTCGAAGGTCTACCGGGATCCCGGCTGGCACGACTTCGTCCTCTCCACCGGATGGAGACGGTCCTCGGGGGCCGGCCGGGACGCCCTGGATGCGGGCTTCGTCGGCTTCGAAACGCAGATCATCCGCACGCCGGAGTACGGCCAGGCCGGCACCCTCCGCAAAACCCTCCGGGACACGTCCCTGAGCGAGTTTTCGCTCGACGTGGCGCTGCATCAAAGACGTCCGGAAGACGAACACCTGCGGGCCGGATGGGACGAGGAGGTCAACCTCTTCACGCGGGTCGTGGGCCTGGCCTCGTTCCGGCAGAAGATCGACGAACTCGGCCGGGGCTACGCCTTATCGATCGGTTTGGGCTCCGCCCTGACCTATGTCCGCAAGAGGCCGACCCTCTACGATTCGCGGGCCCTCCTCGTCCGCCTCGACCCTCCCCCCGCGACCCCGACGGATTTCCGGGACAAGATGACGGTCGCCCACCTCGTCGGTCCCGTCTTCGATTGGACGAGGTTCTCCCGGAGCCTGAAGATCCGGGTCGTGGCCGACGCCTATTTCGATTTCGCCATGATGGGCGCTTACGCGTTCAACGCCTTTTCCGCGGTCTACCCCATCGACGGAATGAAGTCGACCTTGACCTATTACGGCTACCACTACGCTTTTGGGGCGAGCGTTTCCGGGCGCGTCGATTTGGATTGGCGGGGATTCTGGTTCCGCGGGCTCGTCAGCGGCCACGTCTGGGATTCCGTCGAAGGCCTGGACAGGTACCAAGCCGACCTTCTGGACGACGGCAACGTTGTCGATACGCGGACCCGGTATTTCCTCAAGGCCGGCTGGCGCCTTCCCTCCCTCCCCCTTCGCGTGTACTTCGCGCTCGAGGGGATCCACCGCTGGGGTAAGATCGGGGACGTCGAGGCGGGCGGCCAGGAAACGCGGCTGTTCGCCGGCTTGGCCTATCTTTTTTGAGACTTCAGCCGAAGATCTCCCAGCCCCGCTGACGGGCCAGCCTGCGCAGCTTGCGGTCCGAATGGACGGCGACCGGGTGGCCGACGAGCTCGAGGACGGGCAAGTCCGATTTCCGGTCGGCCAGGGCCCAGGAGCTGGGCCAGTCGATACCGCCGGGGTCGATCTTCTGGAACAGGGCCTCGACCTTCATGCGGCCGTAGGGGAAGATGCCCTTTTTCCGGCCGGTCAGCTTCCCGTCGACCACCTCGAGGTTGGTTCCGATCAGGATTTCCGCTTCGAGCCGCTCCTTGAGCTGGTCGACGAGGACCTGGAGCGAGCCGGACAGGAGGACGATGCGGCAACCCTCCTGTTTAAGGCTGAGGATCTTCCCGCGCAGGTCGTCGGGAACCGCTTTCCGGAGAAAGACGTGGCCGAACTCACGAGCCCACTGCTGGACCTCCCCGGGCGTCTCGCCGCGGAGGATCCTGGCGTTCGTGGCGATCGCCCGGCGGAAGCCCAGGCGCAAGATGTCTACGATGAGCGTCAGTAGGAAGGCGGCCGCCCGGAGGAGCCCGACCCGGCCGTGGACGAAAAGATGCAGGTAGAACACCCGCTCCGCGTTCATTCCCTTGAGAAGCGTTCCGTCGAGGTCGATGACGGCCAGACGCGTCTTGTCGGGAAAGGAGATCCTGGCTTCTTCATCGGGCATCATGTCTGGCAACCGCGCGATCGAACGTCGTGACGGCAGATATAACACACCTGCCGGAGCGAGTCAAAGACAGACGAGGCGGCTCGGCGCATCTACCGGGTCCGGGGGCGGACGTCCTTGGCGATGAGGAGCGTCGTCGGGTCGAGCTTGAGCCGGAGGTCCTTGGGGGCCAACCGGTCGTGGTCCTTGACCAGGCTGAAATGGACGTGGTCGCCGTGGTGCTGGAGGGAGATGATGACGTCGACGACGCCCAGGTAACCCTTGAGCTCGAAGGGAATGCCCTGCCCGTCGAAGAGGGGATCGTCTTTCTTGAGCGAAGCGCTGAACCAGACCTCGAGCCCGAGGCGCCCGGCGAAGTCCTTGAATTTCCGGAGGTCTTCCGGCCCGGCCTGGGTGAAGTCCAGGCCGTCGACGATGACCGTCTCGGCCCGGAAATTGGCCTGGACGATCATGGCCTCGAGGCTGCGCAGGACCTGCTCCGTCCTGGCCCCGTCCTGCTTGAAATTCATGATGACCCGCTTGCGGATGAGCTCGTCGAACGTGTCCAGGGCGGACTTCATCTTCGGCTTCTTGGCGATCTCCTTGAAGATGTCCTCGTACCAGGTGATGATGTGGTCGACCCGGCTGGCGTAGGAGACGTGGATGATCGGCTTGTTTTGGAGAAGCTTGTCGGTGGCGATGTGGACGAGGCAGGCCGTCTTCCCAACCCCCTTCCGGCTGGCCAGGACGCCGATGTTGCCCTTCCCCAGCCCGCCGGAGATCGACTTCTCCAGGATCCTCAGGGGGCTGCGCTTGATGAGTTCTTCCTTGACCGTGAGCGTCATGGGTGTCTCCTCCGTTATTTCTGGGACTCTTTCTTCTTTTTTTCGAGGTGCTGTTCCGTCAGGAGCTCGGCGATGTAGGGCGGCACGCGGCCGTATTTCAGGAATTCCATGGTGAACTCGGCCTTGCCCTGGGTCAGCGAGCGCAGGACCATCGAGTAGCCGAACATCTCGCTCAACGGGACCTCGGCGTCCACCCGCGAAAACGTGCCGTCCTCGACCGAGCTGACGATCGTCCCCCGCCGCTGGCTGATCGTGGCGAAGACGCTGCCGGCGAACTCGGTCGGGCCCTCGACCGAGACCTTCATGACGGGCTCGAGGATGTGGGGCTTGGCCATGGCGTAGACCTGCCGGAAGGCGCCCTGGGCGGCCATCTGGAAGGCGATGTCGGATGAGTCGACCGGATGGTCCTGGCCGTCGACGAGAACGACCCGGACGCCGGTCACCGGGAAGCCGATGAGCTGGCCTTTTTTCATGACGGCCTTGAAGCCCTTTTCGCAGGACGGTATGAATTCCCGGGGGATGTGGCCGCCCTTGACCTCGTTCGAGAACTCATAGACGCCCTTGGCCAGGGGCTCGAGGCGGCCGATGATCCGGGCGTACTGGCCCGAGCCGCCGGTCTGCTTCTTGTGCGTGTAGTCGAAGTCGACCTTCTGGCCGATGGCTTCGCGGTAGGCGACCTGGGGCATGCCCGTCTTGACCTCGGCCCGGTATTCGCGCTTCATGCGCTCGATGTAGATGTCGAGATGGAGCTCCCCCATGCCCTGGATGATCGTCTGGTTCGACTCGGCGTCGACGTGGGTCCGGAAGGTCGGGTCCTCCTTGGTGAACCGATGGAGGGCCTTGGCCATCCGGTCGGCGGCGTTCTTGTCTGCGGGCTCGATGGCAAGGGAGATGACCGGCTCGGGGACGTAGGTCGCCGTCATGGCCAGGTTGAGGCCGGGACTGCAGAAGGTGTCGCCCGAGGCGCACTCGACGCCGAAGAGGGCGACGATGTCGCCGGACCCGGCCTCCTGGATCTCGGCCATGGTGTCGGCGTGCATCCGGACGAGGCGGCCGACCTTGATCTTCTGGCCGGAGCGGGTGTTGACGAGCTCGTCGCCCTTGCGCAGGCTGCCCTGGTAGATGCGGATGTAGGTCAGCTGGCCGTAGGCCCCGTCCTCGAGCTTGAAGGCCAGGGCGACCGTCTTGGCCGCGGCGTCGTCGGTGAGGACGCGTTCGGCGCCGTCCTGGTCCAGATCGATGGCCCGGTTCTCGACTTCCGAGGGGTTGGGCAGGTAATGGACGACGGCGTCGAGGAGTGGCTGGATGCCCTTGTTCCTGTAGGCCGAACCGACGAAGACGGGAACGAGCTTGCGGGCGACGACGCCCCGGCGCACGGCGGCCCGGACGAGGTCCTCGGTCGGGCGGCCTTCAAGGATGGCCTCCATCAACGCGTCGGAATGCATGGACACGGCGTCGAGCATCTCCTCGCGCTTCTCTGCGGCTTCGGCGGCGAGCTCGGCCGGGATGGCCTCGACCCGGATGTCCTCGCCCTCCGGCCCGTCGAAGTAGAGAGCCTTCATGGTGACGAGGTCGACGAGGCCCCGGAAGGCGCTCTCGAGGCCGATCGGGACCTGCATGAGGACGGCGTTGTGGCCGAGCTTGTCGACGATCTGCTCGCGGACCTTGAAGGGGTTGGCCCCGACCCGGTCGAGCTTGTTGATGAAGGCGATGAACGGAACGTTGTAGCGGCGGAGCTGGCGGTCGACGGTGATCGTCTGGGATTGGACCCCCCCGACCGAGCAGAGGACGAGGATGGCCGAGTCGAGGACGCGCAGGGAGCGTTCGACCTCGATGGTGAAATCGACGTGACCCGGCGTGTCGATGATATTGATGGAGTGGTCGGCCCACTCGACGTTAGTCGTGGCCGAGGTGATGGTGATGCCGCGCTCGCGCTCGAGGTCCATGGAGTCCATGGTCGCGCCGACGCCGTCCTTGCCCTTGACCTCGTGGATCTTGTGGATCTTCTTGCAGTAGAAGAGAACCCGCTCGGTCAAGGTCGTCTTGCCGGAGTCGATGTGGGCGCTGATGCCGATGTTGCGCATTCTCGCGATGTCGGTGCTCATGGAAAACTGCCTTTCAAAGAATCACGCCTGTCGGGATGTTCGGGGTGTTGCCGGCGCGGGACCAACGGGTGTACCGAAATCGAACAGTCGAAACCATATTATAGCGGAAATCCCTGACGGGCTCAAGAGCTTCGCGGAGCCGCTCGCGGATGTCCCCTGGGCGAAGCGGAAAGATGGTCAGCGGACCTGAATGAAATAGGAGTTGGCAGGATCGAGGTCCTCGTACTTTTCCAAGAGGACATAGCCGTGCTCAGAGAAATAGTCGAAGATCGGCCGTCGAACCTGCCTGTGCATCTCGATACACACAAGGGCCGGGCGGTACTTTTCGATGTCGAAACCCGCGAGGGCCGCCGGCTCCCCGAGCTCAACATCCACCGAAAGGAAGTCGATCCGCTGAACGCCCTCCCTTTCGAGGAGGTCGTCCAGCCTGATCGTCGGGATTCTCCGGTGATGGGACCTCCCGTACTTTTTGGCCCAACTCTCGCGGAAAGAAGACCTGCGCATATAATTCTTCTCTGTCACGTAAAAATCGAACGACTCGCCGGACCGGTCCGACACACAGAAACAGAAGAAACGGGTCTTCTTCCTGTTTTCGAGGTAACCTGCTTCGAAATCGCCGACAGCGTCGACGGCGATGCCGCTCCAACCCAGGAATTTCTCGAGATAGAGCGTGGTGCTGTCCACTTGATGGTGGTTGGCGCCGATATCGACGAAGAAGCCGTTTTTTCGGTCCTCGAAGAAATCCCGGATTATCAACTCTTCGTCGCCGTGAGAAAAGAGCTTGGGGCCATATTTCCGGACAAGCCGGTTCGGCTTCCGGAGGATCGATCTGGAGAAGGAAGAAAGAGGATTCATGCGTCAACGCTCTATTTATACCTTTTCGATTCCTTAGGGTCAAGGCCCTGAACTCGTCCACTACATTACGGCGGACCCGGTTCTTACTCCTGTTGTATCCCGCCACCGCCCGGTCTATAATTCCCGGGAACAAACGAGGAGGCCCGCATGAAGAAAGCCCTATTAGCCCTTTTTTTAGTCGCCCTGGCCCTTCCGGCCTTGGCCGTCGCCCAGGTCCAGCTGCCCTTCGACGAGTATTTCCTCGACAAAGCCCTGCGGATCGACCTCTACCAGGCCGGGGACGCCAAGGACGAAAGCGTCACCGTCCATCAGGTTTACGAGGAAGGCCTTTGGCCCGAATCCAAGTCCGGCCTCCTCCCGCCCTTCGAGTACGGCCGCTACGTCCTGAAGCTTTTCGACGTCGCCTCGAACCGGCTCGTCTTCGAGCGCGGTTTCGACACCATGTTCGCCGAGTACAAGACGACATCCCCGGCGCTGGCCGGGACGGGGCGCGTTTTCCAACGGTCCGTCCGCGTCCCGTTGCCCAAGCGTCCGGCCCTCTTCGTCGTCGAGAAGCGCGACAAGCGCCACCTCCTCCAGCCGCTCTTTAGCCAGGTCATCGATCCGGCCGATTACCACATCGGCCGCGAGAAACCCGCCTCGGGCGATTGGATCTATGAGGCCCAGGTCACGGGCGACCCCCACGACAAGGTCGACTTCGTCTTCGTCGCCGAGGGGTATACCGCCGAGGACAAGGACAAGTTCAAGGCCGACGTGGACCGGATGGCGGCCTATCTCTTCACGGTCGAGCCCTACAAGGGAACGAAGGACAGGTTCAATATCCGCGCGGTCTTCAGGGCGTCGGCCGAGCGGGGCATGGACGAGCCCCGCCAGCGTATCTATAAAAAGACCGTGCTCAACGCCTCCTTCAATGCCTTCGACCTCGACCGCTACATGCTCATCGAGGATGACCACAGGATGCACGAGATCGCCGGCCAGGTCCCTTACGACGCCATCGTCGTCCTGGTCAATAGCCAACGCTACGGCGGCGGCAGCATCGGTCTCGACTACTGCGTGACCACCGTCGACCACCCCTCGAGCCCTCAGGTCTTCGTCCACGAGCTCGGGCACTCCTTCGCTTACCT
>Ga0315279_10006808_pt1 | contig 14327 bp, 15 predicted proteins | sample YL17G06_20_MG_FD_203694 | JGI IMG/M metagenome (GOLD analysis project Ga0315279, IMG submission 203694) | Sediment microbial communities from Yellowstone Lake, YNP, Wyoming, USA - YL17G06_20 | ecosystem: Environmental > Aquatic > Freshwater > Lake > Sediment | place: USA: Wyoming | collected... | reverse complement strand
CCTCTTGCACAGAAAAGGACTTCCATGATCTCTCCTTCGGCATAGAGCATGAGGTGGATTTCGTGGCCCTTTCCTTCGTCAGGGAGGCCAGAGATATGCTCCGCGTGAGAAATTTTCTCAAAAAGAGGGGGTCAGATATCCCCCTCATCGCCAAGATAGAGAAGTGGGAGGCTTTGGAGAATCTGGACAGGATACTGGCTGCATCCGACGGGCTGATGGTAGCTCGCGGCGATCTGGGCATAGAGATCCCGCTTGAAAGAGTGCCTCTGGCTCAAAAAGAGATCATCCGGAAATGCAACCACGCCGGAAAGCCCGTGATCACTGCCACTCAGATGCTGGAGTCCATGATAGACGCCCCGCATCCTACCAGGGCCGAGGTCACTGACATAGCCAACTCTATCTTCGATGGTACCGATGCCATAATGCTCTCCGGGGAGACTTCCATCGGCCGTTACCCGGTGGAGGCAGTACAGGTCATGATGAAGATTGCCCTGAACACGGAGGCTGCCTTACCCTACAGCAAGATGCTTCTGGATAAAGGAGCAGACCTCGAGCCTAAGACAGACGACGCCATAAGCTATGCTGCCTGCCATACTGCCCATCAACTCGGGGCAGCAGCCATCGTGGCCTTCACCTCATCGGGGAGCACTGCCAGACGGGTGGCTAAGTACCGCCCCGGTATACCCATCCTCTCCGCCACCCCAAGCCCCAGGCAGAGGAGAAGGCTCCTTATTTCCTGGGGAGTTTATCCCTACGAGGTGGCCGAAACATCTGACGTAGCCGACCTCCTGGCTCAAGGAACCAGGCTGAGCCTGGAGACCGGCGTAGCACAGAAAGGCGACCTCATCGTTATCACAGCCGGTATCCCCATCGGCGTAGAGGGCACGACAAACCTGCTCAAGGTAGAAAGAGTGTGAAAGGAGAAGCAAATTATGGTGTGGTACGATTATCTGGCCTATATCTTCGCTGGCTTCTTCCTCGCTAACGGTGTGCCCCACTTCGTGCAGGGCATATCAGGGAAAAAGTTCCCCAGTCCCTTCGCCTCGCCCCCGGCCCAGGGTCTATCCCCTCCACTGGTGAATGCTCTTTGGGGTCTGGCTAACTTCTTCATCGGGTACACCATCATCTTCAAGGTGGGAGACTTCCATTTTGGCATGACCCGCGACGTCCTTATGGTAGGCCTGGGTGCATTTCTCGCAGCGGTCATTCTATCCATTACTTTTGCTCGCAGGGCGACTCCTGATAGCTAATTGCCTAAGGGGGAGTGCAGAGGGGCTTACCCCTCTGCCGGGAGACAAATTCCCCAATCCTTCTTTGAAAGGAGGGGGACATAGGGGGTTGATATGAACTTGAAAGACAAAATAGCCATCGTCACCGGCGCAGCCAGCGGCATTGGAAGATCGACAGCTATCCACCTAGCAGTACATGGCTGCACCCCTGTATTAGTTGATATAAAGGAAGAGAAGCTCCTCGAGGTGCTGGTTAAAGTCCTCAAGTATGCCCCTGATGCCACCGCAGAACTCTGCGATATAAGCAACGATATACAGATTAAGCAACTGGTTCAGAAAACAAACGAACGCTATGGCAGAATAGACATCCTTATCAACAACGCCGGCATAATGATAGTGAAATTCTTCGAGGAAACCTCACAAGACGAGTTTGACAGGCAGATGGCTGTCAACTTCTATGGAGGAGTGAACCTGATACGCGCCGTCCTCCCCATCATGCAAAAACAGGGCAAAGGCGTGATCATCAACGTAGCCTCGGTCGGCGGCAGACTGATTGTGCCAGGCACGGCCTTATATGCCGCCAGCAAGGCAGCCTTCCAGGGCTTCTCTGAATCACTGTATTTCGAACTGAAGGATAAAGGTATCCACGTGGGCATAATCCTGCCTGGAGGCACGCGCACAGGCATTTTCGACTCTTCCACTACCAAGCTGGGGAAATACTATCAAAGCCAGTCCAAGACAGCGCCGACAATAGCCGCTAAAGCGATCAGACAAGCCATAGAGAAGGAGCGCTTCGTGACGATTACCCCATCAAGCTACAAGCTGCTCATCGAGGCCCACGATTTCTTCCCCGGCTTGTTCAGCAACCAGTTATTGCGAAGATTGCGCCCGTACTTCAAATAGCGTGCGATGCCCTCGCCTGGGTGAAGGCGATGAACTCGCTGAGCAGGCGCGAGACTACCCTTTCTTTGCGGTAGATGCGGTAGAAGTCGCGTCTCAGCTCCAGCCCCTCCACAGCCACAAATCGTCGGCGTGATTGGCGCTGCACTCATAGCTAAATCAGGCGCGCACCTTCCTCAAGCCGACAAGCCTGGTATCGTCCTGAAGGAAGTGAAAACTTAACTTTGGCTACCCGCATCATAAAGCGTGGAGACTTCAGATAAGCTATAATAACTACCTGCGCATGCAGGAAATCAAAACACTAAAAGGGCGGTCGTTTTACTAACTGGGAGTACAGAGGGGCAAAGCCCCTTTGTCGGGGGTTTGGGGTACCCCCAACTCCCAACTTCCCCCAAGACTGGGGGATACAGGGGGTTGAAGAAAGATTAGTAAACTTTCTCTAGAACAGGAGGTGCGAGTGGCAAGCATTACAGTAGTAATCGGAGATCCGCCGTACGGAAAACAGAGGGCTTACACCGCCCTGAGGTTCATTCTGGCAGCATTGTATGAAAAACACTCAGTGAACCTCTTCTTGCTGGAGGATGCGGTCTTCCTGGCCAAGAAGGGGCAGGAACCCAAAGAAATGCCTAGCTTGATGGGGCACGAGACCATGCCTAATGCTGAAGAATTGTTGAAGGCTGTCATTAAACAAGGTACCACAGTAAGGATATGCGGGGTTTGCTGTTCCGAGCGAGCTTTGAAACAGGAGGAATTAGTAGAGGGCTGTCAAATCTCCTCCATGAAAAACCTTGTAAACTGGGTTGTGGAATCTGACAAGGTGATATTCTTCTAGGTCAGTTCCAGAATTGCCCGTACAATTCTGGTGCTCTAACGCGCCCATTTATAGTATACTGATAGCTGACCGCTGACCTCGCTTTAGAAAACTGGGGAGTGCAGAGGGGCAAAGCCCCTTTGCTGGGGGTTTGGGGGTATCCCCCAATTTTTAAATTCCCCCAAGACTGGGGGATACAGGGGGTTGATGAAAAGGGTATTTCGATATGCCCCAGACCTGAAAGGTGGTGAACCAGATGGCCGATGTCAAGAGACCCCGCCTCACCGAGACCGTCCATGGCGCAGGCTGAGCCTGCAAGATAGGTCCGGGTGACCTGGCGAAGGCTTTGGAGGGGCTGCCTTTAATCTCAGACCCCAACCTCATCATGGGCATGGAGCGCGCTGAGGACGCCGGCGTGTATAGACTGCGCGACGACCTGGCCATTATCCAAACCGTGGACTTCTTCACTCCCATAGTGGACGACCCCTATACCTTCGGCCAGATCGCCACAGTCAACGCCCTGAGCGATGTCTACGCCAAGGGCGGCAGGCCTCTCATCGCCCTGAACATCGTCTGCTTCCCTATAAAGGCCATGGACATCTCCATATTGCGCGAGATACTCACCGGGGGACTGAACAAGATGCGCGAGGCCGGGGTGGTGCTGGTGGGCGGGCACAGCGTCGAAGACAACGAGCTGAAGTACGGCCTCTCCATCACAGGCGTCATTCACCCCGACAGGGTGATCATGAACCAGGGCGCGAAGGTGGGCGACAAGCTCATCCTGACCAAGCCGCTGGGCACAGGCATCATCAGCACCGCTTTGAAAAATGGAAAGGCTAGCGACAAAGCGGTTGCTAAATCCGTGAGCAGCATGGCCACCCTCAACAAAAAAGCCTCCGAGCTGATGCTCACTGTAGACATCCATGCCTGCACCGATATCACCGGATTCGGGCTGCTGGGCCATGCCTGCGAGATGATAGAAGGCACGGACGTAGGCATGATAATTCACTCGGACGCCGTGCCCTACTTCCCCGAGGCCAGGGAGTACGCCGAGATGGGCATGGTGCCCGGCGGAACAGGACGCAACAGGGATTTCCGCCTCAAAATGGTTGAGATAGACAAAAACGTCTCCAGGGTTATGATGGACATCCTCTTCGACCCTCAGACGTCCGGCGGCCTGCTCATGTCAGTGCCTGCCGCAGACGCTGAACCGCTGCTAAAAAGGATGCCCCGCGAGGGCATCAAAGACGCCAGCATCATCGGCGAGGTTGTAGCGAAGCCGAGGGGCAGAATAGTGGTGAAATAAACAAGGCGGCAGCCTACAATATTGCCTTCTCTAGTCAACCTCTCATGCGCCTTGTAAGTTACAGAGCTATTGCGCTTTTCCTTTTTTGAGCCTATTATATTTGTCGCAAGTGAATATCCTGACCGTTATGAAAATGATTGAGGTAGAGCTATTCAAATAGGCAAAAACTCGGTCGGAAAGGGGGCATTAAAAGATGATTCAACAAAGACACGAACTGCCTAATGGAAACGTTTTTATCTGGCTGGGGAATCAAACTATACAAGAATGTGAGCATGTACTTATACTGGCAGGCGGGGATGTAAAGCTTTTGAAAACAGTCGAAACGGTTACATTCAGAAATATCATGCAAGACCTTGGGAGTCTTAGTAAAGTGGATTTTCTCAAAAAACAGCGTTGGCCTAACAATTCGAGTGGTGATGCTCTATATTCGGAATTGAAGAACATACACAGTCAATAGATACCTGAGGGTGAAGCTGCTTCTAGAATCTATTAGCCAATCTAGATTCCCGCTTCCGCGGGAATGACATATTGTAGGAGCGCGAGGTTTGCACCCTACCATTATTCCGGCGTGGACCTGCGGTGAGCCCTAACAGTCCGTGTTTTTCTTACTCCGCCTTGCTTGGCTCTCTTATGCTCTCGAACTGGTACAATCTTTTTACCCTTTTCTGTCTTTGCCACCTCCAATCCTCCTTCCGATATCATTCAAATATTGCCTTTCGCAATTGCCGCATGTGTATGATGCTGGATATCACGTACAAAAAACGCACCTACGAGACGTTAAAAACAGGCTTTCGTTTCTCCACAAAGGCTCGTATCCCCTCTTGGCCGTCTCGAACGGCTACGCAACTGCGAATGCCTTCCCGCTCGTGCTCGATGTGTGTCTCGAACGAAGTATTGAATGAATCTGTAAGTAGCTGTTTCGACCAGCCAAAGGAACTCAGCGAACGGTCTGCAAGCTCTCGGGCCATGCTCACAGCCTCCTCTAACGCATGACCATCCTCCACAACCTTTGTTACCAGCCCCCAGGCCAGAGCCTGTTCGGAAAAAATAGGCTGGTCAAAAGCTGCAATCTCCATGGCCCGAGCTAAACCCACGATTCGGGGAAGGTTAAATGTTCCTCCACCGTCAACGCAGAGCCCGCTCGAAGGATACCCTAATTGCATGGCGGCGGAACGGGCCATGACCCGGAAATCGCAGGCCAGCGCCATCGTGAATCCGGCGCCGGCTGCTATCCCGTTGACTGCTGCAATAACAGGTTTCTTCATGCGACGAATCTCCAGGATTACCTGGTGAAGGCGACCCGCCCCCTCGTGGAAGACAGCCGGAAGCCCCTGCGGCACGCTAAGTGCCATCTTCAAATCAGCGCCGGCGCAGAAAGCTCTGCCCTTGCCCGACATGACCACACCTCGCACAGCATCATCCGTTGCAAACGACATCATACAGGCCAACAATTCCTTGAGCATATCCAGGTCGAATGCGTTCAATACATTCGGCCTGTTCAGCAATACGATTCCTATTTGCCCGTCCCTGGTAATCTCTACGGAATTGGACATCCTGGTCACCTCCATTTGTAGATACTAATTGCATAACGGTATCCGGGAGCAGAATTCTTGCGCCAGTATACTCTTAGAAATCGAACGTCGCAATCGGTTGGAATACGTTCGTCTGTTTGAGACTAAAGTCACATACAATATGAAGCAGTGAGGGTACTATATGATGAAAGGTAAGGGGGAAACCCCAAAGGAGGTACAAGATGTTTGAGAGATACGCGCTGATTCGAAGGGAACCGTTTACCGAGATAGTGCCCTTCGAGACTGAGGTAGATAGATTCCTCGGTAACGCCTTGAGCATCTTTGACTCACCGGTTTACCTGCCCGGAACTTTCATTTTGGAGCGCTCACTTCTAGCTCCAATGGAGGTCTTCGATAGCGACGGTAATACGGTAGTCAGACTTGAGCTGCCAGGCATGACGATGGAGGATATCGACATCTCAGCGTCGGATGGGCTGCTCACCATCAAGGGAGAGAAGAAAGTAGAGGAAGAGATCAAGGAGGAAGACCGCTATTGCTCCGAGAGGGTCTATGGTAGCTTCCGCCGGACGCTCTCAGTTCCTAAGGACCTGGATGAGAGCAAGATCCATGCCACCTACGATAATGGTGTCCTCGAACTGCTGCTGCCCAAGGCAGAGGAAAAGAAGAGACGCAAGGTAAAGGTTCAAGCCAGAAAAGCCAAAGGGTAGAATAGCCTTGAAGCTTGTTAAGCGGCCGTCAAGGGGACTGCTCCCTCCGACGGCCGCTTACTATTTCTTCCCCAATTTCGAGATGCAAACTTTTAAGACCATTAATCATTAATCAGGCTGATATCCGCAATCGCCTAGAGCCCTGCGATGGACACGCCGCCTATTATTTCACTCACCGGGGCCATGTATTACTTATGCTCCTGCCACAGGGGCCGGTGTTGGCGTGGGAGTTAATAAACGCCCTCCTATTGACTCCATATTATACTATAGAGTTATAGAACACCTGCATGGCGGAGACGACCCGAATTTCTTTAAAAATATGAACCGGAATAGAATTCCTGACTGGCTGGTCAAGTGCATCTGGCTCGTAGTATTGCTCTTGCTGTTCCTGGCTTATTTCCCCTTGAACAGCCTCAGAGAGCCGATTCACTCGCTGGAATTGCCGGTAGACAATCGCATCTCTCTAGTGCCTGCGTTTGTGTTCCCGTATCTCTCGCTCTATTTGCTCCTGGTCATCTCACTGTGGCGTTTTGCGCAAGCAAAGGCGAGAATATTCGTCATAACGACACTGGCTATCAGCCTTGACCTCGTGATAAGCTATCTGGTTTTCCTCTTCTACCAGACCCAGGTTGAGCGCCCGGTCATACTCGGCTCTGACATCCCATCCAGCATCCTGAGATGGGTTTATTCAATTGATAAACCGTTCAATGCTTTTCCTAGTCTGCATACCTCACTATCTACGCTGCTTGCGCTGCTGTGGGGCAGGGTGGGTTCTCGCATTCAGCCAATCATAGCGCTGTGGGCGGTGTTCATCATCGCCTCCACTTTACTCACGAAGCAACATTATATTGCAGATGTTTTCGGAGGAATAGCTGTCGCCCTGGTGAGCTACTACGGCGCAGTCAGACTTGGCTCCTTTGCAGTAGGTGGAGCAAACGAACGCCTTGTATTTTGGAGAAGGCGCCACCGGTAGCTTTCTCGGTGCTGCTGTGTTCCACCATACAAGCCCTTCCCTCCGATTGCAGTACCATTTTCTCATTCGTATCCCCTGAGATACCTATTGCGAACGACATGGAGTAGCGCTAATCTTCTACTAGGCTGTTCTAACACGAATATTTCAAAGTGAATATTATCCATGGTTGATACTGAAGGGGAGGGGGAGCTAACATGAAGAAAGTGCAAGACATCATGGCGAACGATGTTGTGACCGCAAATCCTGAGATGAATGTAGCTGATGCTGCCAAACTGATGCTTAAAGAAGACGTGGGGTGCCTTGTGATAATGGAGGAAAATGAAATAAAGGGAATAGTCACCGACCGGGACCTGATGTCTTGTGCTGTACATGGGCATAACATCCAAGAATGCCATATTTCGAGCCACATGACCAGCCCTGTCATAACCGCGCAGCCCGATGTGCTGCTTATCCACCTGGCCAAGTTGATGGCCGCAAAGCGAATCAAGCGAGTCCCTATCACCAAAGAGAGAGCGCTTGTTGGAATCGTTTCCTTCTCCGATATTGCCCAGGATATGGATGAACAGGTTGCGGGCATGTGGTCGGAATGGCTCGAGCTAATAGCTGTCACAAGGACTTCCGCTCAGCATCGGAGGGGCAGAGGGGCCCAAAAGGAGACTTCTGCTCAGTCTCGTCCCGGCAAGCGATTCGGAGACCTCATTCAAAACTGAGTCGAAGGATTGCTAAACCCTCAGGCAAATCTGCATGCACCGAGCGAGATTCGAGGCCAGGTGAGTGCTTACCACTGCTGATGCATACATATCCTCAAGAAGCCCCATCCATCACTAGACGCGCTCAGTTTTTCTTCGTCTTGTATATGACCCAGGTTCCCAGAGCTTTGGCAACAAGCTGACTCCCGCTCCTTATTTCTGACTCTAGAATGGCGCTCTTGCTGCTCCTTTGAATAACAGTCGTATCGCAGGTAAGCGTGCCGGATTTTATCGCCTTCAAATACACTATGCTCACCTCGATACTTGCACATCGCTCCCCTTCTTCTAAGGTTGGAACGAGTGCAAAACCCATGCCGGAGTCCGCCATAGTGAAAAGGGCTCCTCCGTGCACAGTTCCGTAAGGGTTCAGCAGCGAATCATTTACTTTTAGCACGCACCGGCTGTAACCCTTTTCCCACCTGGTATAGGTTAAACCCGCGTGCTTACCGAACCGGTCAAGGCCTTCCAACTTTGAACTAATCTTCTTCGGCATTCTGACATCCCCTATTTCTTGCTTATATTTTTGAGATACAGCCCGAATACTTCTTGCGGTAGTATAAATATCGCGGTAGAATACCGCAAGTGGGATTAAGTTCACCAGAACTAGCACGTCTACCAATCAGGAGTGCAGAGGGGCAAAGCCCCTTTGCTGGGGGTCTGGGGGTATCCCCCCAGCTTCAAAATTCCCCCAAGATTGGGGGACACAGGGGGTTGAAAAGAGATTAATAGACAACCTCTTGGGATCGAGGCCCATCGATGTTTGTGACCAAGAATGTCTATCAATTAAGCGGCATGAGGGGCTTTGGAATCTCGGGTTCAAATGTATTTCTGCTGCTCGATGATAGCATTACGGTGGTTGATGCCGGGCTCAGAGGCAGGTCTGCCAATATACTGAATCAGGTTAGACGGCTGGGCTACAAACCTTCCGACGTCGCCCATATCATCCTCACACACCACCATGCTGACCACATCGGCAGCTTAGCCGAGTTGAAGAAGGCAACCGGAGCCAAGGTCATGGCACACCCCACTGATGCACCGTACATAGACGGGACTTTGCCGCAGCCGGGTCCAGCAAGGCCAAAATGGCTGAGTAAAATGCTATCTCCTTTTGGCAGGATGTGGGCTACTATACCAGCAGAAGTGGACAAACTGATCAATGACAGCGAGGAGCTTCCCATGCTTGGCGGCATCAAGATATTGCACACCCCGGGCCACACGCCGGGAAGCATCTGCCTGCTCTTACCGCAGGAGAAGCTGGTTATCGTTGGTGATTTGCTTACCCATAGATTCAGGCTGAGCATGCCCTCACGGCTGTTCACCGTTGACATAGGTCAAGAAACAAACTCAATAAAGAAGTTAGCAGGTCTTGACTTCAATATCATAGCCTTTGGTCACGGTCGGCCTATTCGGCGTGAAGCTCGTGATGCAGTCACCGGTTTTGCACAGAAACTTGAGACCAAGCATAAAGTATAAAGCAAGTCTCCCAACTCTTCGGGGCAGTAAATCCTCAAAGGGGTGATGAAATGAGAAGATTTTGGGTTGCGCTAGCCCCATTGCTTATTCTTGTGCTGCTCGCAGGCACCGTCGCCTGCGCTGGTGGAGGTACGCAGCCCGCAGCCCCGCATACCCTGTCGCTTTGGACAGGCGATGCGCTGGTACAAACCTTGTATGGCCCCGTCAAGGGTTTTGTAGATCAAAGTGATACCTGGATATGGAAGGCAATCCCATATGCCAAGCCGCCTGTGGGGCCGTTGCGCTGGAAGGCTCCGCAAGACCCCGACCCCTGGAATGTAACGCGCGCGGAGACAGAATTCTGCAGTGAATGCACACAATATAATATCTCCAACTCGGTCGCAGGCAGTGAAGACTGTCTCTATCTGAACATCTGGCGTCCCCAGTCTGAGCAGACGAATCTGCCCGTCTATTTCTGGATACATGGTGGGGGCAATAGCATGGGCACCGCCTCATATGAAGGGTATAACGGGGCGAACATTGCCAGTAAATCCGACATGGTAGTGGTGACTGTAAACTACAGGCTCGGGCCTCTGGGGTGGTTCACTTATGCCGCACTCAGAACCGGGGAACCTGGCCATGAGCTTGATGATTCAGGCAACTTCGGCACATTGGACCTGATAAAAGCACTCAAATGGGTGCAGGCCAATATCCAGGCCTTCGGTGGGAATTCCTCAAATGTCACCATCGCCGGGGAATCGGCAGGTGCTATTAACGTTTTCTCTCTTTTGATCTCACCGCTTGCCCAGAACCTCTTCCAGAAAGCTATAGCCCAGAGCGGGTTCCCTGTTGCGCGCCCGATGGCAGATGGCGAGGCGAGTGCCCACGCTGTTATCTTGAAGCTGCTGGTGAATGACGGGACTGCTGCAGATGCAGATTCGGCCCAGAAATATCTAGACACTCTGTCCGACGCTCAAATTGAAGCCTATCTAAGGTCCAAAAGCGCTGCTGAATTCTTGAAAGTCTATGACACAGGCTATTTCGGCATGATCTCGTTCCCTTACATTTTTGAAGACGGCACAGTCATCCCCAAGACCGGTTTCGATTCGTTTGCGAACGGAAACTATCCGAATAAAGTCCCGCTTATTATAGGAACCAACAAGGAGGAGACCAAGCTATTTCTGTTCCTGGACTCAACATTTGTCGGCAAGGACGAATTGTACCAGACTGTAGCATCCTATAGCAGTGACCTCTGGAAGGCCAGAGGCGCAGACGAAGTGGTCAGAGAGTTGAGCTCACACCCTGACCAGCCCAATGTCTATGTCTATCAATTCCTTTGGGGTTCCGGTGGAGACACTGGCACCAGCGTAATCCCATCGCCGTGGGGCTTCAGGCTCGGCGCGTGCCATTCCTTGGACATTCCCTTTTTCTTTGGCAACGATATTTGGAACAGCCCCTTAGGCCTCCTGGTGTTTACCAAAGAGAACCGCCCGGGCAGGGAAGCGCTCTCCAGCGCCATGATGGCATATGTGGCGCAGTTCGCCCGCACCGGAAACCCCAATAAGGCCGGAGCAGGCCTCGCCGAGTGGTCGCCTTGGTCCAACGCTGCCAATGAACCGAAGTGCATCCTATTCAATGTTCAGGGAGATATGCCCTACCTGGCTATGTCCAATGTGGAGCTGACGGCATCGGGTGTAAAAGCGAAGCTGGCATCTGAAGTCCCTGAACCACTGTACTCAGAGACACTCCAATACCTCAGCAAAATGAGCACGAGGTTCGATCTAGAAGTGACACTACCCTAAACCCAGAGAGAACGCACGAACCCAACTAGCCCTTTTTCAATCTCTTAGTCCAGGCGACCAGGTTCTCCAGCAGTTCCCTTATCAATTTTTTCGCTGTTTCATCAGTCAATGTACCTTTCTCATCGAACTTGCTGGGGGCAAATGTCACGAAGACCTCTGGTTTATTTATGGGGTGCATATCGAGGAAAACAAAAACCTGACGCAGATGGTATTGCGCCCTGGCTCCTCCCAGAATACCGATAGACGCGCTCATCATCGCGACCGGTTTATCCTCAAAGGAGTTGTCCGGATAAGGTCTGGAAGCCCAATCTATAGCATTTTTCAGCACCCCGGGTATCGAATAATTATATTCCGGCGTCGCAATCAATATCGCATCCGCCGCCCTTATTTTCGCTTTGAACTCCTTTACTCTATCTGGCATAGACTTTTCCAGGTCCTGATTGAAGGGCGGGATTCCTTCAAGGTCAAAGATTTCAAGTTTCGCACCGGTCGGCACCAATTTCGTTGATTCACGCAACAGCGCCTTGTTGTACGAGCCATTGCGCAGGCTTCCCGCAAAGCCGAGGATATTTACTTGTTTGTCCATGTAAACACCTCCTTCTGCCGAAACCTCAACCTGGCACACCTCTTTTGCCACGATGAAACTAGCCTATCATACCAGGCATAAAAAAGTCATAAAATATGGGCAAAAATTGTGAAAAATCTCTTACATTTCTAATGCGATTTTCCCAGGCTACTTGTCTCTCACCATCTGCTTGAAAGGACCTATTAATACCTATGACAATGCCGTCCTGTAGCGCTTGTTCTGGCCCTTCAGCTTGACGCTGAGAAGCAGATTGTCTAGAATGTGAAACATGAAAAAGTCATTAGGTTTCTACGCCCTTGTTGCCGGCATAATAGTGATAGTAGTTGGCATGCTGGTTGGTCTGGGTCTGGCTGGAAAGTGGATTGCCTTCCTTACTATCGCCATCCTTTTTATCCTCATGTTTGTATTTCTCTCAGACATGCCGAGCGGACAGAAGAGATCTAGATAATTTTGCTGCTCAATTGTTGCCAGTGTGCACCCTTCATTTATCGGCTCGACATTCTCTCACAAAGTTGACCATATTCCCCTTGCTGAAATCCAGGATACTGAAGAATTTCCTCAGTTGCTCGTCATCTTCTCTCAGAAGCACCTGTACATCGACTTTGTTTTGCTCACAAACATCACAAAACTTTTCCACCAGTTTCCGACCTATGCCCAAATGCTGATACTTAGGGTGCACCCCTACCATGTCTATCCACCCTTTTATATCCTTTCCATATTCTACTCCACGAATGTCTCCCAAAAGGAAGCCCACTACCACTCGATCTAGCTCCGCTACAAAGCTCAGGGCCGGACGATATACTTCTGCCTCCACTTCGGCTGCTACCTGCCATGAGATAGCTCGTTGTGGGCCAGATAACGACCTGTCTATTACCTCTACTTTTGGCATGTCTTCGTCCACCATGCGACGAATCGTGATTTTAGTCTCATCTACTCCCATTGCTGACCTCCGACGCCTGCCTAATACGCCTGCTGTCTAAATAAGTTACCACCATAGCACAGAGCCAGCTCCATGCGCTAGTATACATATCGCTGTAGAATATCGCAAGAACAAGCTATCTGCCCAGAGGCGTGCTCGTAGTATAGGGTTTGGGGATTGAATCATCACTTTTTCTTGCCGTGGAATAGTTCGCTGCCCGCGCCCGGGTACACTATCCGCTCCGACCTGGGGGTCTGCCTCTCGACCTTGGGCCAGGATTCCAGCCTCGGCTCCGCCCCTTCCAGAGTTACCTTGGATGGCTGTCTGTCTCTCATCTGGGGCATCCTTCGAACGTCGATTCCCTCTACATTGTGGGAGAACTCGATAGGTATGCCATTGGGGTCATAGGCATAGATTGAATGGATGAAGCCATGGTCGATCATGTCGGACACTTCAAACCCGGCTGCTTCCAGCCTGTCCTTTAGCTCCCATAGGTCGTCCTCTCTGCCAACTCCGAAGGACACGTGGTCGAAAATGAACGGGCCCCGGACCGGCCTGCCATGTTCTTTGGGCGCTACAGGCTCCACCCCCGGCCATTCGAAAAATGCCAGCAAATCGTATTCAGATAGCCCGAAGAAGTAGTGCCTGTACCCCCTCTGGCCGAGCCCGGCCACAAGCCGCATCCCAAGCAAATCCCTCCAGAAACGGATGGTCTTGTCCATGTCTCCGGTAGCCATAGCAAGATGATTTACACCGGTGAACGTAATCATTCTTTCATCCTCCTCCTGGCTGCCCGTGGATGTTGTGAGTCATACAGACAGCCAAAATATCTGTCTCCGACGATGAACATTATGGTCAGTCAGCCATCAAGAAGTCATAAAATCCAACTTTGAAAGCTTAAGAAATCATCACATTTTTCGACGGCTAAGTTACTTCATATGTCATTGCGAGGAATCCTTCTTCAGGAAGGATGACGAAGCAATCTCCGCGCACTCGTTGGACGAAGGGGTGCGGTGAGATTGCTTCGCTTCGCTCGCAATGACACAAAAAGGGCCTCATGATAACACCGGGGTTTAGGCTGGGGTTACAGGGATTTAAAATAATTAACAAACCCTTTAAAAAATCATTACTTGACCTCCTGTGCGACTGGTGGCACAATGTAAGGTGACCGACAGAGACAAGGAGGGACGCCATGTTATTCGTTACGCTTTTGACCCCGAAAGGCAAAGGACGTGAAGCTGTCAACTATCTGAAGAAGCTCAAGGCTCCCAAAGGCATCAAGATCCTCAATATCTATTTCACCATGGGTCGTTACGATGGGGTAATTATCTTCGAGGCAGCCGATGCCAAAACGGCAATAA
>Ga0315279_10006807_pt1 | contig 14329 bp, 18 predicted proteins | sample YL17G06_20_MG_FD_203694 | JGI IMG/M metagenome (GOLD analysis project Ga0315279, IMG submission 203694) | Sediment microbial communities from Yellowstone Lake, YNP, Wyoming, USA - YL17G06_20 | ecosystem: Environmental > Aquatic > Freshwater > Lake > Sediment | place: USA: Wyoming | collected... | reverse complement strand
CGGCCTTGAAAAGATGGCTCAGAAAGGCTCTCAGCCTTCTGACTAAGGACTGCCCGGCCATGCTTATCTCCGACTACAACTATGACACGGTCAAGATGGATATCTACGCGGAGGTCCTCCGGACCACGCAGAAAAATGAAGTCCCCGTCACCGTGGACTCACGGTTCCGGCTCCTGAGCTTCAAGGGCGTTACAGTCGCGACGCCCAACGAGCCCGAGGTCGAGGGAGCGCTCGGAGTCGAAATCAACGGGAAGGGCGAAGCCCTCCGCATGGCCGCCGGCCGGATCCTGAAGAAGCTCCGGTCTCCCGCTCTCCTCGTGACACGGGGGTCCAGGGGAATGACCCTCTTCGAAAAGGGCCGGCCGCCTTTTGCCATCCCCGTTCACGGGACTACCGACATCGTCGACGTCACCGGCGCGGGCGATACCGTGATCAGCGTCTTTACCCTGGCCTTGGCCGCCGGGGCTTCGTTCCGGGAGGCCGCCGAACTCGCCAACCTCGCCGGCGGGATCGTCGTCATGAAGAAGGGCGCGGCGACCCTCACCCCCAGGGAGCTCAAACAGGCCATCTTATCTTGAAACCCAAAAAACTGAGGTCCTTGGCCGAATTGAAGAAGGTCATCGAGACCCAAAAGCGCCGCGGCAAGCGGGTCGTGCTGGCCAACGGTTGTTTCGACCTGTTCCATGTGGGGCACATCCGGTACCTCCGCGAATCCGCCGGGCAAGGGGACATCCTGGTCGTGGCCTTGAACAGCGACTCATCCGTGCGCTCCCTCAAAGGGGCCGGACGCCCTCTCCTCCCCCAAAGGGAACGGGCCGAGGTCCTAGCCACTTTCGAGTTCGTCGATTACATCACTATCTTCCGCGAACCCAACGTGGAAAAGGTCCTCCTCGCCCTCAAGCCCGACGTTCATTCCAAGGGGTCGGACTACACGGTCGAGACCGTCCCCGAGAGGGAGACCGTTAAGAGCTACGGGGGAACGATTTTCATCGCCGGCGGGCCGAAGGTCCGCTCAACGAGGGACGTCGTCGGTCTCATCGCCGCTCGAAAGGACGCGGATGGATAAATTCCTGATCATCCGGACGAGCTCGCTCGGCGATATCATCCATACCCTCCCAGCCCTCGCCGCATTGCGCAGGGGCTTTCCCGGCGCGCGGATCGCTTGGGTCGTCGACGCCGCCGGTAAGGACATTCTCGGCTTGGTCCCGGGCATCGACGCGATCATCGTCCGCCGCGAAAAGGGCTGGATAAGGAAGATCCGGGACAAGGATCAGATCGCACTCGACCTCCAAGGGCTGATCAAATCGGCCCTGATCGCCCGCCTGTCCGGGGCGCGAAAGAGGATCGGTTTCTCCGGAAAGAACCTCCGGGAACCTGCCGCCTCGCTGTTCTACACGGACCGCCTCGAAGGGTTCCCTGAGGACGGCCACGTCATTGCCAAGAACCTCAAGCTTCTGTCGAAACTCGGACTTGACGCCGGAACGGAAGAATACGAATTCCCGATCGTCATTCCCGAGTCCCTCGACCGGACTGTCGGGAACGCCCTCATCGAACTCGGCCGGTGCTCCGGTCAGGGAATCGTCCTCTGCAACATCGGAGCGGCCTGGGAGAGCAAACGATGGGCGCCGGAGCGCTGGATCGAACTTTTAATGAGGGTCCGGAAAGAAGGTCTCTTCTATCTGATTCTCTGGGGGAACTCGGCAGAAAAGGAAGTCGCCTTGAGGATCGGGACCGCGACGGGAACGCCCGTGGCCCCCTTCTTCACCGTCCCTGAGGTCCTGGCCCTCATCAAGGGATCGCGACTTCTCATCAGCGGCGACACGTTCGCCCTCCAGGCGGCCTGTGCCTTCGACGTCCCGGTCGTAGGGATCTTTGGACCGACCAACCCGGTCCGGAACGGCCCATTCCGGGCCCGGGACAGAACGGCCCTGTTCCCAATGGACTGCCATCCATGTTATAAAAGGACTTGTCCTTCGGCCAAATGCATGAGCGCCGTCGAGGCCGGGGTCGTGGCCGACCTGGTCGAGGAGATCCTCAAAAAAAATGGCTGACCTCAAGGTTACCAAGTTCATCTGCCGGTGGAGGGTCCGGGCGGGAACCCTGGGGGTCCTCGGGGTCATCGTCTTCGCCAGGCCCTCCTGGCAATCCCTGCTCGCGGGGTTCGGCTTGAGCCTTCTCGGGCTTGGCCTCAGGGCCTGGGCGGCCGGTCATCTCAGGAAAGAAAAGGTCTTGGCCGTCTCGGGACCCTACCGGCGGACGCGAAACCCCCTCTACCTCGGGAGCCTGATCATCGGGGCCGCCATGGCCGTCGGATCCTGGTCATGGGGGGCGGCGGCGATCCTCGCGGTTTATTTCCTCGTCTTCTATCCCGTCGTGATCAACGAAGAGAGGAAGAGGATGAAGGCCCTCTTTCCCGCCGATTACGAGACCTACGGGAAGCGCGTGCCTCTCTTTTTCCCCTCCTTCAGGAAGGCCCCCGCCTATCAGAACGGCCCCTTCAGCCGGGCCCTGTACCGGAAGAACAAGGAGCAGCGGGCCCTTATCGGAACGATCATCTTCTGGATCGTTCTCATCGCCAGAATGTATTTCCCGGGTCCCTGATCCCTGCGGTTCGATGAGTTTCCCTTTTGCGCAGGACTCTGCTATAACTTCACCGTGCCCACGGACAGACGCATCGAGAGGATCACCCGGGTCTTGTCGGCCCGCCAGCCCGACCTCAGGGTCGTCCTCGAGGGCGTGACCATCGCCCACAACGCCAGCGCCGTCATCCGGACCTGCGACGCCGCCGGCGTTCTTTATCTCGACCTCATCTCGCCGAACCCCGACCTCCTCCGGTTCAACGAGGCCATCACGACCCGGGCTGACAAGTGGCTTGAGATCTCGGTCCACGCCTCGACATCCGGGTGTCTCAAGCCCCTGAAGGAGAAGGGTTTCAAGATCGTCGTGACCCGTCTGGGCGGCGAATCGGTCCCCTATACCGAATTGGATTACGCCCAGCCCCTGGCCATTGTCTTCGGGAGCGAATCGGACGGCATCTCGGACGAGGCCCTGGCGTTCGCCGATCACGTCGTCCATATCCCGATGGTGGGCATGGTGCAAAGCCTCAATCTTTCCGTGTCCGTGGGGGTCGTCCTCTACGAAGCCTTCAAGCAAAGGCAGGCCAAGGGATACTTCGACAGGCCGCAGCTCGCGCCCGAAGATCTCGAGGTCCTGGCAGCGAAGTGGCTGGACAATAAGTGAGGGGGGAGGAGACACCGTCCCCTCCCCCCTTCGAGAGATGGATACAGGAGCAGGTGGCTTGATTAGATCTTCGTCGCCCAACGCCTGACGAAACGTTTCAGGCCCGTGGCGGTCGACCTGCCTTTTTCACCCAATAAAGCGAGTTCGTCGTTCAGTTTCTTCATGCCTTCGTTCATTTCCCGGCCGAAGAGCGCCAGGCCTTCCTGCGCATCCCCGAACGGCGCCATGCCGAAAGACCCGCCGCTCTCTTCCTCTTCGACCTCCACGTCAAAAGTGAGCGGTTTCTTTTCCCTGAGGATTTCGAGCTTGATCTTGTCGCCCTTCTTCTTGTCCTGGACGATCCCGCTGAGCTCGTTCACGGTCTCGACACGTTTGCCTTCCGCCTTGACGATGACATCCCCGACCCTCAGGCCGGCTTTCTGGGCGGGGCCCTTGTCCGTCAGTCGGTTGACCAGGAGGCCGGTCCCCTCCTTGACGCCGAAAAACTTGGACATCTCCGTGTTCAGCTCGTCCAAGTAAACGCCGACAAACTTGCGGCGCTCCCAGGAGAATTCCCTGGCCTTGGGTGAAACGAACACTTTTGGAGGCTTCGGGGCCTTGTCCTTCGGCGTCACGGCCATGGGCGGTGGAAGGGGTGGGAAGAGCCTGGGGAACTGGAGCTCGAGCGCTCTCTTGGCTTCCGCCTCGGGATACTCGCCCAGCTTGACCTTGACCTCCATGGGTTTGCCTTCCCGCTCGACCTTCAGGGTAACGTCCTCTCCGGGCTTTCTCTTCCGGATCTCGGAAGCCAGCATCTGGGTGCTCGTGACGTCCTTGTCCCCGAACTTGCGGATGACATCCCCTTCCTTGAGCTTGGCCAGTTCGGCCGGGCTTTCCTCATCGACGCCGACGACCTCGATCCTTCCCTCCTCGTCCTGGGCGATGGACAGGCCCATCCAGCCTCTCTGGACCTTGCCTTTCTCCCGGATCTCCGCCGCGACCTTAGCGACGATGTCCACGGGGACGGCCACGGCCATCCCCGAGGAGGGGGCTTCGGCCTTGCTCATGACGTACCCCGAGCCGACCTGTTCCTGGTCCCGGAACTCGAAGACCACCGGTCGGTCCTCCGTGTAGATGCCGCGAAGAAGCCCGACCATCCGGCCGTTCTCGTCCACGACAGGGCCGCCGCTTGAACCCGGTGTCACCCAGATGTTCAATCTCAGCCTCTCTTCGGAGACCGAGCTGACGATGCCCTGGGTGACCGAAGGAGTCATTTCCGGGGAAATGCTGACGACGCAGATCCAGGCGCCCGGGCTGAGGTCTTCCTCCTTGCCCATCGGAAGGGGCGTCAGCCCCTTGTCCTTGGCCCGGACAAGGGCCAGGTGCGTCTCGGAGTCGAAGCCGAGGAACTCGGCGTCGATCCGCTTCCCGTCGGCCGTAATGACCGTGATCTTTTCTTCCCTCGGCGAAATCAGGGCCGTGGTCAAAATGTGGCCGTCCTTGTCGATGACGACCCCCGTCGCGACCCTCCGTGTCCCGTTCCGGGCCTCGACCCGGACAACGGACGGATAGATCCTTTTCGTGATACCGGCGATGTCCTTCTCGGCGGCGGCTCCCCCGGCGCTTTCGGCGCTCAAGCTCATCGTGAGGAAGAACAAAGCCGCCATACTCATCGAGACAAATCTCAGATTCCTGTTCATGGCCAGAAAACCTCCTTAATACGTGATCTCCTGAGGCGATGCCTCAGAGACCTGCTCCAGTATGTAAACCGTTCGCGGTTCGTATGACGCGTTGTGGACCTCGGTGGAATAGTCCATGGTCTCCATGACCTGGACCGGTTCGGCCGCGACGGGTCCGGATGCCCTGCCATTCCCCGCCAAGCTCACTCCCTCCGGCTTCCTCAGGACGAGGACGTTGACGAGGACGAAGGTCGCCAGAAGGACGGCCGTCGCCCCCGCGAAGGCATAGCGATAGGTCCGCAGGGCGTGAGCCCGGAGCTCCTTGCGCCGGGGAAGCTCGGCCAGGATACCGGCCTCGAAACCCTCAGGGGCCCTGACCCTTTCCAACCGATCGAAAATATTACGCTCTTCCATGCTCCCTCACTTCATTCTTGGACGCGTAGGTGTCGCCATGGGCGGCGTTTTCCAACATCTTTTTCAGATATTCCCTTCCACGGCTGATCCTCGCCTTGACCGTCCCTATGGGCCTCTTGATGATCCGGGCGATCTCCTCCTGTGAGAACCCCTCCATGTCCTTGAGAACGACCGCGACCCGATACCGCGGGTGGAGCGCGTCCAGGGCTTCCCTCAGGTTGCGGATGAGCCCGGGGTCCGGAGGGTCTTTGGAATAGGTCCCCGCGTTGAAGCTGTTCGGGAGGTCGTCGAGGGAGACCGTCGCCATCTTCCGCCTCTTCTTGACATCAGTTTTGGCCAAGTTGGAGGCGATGGTATAAATCCAGGAGGAAAGGGGCGCTATGGGTTTGTACTTGTCGGCCTTAAAATAGACCCGGAGGAACGTCTCCTGGGAAAGTTCGACGGCCTTCTGGTAGTCGCCGGTGAATTGATAAAGATAGTTCACGATCCTGTCCTTGTACAGACCCATGAGCTTGGCGAAAGCCGCCTCGTCTCCTTCCTGGACATGGGAGATCAGCTCTTGTTCGTCCATGTTCAATTCGTTCAAACGCTTTTTCCCGCCGCTTCGTTGCATTTTCCCGGGCCGGAACGGCCTTTCTTGGTCCCGGAAACCCATTAAATTCTATGTTTTTTTCGGGTTTTGGACAATATGTTGACAGCCATGACCCTCAAAAAATACAATGGGGCCATCCCGATGGAACTTTTTCCCCGGCGTATCCGTCAATCAAGGTGAATTGAGTGGAATTGAACAAGGTCATTCAACAATGCCTGCAAGGCGACAGAGAGGCTTGGGAAATGCTTGTTAACGCGTACTCCAGAAAGGTCTTCAACATGGCCTACCAGTTCTCCGGGAGCACCCAGGAAGCTGAGGACATGACCCAGGAGATCTTCCTCAAGCTCTACAGCTCCCTCCGGAAGTACGACTTCGCCAGGAATTTCACAGCCTGGCTCCTGACCCTCACCAAGAACCATCTCATCGACGAGTACCGTCGGACCAAGTGGGAGAAGACACGGCGGGATGAATTCAATGATCAGGTTATCGCCCAGGACGCCTTCTCCGGCCCCGAAAGGAGCCTCGTCCGGGAAGAGAACAAGAAACTCGTCTGGGAAAGCCTCGATCGCCTTTCGCCGGAGATCCGGATGGCCGTCATCCTCCGGGACATCCAGGGTCGGACCTACGAGGAGATCGCCGAGAGCCAAAGCCTCCCGTTAGGGACCGTCAAGTCCAGGGTGAACCGGGGACGCCTGCAGCTGGCCCGGATCCTCAAAGACAGGCAAGGAGAATTGACATGAACGACGCGCACATGGAGGAGCTTCTTTCGGCCTACCTGGAAGGCGGGCTGGACGAATCCCGGGCCGCTGACGTCGGCCGACACTTGGCGTCCTGCCCCGATTGCAGCCTCCTGCTCGAAGCCATGAAGGACGTCCGAGAGGCCCTTGGGGCGCTGCCGGAAGTCGATCCCTCGCCGGCCCTTCTCCGGAAGCTCTACGCCATCCCGGAGAAGCGGCGGTTCCGCCTGGTTCCTGACTTTCTGCTCCGTCCGTCGCTCCAGCCGATCTTCGCCGGCGCCACCGCCCTGCTCGTCTTCGTCTCGTTTCTGGCCTTCAGCCCCGGCGGCAGGACGTTCCAGAAGAGCATTAACCGTCAGCTCCATGTCGGCTACAGCAAGGTCGAGAAGCTCTACGCCAAAGCCGGCTCCATAACCGACGAGATGGGCTCCTACAAGGAAACGATCCTCGGCTCCCTCAAGAACGTGAAACTCTTGAAGAAGGGCGGGGAACAATAAATCAAGACACATGGAGGTTAACATGGAAGAAAAGATCATCATTCAGAAGAGACCGCCAAAGTCTCCGGCGGCGGCCGGGATCCTGTCCGGCCTTTTTCCCTTCGGGATCGGGGCCATGTACAACGGCCAATACCTCAAAGGGATCATCTACCTGTTCATCTTTGCCGGCCTGGTGACCATGCAGGGCCACGGCAAGGGCCAGCCGTTCTTCGGCCTGGTCCTGGCCGGGTTCTATTTCTACCAGATCATCGAGGCCGTCCAATCGGCCAACGCCATCAACCGGCGGGCCCTGACGGGTCAGGAGGACGAAACCGCAAAGATCGAGGACCAGATCCTCGAGCCAGCCAAAGCGGGCTCGGTTTTCTGGGGCATCATCCTCGTCGGCCTGGGCGCCCTGCTCCTCCTGGCCAACTTCGACGTCGTCAATTATGACGTCCTGTTCGACTTCTGGCCGGTGGCCGTGATCGGACTCGGGCTGAAGCTCGTCATCGACTATGCCCGGGCAAAGAAGGAAAAATGACCATGGCAAAAAATCCACGAAGAGATTCCTTGGTTTGGGGGTTCATCCTCATCATCATCGGCCTCATCTTCCTGCTCGAAACGCTGGACGTCGAGGTCTGGGATTCTGTCGCTCGTCTCTGGCCCTTGGCCCTCATCCTCTGGGGCGCTTGGAAGCTTTATTTCGGGATCAAGGAGAGGAACGAGGCCGTCAAGGCCCCGAAGCCCGGTCAGGAATAGACGCATGAAGGCCAAAGAGGTCCTGCTCCTTATTCTGATCGTGGCGGCAGGCATCTTTTTCCACTACGCGCACACAGGGAAGCTGAACATTGACGGCGACTGGGAGTGGGGTGTTTTCGATTTCGGCGTGTCCTATTCTTATGAAGAATCGAAGACGATCGAAGCCCCCCTCCCCGCCCGCCTGGAGGTCCGCAATGCGCACGGCGACATCGACGTCCGGAGCGCGGACCAGGAAAACATCCGGTTAATCCTCCACAAAAAGATCCGGCGGAGGAAGGAGGCGGAGGCCCGCGCGGTCGCGGACATGCTCAAATCCGTGATCACGAGGACCGGGGACCGGATCATCATCTCATCCAATCGGGGCGAGTTCAAGAAACGCAACTTCGAGACCAGCTTCACCCTGATCGTCCCGAGAAACCTGGACGTCATCATCGAAAATTCCTACGGGACGGTGAAAGCGGCCGGGATCCGCGGCGGGGAGATTGTCAATCCGCACGGCGAGGTCACCGTGGCCGAGGTCGAAGGGGAGCTCACCGTCACGAACAGCTACGAGGACGTGGATATCGAGGGCGTCAGAGCCTCCTGCCGGGTCTCGGCCAAACATTCCGACGTGAGCGTTCGAAGTGTGGGTGGGGAAGTCTGGATCGACCATGGCTATGGAAAGGTTATCGTCGAGGATGCCGCCGCGGACGCCACCGTCAGAGGAGATCACACGGAGGTCGCCGGGCAGAGGATCAAGGGACGGGTGGACGTCAAGACCAGCTATGAGAAGATATCCCTCCGCGACGTGGGCCCGGCGGTCGTCAACGGACATCACTCGGCGGTCGCGGCCGAAGGAGTGGCCGGCAGCCTCAAGGTCGCAACGAGCTATGAGAACGTCCGGGTCGACGATATCCGGGGCGACCTCACGGTCGAAGGCAAGAGTGTCGAGGTCAGGGGAAGATCCATAGCGGCCCGGGAGGTCCGGATCACGACGTCCTACGAGAACCTCGATCTCGCGGACTATACCGGAAGCGCCATCATCAGCTTGTCTCATGGGGACGCCGTCCTGGCGCCGTCATCGCTCGATTTTCCCATCGAGGTCAAGAATGTTTACAGCACCGTCCGCTTGTTCCTTCCGAAGGGGGAACGAGGGCCGATCGAGGCCCGCTCCAGGGGCGGAGACGTCAAGTGGGGCCTCGCCGAGCCGCCGTCCGTCAACCAGACGAACGGAGAGGCCGTGGTCAAAGCGTTCCTCGACCGCATCCAAAAGCCCCGCATTTCACTGTCGACGACCTACGGAGATATTTACTTGGAAGAAGCCACGGGTCCGCGAGCTGAATAGTCGACACGTCGCTAGGACAATTGAAACCATCGGGACGGCCGAGATGAGATGTCGTGATCTCGGTCGTTGACAGGCATCTTTATCCGGCGTATATTCGTTCCAATTTGTCCCGCATAAGGAGATCTCCATGACCCGGAATAGGATCTTGCATTTTGCCGTTCTGATCCTCCTTCTGGTTTCGTTCGTCTTCCCTCTCGCAGCCCAGGAGAAGATCGACCTCTCGATCATGCAGCGCATCCGGGCCGAGGGGCTCGGCAGGTCCTCCAAGGTCATGGACTACCTGAGCTGGCTCAGCGACGTCTATGCCCCGCGCCTCTCGGAATCCCCGCAATATCGGCAGGCCGGCCAATGGGCCGTCAAGGCCCTGACCGACCTCGGTCTCCTCAACGCCAAGTTAGAGCCTTGGGGAACGTTCGGCCGCGGCTGGCAGCTCAAGAAATTCTACGGCGCCATGATCGCGCCTCAATACATGCCCCTCATCGCCTACCCAAAAGCTTGGACGCCCGGCACGAACGGCGTCATCAAGGGCGAGGCCATCCTGCTTACTGTCCGGACGGCGCAGGATTTGGATAAATTCAAGGGCAAGCTTAAAGGCGCCATCGTCCTGGCCCAGCCCGAACAGCCCGCTCCGCTCAAGTTCGCTCCCTACGCCACGCGTCTGACCGAACAGGATCTCAAGGATCTGATTCTGGCGCCCGATCCGGGCGCCAAATCCCCCTTCGCTGACCGGATGCAGGAGATGATGGCCCGCCAACAGCTCCAGGCCGCGGTTAACAAGTTCGTCAAGGACGAGGGCGCGACCGTCCTCCTCGAGAGCAGCCACGGCACCAAAGGCACGGTCTTCGTGGCTTCCGGCGGCTCTCAGATGGTCGGCGCGTCGGCGGTCCCCCCGGCTGTCGTCGTTTCGGTCGAGCAGTACAATCGGATGGTCCGAATCCTCCAAAAGAAAGTCCCGGTGACCCTGGAGATCGAGATCCAAGCCGAGTTCACCGAAGATGACCTCCAGGGATACAACGTTGTGGCTGAATTTCCGGGCGCCGACAAGAAACTCAAGGACGAAATCGTCATGCTGGGCGCGCATTTTGACACCTGGCACTCAGGGACAGGAGCGACCGACGACGGGGCCGGCTGTGCCGTGGCCCTCGAGGCCCTGCGGATTCTCAAAACGATCGGCGCCCGGCCCCGGCGGACGATCCGCGTAGCGATGTGGGACGCCGAAGAGCAAGGGCTGACCGGCTCGCAAATGTACGTTACGAACCATTTCTACGATCGGGCAAAGAGGGAGAAGAAGCCCGCGTATGATCGTCTCGCCGTCTACTTCAACTTCGACAACGGCAGTGGAAAAATCCGCGGCGTCTATGCCCAGGCCAACCTAGCCGTCATGCCGATTTTCGAGGCGTGGCTGAAGCCTTTCCATGACCTGGGAGCGACGACGGTCACGGCCAGGACTACGGGCGGCTCCGACCACCTATCGTTCGATAGCGCGGGCCTGCCCGGATTCCAGTTCATCCAGGACGATCTCGAGTACGAGACGCTGACCCATCACTCGAACATGGACGTCTTCGATCACGCCTCGCGGGGCGACCTGATGCAGGCGGCCACCCTCATGGCCGCCTTCGTCTACAACGCGGCTATGCGCGACGAGAAACTGCCGCGGAAATTCTTCGACCCGAGCCGTCCGGCCCGGATTTTCTGAGCCTCCCGTCCGGACCGCGTTCCCTCCGGCCGGCGTAGACGAGCTCAAAGCTTTTCGTCGGATGCTTTATGATTCGGCCGAAATCGTCATAGTCCTATGGGCGCGCCGGCCATGAGCACGATGGAATAATGGAATAAAGGAGAAAGGCGATGAAGCCAAGTGGACATCCTCGAATTTGGATCGCTGGTATCATGCTCCTCGTCTCCGTGACGGCAGGAGGATGCGCCCTCGCGGACCGAATGAGCGGCATCTCCGATGCGAAGGTCTTGCAGAAAACCGGCGAACCCGCAGAGGCGACGATATTACAAATCTGGGACACGGGCATGACCGTTAACGATGACCCCGTCATCCGTTTTTTACTCGAAGTGCACCCCACCGGAAAACCGGACTATCAAGCGGAGACCAAGCTTCGGATATCACGGCTCGCCATCTCACGATTTCAACCGGGAGCCGTGGTGCCCGTGAGGATCGATCCGCGTCATCCGAAGCATGTGGCCCTCGATATCTATGACTTTGAAAAACACGATGAATCTCCGCGCTAGGCATTTAGGCCTCTCTCCGTAACACAGGTTTTTGACATGACCACGGGGCCGGAAGTATATTTCCGGCGTGGGAAAGAGGGGAGATCCATCATGAAAAGATTGATTCCAAGCGCAACAAAACCAACCCAAGCTCCTGGGTGAAGCTGTTGAGGTAAATCTGTATTTCGAGAGTTGCGTCATGGGGTTCTGCGGCCCGGCTGGCTTCGGTAACGGTTGCGGGGACGACAGTCCTAGGAGTGCTTGCCTTTGAAGTTGTAGATCCTCTGGGTCAGGCCACCGTTGATCTTGATGTTGAAATAAGAGATCAGGTTGGTCAGGTCCTTCTTGTATTTGGTCACGTAGCGGACGAAATCGATTTCCTTCTTGGACCTGAGCAGGTTTTCGAACTCAGCGACCTCGTCGTGGAGCTCGATGAGGAATTGGTTGATCGTCCGGTATTGGGCGTTGATCTCGATGAGGTCCTTGCCGGAGAGTTTGCCGAAATCGACGAGCGGAGGCAGGGACTGCAGGATGAGCAGGCTCTCCGTGTGCATCTCGTTGACCGATTCCCGGATCTCCTGGAAGAAGGACTTGTAATCCTGCGGGTTTTTCATTCGGACGGGGACCCGCTCGAGGAGCCGATCGTACTGGCCCTTGAGAGAGATGATGTATTCCTTGACCCCCAAGTATTTCCGTTTGAAGTTGAAGAGGTCGATGAAGTCCCTGCCGATGTAGATTTTGTCCTCGTAGTGGCTCAGGAGTTCCTGGGGGGAATGCGTGTAGAATTGGATCTCGTAGCGCCGCCCCTCGGAGTCCCTCTCCCTAAGACGGGCCAGCACAAGGAAGTCGTTCTGTTCGATGAAGTAACTGCTCGTGTCGATGAGCACAGAGTACATGGCCAGGTTCTGGATGATGTACTCCTTGAGGTGGTTGAGGAGCCCCTCCTTCCGGGTGATGAGATCGGTCACGACGTCGTTGGGAGTTGGCGTCATGACGGAATAGGACGGGGACAGCAGGTAAAGGACGGGGCCGGTCCCAAGCTCCAGGTGGAGGTTCTTGAGGGTGTTCTGGTAAAGGTCGTCCAGGAGCATCGGCTTTAGGGGAGGAAGGTCCTTGACGTCCAGCTTGAGGAGTTCATCGATCTCGTTCATGGGATTCCCTCGATTCCGGACTGATAGTAGCACTCAAAATCCAGGAAAGTCAACCTAACGCCTAAGAGTCCAGGCGTCGTTGCCGTAGCGCTCGGCCTCGATCCCATAGATCTCCTTCCAAACCTCCGCGTCAAGGGAGAGCGGTTCCAGCTTGACCCCGAAGAACTCGGAGACACCCAGGGAGAACCGCGAGGCCGCCCAGTCGAAGGTCACGGGCCGGCCGAGGGCCTCGGAAAGGGAGGTCATATTGACCCCGGCGTCCTCAGCGTCGGACCTGGCTACGGCCTTGAGGAGCGCCTCGTCCTTCTCGAGAGGGACGGAGCCGTGCTGGATGAAAGAGGCGCCGGTCCTCTTCTGGGCGCTCCCGATGATCTTCCGGCCGCCGATCTCGACCTCGTCCCTGGCCGGGAAGGCGAAACACGGCATCATCCCCCGGACGTAGGCCGGAGGGGACGCCGGGGCGAGACGCGCGGAGAGACCCATGAGAGCGAGACCCTTGATAAGGGCCAGAGAGATGAGCTGGAAGGAATCCCGGAGGGTGGACGTGAAGGTCTCCGTGTCGGACGAGGCGAGGGAATAGGTCAGTTCCTTGTGGTGCAGGACGACCTTCCCGCCGGTCATGCGCCGGACGACGTCGATGCCGTTCGCGCGGCAGAAGCCGAGGTCCGCCGCCCGGGCAGCGTCCTGCCCGTAGCCCAGGGAGGCCGTGGGCCTCTCCCATCGGTAGAAGCGGAGAAAGGTCTGGGTCCCTTCCCGGGCTCTGGTGAATAGATATTCGTCTACCGCCATGTTCAACGATCCCCCGAGCGGGGCTTTATGGGCGATGAGCAGCCAGGTTTTCATGCGACGGTCCATGATTTAGAAAGAGAAGAAAATTATGGAGCGGGCAATGGGACTCGAACCCACAACAACCGGCATGGGAAGCCGGTACTCTACCATTGAGCTATGCCCGCTCGATCCGCCCAAGAGGGCACGGGAATTCTAGCATATATCCGCGTGTTGTCAACATGCGGACCGACGTCCCATCGACACGTGGCATTGCCTTTCCGGGCCGTCGGCTTGCCGACCTGCATTCGACCTGCGTTCGAATTGACACGGTCTCAGGAGGAATCTATAATCAATAAGTTCACCCGCAAAGGCGGACGCCATGCCCCATGAAGAGAATCAGGCCAAACAGCATGCGGACGGGTCCTCCCGCCTCGGAAAGGCCCTCGTCCTCAAGGGAGATATCTCAGGCGACGGAGACATGGTGATCGAAGGCCTGGTCGCCGGAGGGATCGACCTGGGCCGTCACGACCTCGTGGTCGAGAAGGGCGGCCGGATTGAAGCCGACGTCCGCGCCCGGAACGTCACCATCCACGGGGAGGTGACGGGGAACGTCCAGGCTACCGAAAAGGTTTTCATCTCGGAGACCGGTTGGATGAAAGGCGACATCGCGGCCGCCGTGATCTCCATCCTGGCCGGCGCCCGGTTCAGGGGCAGCATCAAGATGGAGCGCCCGTCTCCTAGTTGATGTCGATCTCGCCCTTATCGCGTTCCCTCCGCTTCCGGTCCATCTCATCCCATTTTTTCATGCAGTCGGCGTCGTGGCCCCTGATCATGGAGCACTGCAGGTACTCGGAGATATAAATGATGCAGGCCCGGATGGCCTTGCCGGCCGGGGTCTGCTTGTAGTCGTTCCCGTGGATGGAGAAACCCTTGTAGTTCAGTCCGGCGGCCAGGGCCTGGCCCTTGGCCTCGGCCTCGATGGTCCGGGTATCC
>Ga0315279_10006806_pt1 | contig 14333 bp, 9 predicted proteins | sample YL17G06_20_MG_FD_203694 | JGI IMG/M metagenome (GOLD analysis project Ga0315279, IMG submission 203694) | Sediment microbial communities from Yellowstone Lake, YNP, Wyoming, USA - YL17G06_20 | ecosystem: Environmental > Aquatic > Freshwater > Lake > Sediment | place: USA: Wyoming | collected... | reverse complement strand
TGGTCGGCGGCGGACGGCCAAATGGGAAATGTCGGCTTACCGGAGAGCGGAATGCTGGTTAGAGGAAAGGCACCCGTGAACAGTTGCCTGGCATGCGGCGTCATGCTGGCGTTGTGCGCCATCGGGACAATGGTTGCAGCCGACAACACGAAGATTGCCCCATCGGTTGCTCGGGGTGCCGCCGGGCCTATGGCGGAAGCGAACCACGTGAACCTTGATCTTGTCAGGGAGCTTGATGGCAGTGGTGGCTATATCCGTCTGGAAGGGCGGTTCCTCTTCTTGACCAGCGACGTTAATTCAAAGGTTCCCAAAGCGGGCTTCTGGTTCGATATCGGGCTGGACCCGGGCGCGCCGGCCCTGCTGGACAAGTCGCTGCCAGGGGCATGGGATGTGGCCATTGCCGGCGATCACGCGTTCGTGTGCGACTATACCAAAGCCCTGACTGTCTACGACCTGCGGCAGCGGCCCTGGCGGCAAGTGGCCAAGCTTGACATGCCGTCCATGACCGAGAACATCACCATTCGCGGGAAGCTGGCGTACGTCGCCAACCATACGGCGGGCCTCACCATCGTGGACATCGCCGATCCGCTCAAGCCCTCCCTTGTCAGCAACTTCAACCCGCGAATTGACTGCGATGGCTTGGCTCTCTGGAAGGACTGCGCGGTTCTCTACGGCCACCATGAAAGCCGGATCGTTTTGGTGGATGTAGCCGACCCGGCCAAGCCACGTCAGATGGGCGTTTACCAGCACGACAAAGGGTCCTTCAACCAGGGCGAGGTAGAGGTGGAGGGCGGATTCGCCTATTGCACTTCCGTAAACGGCTTGGTGATCGTAAACATCACGGATCCATCCAGTCCGAAACTGGCGAAGACCGTCGACCTGAAAGGCGTCACGGACGTGATTGTCAAGGACGGCTATGCGTTCGTCGCGGCAGGAATCAACGGCGTCCACATGCTGGACGTCACGGACCCAGCCAGGCCGACCGAAGTTGCGAGCTACACGGCTCCGGCGATTCTGACGGCATCGCAACTTGCCGTACAACGGGTCGCCCAGGCGAGCCCGGCTGCCCCTGGTCAAGCCCAAGGCCCCGCGAAGGCCGCCGTTGATCTATCGCCCACGATCGAGTCGCCAGCACCGCTCGGGATCGAGAGCTTCTATCTCTATGTGGCAAACAGGAGTGGGCCGGCTCTGATTATGCGCTTTGCCGGCTGTGCAACTGGTGCGCGTACAAAGCCCTCTGCCCTGCTGCCTCCGATCGGCGCCAAACCGGCTGTCAAGCAGACGAACCACTTGCTGATCTCGCGGTCCGTGGTAGAATTGTGAACGAGGCCGAAGACGGTCACTGGCCGGAGGCCATCCGGGGAATCCCGGCGAATAGGATGGTTATGAAGAACCTCGTCATATCATTTGCAGTATCGACAGTCTTCGTCTCGAGTTGCGTGGCGGCCGCCAAACTCAGCGCCCGGGAAACCAATCAGGTCAAGACGTTGTTCGGCGAGTTCGAGGCCGCCACCGACGAGGCCGGTCGCAAGGCCGCCTTCGAAAAGATGCTTGCCTTGGGCGAGCCGGTCGTCGCGCAGGTCGGCCCCATGATCGACGATGCGTTGGGCGCCGAAGAACGCAAGTACGTCAAGATTCTCGAACCGAAGATTCGCATCGCCTACATCAAGAAGCTGGAATCCATCTCCGATGAGCAGATATCCCATATTCTTCGGACCCGCTACCTTTGGGAACCATACATCATCAATGGCGGCAGCGATCCGGAGTTCCGGCAGGTCTATCTTGCGCCCATCTGGAAGATGAAGGAATTCCTGCTGTTGAAGATTGCGGACATCGAGGACACGGAGGTCGTCACGCTGCGAAACAAACTGGTCGAGCTTGCCGGCTATCAGAGACAGTGCCACGATGTCCTGAAGATCAATCCCGACACGACCGTGGGGAAGTTGTCGCCGACCGGCATTGAATACGCCCATCTGGATCAGCCTCACACCTTCCTCGACAAGCTGCATCACTATGAACGCACGCTGATTCTGATTAACACGGTCGCGTCGAAGGGCGCCCGCGAAGTGCTTCTGATGACCGATCAGGCCGCCCGGGAAATCGACGTACAGGAAGCCGAGTACGTCATGGCCGCTAACGAAGTGCGCATGTTGGCCGGCAGCATCGCATGGCGGGCCGACCCGTTGGGCTGCGCGGTGGAGCGCGACCATTCCACCGATCGCAAGGAGGGCAGAGCCAAGGGGCACATGTCTGATGTTCCAGGCAAGCGCGGTTTTGGCGATCGCAACAGGCGCATGGGCGCCGGCTACTACGGCAGCGAAGGGGCAGGCGGCGGACGCGATGGCCCGGCCTACCTGAGGGGCTTGAGCTACAGCGGGGACGGCCACGGCGGGCCGCTGTACCGTCTGGCTCGCAACCGCGTGGGCATCGGGCGGCGCGGAGGGGTGTATACCAGCCAGTATGCGACCGACAAGAAGTATATCCATCCCTGTCCAGCCACGGAACACGAGATGTGGATGCCCCCGGGCGTCACCGCCATGGATCTGCGCAGCTCGGCGATTCAACAAGCCTTCCTGGCGATGAAGGCCAAGTCGTACGGCAGTGCGCTGGGCTCGCTGGATCGCGCCAAGGCGCCCACGGGAGCCGATGCGATCGCGATGCGGTTCTTCCGTGCGGCGATTGACCTGGAAGTTCAGCAGGCTATCAAGGACATTCTGGCCACAGAGGGATCGGGCGATGTCTTCTTCGCCAGCTTCCTGCTTCGCAGAGATCTGGCCAATTTCAAGGGTATCGAAGCGTTCGAGAAAGCCGTGGCCGATTCCTCCCAACGGCTGAACTCAAAGGACCTGCGCCCCGAGATGACCGCGGGCGAGGCGTACTACCGACTGTACTACGCCGTCAAGGATGCGCCCAAGGAAACGTTCAACGCCAATCGTAGCGGGTTGATCCGACGGCTTGGCGACATCACAAGCAAGTACAAGGACTCCCTCTACGCCAAGGCCGCCGAAGACGCCGCCCGTCGGCTGGCCAATCCAGAGTCCGGCGCGGGTGATCTCATGGCTTTCTTCAAGGAGCGACGCAAAGCCGCCGGGCCGTGACCAATGTTGCACGCGAAACCGGTTGGTTGATCAGGCCGAACATGGCCCTTTCCATCCCGAAAATCCGATCCGGCAGCGCGAGCGACGAGTTCTTGGGGCTGCCAGTGCGGTGATGGTGATTCTCGTGGCTGATCCGAGCCAGTACATAGCCCCCGAAATTGCAGGAAGTGGACACAATTCGTTCGTGGGCGCAGAGCACTTCCGGCCCCCCTGCTGATGCGGCTTCACACGAACTCAGGCCGCTCGCGTATAGCAATGGTGCAGCCCGCCCAGATACGCCTTGGCAACCACGCTGCCCTGCTCCGGCGGGCAGACGGGCCGCGGAATTGGCGAGTTGCGATCCAGCGACAAGTGTGCGCGTGCCTCATGGTAGTAGCTGAAGCATTCGGCCAAAATCCGGCAAAGATGCTCCTCATTCAGCACGATCACGTGGTCAAGGCACTCTCGACGGATCGAGCCGATCAGCCGCTCGACGTACGGATTCCGCCAAGGCGCCCGTGGTGCGATGAGCACTTCTTCTATTCCCATGTGCTCGACCCGATCGCGGAAGTCCTGGCCGAAGATGCCGTCGCGGTCTCGCAGTAGAAAACGCGGAGCTTGTTCGAACGGAAAGGCTTCGACTATCTGCTGGGCAGCCCACTGGGCAGTCGGGTTGGTCGTGACGTTGAAATGAACGATGCGCCGACGGTCGTGCTGAAGCACCAGGAAAACGTACATCACACGGAAGGTAATGGTCGGCACGGTGAAGAAGTCGATGGCGGCGACCTGACCGACGTGGTTTTTAAGGAATGTCCGCCAGTTTTGGGAAGGCGGCTTAGGTTGGCGGATCATGTACTTGGCGACCGTGGATTCAGCAACCTGTGCCCCAGGAGGGCCAGCTCGGACTGAATGCGCGGGGCGCCCCAAGTCGCATTCTCCCGGCACATGCGGCGAATCAGATCACGGATTGTCCGGTCCACCTTGGGACGGCCTGGCTTCCTGCGGGACTTCCATCGCCAGTAGAGCTTGAAGCCCTGCCGATGCCAGCGGACTACGGTGTCGGGCTGTACGACCAACCGAGCCGATCTCCAGCCTGACCACAACCGCGACAGCAAGCACGGCAATACCCGGTCTATTCGGCGGAACTTCGGGCGTAGAGTAGATCGGTGCACAACGATCAGTTGTTGCCGGAGCATCACGTTCTCCGCGGCCAAGTCATAAAGCAATCCCATGCCACGGTGAGCATCGCATGCTGTAACCGGCAAGGCGTCCTCAGGTTCGCCAGGGATTCCGCATCGCACGGGACAGTAGGCGGTTGGCTTGCTGGTCGCCTGGGAACTCCTCGCGGACGGGATCCCACTTCAACGACCGGCCCAGCTTGCAGGCCAGAGTCACCAGGTGGCCCAGCGAGGCCGAGCGATGGCCGATCTCCTCGTCGCAACTGGGCGACCGCCGCGTCCGGATGCACTCGAACCAGTTGGCGTGATGGTCGCTGCCCCCGGACACGGGAGTCCTCGACGCCAGGCCCATGCGATGGAGGATATCCTCGGGCGCCGCCTCGATAGGCCCGCTGCCGGTCATCGAGGTCACCCAGCCGCGCTCGCCGACGAACAGCCCGCCGAACATCCCCGCCAGCCGGGCCGTGGCCGGGACCGCCCCGTAAAGCCCCGCCACCTGTGACCACGCCTGCACGTGGTGCAGCAGCGTTCCGTTGGCGTATCGGCACGTCAGGGTCGGGAACAGGCCGGCGTCGGGGTGGATGATCTCCACCGGACCGGAAGTCTCCATGCCCAGGGCATACTGGATCACGTCGGCGGCGTGCGAGTGGAACCAGGTGACCGAGGCCGCCCCGAAGTCCTCGCAGAACGACCACGGCACGACGTCCCAGATGGGGTTGGTGTGGTAGAGGCGGCTGTAGGCATGCCACATCGCCGGGCCCACCCACAGGTTCCAGTCCAGCCCGTCGGGCACGGGCTCGGCCGGCAGGGGAAGGTCCACCGGCGCCAGGGACGGGCCGAACTTCTCCATGTCACCGGGGCGCAGGTAGGGCTTGAAGCGAGGCGAGCCGATCCACCCGGCCAGACTATGCCAGTTGGTGAACACCGACTTGACGCGCCCGATGCCTCCTTCGCGGACCAACCGGCAGACCTTGCGTATGGTCGGGCTCGAGCGGTACTGGGTGCCGGTCTGGAAGACGCGCCCGCACCTGCGGACCGCCTGGGCCAGTTCTCGGCCCTGGCGGATCGTCAGCGAGACGGGCTTCTCGCAGTACACGTCCTTGCCCGCCCGCGCCGCGTCGATAGCCGCAAGCGTGTGCCAGTGGTCGGGCGTGACGATCACCACGGCGTCGATGTCCGGGCGGGCCAGGAGTTCGCGATAGTCATTGTAGGCCGCACAGCCCCGATAGGCGCCGTCGGCGCGGCCGGCGGCGTAGGCGGCCTCCACGCTCTTCTGGGCGTCGTTGCGCCGCTGACGGTCCACGTCGCAGACAGCCAGGAGTTGCACGCCGGCGTCCCCTGTCAGCCGGCGCAGGTGGCCCCGGCCCATGCACCCCACGCCGATGAGCCCCACCGTGATCCGCTCGCTGGCTGCCGCGGCCGGACCGGCGCCGCGGACCACCCAAGGCGCACCGGAGAGTCCCGCCAACCCGGCCACGCCGGCGCAGGCGCGCAAAAAGCCTCGCCGCGTCGTCCGACCGACATCGGCTGTCATCCTGCCGTGGAATCCTCGCACTCTGCTCCTCACTTTGCCGCCTCGATGGCGGCTTTGTCAAAGAACTCCCTGCACCGGGCCGCCTCCGCCTCCCAATCGGGCCCACCGGCGGGATACTCGATCCCGAACATCGTCGGCTGGACGCTGAGACGACGGATCTCCCCAAGGACCTTTCCGATCTTGCCGACGCCGGTTCCCCACGGCACGTCATGGCCTTTGGGGCCCGGCTCGTGCGTGTCATGAGGCTGCACGACGATCAGGCGGTCCTTCAGGGCGCCAACGGCCTCGACCGGCTCGATGCCGCACCGGATCCATGCGCCCAGATCGCCACAGGCGCCGACACGCTTGCCGCGCCCGACACAAGCCTTCAATATCCCTTCCGGCTGCCAGTAGTGCGGGCACGCCGCCCGGTCGCCGTTGCGGATGGCCAGGCAAACGTCGTATTCGTCGCAGAGCTTCTCGATGGCGTCCAGTTCATCCGGCCTCGGTTGGGCCACGAGGGCCTCGGCGCCGATCCCGCGGGCGAACTGGAACCACGCCCGCCAGCCCGCCGCGTCCGGCGGGGACTGCGAGACCTCGCACGTGAGAAGCCGGACCCCTGCTCCATCCAGCTTCAGCCGGATGTGCTTTAGGTCCTCATGCCCGAGCCCAGGGGCCAGCGGACGCGGGATGTCCTTGTCGAGCGTCTGGGAGCCAAGCGCGCCGATGTACGACACGCCGAGCCGCTTGGCCTTCTCGATGGCCTGGAAGAAGGTGCCCTCCCGAAGCGTGGACGCTTCCAGCCCGAGTCGCCAGCCGAGCTTCTCCTGTGCCCTCACGGCCGGCGTCAGCTTGGCGCTCGGGGTCGTCGGGGCGGGCAGGTCGCCCACGGCAAACTGCACGGCCGCCAGGTAGAACCGCAGCATCAGAGGATCCCAGAAGACCGACGGGGCGTGGGCGATGGTGCAGTGGAACACTCGCCCCCGCCCGTAATTGCGGACCCATGCCAAGGCGTAGTCGCCGTCCGCCCGCACCACCTTGCCATAGCTCGGGCCACGGGTCAGGTCCGTCTTGGCGGTGTCGATACTGAACAATACGCGAACCCGCTGGCGCGAGTACGGCTCGTGGACGCGGAAGAACTCCGAGCGATACTCGAAGCCCTTGCCGCCGAAAGGACCGTTCAGCGGGTGGCCGGGGTCGTCGAGCGTGATGAATACATGCTCGTCGTTGGCCCGGTGGTTCGCCCCGCGCCCGCCCAGCATGACACCGAACTCCGGCCAGTCATCCCCGCCGTCTTTTCCCCAGCGGGTGAACGCCACCGTCGTCCCGTGAACGCCCAGCAATCCCCCGCCGCCGTAGACGAACTCCACCAGGCTCCGCCGCAACGCGGCGTCCTCAAAGAGATTGCCCACCGTGTTGTTGAAGAACACCGCGTCGAACTGCGCCAGGCTCGCCGGCCGGAATACCCCAGGATCCCGGCTGACCACCGTCTCAAACGCCCCCGTCTTGCGCCCCATGAGCGTAAACGCCAGATTGGCCGTGCGAATCGAAGCATGACCCCCGTAATTGACGTTCAAGTCGAAGATCAGCAACTTGCGAGGCTTTCGCGGCCGGATGAAGGCCTCCGCCGGAATCGCCTCCTCCACACGCCGCCGCTCATCCGCCTCCTGCGTCGCGGCGGAAACCTGCGCCTTGGCCGCCGTCAGCCCACCCCACGCCCCCGCAATCACTCCCCCCGCAATGCCCATGAACCCGCGCCGCGTCAGCCGGGCCATCACCGCTGACCCGCCCGCGCCAGCCGCACACGCCCGCCGCGGCGCCAGAATCTCATCGCGTTCCACGTCCATACCCATCTCCCGCTACTCGCCTGGCCAGCCCATTGCCCATCGATTCTAGCCAGCGACCACGAGTAAGCAATACCCGTGCTGCTACAGGTTTCGCCTGCAATCGCCTGCAATCTTGCCTTCGTGAGCACACACCGCCGCCATCCTCCCCCATGACATTCAAACCATGGACATTCTTCGCTGTGGCCCTGGCGGGCTGGATGAACCGTCAGCAACAAGAGGTTATCGAGTTTCTCACTGTCGAGAACCGCATCTTGCGGGAAAAGCTCGGCCACAAACGCCTCATCCTGAACGAGTCCCAGAAGCGACGCCTGGCGATTGCCGCCATCAAGCTGGGCAAGGACCTGTTGCGCCAGTTCGGCACGCTGTTTAGCCCCGACACACTCATCCGCTGGCACCGCTGGTTCGTCACGAGGAAGTACGACAGTTCGGACCGCCGCGGCAAGCGAGGGCCTGTGCCCACCAAAGCCAACATGATCCGCAAGCTCGTGCTCGAAATGGCTGCAGCCAATCCAAGCTGGGGCTACGGTCACATCCACGGCGAACTCAAGGGCCTTGGCTACAAGATCTCCTGGCAGACCGTGCGGCGTGTGATGCTGGACCACGGCCTCTTGCCTGATCCCGACCGTCCCTACAAGACCACGTGGAATGATTTCATCAAGTCGCACTGGGAGAGTCTCGCCGCGTGTGGCTTTTTCAGCGTGGACGTTTTGGGCTTCAAGGGCCTGACCCGCTACCTGGTCTTCTTCGTCATCGAGGTCGCCACCCGCAAGGTCGAGATCGTCGGCATCCACGCCGATCCGTGCGAGACGCAGATGCTCCAGTGGGCTCGGAACCTTACCGACGCGGAGGACGGCTTCCTTAGAGACAAGCGCGTCCTGATCCACGACCGGGATCCACTCTACACGAAGAACTTCCGCCAGACGCTTCAGGCTGCTGGTGTGCGGGCGCTCAAATTGCCCAAGCGAGCTCCGAATTTGAATCCATACGCGGAAAGGTATGTGCTTTCCATAAAATCGGAGTGTCTCAACAAGATGATCATCTTCGGCGAGAAGCATCTCCGATATGTTGTGGAGCAGTACAATCAGTATTATCTGCGGGAAAGACCACATCGTGTTTTGGGCAGGAGGATCATCGAGCCTGATGAGCCGATGCCTGCTGAAGGTGAAGTCCTCTGCCGCGAGCGCCTGGGCGGGCTGCTCAAGACGTACTACCGCGAAGCGGCGTGATTCCACCGGCGCCGTGCAGCGACATATCCTTTCGGCCACTTGCGACTGCCGGTGATACTCTGCGCCTCTGTTCCCGTCACCTGAAACAATCGTCTCTTGTCGTGCTCCAAGCTCAACTCTCCGGCAAGGTCTGTTTTTCCAGGTGCCGCCCTGCCGCCGTCGCGGCCGCGCGGCTGAGCTATGTAATACCACTGGAGGACGCTGGAAACACGGGCGTGTCTGCCATCGCCCTAACTGCCGTAAATGGATGAAGGATTCCCGAAGATTGCCCTTGCGCGCTCCGGGAGATCGCGCTATCCTCGATTCTGGATAAAGAGCGTTTCCAGAAAGGTAGGTGCAAACATGACACTCAGAATCCGAAAGCTTATCGTGCTGTTGTTGGTGGCGGCATTGTTCCTGGTGGCCAACCTGATGCTCGTGGTGAGCTGGCTTCAGGAAAAGGGCGTGATCGACTGGGCCAAGGATGCCCGCAAGGAGTACGTGACAGGGACGGCCATCACCATCATCGTGGTGCTGTTGATCCTCCTGGTGGCCCCCCGGGGCGAAGGCCGCGGGCTATTCCGGCGATGCCCGGCCAACAGGTCATTTCCTTCCTTGCCAAAACCATTCGCCAAGCAGGAACTCCGCCCAAATACATCATCTGCGACAAAGGCACGCAGTTCTGGTGCAAACGGTTCAAGCGATGGTGCAAGCGCCGCAAGATCCGCCCGCGTTTCGGCGCCGTCGGCCAGTATGGCAGCACCGCCATCATCGAGCGATTCATCCGGACCTTGAAGGGATTGTGGCAAAGCACAGAGTTTCGAGAGTCGAGGGACCGCTACGTCGAACTTGGTCATGCGCTGAAATCTTTGCGTCCCGGGCCAGAACGGAACCGCGAGTTAGCGGAAATGAGACTCCTGTTGGCCGATTGATGCTCGAGGCTGTAACCAAGCAGTTCGCCGACACATCGCAAGGCATTCCAGAGGTTCCCCGAGAGGTCGATGACGGTATTCATGCGCCCTTGACAGCAGACGAAGCCTACAATGGCAACCTGCCGTAAGTCCTTATGACACCGCTATGATCGAATTACTTGGGGGGACAGGCATTGAAGTATAGGGACGTTCATTCGGTACATGACGGCCGAGCCGATGCCAGCGATTCACAAGGCGGCCGACAAGCAATCTCAAGCTCAAGCTGAAGGAGACGTAAGATGCCGGCGAGGACCGACAAGGGTAGTTGGACGAAGCTCTGTCTGCTGGCGGGGCTGGTGCTGGCCTTCTCCATCTCGACCGGGCCGGCCGCAAAAGCCGCTGACACGCCAAATCCTTTTAACATTCCGTGGGGCCCGTTTCTTCAGGACCTCACGCCGACCGGCGTGAACGTGGTCTGGGCCACCGACCGCAAGGATGACGTGCTCGAGTACGGCGCGGCCGCCGATAAGCTCGACAAGTCCGTGGCCGACTCACAAGGCCGGGCGAGCATCACCGGGCTCGAGCCGGGCAAGACGTATTACTGCCGCATCAAGATGAAGGCGGCCGAGAGCGGCGAGATCGGCACCAGCACCGTAGCGTCGTTCATCACGCCAACGCCTGACGTGACGAAGTTCTCCTGTGCCGTCATCGCCGACACTCACACTTCCGGCTGCAACAAGGACCTGGCGGCGCTCATGAAGGAGCTCAAGCCGGCCTTCGTCCTCAACGGCGGCGACCGAAGCCCCAGCGTCGTTTCCGGCACGCTCAGGCCCTACAAGGATATCATCGCCTCCGTGCCGATGTACATGGCCCGCGGCAACCACGACAACGCCGACAAGCAGAGGATGGTCTCCATGGTGGCCGGGCCGGGCGACAACCAGTACTTCGCCTTCACGTGGGGCAACGCAAGGTTCATCTGCGTCAACACCGAGGACCGCAAGGGCGCACCCGGCACCGCCCCGCTGAAGAAGGGCGGCGAGCAGTACAAGTGGCTGGAGGGCGAACTCAAGAACTGCAAACAGACCTGGAAGATCGTCTTCCAGCACATTCCGGTGATCCCGGCCTATGGCGGCGGACCGACTACGGATCTCGACGACGAGCGCGGGCTTCTGGAGCAGTATGGAGCCGACCTGGTCTTCCAGGGCCATCAGCACAACTACGACCGCTCCAAGCCGATGAAGGATAAGGAAATCGCCGAGGACGGCAAAGGCACGATCTACATCACGTGCAGCGGCGCCTGCGGCGGCAAGGAGAAGTTCCCCAAGGGCACCGACCTGCCGTTCCTGGCCAAGACCTACAACGAAGGGCCCTTCCTCGGCATGGTCTACATCGACGGCAACAAGCTCAAGTTCGAGTGCCTGGGGCCTGACAAGAAGCTCATCGACTCGCTGGAGCTCCGGAAGCCGTAAGCTTTGGTGGTCGTGACATCTTGCCGCCAGCCAGAAACCCGGTGAACTCGGCGCCGTTGGAGCATGAGGAACCAAACTACTTATTGAGGAAAGATGAACATGGGAAGAATCACTGGCATTATCTGCGCTATCGGCATCATGTTGGCGGCCTGGACTGTGCTTGCGGACGATTACAGCAAGACCGGCACTGGGCCAGTGAAGGTCTTTCTTCTGATCGGCCAGTCCAACATGAACGGGAGGGGCAACATCGAAACGCTGCGGGACAAGCTGATCAAGGACCATCCGGACCAGTATCCAAAGTCTCTGATGGAGCTTCGCAAGGACGTCTGGATCGTCGGGGCAAACGGCGACGGCATATCGGGCCAGAAGGACAACAAGTGCCTCGAGCCGGGCTTCGGGCAGTGGAAGTGGTTCGGCCCAGAACTCAGCTTTGGCCATCAAATGGGCGACCAGTTCAAGGAGCAGGTCCTGCTGATCAAGGTCATCGGCGGCGGTACGAGCTTGGGCAAGGATTGGGTACCGCCGACGATGTCCAAACGCACGGGCAGGCCGGTCGGGCACATGTATAAGCGGGCGGTTCGGGAGACCATCCAGACGCTGATCGGTCTGGACAAGCTCTACCGCGACTACAAGCCCGAGATGGGCTACCAACTCTGCGGCATATTCTGGTGCCAGGGCAACGCCGATTCGGGGCAATTTGCGGCTGAGTACGCCGACAACCTGGTGGACTTCATCAACGACTACCGCGCGAACTTCGGCATCCCGGACCTGCCGTTCATCGCGGCCGAGTCGCTTTCCAGCCGGACGCCGGGCGAGCAATTCGTCAAGGGCTGCGAGATGGTCAACGCCCAGCAGAAGAACAAGCAGGCGGCCGCTATTCCCGCCCGCTCGAAAATCAACCTGATGAGCGACGACTACAAGCCGTACAATGCTTCGGGCGACTCGACTCATTGGCGGTGGAACTGCCGGGCATACATCGACGTAGGCAACTGGGCGGCGGACCTGATAAAGCCCATGCTCCTGCCCGCGGCCAACCACGCCACGGACGCCAAGGTCCAGCAGGCATGGAAGAACATTCTTCCGCAGATGCTGGAGCCCGAGCAGCCGGCCAAGACAACGAAGTAATTGTGGATTGCGGGTAATGACGGATATTGAGTCCGAGGAAACCTATCTTACTGCGCTTGGTACGACATTCTCAGGTACTTAGGCTTGGCCCGGCTGTTGGACAGCAGTAGAATCTCGCATACCCTCCGCGGTCGCGGGCAGAAACCTGTTGGACGCGGGTGGCTGTTGAGCAGCACTTCGAAAGGAATGATAACATGGGTCTCATGAGAATCGGGCGGTTGATGTTGGTGGCGGGGTTGTTTGTGTTGGCAAACGCGGCGGCGCTTCCTGCTGCGAGGCCCGCCGCCAGCGGCAAGCCGGGCGCACTGGATTTCACCAAGGGCGACAAGCCGACGCAGGCCCGGGACTTCAACCTCGGGGCCACCGGCATGCGAGGCTGGATGTGGTCGTGGCGGCAACGCACGACGGACTCGCGGCAGATCCTCGTGACCGAGGTCGCCGCCGGCTCGCCCGCCGACGGGGTAATGCTCAAGGGCGACGTGATCCTCGGCATCGGCGGCAAGCCGTTTGACGGCGACGCGCGAATCGCCTTTGGCCACGTGCTTACCGCGGCCGAGGCCGGCAAGGGCCTGCTCAAGCTCATCCGCTGGCGCGACGGAAAGACGGAGAACGTCGAGTTCAAGCTCAAGGTCCTGGGCGCCTACAGCGCCACCGCGCCGTACGACTGCCCGAAGTCCAAGGCCATCTTCGAGCAGGGCTGCGCCGCCCTGGCCAAGAAGGGCCTGCGGCGCGCGTCCATCCCCAACGACTTCGCAGCGCTGGCCCTGCTTGCCTCCGGCAAGGAGGAATACCGGCCCATGCTGGGCGCGTACGTCAAGAGCGTCGCCGGGGAGCTTAAGGCGCCCGAGTGGTGGTGGCATTACGGATACGGCGACCTGTTCCTGGCCGAGTACTGCATCGCCACGCGGGACAAGGCCGCTTTGCCGGTCCTGAAGGAGACCCTGCAGGAGATCGCCGCCTTCCAGAGCGGCGTGGGCACCTGGGGCCACGAGCACAAGCTTATCAACGGCGTCAACCTGGCCGGGTACGGCTCGATGAACCAGACCGGCCTGTGCGTGACCATACCGCTGGCGCTGGCCCGCCGGGCGGGCATCAACGAGCCGCAGATCGACCGCGCCCTGGCCAAGTCGGCCGCGTTCATGAGATGGTACGTCGGCAAGGGCTCGCTGCCCTACGGCGACCACGACCCGTGGATGGAGCACGAGGACAACGGCAAGAACTCGATGGGGGCCGTGATGTACGACCTGCTCGGCGACGCCGAGGCGGCGGAGTACTTCTCCAGAATGGCCGTCGCCGGCTACACCGAGCGCGAGAGGGGCCACACGGGCAACTACTTCAACGTCGCATGGGCGCTGATGGGCGTCTCGCGGTCCGGGCCCCACGCCACCGGCGCGTACATCAAGGAGACTGCCTGGTATTACGACCTGGCCCGCCGCTGGGACGGCACGTTCGCACACCAGGGGATACCCGCCGAGAACGGCGATTCCTACGGCGGGTGGGACGCCACCGGCGCGTACCTGCTGGGCTACGGCCTGGGCCTGCGGAGCCTCTGCATAACCGGCAAGGAGCCAAGCAAGGCCCCCGCGCTGTCGGCGGACGACGCGGCGTCCGTGATTGAAGACGGCAGGCACTTCACCCTGTGGGACGGCGAAGACAGCTACGACGACATGAGCGACGAGGACCTCCTCAAGCGTCTCTCGAGTTGGTCGCCGATCGTCCGCATCCGCGCTGCACGGAGCCTTGGCCATCACAAGGGCGACTACACGGACAAGCTGGTGAAGATGCTCGACAGCAAGAACGTTCACGAAGTCTACGGCGCCTGCACCGCCCTTGGCCAGCTTGGCAAGCGGGCCGGCGCAGCGGCGCCGAAACTGCGTGAGTTCCTCAAGGGCGACGATCCGGCGCTGATCATGCTGGCCATCGAGGCCCTTGCCAAGCAGGACGACGCCACCCGCAAGGCCGTCACGCCGGATCTGCTGGCGCTGGCGAGCCGCAATATCCCCGGCGA